>SDBT01008210.1_pt1 | contig 17074 bp, 10 predicted proteins | sample 2277101 | NCBI WGS metagenome assembly SDBT01 (sample SAMN10404973, study PRJNA504765) | marine sediment metagenome | isolation source: marine sediment core GS10_PC15, 103 cmbsf | place: Arctic Ocean: Southern Knipovich Ridge | collected 2010
TTTTTGAACTTCAGGGTCGATAGCAGCCGGTGGCTTACCGTATAACCCGTAGAAATAATCCATCACCTGATTCGATATCAGCTTATATCTGCCCGCAATCACGTTCTGCACTGCCTGAACACCCACAATCTGGCTGGTCGGCGTGACCAGGGGCGGATATCCAAATTCCTTTCTCACACGCGGCACTTCTTCGTACACTTCATTAATCCGGTGCAGCACTTCCGACTGCTTTAATTGAGCTACCATGTTTGATATCATCCCGCCGGGGATCTGGTGTACCAGCACCCCGATGTCAATGACCGCCATTTTTGTGCAATTCAGGAAATCCTGATATTTGGGAGCTATCGACTCGATATAATCCCCCATTTTGAGCAGATGCTCCAGGTTCAGACCGGTATCGCGGGGAGTGCCGCTAAGGGCAGTGACAAAAGGCTCTACGGCCGGCTGTGCCGAGCGAAGGGCAAACGGAGCCAGAGAAGTATCAATAGCATCCACCCCGGCTTCGATAGCTTTTAAATAAGACATTGAAGCCATGCCACTGGTATAGTGGGAATGCAACTGTATCGGTATTTTTAGAACCTTCTTAAGTGCCGTAACCAGTGTGAAAGTATCATCCGGGGCAATCAGTCCCGCCATATCCTTAATGCATATGCTGTCAGCCCCCATATCCTGGAGAATGCGCGCTTTGCTGATATAATAATCCAGATTAAACACCGGCCCGCCCATCTTTTGCTCGGTAAGCGAGTAGCAGATGGTCAGCTGAGCGTGCTTGCCGCACTCTTTAATTGCCTGAACGGAGGTTTCCAGGTTACGCTCATCATTTAAGGCATCAAAGACTCTGAAAATATCAATCCCAACTTCAGCGGCATGGTACACAAAGGCACGAACTACGTCATCAGCGTAGTGCCTGTAGCCCACCAGGTTCTGCCCGCGTAAAAGCATCATTAGCGGCGTATCAGGCATCAGCTTTTTCAGGGTGCACAGTCTTTCCCAGGGGTCTTCGTTCAGAAATCTGGTGCTGACATCGAAGGTAGCACCACCCCAGACCTCCATGGAAGCAAATCCGACTTTATTCATCTCCTCGGCAATGCCTACCATATCTTCGGTTCGCATCCTCGTCGCCAAATTGGATTGGTGCGCATCACGGAAGGTTACATCGGTTATTTTTACGGGATTTTTATTCGTCATCACACTCCCTTTCTCTTCCCTTTACCTGATTTTACCAGATTTGCTACCGGATATACAGTCACAGGTTAGCTTTTCATTTCATCCGGGGAGTTGGCAATCATAGCTACCATTTCCCAGAACTCATCCGGACGTCTGCTCCGGAAGTATCCCCTTTAGCTGAGGGAACGCATCCTTCATATGGGGAAAATGCATGGCGTGAGTAAAATGCTTGATGAAATCCTTTTCCAGAGTCAATTCTATGTATTCCACCTGCCGGGCGATTTCGTCAGCCTGCTTTCTCTTGTCCACATTGAGCAGGGCAATACGGGCGCCGTCACCGGCGGCATTACCCACGGCAGTGATATTCTCCAGGGCACAGTCGGGGAAAAGCCCTATCACCGCCGCCGATTTCTTGTCAATAAAACTGCCAAACGCCCCCGCCAGAATAACCTTGTCCAGTTTCTCCGCGCCCAGGCGGCGCATCATCAGCCTGGCTCCAGCATACATTGCCCCCTTTGCCAGCTGCACTGCCCTCACGTCTTCCTGACAGACAACAATATCCTGTCCTATGGAAGTCTCCTTCGCCCAGGCGATAACAAACTCCCGCCCACTTTCAGCTTTGCGCAACCGGGGAGTCTCTAAATCAGTGTTAAAACGGCCGCTTGGCTGTATAATACCAGCTTTGAACATCTGCGCGATGGCATCGATTATTCCCGAGCCACAGATACCCTTTGCCCCGACGGCTTCCAAATCCACATTCCAGCCCACCCTGCCGATAACCTGGTAACGAACATCCCTGGTATCCGGGTCAATCTCTATCTTCTCGATTGCTCCCGGGGCAGCCCGCATCCCGTATCTAATCTGAGCGCCTTCGAAGGCAGGCCCGGTGGCACAAGAGGATGAAACGAGCTTTTTCCGATTGCCCAGGACCAGCTCGCCATTGGTGCCGATATCAACCACCAGCTCCATGCTGTCCTGTTTTTCGGGTTCCTCGGCAATAAGCACCGCCACGTTATCGGCGCCAACAAAGCCCGCTTCGATGGGAAGAACATGCACATAAGCCCCCGGAGATATTCTCAGACCGAAACCACGTGTCTCAAGCCCTTCAGTGCCTTCGGCCTGTGCGTAAACACCGCAATTCAGGCAGCGTTTAGCCTCCTTAATCGCCGTTTCTTCATCAAAGCCCATCTCCACCTCCGGCGGTACTTTGAACCCGATGTCTCGCACCTTAATATCCAGGGAATGGTGAATACCAGGCGTGAAAGGCGCCTTTCCAATGTACTGAGGGTCGAGGTTCAGGAAAATGTGGTGCATGCATGTATTAGCGACGATAGTCATGTCAAGAATATCCTGACCCCTAATGCCTGCCTGTAATGCTACTTCGCTGATAAGTCCATTCAGACCGTCAATAATTGCCCGGTTCATCTGCTCAAGGCCGTCTTTGTTACTCATTGAATAGCTGATGCGGGACATTACGTCTTCACCATAAACCACCTGCGGGTTCATCATGGAGGCGGTAGCTACTATTTCGCCATTGGTCAGGTCGCACAGGTAGCCAGCTACGGTAGTCGTGCCGATATCTACGGCCAGGCCGTAACCCTTTTCCACAAATCCAGACTCTACTTTGATAACCTCTTTATCCATCCATACGGATACAGTAACTTTCCAGTCTCCCCCACGCACAACACCCTGCAAAGCGAAGAGCACCTGGTAATCAATACCAAGATTACCCACGCCATACTGTTCACTGAGTGCGGACTGCAGGCGTTCCCAGTCGCCCAGTGGTTCTTCCAGGGTGGCCGGAGGCAATTCAACAAAGTACTTTTTCACGGCCGGCTTCAGGTCTATTGCCCTATCCGTCGGCGCTTTACGCACTATCTGCTTTCCCATCCGGCTCTCTTCAGGGACAAAAACTAAAATGTCACCCTGAATTCTAGCCTGGCAAGCTAGCCGATAACCGTTACGCTCCTGCTGTAAATTGAAAAATTTCCGCTCTGCCTCACTAATAGGAGTGAGATTTGCCATTTTTGATTCAATACCGTACTTATTAAAAACCCCTTCCTCAATCCGGACGCGGCACTTTCCACAGGTGGCTTTCTCACCGCAGAGACCTTCCAGGTCAACACCCAGGTCCCGGGAAGCCTCTTTAATGGTTTTTCCCCGACTGACATAGCCTCGACGACCCGATGGTTGGAAAATAACCATGTGTTTCTGATTACTGTGCTTTTCTATTATCTCCCTCCTGCTGCCACGGTGAAATTCTCAGCTATCTATAAGAAAACAGTATTTCCGGTGAAAATCTCTGGCATTTCGGTGTGGGGTTTCAGCAATACCCATCGCTTACATTTCAAAAGTAAAAACCAGCCTTAACCAATACTCAGATGTAAGTGAAGATGAACAATTCGACTTGGTTCAGCGACCTCGAGGGAAAGTCGGACAGAACCAGACCCCGCTCATTTACTGCATATTAACATAGCTTATGATTAGCGTCAATACTGAGCTGGTATCCAGATACTGGCTAGCCTTTTACTCAATCCTGGTTGTTCTCTGCTGACCTCTCACCCTTTATCCCTCTCCCCTTTATAAGGGGAGAGGGAAGAGTATTTCTTAAAGGGGCTTCGCCCCTTTTAATCCCTTTACTAAATAAACTTTTACTAATGGCGTTTAAGAGGGGATTCACACCCTTCCTCCTTTCCCCCCTTTTCTAGAAGATCTTTTCCCACCCTGCCACCCTCGCATCATCTGTGGCTTATCCCGTAGTTCTTTCCCCCCTCTCCTTTAACACCTCGTAAGGAGGATAAAAAAGAGAGTTTAAGAGAGGCAAAGCCTCTCTTAAATATAACTCCCCCTCCCTTGGCAAGGGAGGGGGATAAAGGGGGAGGGTTCCCAAACATTAAATGGGGGTGTGATAAATGCCGAAAGCGATAAATATGAAATGGTGGAGGGCAATATCTATTTCCCGCCGGAAGCGGTAAAATGGGAATACCTCTTTGATTTTTATAATTTTACGGTTTGAATCATGACGACAACAGGCAGTTCCCGGTGGATTGACATTTCAGTGCCATTATATCACGCGATGGTGCGCTGGCCCGGTGACCCGTCAGTTGAGATTACTCGTACACATGATATAGAACGCGGGGATACCGCCAACCTGTCCGCTATTTCAATGGGCTCTCACACGGGGACGCACATGGATGCTCCTCTTCACTTTATTAAGCAGGGGACAGGCATAGACAGGATGCCACTGGAGACAACTGTCGGCCGGGCTCGAGTAATTGAGATACACGACAGTGAGTCGATAAAACCGGAAGAGCTTTCCCGACACCGGATTCGCCGCGGCGAACGCCTCCTCTTTAAAACACGAAACTCATCACGTGTCTGGCAGACGAATACGTTTATTACGGATTTCGTTTACATTTCAAAGGAGGCGGCTGGCTTCCTCGCTGAGCGTCAGGTGCGACTGGTTGGTATTGATTACCTGTCCGTCGGCGGTTACAAGCGCGATGGCAGGGAGATACATCAGACACTTCTTAAAAGCGGCATATGGATAATTGAGGGGCTTGACCTGTCACGTGTCAGAGAAGGAAAATACGACCTTATCTGCCTGCCGCTCAAGCTCGACAACGGAGATGGCGCCCCTGCCCGGGCAATTTTAAGACCCGCTCGTGACCGCCAGCAAAAGGGGCACCCCAGCCACACTGATGACTAAAAGGTAATTTGAAATTGGGTTATCAACCAATAAGCAGCTATGGAATCATCGGGAATATGCGGTCGGCAGCCCTCGTAAATATTGACGGCTCTATCGACTGGTGCTGCCTGCCTCGATTTGATTCTCCCAGCGTTTTTGCCGCCCTGCTGGATGATGAGAAGGGGGGCAGTTTTCGAATAAACCCGCAGGCATCCTTCAAGTCCCACCAGGCCTATTTACCCAATACCAATGTGCTGCAAACCAGTTTTCAGACAGTCGGCGGGCGTGTTACCTTAACCGATTTCATGCCCTGTTACCGGACATCACAAGGCAGATTTATCCAGTCTGCGGAGCTTCACCGACTGGTAGAATGTACCCAGGGTGAGATGGCCCTTGAAGCAGTCTTTAAGCCAAAGCCGGATTATGCCAGGGCTGATACCCTGATGAGTACATCAAAGTTCGGCGTTACGGTAGAAGCAGATACGGAGAAGCTGGCGCTTTCCTCCTTAATTCCGTTTACAATCGATAAAGATAGCGCCGTCAGCCGGTTTGTCCTCCGGCAGGGCGAAAAAACCGCCTTTGTCCTGCACCACAACGCGGACAAGCCCACATCTCCGGCTGTTTATGGTTCGCCGGACAAAATGGAAAAGACGGCTGCCTACTGGCAGCAGCAAGCCGATGGCTGCGTTTGTTCCGGACCCTGGCGAGGCGCCATAATACGGTCTTACCTGACACTGCACTTACTGGTATACTCACCGACCGGGGCTATCATCGCCGCTCCCACCACTTCCTTGCCGGAGAGAATCGGTGGGGAACGTAACTGGGATTATCGTTATGCCTGGCTGCGTGATGCCTCATGGACTCTCAACGCCTTTTCCGCCCTGGGACACAAAGAAGAGGCAATCGGGTTCATGAACTGGCTGCTGAAAGTATGTGATGGGTGTGGCGCAAAAGCCCAGATTCTTTATGATATTGATTTCAATGACCCCCTTGACGAACAGATTTTAAGCCATCTCAAGGGATACCGGGATTCGCGCCCGGTGCGCATCGGCAATGCTGCCTACCGGCAACTCCAGCTGGATGTTTTCGGTGAGGTGCTGGATACCGCTTATAACTATCTGAATATCGGCGGTTACATCGGCCACCGCGACTGGCGACTTCTAAAAAGCTTCGTTAACGCCGCCGGCGAACTCTGGCAGAAGCCGGATAATGGTATCTGGGAGGTCAGAGGCGGTCCCTATCACTTTGTCCATTCAAAACTCATGTGCTGGGTTGCACTGGACAGAGGGGTAAAAATTGCCGAAAAACTGGGGGACATAGAAAATACGGAGCAGTGGCGAAAAACATGTCAGCACATCCGGGATGATATTCTAACCAGGGGTTGGAATGAGCAGCGGCAGGCTTTTACCCAGCACTATGATACCACGGCACTGGATGCCAGTAATCTCCTGATGCCCCTGTTCGGTTTCTTACCCATCACTGATAAGCGAATCATAGCCACTATCGAGCGGACTATAGAAGAGCTTGGTTACAACGGTTTCTTGCGCCGGTATAAAACCGATGAGACCGATGATGGACTCAGCGGGTCAGAGGGAGCTTTCCTGTGGTGTTCTTTCTGGGTGGTAAGGAACCTGCTCCGGATGGGCAGATTGGACGATGCGATAACTCTGTATGAAAAGTTACTCGGTTGCGGCAATCACCTCGGTCTTTTCTCTGAAATGGTTAACCCCGCCTCCGGGGAGGCTCTGGGGAACTTCCCCCAGGCGCTGACTCACCTGGCGGTAATCATCACGGGAATGGAACTGACGCGGGCAAAACAGGAGGGAAGTTCCGGAGAAAGTAAGGGATGAGGCCATTATCAAAGGGGGAGCATGATGCGACCATCTATTTAGTATCATGCTACCGGTATGACAAAAATAACTCAAAATATTACTCTGGCTATTGACATATGTCAATATATGGATTACTCTATAGCAAGAAAGGGGGTGAGACTATGGAAGCATATTGCGTAAAGTGCCGTGCCAAAAGGGAAATGAAAGACGCTAAAGCTATTACCATGAAGAACGGGAAGCCGGCAACCCAGGGTGTATGCCCCTCCTGTGGCACCAAGATGTTCCGAATTGGAAAGAGCTAAAACTTACAAATAATTACGACTTATAATTGTCTTCAGAGTTGGATATTCATCTCATATGAATATCCAGCTTTTTGTTATGATTACCCGTAATGGACGCCTGCCTGAATCATCAGCCGCTAATCACAGTTCCAGCTGACAGGAGAGGGGTGGAAAGGGATATCCACCACTGGGGAGCGTTTAAGAGGGGCTGGCGCCCCTCTTTTAAATAATTCCCCCTCTCCTTTAACACCTCGCAAGGGGAGGGATAAAAAGGAGAGTTCAAACGAGGTGAAACCTCTCTTATATATAACTCCCCCTCCCCTGGCAAGGGAGGGGGATAAAGGAGGAGGGTTCCCAAACATTAAGGAGGTGAGGTCTGACAGAAGTATGACCAACCAGAAAAGAGCATAACCACAGAGTGAGGGAGCTTGACAGGACGGTAGAAATATTCAATACTTTTTACCAGGAGGTAAAAATGGAATTCTCACTAACCGAAGACCAGAAAATGCTCCGGGCGATGGTACGGGATTTTGCCACCAGGGAACTGGAGCCGATTGCCGCCCAAATAGATAAAGAGTCCGTATTCCCCGTGGAAAGTGTCAGGAAGATGGCTGAACTCGGGCTGATGGGCATCCCTTTCCCCGGGGAATACGGAGGCAGTAGCAGTGGTGAACTCAGCTTTGTCATTACTGAAGAAGAAATTTCACGTGTCTGCGCTTCTACCGGCACCATCTACTTCGTCACCGCAGGACTTGCCGGTAAGCCAATATATCTGTTCAGTAACGAAGAACAGAGAAAACGCTTTGTCCCCGGAATAGCTAAAGGTGAAAAAATAGGCGCCTTCGCCCTCACCGAAGCCAACGCCGGGAGTGACCCCGCCTCTATAGAGATGACCGCCACAAAACAGGGAAATGGCTACGTGCTCAACGGGACTAAAACTTTTATCTGCAATGGTGCTGAAGCCGACCTCATAGTCGTTTTTGCAACTATTGACCGGTCACTGCGGCATAAAGGTATCACCGCCTTTATTGTTGAGAAAGAAACCCCCGGTTTTTCGGTAGGCAAGCACGAAGATAAATTGGGTATACGAGGTCTTTCGACAACTGAATTGCTCTTTGAAGATTGCCTTGTGCCGGAAGAAAACCGACTGGGCAAAGAAGGCGAGGGATTTAAGATAGCTCTTAAATCTTTAGATATCAGCCGGGTTGCGGTTGCCGCCCAGGCAGTGGGTATTGCTCAGGGAGCATTTGATAAAGCATTAAGCTATGCTAAGGAACGCCAGCAGTTCGGCCAGCCTATCGCTAACTTTCAGGCAATTCAATGGATGCTCGCCGATATGGCTACCGGGATTGACGCCGCCCGATTATTAACCTACCGCGCCGCCTATCTTCAGGACAAGGATTTGCCTTTCGTTAAAGAGGCGTCAATGGCCAAGGTTTTTGCCTCGGAAACGGCCATGTCCGTCACCACCAAAGCCATCCAGATATATGGCGGTTATGGTTATGTTAAGGAATATCCACTGGAGCGCTATTTCCGCGATGCTAAAATCACGGAGATTTATGAGGGCACCTCCGAAATCCAGCGCATGACTATTGCCAGACACCTCCTAAAAGAGAATTAATCGGGCAGAGCCGCCCTGCTCGACGTGGTACTGGAATCCTGGAAACCCTGTGGCGCATTAAAAACGCAGTAAACGCAGAAAATAGACCGGCTCACGCTCATAGGCTCGAGTCCGACATCACGCTTCATTACCGCGGTTGGAATAACACAAGGTCATCTCTACTTACTTTTTCTACCTTCCCCTCCCACCGCATAAGCTCCAGGTGCGCAATAGTCTCCATGACGGCAAAGCGCTTCTGCAATGGCAGAAATTGTTCCCAGGCTAAACCGGGAACATTCCAGACGATGCGCGATGATACCTCGTACGCATTAAGGGGTCCCCCATCAATGACCTTCTGAATCTCTAATTCTCGCTTTGCGTGATGGTCAATTATCTCATCAATCCTCCCTTTTAAATCGGTAAATACATGCTCATGAGCAGGAAGCACTTTGTCTACCGGGAGATTCCTGAGTTTACGAAGGGCGCCGATGTAATCTCCAAGGGGATTATCACCCGACTGAACATGAGAACTTATGTTGGGTGTTATCGAAGGCAGGATATGGTCGCCGGAAAATAGAATACGATTCTTCGATTCAAACAGGCAGATATGACCGGGAGAGTGCCCCGGTGTCCAGATGATTTCAAGGTCAAATTCTCCGACTCTGATGATTTCACCACCATACAAAATACTATCAGGAAGCGCTACCGTCACAAACTGGAGAGCCGGCATTGAAGCAGAACTGAGCCTGGAAAGTTCTGCTTTCGGAACGCCATAACGGCGCAGCATCTCAGCCATTTTATCCTGGAGCTCGGAGAACTTAATATATCTCGACTCGATTAACTCGGCTTCCCAACGATGAGTTAATAATTCGGTCCTGGGAGATAAATGTTTAATCCTTCCGACAAGACCAAAGTGGTCGGGGTGCACATGGGTAATGACAATCCTGGAAATATCAGACAGGACCAGGCCCAGGCTCTTTAGTCCAGCCTCCAGGGAGCTGAATGCGTCAGGGGTGTCCCAGCCGGTATCAATCATTAACCACCCGTTCTTACCTTCAATCAGGTAAGCATTTAAATGGCCCAGCGGGTTGTCGGGAATAGGTATTTGCAGTTGATGAATACCGGGTATTATTTCCATTTCTTATCCTCTCTCTTTATTCACCAACTTTTTCATTCTTCACACTCCGGCTCACGCTTCAAGAATTACATGATTACCCGATTTGATGAACCTTCACCACGTTAGTACTTCCCCGCCTGCTTATCGGAATACCGGCGGTAATTACTACAAGGTCACCCCTCCTGGCAATCCCGGTATCGAACGCTAATTGCGCCGCATCTTTAAATAATGTATCCGAGTTTACCGGCTTCGAGGAAAGATGGGGTTCTATCCCCCAGCTCAGGGAGAGCCTTCTTGTTATACCTGCATTAGCCGTAATGGCTAAGATAGGCACTTTGGGTCGATACCTGGATACGCGTAGAGCCGTACTTCCCGAAGTGGTATAAGCCACGATGCAGGCAGCTCCAAGCTGCTGTGAAATATGACAGGCAGCATAGCTTATGGCATCATCCGTTTGCGCTATCACCTGTTCGCTTTTTTCGAGTAAGATTCGAGCATATGGCAATACTTTCTCGGCTTCAATGATTATCTTTGCCATCATTTTAACGGTTCGCACCGGGTATTTACCGATAGCGGTTTCGCCCGACAGCATCACCGCATCGGCGCCATCAAATATCGCATTGGCGACATCACTAACCTCAGCGCGAGTGGGGCGTGTCGCACCTATCATTGATTCCAGCATCTGGGTAGCTACGATAACAGGTTTGCCAGCCTGGTTACACTTACGGATAATTTTTTTCTGCACAGTCGGCACCTTTTCCAAAGGTATTTCGACCCCAAGGTCGCCGCGGGCAACCATTATACCATCAGCTTCAGCCAGAATACTGTCAATGCCATCAACCGCCTCATGCTTTTCAATCTTGGCAATAAGCGGAATATTAGCTCCCATTTCCTTCAAGAACTTCTTTATGCTCAACATATCGTCTGCGGAACGAACGAAGGAGGCGGCAACAAAATCCACTCCATGCTTAACTCCAAACGCAAGGTGTTTCAGGTCTGATTTCGTTACGGAAGATACATTGAGTTTAACCCCCGGCACATTAATGCCTCGATTCGCCGTAAGCAAACCACCGACAATTATTTTACATCTCACTTCACCACTTGCAATGGATTTCACCTCTAATTGAATTGCCCCATCGTTTAGAAAGACAGTATCACCAACCCTGATATCTTTGAAAAATGCCGGCAGACCCACCGATACTTTACATTCATCACCCAATATGCTCTCTCTGGTAAGGGAAAAATCGTCATCTGCCCTAAGTACAACTTCTTTTTTCAGTTTTCCTGTCCTCAGCTTTGGTCCCGGCAAGTCCAATAAAACAGCCACCGGCATGTCCATTGAAGCGGAAACATCACGGACGGTCTCGATGACTCTTGAGTGTTCCTCCGGAGAACCGTGCGCAAAATTAAGGCGAGCCACATTCATTCCAGCCCGTATTAACTTTTCTATTTTCTGACTGGAGCTGCTCGCCGGACCAATGGTGCATACCAACTTGGTTCTTCTTCTCATCCTGTACTCCGAAGCCAAAGACTAATACTCAGACTCTGCGTGAAATTAAATATTAACACTAATAGCCAGGTAAGGGCAAGGTGAAAGCTCGCCTTATCTGCTTACAGGTCAAAGCCTTAAATCTCTCCTCACTTATGTTTGCAGCACGCTCTATTTAATCTGGTTTCTTTGGCACAATTTGAGACAGCTGGAATAACCTGTCAAATAATCCCATTGACTCTAAAATTAACAAGAGGGGTAGTGCCGTAAAGCTTTACCCCAATTCACCTTGCCGTTAGCGCTGAATAGAGCTATACTTTTAACTATAAAAATAAATTTTAAACTATTGTCAGGGATATATTTATTGAGAATTAAGATAGGAAACGGACTTTTACTCATTAATCTACTTGCTATCCTGACGATTATTGTTACCCTGTTTTTCCCGTCACCTGTCTTACGCATCATCCTCGGCATCCCTCTTCTGCTTTTCTTCCCGGGTTATACATTGATGACCGCCCTCTTCGCCAGGCAGCGAAGATTAGACAGTATCGAGTGGGTGGCTCTGAGTTTCGGGGCAAGTATCGCTGTTATCGTGCTGATAGGACTCTTCCTTAACTATACTCCCTGGGGAATAAACCTGGAGACCGTGCTTTATTCGGTAGTCGCTTTCATACTGATTGCCTCGCTAGTTTCCTGGTTCCGGCGAATCAGGCTGCCAAAGGAGGAACGGGCTAATATCGAATTTCACCTGCGGCTGCCCGGCTGGGGAGCGCACCTGAAGGAAAGGATATTATCTGTCATTCTGATGCTGGCCATTCTGGGCTCGTTTGGGATAATGGGCTATCTCATAGCAGCGCCAAAAGTCTGGGAGACCTTCACCGAGTTCTATATCCTCGGAATCGAGGGGGAAATCGGCGATTATCCGGAGCGTATGACTGTGGGTGAAGAGGGGGAAGTCACTGCCGGCATTATAAATCACGAAAGAGATACCGTAACTTATCAGATAGAAGTAAGGATAGGGGAAGTGAAGAATAATGAAATCGGGCCGATTATTCTCGAGCACGAGGAGCAGTCGGAAGTAAGTGTAAGTTTTACGCCTCAGAAGATAGGAGAGAACCAAAGGGTAGACTTCTGGTTACTTAAGAACGGGAAGGTTGATGCCGATTTCGAGCCACCTCGCTTCTGGATTGACGTAGCAAAGTAAGATTACAGGCAATAATCCGGAGATACCGCCAATATTACAATCCGCACCGATGGTAAGTACCTGCAATCGCCTCCATACAGGTGCTTACCGCCATACCCATGAGAATGGAAACGTTTATTAAATATTTATATGTCCTGTGACTATTTTTATGCTATTCACACGGTCAACGTGTCATTGTGTTTATTAGCAGTATGGTAAAAGCGTCAACCAGCCAAAATCCATGAGACGGAAAATAGAGGTGTTTAAACTGATGACTGCTAATAATCATGGGCCTGATAATATTAACGATACCCGGAAAACCGGGACTACTTTAGCCAACGGTGTGCATCACCCTCCAACGTATAATGGAACGAATTCCCCAATTTGGTCCAGGGTTCGCGGCTATGAAACAGAGCCAAGGCTAAGGGATACTATTGCCAAAACGGAACAGTACAAAAAGAAGCTCGACCGTCTCCATAAAACTAATAGAGAACCGGACTCAATTATACAGCAGAAACGACTAATCGCGCGTATCATACGGATGACCAAGCGCACACTCAATGCCGCCGCCTCATCCATTCTGCTTTTGGATGATAAGAAGGAAGAACTTGTCTTCGAAATTGCGGTGGGCGAGGTGGGAAGACGACTGAAACGAGTGAGACTGAGTACGCAGTCGGGTATTGCCGGCTGGGTAGCCTCTTACTGTAAACCAGTTATCGTTAATGACGTTACCAGAGACCAGCGTTTCAATAAAAGTGTCGATGAAATTAGCGGTTTCGTCACGAAGTCTATCATTTGTGTCCCGCTGACTGTAAACCGTGAGAGTATAGGTGTTATTGAAGTACTCAATAAATTGGATGGGAGTGACTTCAGTGAGCAGGATTTGGAAACATTAAAACTGGTAGCATCCACCGCCGCTATATCCATAAAAAACATAAGGCAAAACCAGAACCTGCAAGAAGCATACAAGAAAACCCTGAAAACACTGGCGGCAGCCGTTGATGAAAAGGCTCCATATTTCTACGGGCATTCGCAACGGGTAACGGAATATACGCTTTTAGGCGCAAACTCACTTTCAATTATCGGGGACGAGCTGGAAGACCTGGAATATGCCAGCATTCTTCATGACATCGGTAAAATTAGCATCGCCGATAATGTATTAGCTAAACTCGGGGCCCTGACCAGTGGAGAAGCGGCAATAGTGCGTAAGCATCCGGTGATAGGCGCCAATATGCTTAAGGGTATTTCTTTTTTAGAAAACGCCAGACGGTTTATCCTTCGTCACCACGAGAGGTATGACGGCACAGGATATCCTGACGGGCTAAAGGGTGAAGTTATACCCCTCGGTGCTCGCCTGATAGCTGTTGCTGACGCTTTTGACAGTATGACCACTGACCGCCCGTATCGCGTCGCTTCCAGTATAGACAGTGCCATAGAAGAGCTGTACAGATACGCGGGCACACAGTTCTGCCCGGTTGCCGTAGAGGCATTCGTCGCCGGTTTTCATAATTTTTATTTCCCGGGAAGTTCATAAAAAGACAATACTCGAACTATGCCTGGTATAAAGGGACAGAAGAAATGACATTTAATATTGGAGAACAGCCGGCAGCCGCGGTTTTAAACGAACCTGCCGATTACGCAAATAAAGCGAGGCTTGACCTTCTCTACGAGGTCGGCAAAAAAGTAGGCTCAGTATCACACTTAAAGCAACTTGTTGAGCACATCACACAGATGACTCAGTATACACTTAACGCCGCCGCCTCGTCGGTGCTCCTCGTCAGCGACCAGGATGAGGAACTCTTCTTTGAAGTTGCGGTGGGTTCCGCCGGAAAAGTATTGAGACAAATAAGAGTTAGTACTAAATCAGGGATTACCGGATGGGTAGTACGTAATGGCAAGCCTGTAATCATCAATGACGTTACGAAAGACCAGCGTTTCAATCAAGGCCTCGACGAAATGACTGGTTTCGTCACAAAATCGATAATCTGTGCGCCACTGGTTGTAGGCCGCAAGATTATTGGGGTCATTGAAGTGCTCAATAAACTGAATGGGAGTGACTTCAATGAGCAGGATTTGTCAGCCCTGGTGTCCGTGGCGTCCACGGCGGCCATATCGATTGAAAATACCAGGCTACACCAAACCGTGCTGGATGCCTATAAGAGCACCATCAAAGCATTAGCCGCCGCCCTAGATGCTAAAGACCCGTATACACACGGGCATTCACAGCGAGTAACCGAATATGCCTTACTGGGAGCAACCTCGCTTTTAATTCCCGCGAACGACCTGGAAGACCTGGAATATGCCGGTATCCTCCATGACATCGGTAAAATTGCTGTTGCGGACAGTATACTTAATAAATCGGGCTCTCTGACCACTAAGGAATGGGCTATAATGCGCGAACACCCCTTAACCGGAGCAAATATATTAAGGGAGATTCCATTTCTGGAGAAAGCAAGTGAGCTGGTTCATCATCACCACGAGAGATATGACGGAACCGGATATCCTGACGGGCTTAAGGGCGAAGAGATATCTATCGGCGCTCGACTATTAGCGGTTGCTGATGCCTTTGATACCATGACTACTGACCGCTCATACCGGGCTGCCATGACTATTAATAGTAGTATCAATGAACTATATTTATGCTCCGGCACGCAGTTTTGCCCTGTCGTCGTTGAGTCATTCGTCTCCGCCTACAGGAAACGCCAGGAACTACTTACCCAAACTAACTATGCAGCCCCGGCAACAAGATAAAGGTAAGAAAAAATAGCTTGAAAGAGATTTATGGATATTCGTTTCTTAGGTGCACACAACTGCGAATCACGGACTACGAAATGTGTTTGTCTTCTTATTGATGACACCCTGGCGATAGATGCCGGTGGACTTACTTCGAGCCTGTCTATCTCAGAGCAAGAAAAACTCAGCGCAATCCTGTTAACTCATCAACACTACGACCATATCCGCGATGTCCCGGCAATTGCCCTTAACCTATCTCTCCGTAGTGCCAGCATTGACGTATACGGCACGTCCACAGTAGTGGCTACAATGGAAACCCACCTGTTTAACGGCAAGGTTTATCCTGAATTTCAGAATCTGCCAGCAGAAAACCCAACGGTAAAGTTCAATTTGATTACGCCTTATGACTCTCAACAAATCGATGGTCACAACATTCTGGCGGTTCCGGTAAATCATTTTGATTTAACGGTCGGCTACCAGATTACGGATGCTGAAGGTAAGACAATTTTTTATACGGCGGATACCGGACCAGGTCTGGTGAATTGCTGGAAGCACCTGTCCCCCCAGTTACTTATTGTTGACGTAACGGTACCTGACAGATGTGAAGAATTTGCCACAAAAACGAGACATCTTACCCCGGCTTTTCTTAATGAAGAATTGATTAGCTTCAAAGAGGTTAAAGGCTACCTGCCTCCAATAGTTGTCGTTCACATGGACCCAACCCTCGAAAAAGAAATAAAAGAGGAAATAGCGGGCGTAGCCGAAGCTCGAAATACACCGATTACCCTTGCCTACGAGGGTATGCACCTTCGCATTTAGTCGTAGATGAAATAATCCTGAACAGCGTGCCCCCGGCGCAGTCATCCCACCGATTTATTCCTTTTATCACCGAGTTTCAACGTGTTTACAATGAATTTAAATATACTATTCACTGCGATTAGAAATAAGAATTAATGACTTGTTCAATGGAGTTCAAGGAAACTAAAGTTTATCAAGTCGGGCAAAGTCATGCCATGAATCTATCCAGCGGATGGTACCGGAACGACCGCGCATCGCTAGAGATTGAGTCTGTGCCCCACCGCTAAAATAACGTACCCCTTTAAGCAATTCGCCGCTACTAACCCCGGTGGCAGCAAAAAACACATCGTCACTATCTATCAGGTCATTCGTCTTATAGACCTTATCAACATCAACTCCGGCGGCTACGGCGGCCTTTCTTTCGTTATCATCGCGGGGCCAGGCCTTGCATTGAATACCGCCCCCGATGCAGTGTAGCGCCGCTGCCGCGAGGACTGCCTCCGGCGTGCCCCCGATGCCCATAAGCACATCAATCTCTCTTTCAGGTAGAGCGGCATCTATACTCGCGGAAATATCACCGTCAGAAATCAATTTTATCCTGGCGCCAGCGCTTCTAATATCCGATAACAACTGTTCGTGGCGCGGCCTGTCCAAAACCACTACGGTAAGTTCGGCCACCCTTCTTTTCTTGGCTTCAGCTATGTTCTTCAAGTTTTCCGCCACCGACGCATTGATATCTATGCAATCTTTTGCTTCCGGTCCGGTGACGATTTTATTCATATAAAAAAATTGCCTGGGGCAATGCATCGTCCCCCTGGCCGAAAGTGCTACTGTAGAGATAGCTCCAGGAAGACCTCTGGCAGTCAGGGTAGTCCCATCAACCGGATCAACCGCAATATCAACCTGTAAATCCGAACCATCACCAATGCGTTCTCCTATATATAACATGGGAGCCTGGTCTTTTTCCCCTTCTCCAATGACTACGATTCCATCCATCCGGATATAGCCCAGGACATAACGCATGGCATCCACCGCTGCCTCGTCTACCAGCATTTTATCACCCCGACCAAAATAACGAGCCGCCGCCATGGCGGCGGCTTCGGTAACCCGCACTAGCTCCATAGCAATATTGCGTTCAATCGGCCGGTGAGAATGCGTTATTTTCATATCTAACCATCCAATAAAA
>SDBT01008211.1_pt1 | contig 17074 bp, 8 predicted proteins | sample 2277101 | NCBI WGS metagenome assembly SDBT01 (sample SAMN10404973, study PRJNA504765) | marine sediment metagenome | isolation source: marine sediment core GS10_PC15, 103 cmbsf | place: Arctic Ocean: Southern Knipovich Ridge | collected 2010
CATTCGCGCGATGTATCAGCAGGTTGGCAGAGTTGATGCCGTGGTGAGCGCTGTCGGCCATGTCCATTTTGGTCCGGTACATGAGATGACCAGCGGCCAGTTCATGGAGGGCATTCTCCACAAGACTCTGCCTCAGGTTAACCTGGTGTTGGAGGGTTTCGATTACATGAATGACCGCGGATCCTTCACCGTGACCAGCGGTGTATTGAACCGTGATCCGATCCCTGGTGGTTCCTGTGCTGCTGCCGCCAATGGTGCACTCGATGGTTTTGTAAGGGCGGCTGCGGTCGATATGCCTCGCGGCATTCGCATCAACGCTGTCAGTCCCGAAGTACTGGAAGTGTGTCGAGCAAAATACGACGGTTTCTTTCCTGGCCACGTGCATGTATCAAACGAAGCGGTTGGTCTGGCCTACAGTAAGGCGGTAGAAGGCTGTTTGAGTGGACAAGTACTAATTGTCGACTAGTTCTATTTGATCGGGAAACTGGCCACAAACATGGCCTGCCCGCCAAACAAGGATGCGCGGGCGGGAAGTGAGTCCCAGGTGAAGCGAGTTAGGCTGGCCATAGTCGGACTGGGCAATGTAGGATGCCGTTTCCTCAGGCATCTTATTGAGCGCGAGGACACGCTCAGAGAGAAATATGGCCTCGCTTTCAGCGTCCATTGTGTCGTTGACAGCAGCGGTGTTGCGGTCAGTGATGATGGTTTCGATCTTGCCCGCCTGCTGGAACACAAAATGTGTGGGTTGAAGCTTCGCAAACTACCGGAGTTTCAGGAAGGTCTGACCCTGGCGGCAGCGCTCGATAGGGTCAGGTGCGAGATTCTCCTGGAATCGTCGCCGCTCAACCTCGAGACGGGGGAGCCGGGCCTCTCGAATTGCAGGACGGGGCTGAAGCGGGGGCTACACCTGGTCTTGGCCAACAAGGCGCCGTTGGTGCTTGCTCAAGAGGAGCTCGAGGGTCTCGCGGCTGACGCCGGCGTGGGTATGCTGTACAGCGCAACGTTTTGTGGCGGGCTTCCCGTGCTCAACATTGTTAGGCGTGACATGGTTTGCGGCAAGGTCTTGGGCTTCCGAGGTATCTTCAACGCCACAACGAACTTCATTCTGGAGGAGATGCTCAATGGGCGCGGTTATGCAGACGCGCTCCGGGAAGCACAAGAAAGAGGGATTGCGGAAGCTGATCCGAGCCTCGATGTTGGCGGCTGGGATACGGCCGCCAAGCTCGTCATCGCCGCAAATAGCATTGGGGACACGATGATAACGCTCGCCGACGTGAGCGTGAGTGGCATTGAGGACGTGCAGCCCGATCGGCTGCAGCAGTGCCGTCGGGACGGTTCAGTGCTTAAACTGGTCGCTACTGCCGAACGTATCGATACCGAATGGCGTTTCCGGGTTGAGCCTACGCCTGTGCCGATCGGTAGCTTTCTGGGCGGTTGCGGCGGTTGGGAGATGGCAGTCGAAATTCAGAGTGATATTTACGGAAAGTCGTTCTATAAATTATGGGAGCGTGAACCCGTACCGACAGCAGCGTCAATGGTCAGAGACGCGGTGCACCTGGCAATAATGGGGCGCCAGGGTTCGCTCTAGCTTCCCACCCCAAACAAAAGCTCTATATGCCCCCGCAGCGGCCCGATGCGCTGCGCTCATCCGATCCGGCTAGACAACCCCTCTCCGTGCTCGCGGTTCCTCCCCACCGTTGCCTTCGCATGATCTCAACCGGCTACAACTCCTTCGAGTTGCTCCCCTTCGTGAACTCCGGAAAAGGAAATTCCTATCCTTCTCAGCGTTCAGTCAGATAGAGGTCATACACCTGCAAGCCAAGCACACGCTCGTCCGAGGAGCCCGGGTCAATCTCTGACGGGATGTATGTGAGGTCCACCTCGATCCTCAGCTCCACGAGATCCCCGCTCCCTAGCGCCTGCGACGAAACCGGAATGCTCTCCCTGAACCGGACGTAGTCAGAGATCGTCAGGCTGGCGATCTCGGTACCGCTCAGGAAGAGCCTCACCTGCTGCGGGCGGCCGATCCGCGGAACTGGGCTCCTCGCCTCTAGGTGCAATACGGAGTCGCGTCGGGGATTCTCGAAGTATGCCGTGGCGGCTTCACGCGTCCAGTGCCAGACCTGGCCATCTTTTCGAGAACGCTGGAGCCGGTGCCAACCCTCCCCCGGCTTCGGGTCCCCGCGGTAGCCGTGATCGGTGAGGCGGAGCCAGTGGACCGGCGAGTCCGTTTCCCACTCGCCCTCCCAGCGCACGGCCACCTTGCCCACCTGATCGTAGAGCCCGATACGAACACCGACGTAGTCGGACTGGCCTGACCTGGGGAGCCGGAGCCATCTCCGATACTCCTGCGTATTGCCAACCCGCCATTGACTCGTGGGCACCGGTGGATCGTGGTCGTCCTGGCTGATGATCTCACCCTCGGAACCCAAAATGTGTACGAACACCATGTAGTCGCTCGTGGGAGTCTCGAAGGAATCACCCGGATCCCATCGATAGACAATCCCGATGGGCCCACCGACAGCGACGTCCTCGGGCAAGCTGATCGACGCTTCGACACCGAGCGTCCTCTCGGGCACGCTCGGCGAGCATCCGGCGAGTCCGAGGGCAGTCACTAGAACCAGGGTCATCCGGCTTCTCGACCGGCTACTGAATGTAGCCCAGAGCCCGGAGCTGCCTGATGATCTCTTCACTGGGCACGATCTCCTCTGCCGCGCCCAGCATCGGGCGGGCGAGTAGTTCAACTAGGTTCATTCCCAATGCGCGCGTCACCGATTTGTAGCGGCGCGACACGTCTTCTCGCTCCATGGGATCGGCGAGTAGATCATAGAGGGCACCATCGTAGAGCTTCCAGCGATCAGTTCGTATCGCGACCGAGGGAATCTTGCCCCCGCGCTCACTGAGCGCGAACGGGATCGATTTCACCCTCCCCGTGATGAGATCCACAAGGGATACGCCCTCGAATGACGGAGGTTGAGGAATGCTGAGAACATCCGCGATTGTCGGAGCGATATCGATGCTTCTCACCTGGGAGTTGACACGAGTCGACGCAAACATCCCACCAGGGAACTTCACGATGAGGGGAACCTTGAGGATCTCGTCGTGGAGAGAGTGGGCGTGTGCTCCGATCACGCCGTGTTCGCCGAATTCCTCCCCATGATCAGCAGTGAAGACTACGAGAAGGTCATCGTACTCGTCCTGTGCCCGCAGGTACTCGACGAGTCGCCCGAGAGCGGCGTCCATGCTCCTGATCTCTGCATCATAGGAGCGAATGACATGCCGGACATCGGCGGCCGTGAACGTTGGGCCTCTGCCGAAGAAATTGAAATTGAGGCGATCGATGAGTTCGACGGAGATCTGGGTGGGCAACAAGCTGGGCTCGCCGGGTCCGAGCAGGTCCAGGTACTTCTGATCCGGCACGTATGCGGCATGTACTTCATAGGTGTGCAGGAAGATAAAGAACTTTGACCTCTGCTCGGCTTCGAGCCATTCGATGGCGTCGGCGACCGTACCAGCGAAGCGTCGTTGCGATTGTGAGTCGTACAGATCGAACCCTTGATCATGGCCATACATCGGGTCCATCTGCCCTGCGGCGGTGAACGCCGCGGTTTGGTAGCCTTCGCTTCTGAGAACTTCTGCCAGGGTCACGGCTTCGGGGGGCAGCGGTGTCGCGGGTTGGCGTCGCGCCCGGTGCTGGAAGTCGAACAAAGACGTTAGGATCGACGCGTGAGAGCGCACCGTTGAGGATGATTGCGCGATAGCGGTTCGAAAGAGTACGGCGTCCTCTGCGAAGCCATCGATGTGCGGGCTAGTTTGAACAGAGTACCCATAGCATCCCAGGTGGTCGGACCTCAGCGTGTCGATCGAGATGAGAATGACGCTGCAGCCAAGACATCCGTCGGTACCCGAATCGCCGAAGAGTGGGAGACCCAGACGGGGTTTCGTTGGCAAAAAACCTGCCGCAAAGGCAGGCACCGCCGTGTCTCCCCCCTGAGAGAGGAGCACGAAAGCCAGCGCCAGAACCCAGATCCGGAGGACCCAGCTTCTTCTTCCCAATGGAAACTCAAACATGGGGAGAAAATACCAGCTTGAAGCATCCAGGAGAAGCCGCAGCAAATGGGCACCCGGGCCACCTCCTGCCCCGCGCGTCCAGCTTGAAAGACTCGGCCCCCAGCGCCAAGCAAACACCTCGGTTGCCCACCTGGCTAAGCTGACCGCCAGCGATGCCATCGGCGTCGGTAACGGCTTCGGCCGCCCGGTGGCGATCTCGGGTGACACCATCATCGCCGGGGCGATGTGGGACGATCATTCCGGAGAAATCGACGCCGGGTCCAGTTGAGGCTGTGAGGTGTACCCCAACTTGGGTCCATCGAAAACGAGAAACACTCGGGCTTTGATGGCCGGCATGAGTTACACTTTTTAGGTCCGCGCGCGGCTTCAGGGCGGGGCCAGACTGCGAATTGGACGCCTTGATTCGACGTTGACGGCCTGATGTGTGCCAATCACAGGCAGGCGGCAGGGCACCATGAGCGAAGAAGGCAACACAGGGCCTTCCATGGGTAGGCTGGAAGCGCCGCTGGATCGGCGAAAGATCGCCAGAAGCGCTGTGGCGATGTCTCTGCCGGTGTTCGCGATAGCGGCCGCCGTGACGACGACGATCCTGTCCGTCAGCGGTAACGCAGAGATGTTGGCCTATCGCAGCGAAGAACGGTATACCGTTGCCATCCAGGCCTCCAACTTAGGCAGCGATATCCGGCACGTTTCCTCGGATCTGGTCAGTCTCGCCAATCAGAATGAGGTAAGAGCATTTTGGGACGATGACGGGAACTTCATCCCAGGAGTTCTGACGGCGTTGGCCAGGGAATACTATGACATCTCGGTATACCGCCAGCTGTACGACCAGGTGCGTCTGATCGATGAGCATGGCATGGAAGCCGTGCGGGTGAACTTCAACGATGGCCATCCGGCCGTTGTCCCCCAAGAAGAGCTGCAGAACAAGCAAGACCGATACTACTTCGCCGACGCGTTCAGGTTGAACCGGGGCGAGGTGTATGTCTCCCCCCTTGACTTGAACATCGAGCTCGGCGAGATCGAACTGCCGCTCAAGCCGATGATCCGTTTTGCCACGCCCGTCTTCGGCCGGCGCGGCGAGCGACGCGGCATCGTGCTGCTCAACTACTTCGGGGCGATACTGCTCGAGCGTTTTGCCATCCAGGCGAACACGCCGAGAGGCAGCCAGGCCATGCTGCTCAACGCCGATGGCTATTGGCTCCACGGACTGAACACCGAAGTCGAGTGGGGCTTCATGTTTGAAGACCGAGGCGCCCAGACCTTCGCGGTGGCCTTTCCAGAAGCGTGGGAGAGGGTTCGTTCTGAACAATCCTGTCAATTTGAGACTCCCCAAGGCCTATTCACTTCCGAGACCGTCTACCCTTTGCTCGAGGGGCAGAAGTCCAGCACGGGAGCGGGCGAAGCCTTCGCTCCCAGTCAGGCGCAGCTGGAGACGAGGGACTACTACTGGAAGGTCGTTTCCTTTGTGCCTTCGGAGGTCCTGTATGCCGCCCGAAACAGCCGCCGCATGGTTGCGGCATCGATTCTGGCGGTTTTGGCGCTGACCATGGTGACTGGGGCCTGGCGACTGGCGGGGGCCGCCGCTCTTCGCAAACAGTCCGAGGAGGAGCAGAAACGGCTCCTGCACGAAACGGGCGAGCGCGTCAAGGAACTGGGCTGCTTATTCGGCGTGACCGAGTCCATCCGCAAACGGGAGACCTTGGAGGAGATCTTCCGGGATGTGGCCGCGTTGCTCCCGCTCGGCTGGCACTATCCCGATGTCGCATGCGGGCGCGTGCGCTTCAATGGTGGGGACTACGTTTCAGAGCCCTTCGAGGAGACCGAATGGAAGCAGTCTTGTGACATCGTGGTGAACGGTGAGCGGCGGGGTGTTGTCGAGGTCTTCTACCTCGAGGAACGCCCTGAATTGGACGATGGTCCTTTCATGTCTGAAGAGCGCCGTCTGATCGACGGCATCGTCCGCACCCTGGGCGAAGCAATCGAGCGGCGCCAGGCGGAGGAGGAGCTGCGGAAAGCTCATAATGATCTGGAATTACGAATTCAGGAACGGACGGAGGAACTGGCGCGAGCAAACCGCCTCGCTCAAGCGGCCAACGAAGTGCTTCAGGAGGCGCTGACGTGCGAAAGCGCCGAAGCCGTGGCGCAGACGTGTCTTGCCGCGGCCGAGGAATTGACGGGGAGTCGGTTCGGACTCATCGGCGAGGTCAACGAGGCGGGGCGCTTTGACACCATTGCGTTGAGCAATCCGGGCTGGGACGCCTGCACGATCCCGGAATCGGACGCGGCCGTGCTGATCAGCGACATGGAGATTCGAGGTATCTGGGGGACAGTTATCAAGGACGGGCAATCGCGGATAGTTAATGATCCGGCCTCTCATCCGGAAGGAATCGGTGTCCCCGAAGGCCATCCGCCGCTCACGGCTTTCCTCGGGATCCCCTTGAAACAAGAGGGGAAGACCTTCGGCATGATCGCGCTCGCGAACAAGGAAGGCGGCTATGAGCCGAGGGACCGGGAGGCCGTCGAGGCCCTATCGGTAGCCTTCGTGGAATCGCTGATGCACAAGCGGGCCGAGCTGTCCTTGCGCGACGCGCGCGCCGAGCTGATCCGCAAGGAGCGTCTGGCGGTACTGGGCCAACTGTCCGGCTCCGTGAGCCACGAGTTGCGCAATCCGTTGGGCGTGATCTCGAACGCCGTCTACTACCTGAATAATGTCCTGCCCGACGCTGACGAGACCACCAAGGAATACCTCGGGATAATCTCGTCCGAGGTCCACACTGCCGACAAGATCGTTTCCGACCTGCTGGACCTGTCGCGCACCCGGCCGGCCGAGAGAACCGAGACAGCCGTCACCGAGCTGGTGGCCCAGGTCTTAGCAAGACAGCCGGTGCCTGAGAATATCGAGGTCGTCACCGAGATAGCGACCGACTTGCCTCCACTGTTGGTCGATCCCGGACAGATCGGCCTAGTCCTGGCCAACCTGGTGACGAACGCGATCCAGGCGATGCCCGAAGGGGGCGAGCTGGCCCTCAGCGCAAGAAGTGGCGAGAGCACAGTGACACTCTCCGTGAGCGACACTGGGTGTGGAATCTCCGAGGACACGATGGCCAAGCTTTTTGAGCCGCTGTTCACGACGAAGAGCCGCGGCATCGGGCTCGGGCTGTCGGTCTCGAAGAACCTGGTCGAAGTCAACGGAGGCGCTATCGAAGTGGAGAGCGAGGTAGGCAAGGGCGCCACATTCACTGTCGAGCTGCCCACGAGGAAGATGCAGGAGGGCTTCAGTCCTTGAGGGCTTCGTAGACGGCCTTCGAGACCTGAATGTCCTGCACCGCAACACCAGTCGAGTCGAACACAGTGAGCTGATCGTCTGACTTTCGTTGGAGATCCTTGTCCATGATGACGTTGCCGAACTCGAGCACCTCGTTCACGTCCAGAACACCCGCCGTCGTGGCCTTGTAGACCTCACCGCGCAGCTCGCTCTGAGGAATGCTGTCGACGACGACGATGTCGGCCTTGGCGAGGATCCTCGAGTCGACCTCTTGCTTCTCGGGAGTGTCGGATCCGATGGCGTTGATGTGGGTCCCAGGGTTCACATCCTCGAGCTGTAGCAAGGGCTCCTGCGACGGAGTCACGCAGACGATGAGGTTGCAGCTCCCGGGAATGTCGCGGGCATCGAGCGTGGCTTCGAGGTCGTAGCCCAGCGGTTCGACATCGGCGCGATAGCGGTCGAGCTCTTCTTGGTTGATGCCCCACACCATGACCTTCGTACAATCGACGATCGGACGCAGGAACTTGAGCTGTAGTCGCCCCTGCACACCGGCACCGTAGATTCCGATGCGCTCTACTTTCTTCGGCGCCAGGTAGCGTGCCGCCACGGCTCCCGCGGCCGCCGTCCTGATGTTGGTGAGATGGCTCTCGTCGAGCAGCACCGAGAGCAGCTCCCCGGTCTTCTGGCTGAAAACCAGCATGAGGCCGGTACCGGTCGGGATGCCGAGCTTGACGTTCTCATAGAATCCCGTCGCCACCTTGATGACGAAGTATTCGTCGCCGGTGATGTAGCCGTACTTGATATGGGCCTCGCCCGGCGGGTCGTGCATGACCAGCTCGCCGACCGGGGGCACTACGACCCTCCCCTGCGAATAGGCGACGAACCCTTCCTCAATGAGCGTTGTGAGGTCGATATCATCGAGGACCGAATTGATCTGCTCCAGGTCGAAAGTTTGTGTCATCGCGAGACTCTCCTGGCTAGGATTGCAGCTCTGGGATCTCCGCTTCCAATGCGCCATTGTGAACGTGCATCTTGGCCACCGTGGCAGGCAGGCAAAACCGTCGTGGGCCGGCGCTGCCGGGATCGAGATAGACCACACCATCGCGGGTACTGTCAAGTTGAGCTGATTCTCGCCCGCCTGGACGTCCCGCCCAGACAGGAATCGTCCGAGCATGCGACGAATCCGGCAGGAGCTCCCCGCTCTTCCTTTTGTGAGAAGGGAAAATTCGGTACAGTCCGGGCAATCGTCCGTCGGCGTCTCAATTCTGTCGATATCGACAGTCACCAAAGTGACACAAACAAACTTGCGAGGTAGTCAAATGAAACACACTGCGAGAGTGCTAGGACTACTGGCCGTCATGATGGTGCTGACTCTGGCGCTCGCCAGCTGCCAGGCAAATCCGCCGGTCGTCGCGGGACCCCACGCCGGCGTCGACGTTGACGGCGTATGGGGAATCTCCGACCCAGGAACCGGTGGAGAAGGCGCCAACTGTGACCGCTGGGCGACGGGACCGAGTGGTAGCCCGAGCGCCATCAGCGACACCGACCCGGGCATTCAGAACCAGGCGACAAGCGACGAAAACCAAATCCGTTATGGGGCTCAGGATGTAAACGATGATCCTCCGCCTTGTCATGATTTTGCCGACCAGAGCGGATTCGGTTTTGAAGGGGTCTACGACACCAGCATGCCCACCGATGGAACCTCGTTCAAGCTGGGAACATTCACGCACTATAACGCCGTCACTAATTCTGACCTTGCCGATTACCGTCCGCTAGGAACCGTTGGGCTCACTCTTACGCTTTCCGGGAGTGTTGATGCGGTGCTCGAGTACACCATCACCCTCGATGAAACCGTCAATGACGATGACCCATGCATGTTTCCCGACGCTCCGAACGACCCACCGTGTGGAGAAAGGGTGACGATCGCCTCACAACCGCTTCAGACCACGAGCATCGCGATCGAGGGCAGGCAATACACTCTGGAAATGCTCGGTTTTACCGATTGCGGCGTACCGGGGACTCCCACCAATATCTTCTACACCCATGAGATGGCTGCCGATGAAGCCTGTCTGTATGCAAGGCTTGTTGAGCTTCGGACTGGCCTTTGACATCGAGAAGTCCACTAGCACGTGCTTGATCGTTACGCTGGGGGAGATGGCGATGAACGAGATTTGCAGTGTCACCCGAGTCGGCCTAAGGACGTTCTTGGTCACGGTTGTTGCCCTCCTTGTCCTGTTTGGAGGCCGCGGCGGTTCCAGTGCCGTGGGCATGGGCGAGGTCGTCCTCGCCGAGTATCCCAGCGTGGATGCCAGCTTTCTTTCGGCCCTCGAGTGGCGGTTCGTGGGGCCGTACCGTGGAGGGCGTGTCGTCGCGGTGGCGGGAGATCCCGACGACCCCCTCGTCTTCTATTTCGGGGCCGCCCACGGCGGAGTGTGGAAGACCACCGATGCCGGAAGGTATTGGCGGAACGTGTCGGACGGCTTCTTCGAATTCCCCGCGGTGGGTGCCCTGGACGTGTCGCTCTCGGATCCCCAGGTGATCTTCGTGGGGACGGGTGAGGGGCTTCAACGGCAATTCATCTCACCCGGAGACGGGGTCTACAAATCCACCGACGGGGGAGAGACATGGACCCACGTGGGCCTTCGAGAGACCCGGCACATCTCCAGGCTCCGCATTCATCCAACCAATCCCGATATCGTGTACGTGGCGGCGATGGGGGACATGTTCGGCCCCAATCCGGAACGCGGCGTCTATCGCACCACGGATGGAGGGGAGACGTGGGAGCGGATCCTGTATAGGGGCGAGACCACCGGCGCCGTGGATCTGACGATCGATCCCACGAACCCGAACGTTATCATCGCGGCCCTGAACCACCATGTGACCTACCCGTGGGACGAGGAGAGCGGCGGCCCCACCACCGGCCTTTTCAAGACCACAGATGGCGGGGACACCTGGACTGACATCACCCGCAACCCCGGTATGCCAAAGGGCCTGGTCGGGAAGATCTGCATCGCCATCTCACCGGCGCGCTCCAGCCGTGTGTATGCGTTCATCGAGGCCGACGAGAACGAAGGCGGGATCTATCGCTCCGATGACGGCGGGTCCAGCTGGCAGATGACGCATCAAGACCCCGGCAAGTTGGAGATCCCCAATTCCTACAACCACATCACCGCCGACACCCAGGATCCCGATGTCGTCTATATCCAGCCCATCACCGGCTTACTGAAGTCCTCTGACGCGGGCCGAACCTTCGAACGTGTACGCATGGAGAACTGGGACCCTCATGCGTTATGGATCGATCCAAACGACTCGCGCCGAATGATCGAAGGAGGGGACGGGGGAGCCTCGGTGACGTTGAACGGCGGTGAGTCCTGGTCGAGCCTCGAGAACCAGCCCACCGCAGACCTTCTCAGTCTGGCGGTGGACGACCAGGAGCCCTACTGGGTCTATGGCTCCCAGAACGACAACAGCCACATCGCGATTCCCAGTCGAACCGACGATCGGTCCATCGGATGGACGCACTACCTTCCCATTCCGGCCGGCGAGGGCGGGCAGACGGCGGTGAAGCCCGACGGCAGCGTTGTCTATGCAAATGATCGGTCCAGGATGGTCCGTTTTGACCGGGAAACCGGGCAGGCTCCGCACATCAGCGTTTGGCCCGAGTGGGTGTTCGGAACGCCCGCCAAGGACGTGAAGTACCGTTTCTACTACTCGTTCCCGGTACTCCTCTCGCCGCACGACCCCGGCGTCCTCTACACCGCTGCTCAGTACGTCTTCCGATCCACGGACGAGGGCCAGTCCTGGGATCAGATCAGTTCCGACCTCACGCGGAACCGCCAAGACGTGATGGGCGAAATATCCGGAGGGCCCATCAGCTCCAACGCTTCCTCGCTTTTTCACGTGAGTCTCATCCGGACCATCGCCGAGTCTCCGCTCCAAGAGGGTGAGCTCTGGGTGGGCACCGACGACAGTACCGTTCAGGTATCGCGAGATGGTGGCGGCAGTTGGCTGGACGTCTCTCCGCCTGATCTCCCGGAGTGGACCACGATTACGGCCATCGACGTATCTCCCCACCGGCGGGGGACGGTCTATATCTCCGGCGAACGGCACAGGGTGAGCGATCGCACGCCGTACCTCTACAAGACCACGGACTACGGCAGCACCTGGCAGCGGATCACGAACGGGATTCGGGAAAACGACTACTCGTGGGTCGTCCGCGAGGATCCGGTCCGGCCGGGTCTCCTCTACGCGGGAACAGAAACGGGCGCGTACGTCTCCTTTGACGCCGGGGACTCCTGGCAGTCCCTACAGCGCAACCTGCCGCCGGTGATGGTCATGCAGATGGTCGTGAAGGACGACGACCTGGTGGTGGCAACCCATGGGCGGGGCTTCTGGATCATGGATAACATCTCGTCCCTGCGTGCCATTACCCCCGAAGTCGCCTCGGCCCCGGTTCATCTCTTTGAAGTAGTCCCCGCGCTTCGTCAGCTTCGGGGACGGAGAGGGTACTCGGGACCTTCGGACGCAGCGAGGAACCCACCGAGCGGGGTGATGATCGAATATCACCTGGCCCAGGCATCCACCGGTGACGTGATGTTCACCATCACTGATGCGGGCGGCGAGATCATCCAGCAATTCTCCAGCGGGTCGGAGAGACCCCGCAGCCCCTCCACCAGCGCAGGAACGAACCGATTCTTCTGGGACATGCGGTATCCGGGTACCCAGATGCCCCCGTCCCCTGGAGCATTGGACGGTTTCCTGAGCATCGATTACTCACCGCCCGTGTCGCCGACTGCGCCTCCCGGACGATACATCGTCAGACTCTCCGTGGACGGACAGGACTACGAGCAGCCTTTCGAGATTCGGAAAGATCCGAGAGTAAAGGCCAGCAACGCCGATCTCAGGGCCCAGTTCGAGCTCATGGTTAACCTCCGGGACCGGTTTTCGGAAGTGGCCGACGCCGTGCTCAGAATCAGAGAAGTCCGAGCCCAGCTTGAAGCGCGTCGAGATGACCTACCAGAGGAGTCCAGCATCAAGGCCGCCGAAATTCTGGAGCAGCTCAGGCAGATCGAGGGCGTTCTCACGATATGGATGGGGTCCGAGGCCCACCCCATGATGTGGAGCCCCCCGGGGTTGACCGAAAAGCTGAGCTCGCTCTCGAGGGCTGTCGGCGCGGCCGATGCCAAACCCACGGAATCGATGTACGCGGTATTCGAGGACCTCTCGGAACGCTTCGAAGTCCAACGGAACCGGTTGAACCAGGTCATTGAAGAAGAGGTCATGCCTCTTCTGTCTCGCTGATGGAGGGCAGCCAGTGTGCCGCGTCACACTAGCGCAGGGCCCCGCATGTGCTGGCGTAACTTCGTCACTCGCTCTTTACCTCAACATGCAGCGATCCCCAAAGAACGGTCGCGTCGCTCACGGGAGAAGCCCATGAAAATAGTCCACTCATCCATTCGAGCCCTAGGTTTGATTCTCGTTTGCTCAGTCGCCTGGTCGTCCCCGTCGGCGCAAGGGACTCAGGACGCTGACGACACAAGCAGTCGGATGAACGTTGAGACGTTCAAAGGCCTCGCGCTGCGCAACATCGGGCCCGCGTTCAAGTCTGGACGGATCGCCGATCTGATCATTCATCCCGAGGATGAGAGCGTCTGGTATGTGGCTGTTGCTTCGGGTGGCATCTGGAAAACCGTTAACGCCGGTACAACCTGGACGCCCATTTTCGACGATCAGGGGAGCTACTCCATCGGCTGCCTGGCCGCGGATCCGAGCAAACCGCACGTGATTTGGGCTGGGAGCGGCGAAGATGTGGGGGGACGCCACGTCGCGTACGGCGATGGCGTCTACCGAACGGACGATGGCGGTAAGAACTGGCAGAACATGGGCCTGCGAGATTCTGAGCATATCGCCCGGATCATCGTTAGCGCCGAGGACTCGGATGTCGTCTATGTAGCCGCGCAGGGACCGTTATGGAGAAAGGGTGGAGACCGGGGTTTCTTCAAGTCGATCGACGGCGGCAAATCCTGGAAGAAGACTCTGGGCGATGATGAGTGGACCGGCGTTACTGACATCGTGGTGGACCCCAGGGAGCCCAATCGCGTCTACGCCGCCACCTGGCAACATCATCGCAATGTAGCGGCTTACATGGGCGGTGGTCCGAAGAGCGCGATCTATCGAAGCGACGATGGTGGCGAGACCTGGAAGAAGTTGAGCGCTGGATTGCCCGCGGGATCGATGGGGAAGATCGGCCTGGCCATCTCCTTGCAGCAGCCGGACGTCGTCTACGCGGTTATCGAGCTGAATCGAAGGCAGGGAGGCCTCTATCGATCCACGGACCGAGGCAACTCGTGGGAGAAGCGGTCCGACACCGTCTCCGGCGGTACCGGCCCTCACTATTACCAGGAGCTCTATGCCTCACCGCATCAGTTCGATCGGATCTACCTGATGGACGCATACATGCAGTTCTCGGTGGACGGTGGGAGCACCTTCAACTCGGTCAACAGCGAATACCGCCATGGGGACAGTCACGCCTTGGCTTTCAAGAGCAGCGATCCCGACTACATCATGGTGGGTGATGACGGCGGCATCTACGAAAGCTTCGATCAGGCCAAGAACTGGCGTTTCATCGACAATCTCCCGGTGACGCAGTTCTACAAGGTCGCCGTCGATGACGCCGAGCCTTTCTACAACATCTATGGCGGCACCCAGGACAGCGGCTCGCAAGGCGGACCCTCCAGGACGGACAACCTTCACGGCATCCAAAACTCGGATTGGCGAATAGTTCTGGACTGGGATGGTTATCAGACCGCCACCGAGCCCGGCAATCCAGACATCGTTTACGCGCAACGGCAGGAGGGGTACCTGACGCGCATCGATGTAACCACGGGCGAGGTGATCTCGATCCAACCTCAGCCGGGTGCGGGTGAAGATTATGAGCGGTTCAACTGGGACGCGCCGATCCTGGTGAGCCCACATAACCCCGCTCGGCTCTACTTCGCTTCCCAGCGGTTGTGGAGATCTGAAGATCGAGGAGACGAGTGGACCGCGATTTCCGGTGATCTGACCAGGAACCAAGACCGAATGACCCTGCCCATCATGGGACGTCAGCAAAGCTGGGACTCCCCTTGGGATTTCGACGCCATGTCGAATTACAACACGATCACCTCAATATCGGAGTCGCCCCAGGCTGAAGGACTCATCTACGTCGGCACGGACGATGGCTTGATGCAGGTCACCGAAAACGGCGGAGAAAGCTGGCGAACCGTGGAAGTCGGCAGCATGCCGGGGGTCCCCGCCACGGCTTTCGTGAACGACCTCAAGGCCGATTTGCACGACGCCAATACCGTTTACGCCGCGCTCGATAATCACAAGTACGGCGACTTTGCGCCCTATCTGCTCAAGAGCACCGACCGGGGCGCCACCTGGAAGTCCATTCGCAGCGATCTGCCCGACAGGACCCTGGTGTGGAGGATTGTGCAGGACCACGTAAAGCCTGATTTGCTCTTCACGGCCACCGAGTCTGGTATCTATTTCAGCGCGAGTGGCGGCAGATGCTGGGTGAAGCTGGCGGGCGGCGTTCCTACGATCTCATTTCGAGACCTCGCCATTCAAAAACGTGAGAACGACCTGGTCGGTGCCTCGTTCGGTAGAGGTTTCTTCGTGCTCGACGACTACTCCTCTTTGAGGAGCGTTTCGGAAGAGCAGCTCGCTGAAGAGGCCACCCTTTTTCCGATCCGAAAAGCCTGGTGGTACCACCCCCGCTTTCTCCTGAGTGAAGAAGAGAAGGGCTATATAGGGGCTAATCATTACGTTGCTCCGAATCCCGATTTTGGGGCGGTGTTCACCTACTACTTGCGGGAAGGGTTGAAGTCGAAGGAGAAGATCCGCCAGGCAGGAGAGAGAGCAGGGATCGACGCCGACGAGGACATCCCCTTTCCCGGGTGGGACGCTGTTGCCGACGAAATGGCCGAATCCGATCCCAAGATCTGGATCATCGTCAAAGATTCCGAAGGCAATACGGTGAGGCGGGTCAGCGGACCCGTTGGACAGGGAATCAACCGGGTGGCCTGGGATCTACGCCACCCTGCGCCCGAGGCGCTGCGGCCCAGAGACACATCTGCGACTTCCAACTCCGAACCGGCGGGACTGTTGGCTGCGCCCGGCAACTATTCCGCTACTCTGACCAAAGAAGTGGGCGGCGAGATCACGACCTTGAGCCCTCCCGTCCACTTCGAAGTGGTGCCGCTGAGAGAGGGCGCACTGCAGGGAAGTTCACACGCTGAAGCCGCCGCGTTCTGGCGCTCCTACGAAGATACGGTCAGGACAGCGTCCGCCGTCAACCGATCACTCGGCACCGAACTGGCCCGGGTCGAAGCCATGAAGAAGGCTCTGTCGCGCGCCGCGACCGCCCCCGGCGATCTCGACGAACGCCTCAACCGCTTGAGAACGAGATTGCAGGGTCTCGAAGACGAGCTCTTTGGAAATCGCGCCAAGCGTCAAGTGGGCGAGAAGACGAGCCCGAACGTCGGATCACGGCTTTCCGCTGTCGACCTGGGCGTGTACCACTCCACTTACGGGCCCACCGCCACTCATCGGAGAACCTTGGAGATCGCCAACGCCCAGCTCCGACAGATCAAGTCCGATCTGGAAGAGGCGCGCGCCGAAGCGGCAGCCCTGGGCGAAGACCTGGTGCAAGCGGGCGCTCCTTGGGTGGAAGGGAATCGACTGCGGAGGTAGGAACCGCTGCAACACGTGCAGGGGTGAAGCGCCACACGAACGAGAAAGGTCAGTGCCATGAGAAAACATTCGTTGATCAAGCTCGCTTTGGTCGCGCTCCTACTGCTCGGGGCGACCGCAGGGTTCCAGGCCTCGGCGCAGGATGCCGACGCGCTCCGTAATCTCCAGGTCGATGACTACTTCGCCCTGAAGAGCGTGGGCGGCCCGCGCATCAGCCCGGACGGCGCCTGGGTCGCTTACACGGTCGGTTCCAAAGACCTCGAGAATGACCGCTCCGAAACGCGGCTATGGATGGTCCCGACCGCCGGCGGCGAGCCGCTCCCCATGACGGCCAAGGGCAGCTCCGTCGGGCGGCCCAGGTGGAGCCCTGACGGCAACTACCTGACCTTCATGGCGAGCAGCAGGGGCCAGGGTTCGCAGGTTTTCAAGCTGGACCTACGCGGCGGGGAGCGCGTTCAGCTCACCAGCGTAGAGCAGGGCGTCGAGGGCTACGAATGGTCGCCCGACGGGAAACGACTCGTGCTCCTGATCCACGATGTGAGCCAGGAGAAAGCCTCGGGGCCCTGGGTGATCGACCGCTTGATGTTCAAACAAGACTATGTCGGCTATCTGAATCGCCAACGAACCCATCTCTATGTCCATGACCTCGAGTCGGAGACCACCATCCAGCTCACCGACGGCGACTACGAGGACTACAGCCCGGCCTGGTCTCCGGATGGCAGCAAGATCGCTTTTGTCAGTAACCGCACTGCCGAGCCGGATGCCAGTTCTAATACGGACATCTGGTTGGTGGATCCGGGTACTCCGTACGACCAACAGAAACCTGTCCGCGTTACCACGAACCCTGGTCCCGACGGCTCGCCCATCTGGCACCCCGACGGCGAGCGAATCGGCTACATCACGAGTTACACGGACCGGAACGACGTACCCGCGTCCTACCTGCAGACAAAAGTCGCGATCATTCGTATTGGAGCAGACGAGCCCGTGCTACTTACCACGGAG
>SDBT01008212.1_pt1 | contig 17074 bp, 12 predicted proteins | sample 2277101 | NCBI WGS metagenome assembly SDBT01 (sample SAMN10404973, study PRJNA504765) | marine sediment metagenome | isolation source: marine sediment core GS10_PC15, 103 cmbsf | place: Arctic Ocean: Southern Knipovich Ridge | collected 2010
CGCCTCACCGACGAGGAACATGGCTGCTACGACCGCGTGGTCGTTCTGATCTCGGATGATGGACAACCCCCCGATCGGTGCCCCACGATCGTCTACCCCGAGTCGGAGTCGGTACTCGACCGCTATGGATGGAGCACGCAAATCCGAGTGCGCGCGCCGGACAGCGGTCCGGACATAAAAGCCACGGTTTCGCTGAAGCCACTCGACAACGGAGAATACGATACGGAGCTATCGAACAAAGGTGCCGTCGAACTCACTTCGGCCAAGAATTGGGACGAGACGGTTTGGACGTACGGCAAGCCGCAGGAGAAGAGCCAGCGATTCCTCATTCGCCTCACCGACGAGAAACTTGGCTGCTACGACCGCGTGGTCGTTCGGATCTCGGATTATGGACAACCCCCCGATCGGTGCCCCACGATCGTCTACCCCGAGTCGGAGTCTGTACTCGACCACCATGGATGGAGCACGCCAATCCGGGTGAGCGCGCCGGACAGCGGTCCGGACATGAAAGCCACGGTTTCGCTGGAGCCCCTCGACGACGGTAATTACAACACTACGCTTGAAAAAAGTACCGTCGAACTCACCTCAGCCAAGGATTGGGACGAGACGGTTTGGACGTACGGCGCGCAGCAGGAGAAGAGCCAGCGATTTCTCATTAGCCTCACCAACGAGGAACTTGGCTGCTACGAACGCGTGGTCGTTCGGATCCCGGGTGACCCCGATCAACCACCCGTTCGGTGCCCCACGATCGTCTACCCCGAGTCGGAGTCGGTACTCGACCCCCACGGATGGAGCACACCAATCCGGGTGCGCGCACCGGACAACGAAACGGACACGAAAGCCACGGTTTCGCTGGAGCCCCTCGACAACGGAGAATACGGTACGGAGCTATCGAACAAAGGTGCCGTCGAACTCACCTCGGACAAGGATTGGGACGAGACGGTTTGGACGTACGGCGAAAAGAAAAAGAAGAAGAAGAAAAAGAGCCAGCGATTCCTCATCCGCCTCACCAACGAGGAACGTAGCTGTTATGACCGCGTGTTGGTGCGCATCCCGAGTGCCGACCCTCCTGGCCCGTGTCCAAACGGATGGCCCGTGATTACCTACCCGGAGTCAGAGAGCATCTTGGATGAAGAGGGAGCGACCGAAATACGCATCGCACGTTCTCATCCGGGTCGCGACCTCAATGTGCGCCTTCTGGTGACGAGTCTTGGCAGAGACTCAGAGATCGCAGTGAACCAGCCAGCCCCAATCCTCGTGAAGACGGGGGATCGAGAGTCCTCTTGGGATTACGCCTATAACCAACCTGGCAAATACATGATCTCAGCCCACGACAACGCGCATCCGGAGTGCTACGACCGCGTCGTGGTCCGGACCCTGCGCGGCCGGCAAAACTATCGACCGCTGCCTCCAATCGTGTTCCTACCTGGTCCCGAGCAGCCGCCAGGCGAATTCGTGCATCTCGACCCGATACGCTTCCTGGGAGCGCCCTATCTCCCGGTTTGGGATCCCCTTCCACCCGTGGCCTGGCTCCCGCGATTCAAGTTCTACTATGCAGACCCACTGCCTGGAATACGCTGGCTACCCAAGCTCCTCCCCATGGAGCCTCTCCCACCTATACGCTGGGTCCCCAGCAGAGACGGTCTCGGGAACCAGGGCTTTTACCTCTATTCCAATCAGGCCTTCGACCTGGCGTCGGAAGGGGCTGAATCTTCAGGACTGCTCGTCTCCCTAAATTTACAGAATAGGCAGACTCTGATAATCTTCGGCGCCATGGAAGAAACTCTGGATGACTTCGTTGTCAATGTCCCACAGCGAGTCAAGCAGCTACTCGGAGCAGAAGCCGATACCTGGCTCGTCGTGGTGGCGGGCTATACCTCAGAACAACAGAATCCCGTCTATAACTTCGTCCTGGGCAAGCTACGCGCCCTCCATGCGGTCAATCGGATCCATCTGGAGCTCAAACAACGTCTTCTGAAGAACAAAAAAGAGTATGTTCCCGACTCCTACCCGTCACTCATCCTTCCCTTTGGAGAGTTCACTAACAACATGGAGAGATGCGGTATGAAAGGCAAAGGAAAACCGGCGTACCGCTGCATCTATAGCCCATGGTGTCCGTCCCATGCCATCGCGCCCCGTGCCAAAGGCAAGGAAAGTGGGCTCATACCATCCATTCAGGACCAGAATGCCCGCGCCGCCTGTTTCCGCCTCGATCCGGTGACTAAAATAAAAAAAGACCACAAGAAACCCTTCCCCTTTTTCAAGATCCGGATCCAAGAATTGGTGAAATCCTACTTCAACCAGTTCAAGAAAATGGCTAGCGACGGCGTGGATTTGGGGAACTACGAATGCGGGAACGACAAAAACTACGAGCTGACCTTCTCCGAAACCTACACCTTCCCTGGCGGCAACGAGGTCCCAGTTGTCACGTCCGGCAAGATAGGCCTCCCAGGACTGGATCATCCCGATGGTCAGCCCGCGCAGAAGTGGAGTAAGGACCAGAAGTCGGATCAGGTTTGTCGGGTGGACTACCTCTGGGGCCTCATCCATGGCTTCAAAGATGTACGGGACAAAGCCTTCTTCTATAAATGGGACGGAAACGCGAGGAAAAGAAGCGCGGGGAAACGAAACGCGGAGGAGTTCTACCTGGCCAAGGGAGTCAACCCCAACGCTTTCGTCGGCGTTGTGGTCGACGTTAAAAAGAACCGGGCCCATGTCGTGCTCCGGGCGCCGTGGGGCAGACATACGGGCGGCAAAGAGGAACTCAAGGCAGCGTTCATGTTCGAACGTCCGAAAAAGAGCGAGGAGGATCAGTATATATTCGCCACCGAGAAGTCCTGGGGTATCGACCGCAAAGGTATCATCCTGCAACTCCTCCACTGCCCCTGGCGTTGCATGTCCGAGATCGACGATCAAAAACATAAAAAAGAAGCGAACCAACCCATAACCATAACCATCACGACGACCTGTACCTGCTGTAGTCGAACTGGTCAATGTAAAAAACCGTCGGCCAAATCGGAAAACGGAGGTGAACAATGAGGGGCTTCAATATGCTGGCTCTTGCAGTGACCGCAGTCGTCATCCAACTGGGTGTCGCCTCACCAACCCACGCGCGCTACACGCTCACATCCGCGGGACCGCCCATGCATCGGGCCTACCTGCTCGAGGATGGGGCAACCGGTTTCACCATCGACGGGGGATTTTACTTCCTTCCTTCGGTGCTGTCAGACCCGGGGGATTTCGAGATTTCCACTGTGGTCATGGACTGGTTCCAGGCCGACCTGCGTTTCGCACATGGCGTGTGGGGAAAGCTGCATAACCTGGCTAACGAAACCGAGCCAGGTGGCGAGATCTACTTTCAAGCAGAGATGCATCCAATGGACGTGGATGTCTTCACTGCCGAACTGGGCCTGGGCTGGCACTGGACCGGGTGGGCCGAATGCGGCTGCCTCAACGGTACCTGCGCTGGGCGTGTCGGACCGGTCGTGCCCGTTCTCCGCCTGCCCGAGCTGACCCCTTTCTACGGCATGCAATTCACGCCGATAGAGTACCACAACCGCAAGGACGCTTTCGGATGGTCGCTCGGACTCAGACTCCTCGGCGCGGTTGGAAGATACCCGCACAGCGGAGGCGCCGACCCCGACTGGTTGTGGCTCGGTGGTGCGAATCTGAGCTGGGGATTCGCCTTGGACAGTTACGAGGACGACCGCATAGTCGGCCTCGATCTCCAGCTCGACTGGTGGGTCCGCGAGCTTCCCGACGGGAGCACGAGCTGGTCGAGCTTTACCGCGAAAGCCCTGGTGCCCCTCGAGTGGAAGATAATCAGTAGCTCAACCAGGGGGAAGTTCAGGATCATTCCTCATGTTTCCTTCTCCCGCCTCGAAGAAACTCGGTCTCGAAGGAATTTCGGGGTAGGGATCGGGATAACCTTTGGCTATTCCACCTTCTTCGGCTGGGACGGTGATGATGAGCTCAAGATGGATCCCAAATGGCCACCATCGGTGAAAGAGTGATACACTTTCACCGAGTTACAGGGTGGAGCGTTGCTGAGAGCACAGCACCGGTTTCAGGAACACGCCAGGGTGGACGCCTGCGCCAGCTTCGGCGAGACCGAGTTCCTGGCCGGCGGCCTGGGCCGGATCCACTCCACCGACGTCCTGCCCCTGCTTCTGGCCCAGGCCGGGCGGCTGAAGAAATTCGGCGCCTGAGCCTATTTCCGTTCCCGTTCACGTTCCCGACCCGTCACCCTCAGAAGTATTTGCAATCCCCTCCCGACCGATGTTATTTTCTCCTTCTGTGCCGGCCCTCGTCTCCAGACCGGCTGCGCCAAGCGAGGTACGAGATGGGCATCCCGGAGGAATCGCTCGAGAGGTTGATCATCCTGCGCCGGGAGATCGAACGCATCTTCCGCGACTTCTTCGACCCCGAGCGCCCCGAGGCGCTCCAGGACGGCGGTCAGGTGGACCTGATCCTGGACATCTACGAGAACAGCGACGAGATCGTCATCGAGGCGGAGCTGCCCGACGTCGACAGGGAGAATATCGATCTGAGCGTGCTGCGTGACATCATCATCATCGAGGGGGCCAAAAACCGCATACTCGCCAAGGGCGAACGGCAGCACATCTGCATGGAGCGCAGCTTCGGCAGCTTCAGGCGGATCATCGAGATCCCCGGAGCCGGTGACACGAGCAACATCAAGGCGGAGTGCGCCCGGGGAATCCTGCGCATCCACCTGCCGAAGATCGTGGAGCGCCGAGGCCGGTGTCGCAAGGTGAAGATCGGCTGAACCCGACCAGCACGACGCTTCAACGGAAGGTAAGCATGATCCAGTTCGAGGAAAACGACCAGCTGCAGATTCCGACGGAGCTGGCGCTGCTGCCGATCCGCGACCTGGTCGTCTTTCCGGACATGATCGTGCCGCTCTTCGTCAGCCGGAAGGTCTCGATCGCGGCGGTCGAGCACGCCCTGGAATCCCTGCGCATGTTGTTGCTGGTCTCGCAGCGGGAGATCGGTGCCGAGGAGCCCGACGCCCAGGATCTGTACTCCGTCGGCACGGTCGGCGCGATCGTGCGCATGCGGCGGCTTCAGGACGGACGGCTGAAGCTGCTGGTCCAGGGCATACGCAAGGCACGCATCGAGGCCATCGCCCAGGAGCGGCCGTTCTTCATCGCCCGGATACGTCCAATCGTCGACTTGCCGCTCGACGAGATCTCGACCGAGACCGAGGCCCTGATGCGCTCGTTGCGCGAGCATTTGCACGAATACGCCCGGCTCCAGGGCACCTTCGGGCCGGACGTGCTCGAGGCACTTCAGGGAATCGGCGACCCGGGCAAATTGACCGATCTGGTCGCCTCTCACATGACGCTCCAGGTGGCCGACGCGCAGCAGGTGCTCGAGACGCCCGACCCGGTCAAACGCCTGCGCACGGTGGTCGAGCACCTGGTCCACGAGCTGGAGATCCAGTCGACCAAGGCCCACATCGAGCGCCAGGTCAAGGAGGGGATGGACAGTTCCCAGCGTGAGTTCTTCCTGCGCGAGCAGATGAAGCAGATCCGCTCGGAGCTGGGCGGCAAAGCCGAGGACGATCTGGAAGAGCTCGAAGGGCTCATCGCCGACAGCGACATGCCGGACGAAGTGCGCGCCGAGGCCAGCACGCAGCTCAGTCGTCTTGGCCGCATGCACTCCGAGAGCGCCGAGGCGGGCACCATCCGGACCTACATCGAGTGGCTGCTGGATCTACGCTGGCGACACGCCACCGAAGACCTGCAGGACATGGCCCGAGCTGAGGAGATCCTGGACGAAGATCACCTGGGCATGGAGTCGGTCAAGGACCGAGTGCTCGAATTCCTGGCGGTGCACAAGCTCAACCCCGACAACCCGGCTCCCATCCTGTGCCTGATCGGGCCGCCCGGCGTCGGCAAGACGTCGCTGAGCCGCGGCGTGGCCCACGCGCTGGGCCGCCGCTTCGTGCGCATCTCGCTGGGCGGCGTGCGCGACGAGGCACAGATCCGCGGCCACCGGAGGACCTACGTGGGCGCGATGCCGGGCCGGGTCATCCAGGCCATCAAGCAAGCCGGCACCGTCAACCCGGTGATCGCGTTCGACGAAATCGACAAGCTCGGTCGCGATCTTCGCGGAGATCCCGCCTCCGCCCTGATGGAAGTGCTCGATCCGGAACAGAACCGGACCTTCGTCGACCATTACTTGAACGTCCCCTTCGACTTGAGCCGGGTGATGTTCATCACCACCGGCAACCGCTCGGACACCATCCCGGGACCACTGCTCGACCGCATGGAACTGGTCCAGTTGCCCGGCTACATGCTGGAAGAGAAGATCGCCATCGCCGAACGCCACCTCGTTCCACGCCAGTTGCAGCGCTGCGGATTGAAGCCTGACCACCTGCAGATCCCGGCCGCGACGTTGCAGCGTATGGTCGTCCAGCACACCAGGGAGTCCGGACTGCGCCAGTTGGACCAGGCGATCGGCCGGACGTGCCGCAAGGCGGCCCGCCTGGTGGCCGAAGGACTAGACGGCCCGGGTCGGATAGAACCGGATCAGCTCAAGAAATACCTGGGCCCGCCCAGCCACCACCCCCTGCTTGCGCTCGAATCCGACGCGATCGGAACCGTCAACGGCCTTGCCTGGACGCCCGCCGGCGGCGAGGTGCTCCAGGTGGAGGCCACGGCCATGGCCGGCCGGGGCAAGCTGATCCTCACCGGTCAACTCGGCGACGTGATGAAGGAATCGGCCCAGGCGGCCCTGAGCTATACTCGCTCGCTCGATTCCAGAAAGCTCGCTCCCGAGAGCACCTTCGCGGGACAGGACATCCACATCCACATTCCGGCCGGAGCCATACCCAAGGACGGGCCGTCGGCGGGCGTGGCCATGGCGGTCGCTTTGGTCTCACTGCTGACCAGGATCCCGGTGAAGTGCGACCTGGCCATGACCGGCGAGATCTCGCTGCGAGGGCGCATGTTGCCGGTCGGCGGATTGCGGGAAAAGATCCTCGCGGCCCTGCGAGCGGGCCTCAAACGGGTGATCGTCCCGGCCCGCAACCGCGACGACCTGGAACTGGTCCCTGCCGAAATCCGCGAGCAGATAGAGATCCTGCAAGCCGAGACGATCGAACAGGCCCTGGATTATGCTCTGGTCACGAGCCCGTTCGACGGCCAGGACTCTTACCATCAACGCCAACGACGCCAACATGCCGCGGAGCGGGCCGGGCAGGCACCGCCGGCCAGCGGCGGCTGTGTGTAAGAAACCATGGTCCAGATCAACCTCGAACAGCGCGAGATCACGCTCAAGATCGTCTTCTATGGTCCGGCCCTGTCCGGCAAGACGACCAACCTCCAGGCCATCCACCGGTTGATGGAGCCCGACACGCGCGGCCGGTTGATGGTGCTGGACACCTCCGACGACCGGACCCTGTTCTTCGACCTGATGCCGGTCTTCTTCAAGAGCGAGTCCGGATTCACCGTCAAGATCAAGCTTTTCACGGTCCCCGGCCAGGTGATGCACGACTCCACCCGGCGGATCGTGCTGCAGGGGGCCGACGGGGTTGCGTTCATCGCCGACTCGCAGATCGATCAGACCGAGGCTAACAACGCATGCTGGCGTAGCATGTCCGCAAACCTCAAGCTCAACGGAATCGACCCCGAAAGCATTCCCATCGTGATCCAGTTCAACAAGCGAGATCTTCCGAACGTCCGCCCCGACGACGAGATCGACCGGGTGGCCAGACGGGGCGCCGAACCGGTGTTCAAGGCCAGCGCCATCACTGGCCAGGGGGTGCTCGAGACCCTGGAGGGGATAATGCGTCTGACCTGGCGCTCCCTCGACGACCGCTATGACCTCGAAAACAAGCTGCACATCAGCGAGGAAGAGTTCATCTCCAACCTGCTGCGAAAAAAGGTCCGGGCGATCGTCGGTTCCACGCTGTCGGAAGCGGAGGGAGGCCGATGAACTCGCCCAGTCCCTCCACGTCGCCCGGCGCCTCGGTGCTGCAGAGGAACTTCGGCCTGGCGGAACTCATCGACCTGGACTCTTTCCGCGAGGTATGCTCCAGCTACGCCGGGTTGTTCAAGATCGGATTCAAGATCTTCGACAGGTCGCACGAGTTGCTGGTGGACGTCAAGGGCAACTCGGGCGATTTCTGTTCCTACTCTTTCCAGTTCCCCCAGGGCAAGTCGCGCTGCATGCAGATAGTGGCCGCCATCCGCAACATGGAGCTGAACGACTTCGAACCGGTCGCCTTCGACTGTTTCAACGGATTGCGCTACCTGATCGCAGCGATCTCGCACGAGGGCGACATGGTCGGACGGATCGTCTATGGGCCTTACTGGCCACAAGGCGGTCAGCCGAAAGACCTGTCGGGCCTGGGCGAGAAGTTCAATCCGGACATCGCCCAACGCCTGCTGGCCGGGGTTCCCAGGGTCGGCAACGAGGTGGTCGGCAACGTGGTCCGTCACCTCGTGCAGGTCATCGAGGTGATGCTGTACACCGGCTACAAGCAGATGCTGACCTCGCGCCTGCACGTCGAGGCCGTCACCGCCAGCTATACCGAGTTACAGAGCAAGAACCAGCAATTGCGCCAATCCTACGAGCGACTCAAGGAACTCGACCGCCTCAAGAGCAGCTTCCTGGCCACGGTCTCGCACGAACTGCGCACACCGCTGACATCGGTCATCGGGTACAGCGAGATGCTGATCGAGGGCCTGGCCGGGGATCTGAGCGCCGAGCAACACGAGTACGTGCAGACCATCATGGCGAAGGGCGAGAGCCTGCTGGGACTGATCGCCAGTATCCTCGATTTCTCGAAGGTGGAATCGGGAAATCTGCGCCTGAACATCGCCAGGACCGACATGAAGGCCGTGATCGACGCCGCACTGTCTACGGTGATCCCCCTCACCCGCAATAGCGGGACCTACGTGACCACCGAACTGCCTCCAGAAATACCCGAACTGGTCCTGGACGGCGAAAAGCTATGCCAGGCGCTGGTCAACATCATTGGCAACGCCGTCAAGTTCAACAAGCCCGGTGGTAGCGTCAGGGTCGTGGTAGATCACATCACCCGGCCGAGGCGGGAGCGCAGCGACGACTGCGTTCCGGCCGCCCTGGCGCCGCCGGACGAGCAGTTCTTCCGGATCTCCGTCATAGACACGGGCATCGGCATTCCGCGCGACAACATCGGCCGGGTGTTCGACTCCTTCTTCCAGGTGGACAGCACATCGACCCGCGAGTATGGCGGTACCGGGCTTGGGTTGGCGATCTCGAACAGCTACATAGAGGCCCATGGAGGTAAAATCGAGGTGACGAGCGAACTGGGCAAGGGCTCGACCTTCTCAATCCTCCTGCCCATGGAGCCTAACAAATGATGATCGCGAACTGATCCCGGCGCCTGGCGCCGGCCCGGGGCCCATGAAACTGTCCCATAAAATCCTTCTGAGCTACCTGCTGGTCATGGGGCTGCCCCTGGGCGCGGCGTTCGCCCTGCCGGCCGGCGGCCCCGGATGGTTGCGTCCCGTGTTGGTGCTCGCCGCGGCCGCAATCGTCCTGGCAGCGGCTGCGGTCTGGGCCGCCCGGCTCAACAGGCGGCTGCAGGACCTTGCCGACACGGCCAGCCGGATCGGCAGCGGCGACCTGACGGACGCGGCCTCGCAAAAGACCGCCGCCGGCCCCGGTGACGAGATCTCCAGACTGCTCGGCTTCATCGAGCAGATGCGCTCCAACCTGGTGCGCACCCTGAACACCCTGCAGTCGAACTCCCAGCGAGCCACCCTTACATCGTCGTCGTTGACCAAGCTGGCCAAACAGATCAACGTCTCGGCCGGCGAGATCACGGCCTCGATGGAAGAGATCTCCCAGGGGGCCGGACTGCAGACCGAACTGGTTGAACACACCTCGGCCCTGGTCCGCGAGATGGCCCGCAGCATCGAGCGAACCTCCCGATCGGCCGAGGACGCGGCCCGCTCCTCCGCCGAGGCCAGCACCGTGGCCCATTCCGGCAGCCAGTTGGCCGGACAGGCGGTGGAGAAAATGCGCGGCGTGTTCGAACAGGTCGACCGCACCGCCGAAAGGGTGGTCGAGTTCAGCCAGCGCACCAAGGAGATCGGCAAGATCTCGCGGGTGATCACCGAGGTGGCCCAGCAAACGCACCTGCTGGCCATCAACGCCACTATCGAGGCGGCCCGGGCCGGCGAGGCCGGACGGGGGTTCGCCGTGGTGGCCGAGGAGATCCGAAAGCTGGCAGAGAACACCTCGCGCTCGGCCGAACGGATCGACAAGATCGTCGAGGAGGTGGGCGTCGACAGCCACGAGACGGTCCAGGAGGTCTGGGCGAGCACCAAGCAGCTGTCAGAGGGGCGCGACCAGTTGACCTCGATCATGGACGCGCTGAAGAACATCGTCACCACCGTGACCACTGGCAGCGACCGGACGCAGATCATCAGCCGCCTGGCCCGGGAACAGATCGCCGGAGCGGAGCAAACCGTCAAGGCGATCGAGAACATCTCCTCGGTGGCCCAGAAGGGCGCCTCGTCCACCGACGAGGTGCGCCGGACCGCCGAAGCCCAGACCGACTCGCTGTTCGAGGTGACCAAGCTGACGCGCGAGATGGAGAAGATATCGTCCAGCCTGGACGCCGAGGTGGGCCTGTTCAAGCTTCAGGAGACCGATGAAGAACAGCAGGAAAGCTGACCAGCCGTCGTTCTCCGAGTCGGTGCTGGGCCAGACCCTGGTGTTCAGGGCAGGGGTGGAGCGCTTCGGCCTCCGGCTGGCCTCGGTGATCGAGGTGCTCGAGATCTCGACCGATCCCATCGTGGTGCCCGGGGCCCCGGATTGGCTGTCCGGGATAATCAACCACCACAACCGCGTAATCCCGGTCGTGCGCATGGACCTCCTGCTCCAGGTGGAGCCGGGCGAGCCCGGCAACCAGTTCATGCTGGTGGAGCTTCAAAACGAGATAGTGGCCCTGCAGGTCGACCAGATAGAATCCCTGGAAGAGGTCCGCTCCGAAGGCCCCTCCATCCGCGGCCGCCGCCGCGCCTGGCTGCGCGGCTCGCTGCTGACCCTGCTCGAGACGGAAATGCTGATACAGACCATCCACAGCCGCCTGACCGGCGCCGGACTTGACGCAGGTGGTTTTCCGTAGTAACTATAAGTCTCTGTCTCAAGGAGGAGTGGGATGGCCCCTCGGGTTCTAATCGTCGACGATGCGGTGTTCATGCGCAACACCATCAAGGAGATCTTCTCATCCCACGACTACGAGATCGCCGGTGAGGCCGCCAACGGTGTCGAAGCTGTCGAGAAGTACAGGGATCTGAAACCCGACATCCTCACCATGGACATCGTCATGCCGTTCAAGAACGGCATCCAGGCCACCCGCGACATCCTGGCCGAGGATCCCGACGCCACGATTATCATCTGCAGCGCCCTGGGCCAGGAGTCGCTGGTCACCGAGGCCATAGAGGCGGGCGCCGCTGATTTCATCGTAAAGCCTTTCCGGTCGGAGAACGTCATTCAGGTGGTGGAAAAGGCCCTGACCAGCCGTCGCTGACCGCTGGTCGCCGTCGCCGCCCGATAGGCCGAGCGGTTTTGCCCCATGGACATGTCGAAATACAAACCGCTCTTCTTGAGCGAGACGGGCGAGCATCTCAACGCGATGGAGGGCGATCTGGTGCACCTGGAGCGCCAGCCCGACGACTACGAGCGCATCCACGAAGTGTTCAGGCACCTGCACTCGATAAAGAGCATGTCCGCCTCCATGGACTTCGAGCCCCTCTCCCAGCTCGCCCATCGGCTTGAGGATCTGGTCTCTCCCCACCGCGAGGCGAACACGCCGGTGGATGAAGGCGAGGTGGACCTCCTGCTGCGCGGGGTGGACGAACTGCGCTCCAGGCTGCAAGCTGCCGCGGACGACCTGCCCATCCCGGAGCCGCCCGAGGAGTTCATACGGGCCGTTAGCGACCTTATCAAGAAGGGCGGGAAGGGCCGGGGGAAATCATCCGCCTCGACCGGCGCTCCGGCCCGACCGGATGACGATCCGCCGCCCGTGGAGGGCGAAGAGTGGACGTTCAGGGTCGAGATCGTGGTGGCGGCCGACTGCCGCCTGCCCGCGGTGCGCGCCTTCGTGGCTTACAAGCGCCTGGCTGAGATCGGCAGGGTTGCACGCGCCGAGCCCGACATCGAGCAGGTTCGCGCCGGAAATCTGCCGGGCGGCAGTCTCGTGATGTACTTGCGCACCGGACGCCAGGCGGACGACATCCGCAGGCTGACCGAAACGCTGCCCGAGCTGGATCGGGTCGAGATCTCCGCCGTTCCCGCCGGGGCCGAGGACGGGGCTCAAACGGTCCCGGCCCGGAAAGCGGCGTCACCGGAGCCCGAACAGCCGCCGGCAGCAGGATCCAGCCCGGCCACGGTCCGGGTCCGTTCCGAGCTGCTGGACTTCTTCGTCAACTCGGTGGGTGAGCTGATCACCTTGCGCTCGTACTTCGAGGAGCTTTCCGAGCGGCTGGACGTACCGGCCTTGCGAGACGGCGTGCGCCGGATGGGCTCGGTGGTGCGCAAGCTGCAGGACCGCGTCATGGAAGTGCGGATGGTGCCGGTCTCGATGTTGACCGGACGCCTGCCGCGTGTGTGCCGCGACCTGGCCCGCAGCCGGGGCAAGCGGATGGATTTCACGGTCGAAGGCGAAGGGGTGGAGTTGGATCGGTCCCTGATCGAGGCCCTGGACAACCCCCTGCTCCACCTGCTGCGCAACGCGGTAGAACACGGCATCGAGCCGCCAGAAGAGCGCCGGGCGTCCGGCAAGCCGGAGGATGGCACCGTCCGGCTGCAGGTACAGCGTCAGCATGACCGGATCCTGCTGCGTCTTTCGGACGACGGCCGCGGCATCGATCCGAAACGCGTGGTCGACAAGGCACGCCGGGCAGGCCTGATATCCGACGACCAGCAACTGAGCGTCCAGGAGGAGCTTGATCTGATCTTTCAGCCGGGCCTCTCCACTCGCGACGGAGTCAGCGACCTCTCCGGCCGCGGTGTCGGACTGGACGTGGTCAGGTACGCTCTGGAGAACCTGAGCGGCCGGGTGTCGGTGGAGTCCGAGCCCGGTCGCGGCACAACCTTCACCCTGGATCTGCCGCTGACCCTGGCCATCCTGCAGATCCTGCTGGTCCAGACCGGAGGGCACCTGTTGGCGCTGCCCGCCTCGCGCGTGCTTCGGGCCATGGCGATCCGCGAAGACCAGATCGTCAGTGACGACGGCCTGTCCCACGTATCCCTGGCAGGCAAGCGATACCCGCTCATAGCCCTGGACCGGCTCCTTTACGCGACGTCGGCAAGCCCGCCCCGGCCCGACACCACGATCACACCGCCCGCGTTCGCAGGCGAAGTCATCCTGGTGGGCAGCCGCGAACAGCCGGAACTGGCGCTGGGCGTCGAACGGGTGACCGGGCACCGCGAGACGGTGCTCAAGACCGTCGGCCGGTTGCTGCGCGACGTGGGGCCATACAACGCCTCCACCGTCCTGGGCGACGGCCGGCCGGTGTTGATCCTGGACGTGGACTCGTTGATCGAACGCGCCGCCGCGTTGAAGCGAGAGGATTGAGGATGGACCGGGAACGCATTCGCCGGTTGTTGCAGGCGGTCTCCGCCGGGCAGACCCCGGTAGACGACGCGTTGGATGAGCTGCGGAGCATGCCCTTCGAGAATCTGGATTTCGCCCGGGTGGACCTGCACCGCGGGCTGCGCACCGGTTTTCCCGAGGTGATCTTCGGACAGGGCAAGACCACGGAGCAGATCCTGGCCATCGCCGAGCGCATCGTCGCCCATGGAGGACCGCTGCTCGTCACCCGGATCGAGCCCGAGGCCGGCGAGGCCCTGGCCGAACGCTTCGCCGGAGGCGAGCACGATACGCTCACGCGGACCTTCCACCTCGTCTGCGAGCCCGTCCCCGACCTGGGCCGTGGACGGATCCTGGTGCTCTCGGCCGGTACGTCGGACCTGCCGGTTGCGGGCGAGGCGGAGCTGACCGCCCGCCTGATGGGCAACAGGGTCGATCTGCTGGCCGACGTGGGGGTGGCCGGAATCCACCGGTTGTTCGAGCATCGCGATGCGCTGCAGGACGCGGAGGTGCTGGTGGTGGTGGCGGGCATGGAAGGGGCGCTCCCGTCGGTGGTCGGCGGACTGGTGGACCGGCCCGTGGTGGCGGTGCCAACCAGCGTAGGCTACGGCGCCAGCTTCCACGGCCTGGCGGCGCTTTTGGGCATGCTCAACAGCTGCGCCCCGGGAGTGTGCGTGGTCAATATCGACAACGGCTTCGGGGCGGGCTACGTGGCCTCCTCGATGAACCGGCGACGATAATGCGCCTTCTGCACTTCGACATCATCAGCGGGATCTCGGGGGACATGACGCTGGCGGCGCTGTCGCATCTGGGCGCGCCGATCGAGCCCCTGCGACAGGCCTTGGACGCCATGGGGTTTTCGAGGGTGAAGGTCTCGACGCGACCTACGCGCCAGTCGGGCATCGGAGCACTGCGCTTCGAGGTCCAGGCGGAAATGGAAGAGCCCCGGCACCGCAGCCTGGCCGACGTGCTGGCCCTGATCGACCGGGCGAGCTTGAGCGCCGGAGCGCACGGGCGGGCCGAGGCGATCTTCCGGCGCCTGGCCGAGGCGGAAGGGCGTGTCCACGGCATCGAGCCGGACCGGGTCTCCTTCCACGAGGTGGGCGCGATCGACTCCATCGCCGATGTGGTCGGCTTCGCCCTGGCCGTCGAGCACCTGCACCCCGGCAGGATCACATCCTCCCCGACCGTGCTCGGCTCCGGAACGACGGAATGCCGACACGGCCCCATCCCGGTGCCGGCCCCGGCCACCGTCGAGTTGCTCAAGGGGGTGCCGGTGCGCGGACTGCCGATCCAGGCCGAGCTGACCACTCCTACCGGGGCGGCCATCCTGGCCACCCAGGTGGACCGCTTCGGCGACTGGCCCGCGATGCGCCCCGAGGCCATCGGCTACGGGGCCGGGAGCCGCGAGATCCCGGATCGGCCCAACCTGCTGCGGGCGGTGCTTGGCGTGTCCGACGAAGCCGACGAGATCGAATCCGGAGACGAACTGCTGGTCGAGGCCAACATCGACGACATGAGCCCGGAACACTACGAGCACCTGATGGACCGGCTGTTCGAGGCCGGCGCCCACGACGTGTGGCTGCAGCCGGTGCAAATGAAAAAATCCCGTCCGGCCGTCGTGGTGAGCCTGCTGTGCAGCCGCAGCCGGCTGGAACAGCTCGAGCACATCCTGTTCGTCGAGTCCAGCACGATCGGGCTGCGGCGCCAGACGGTCTGCCGGCGCAAGCTGGCCCGCCGCGACGAGACCGTCCAGACCCCCTGGGGGCCGGTGCGAGTCAAGATCGCCGGCGAGGGGGGCGAGATCTACACCGTCTCGCCCGAGTACGAGGACTGCCGGGCGCTGGCCCGCAAGGCCGGGGTGCCCCTGCACGAGGTGTACACCGCGGCCCGGACCGCCTGGAACGAGAGGTGAGCGCACCATGACCCGACCGACCGCCAATCCGTTGCTGTCGGACCTTCAGCCGGATCTGATCGAGTCCCTGCAGGGTGGCGAGTGCGCCGATCCGCACGCCGTGCTGGGAGCCCATGAGGTCGCAGTCGACGGCCGCATCGGGCTCGCGGTCCGGGTCTTCCACCCCGACGCTGTCACGGCCGAGCTGCTGGTGGACGACGAGGAAGGCCGGCCCATGGAGCGCCTGCGGTCAGGATTGTTCGGCGCTTTCCTGCCCGGCGCGGGCTTTCCCTCCCCGCTCTACCGGGTTCGCTTCGGCTTTACCGACGGAAGCCGGCACACCCGCGGCGATCCGTACCGCTTCCCTCCCACCCTGGGCGATCTGGACCTGCACCTGGCCGGCGAGGGACGCCATCTGCGGCAGTACGAAAAGCTCGGCGCCCACCCCCGCGAGATCGACGGAATCAGCGGCGTGGGCTTCGCCGTCTGGGCCCCCAACGCCCGCCGGGTCAGCCTGGTGGGCGATTTCAACAACTGGGACGGGCGCCTGTATCCCATGCGCCTGATGGGCGCCTCCGGCATCTGGGAGTTGTTCGTACCGGGCCTGCGCAGGGGCGACCTGTACAAGTTCGAGATCAAGACCCGCGAGGGGCTGCTGCGCACCAAGACCGACCCCTACGCCTTTGCCATGGAACTGCGGCCCCAGACCGCCTCGATGGTCTGGGGGCTTGCGGACTACCCCTGGGGCGACGGGGAGTGGATGCACACCCGCACCGGGCTGGATCTGCGCCGCAGCCCCATGGCCATCTACGAGGTGCACCTGGGCTCCTGGATGCGGGTGCCGGAGCAGGACGACCGCTGGCTGAACTACCGGGAGCTGGCCCCCCGGCTGGTCGGTCATTGCCGGGACCACGGCTTCAACTTCGTCGAGCTGCTGCCGGTGGCCGAGCACGCCTTCGACCCGTCCTGGGGCTACCAGGTGACCGGTTACTTCGCCCCCACCTGCCGTTTCGGCAACCCCAACGATCTGCGCTTCCTGGTAGACAGCCTGCACCGGGCCGGCATCGGCGTGATCTTCGACTGGGTGCCGGGCCACTTCCCCAGGGACGATTTCTCGCTCAGGCGCTTCGACGGCACCGCCCTGTACGAGCACGAGGACCCGCGCCAGGGCGAGCACCGCGACTGGGGCACGCTGGTCTTCAACTACGGCCGCAACGAAGTGCGCAACTTCCTGCTCTCCAATGCCCTGTTCTGGCTCGACCAGTTCCACGTCGACGGGCTGCGGGTCGACGCGGTGGCCTCGATGCTGTACCTGGACTACAGCCGGGAGCCCGGCCAGTGGGTTCCCAACCGCTACGGGAGCAACGAGAACCTGGAGGCGATCGACTTCCTGCGGGAGTTCAACACCGAGGTCTACCGCTGCTTCCCCGGCGCCTTCACCGTGGCCGAGGAGTCCACCGCCTTCGCCGGGGTGACCCGGCCGGTGCACCTGGGGGGCCTGGGCTTCGGCTTCAAGTGGGACATGGGCTGGATGAACGACACCCTGCGATACTTCCGCAACG
>SDBT01008213.1_pt1 | contig 17072 bp, 25 predicted proteins | sample 2277101 | NCBI WGS metagenome assembly SDBT01 (sample SAMN10404973, study PRJNA504765) | marine sediment metagenome | isolation source: marine sediment core GS10_PC15, 103 cmbsf | place: Arctic Ocean: Southern Knipovich Ridge | collected 2010
CCTCTGATCTGTTTATAGTATCGGCAATAAATCTAGATAATGCCCTAGTTACAACAACATCTTCTACACGTTGTTCAACTTCATCAATATGCCTAGATAATCCTAGAGCTGCAACAATACCTTCCAGACGTTCTTCACTTTCTGGAACTAATTTAGCTATACCTTTAGTTATAATGATACCTTCTTGTCTTTGAACTGTATCTGGATTAAATTGAATAATACCTTTAGCTATAAGAATCTCTTCTAGTCTTTGAACAATACTATCAATGAATCTAACTTTTAGTACTGCAGGATCTATACTTTCTATACGCTGTACAATTTCATCACTAAATCTAGTGATTACTCTGACAACCTCTATTCCTTCTAAACGATTAATTGTTTCATCTCTAAATCTAACTAGAGCTCTAAATACAATATTATCTTCAGGTCTTTCAACATCCTCGGGTATAAGTCGATTTAAATCTCTATGAACTACTGGATCTTCAGTTCTATTTACATTTTCATCTTGAAATCTATTTATACTTCTAAATACAATTACTCCTTCACTTCTTTGTACTATTTCTGAAGGAAGAACTTTAATAATAGCGCTTACAGTCGGTTCTGTAATTTCAACTGCTAATGCAATCCAAGCACCACTTTTAGAAGCTGTTGCAGTTTGATCTCCTGGTGCAGCAGTATAAATTTCAGAAGTGAATAAAACTGAAGATTTTTCCTGACCACCTACAGCACCCATACCACGTTCTGATTGACCAGTACCTAGAGATGAATAAGTTGAGTTATTACTTTGATGTACAAGCCATATAATCATTCCTGAAGTTGTATCATTTGGAGTTATAGCTGTTAATGGAGAAGAAGAAGTAGCGTTATTGGTTGCTGTTACATCTGAAGGATCAGTAGCAGTACTTGAACCTTGTACTGTAAAACAATCTAAATAAGCATCTGTAGCTGAACCAAAATTAGCTGTAATTGAATGAGCAGTAACAGTTGGACTTGCAATACAATAAAGTCTACACCTTCTATTACCGTTAGTAAAATCTGCAATTTGTGTTACAGTATCACTTTGATCTGTAGTAACTGAGGTAATATCACCTTCAGTTGTATCATCTACTGATACACAAATAAATAATTGACTATCATCAGTTACTGGTGTTATAGAGAGGTTAAGTGAAGTTCCTTCACCACTAGCAATAGCTGCATCAACAGAGAGTGTTATCGCCAATTCATATCCCACCTATTGATTATCTCATCAACTTCTTCCCAAGAATGCATTTTACCAGTATTGGTTTGGTCAGTTTCTTCGTGACCTCGTTGATTTAAATCTTCTCTTACGTGTTCTTTTATCTTCCATCCCCATTTAGAACAAAGTCTCAGTACCTTCCATTCATCTGATGCCCTATAGTTAATTTGAGCTAAAGTTCTAAATCCTCTAGGAAATGCTGGATCATCTATCCAAGTGATGTTACAATCAATGTAAGGTGTTGGTCTAGGACCTATTTGTAATTGTGTAGGTCTTGTAAATTCTTTACTTAAAAACTCTCTAGGTACAAATCCAAAGTCTATTAAAATCTTATGAAAACGTCTCATGTATTCCAAGCCTCATAATATCTAATGTTAGATGATATTGCTCCACCTGCTGCATTTCTTCTTCCTACCCAAAAAATCGGTTGCATTGCAACTATAGGAAGGTTAGTTGTATGAGTTGCTAGCAAAACTCCATTTACAGAACCTTCAGCCCTTGTTGGGAAAATTTCTGCAGATAAATTAATAGGATTCGTATCAACATCTATTCCTGTATCAGTTACTGTTCCAACATCCGCAATATCAGTTAACAAAACCCATCTCAAAACGGCATCATCAAGTTGCATAAAAAGAGCATCTGTTTTATTTGCATCATTTGTAAGTCTTGAGAATCCAACAATTGTCCAAGAATTAACAGAATCATCTACTTGTACAACAGAAATAAATTTACATCCTACTGGGTTATAATGTCTTATACCATTCATTTGTAGCCATCCATTATCAAAATTACCAGTTCCAGTGAGTAAATTAAAACCACCATTAATGGAGTCATTCATTGAAAAAGTACAATTAAAATCTACTTCATTCCAAGCATCTGCTACATCAGTTCCTGTAAACCAATCTACAAACCTTTGTTTACGAGGTTTACGTTCTTTATCTAATAGCTCAAAGAAGGAAGTTGTCAAGTATTATACGCCTCATAGTAACGAATATCCATTTTTTTAACACCACTACCAAATACTCTACCTACTTTCAGAAAAGGTTGTAACGGAACATCAGGCATATTAGTTGTTACTGTAGTCCGTAATATACCATCAATCCAATTGTCTGATAAAGAAGATGAATATATTTGTCCTTTAAATGTATGAAAATTCGCATCAGCGGTAATACCAGAGTCAGTAAGAGTCTGACCTCCACTATCCTGATTATGTACTGATCTCCAAGCTACAGCGGAGTGCTTTTGCCATAAAATCCTTGCCTCAGCTGCTCCACCATCACCTAATCCAACATCAGCAGTAAAAGAAGAAGTTTCAACACTTCTCATAATCGCTATATATACACAGCCAGTTGGTTCATAATGGTGTATTTGATTAAATTTAAGAAAAGTTCTACCGCTTGCAGAATCAGGAGCACTTAATCTTAGTCCTCCGTCAATCTCGTTAAGCATGAGTGTTGTTCCACCCGGACCAGAAGTTTCTTCAAATGTCCAAATATTAGTATTTAATGCATCTCCATCAAAATTATCCCAGAAACGTTGTTTAGGAATCTCTGTTGGATCTCGATATAAAATATCAATTAAAGATTCCTCTCTAAGAACCATTAGGTATTATACGCCTCAATATATCGTATTCTAGTTTGTCTTGGAGAAGACGTTAAATTCTGTACTTTAAAATATGGTTGTAGTCTTAGAGTTGGTCCAGAGGAAGCACCAACAGTAAGTGCTAAAACTCCATTTAGATGAAGTTCCATAGTAACACCATTTAATTTTATTTTAGATAAAGTCCAATCTGTATTGTCGGCTACAGCAGTAGTGTTAAAAACTTGTCCACCTGAAGTACCAGATCTCATTTCTACTTTACCTGCTCCTTGATCTACCCAATCTGCATATGATACAAATTCTTTAGAACTAGAATAGTTTACCCTAGTATTTTTAAATCCTACTTCTGTACGAGCTGCACCATTGGGTCTTCGAGTAACAGCTATTAGTTCACTTCCATCTTCATCATAATGCATAATATCATTAAAGTCTACTAAACTGTTATCAAGAGTACCTGAACCACAAGCTAATTCAACACCTTCATCTACTGCATCAACCATTCCCACTGTCCCAGTACCTTGTAGATCATGAAGTGACCAAATACTATTATCAAGTGCACTACCACTAAAGTTGAAAACAAAGTGATTTAGAGCTATTTGTTTAGGTTTTCTAAATGCTTCGTATAGACTTGGAAATCTATCAAAGCCTTCAATTGTTCTTCCTGCTACTCTTACTAAATCTGTCATATGTTATACGCCTCGTAATATAATGTATCAGAAGTACTAGTTGTACCGGCTCTTGATAAAGTCCACATACATGGTTGATAAGCAATAGTTGGAAGATCAGTTGTACTTGTTGCAACTAAACTACCTGCATGTTTCATGTCTGCAGCCGCGTTTTTTATTTCACAACTCCATAAATGATAATTAGTATCTTCAGCCAATCCTGTAGATACACTAGTACCACTACCCTCAGCATTTGAATGTAAATGATAGAAATTAGTTAACACACTATCAATTCTCATAGTTACATCTTGTCTTATACTAGTAGTTCTAATATCTCCTAGTCCTATAATGTATAAATGATCAACTAATTGATTTGCTCTACCTACTAGAATCCATCCTGAGGACAAATGATCAAATTGAAATATATCACCAAATTCTATATTAACGCGTCTTAGACTGCCTGGACCAGCTGTTGCACGTACTCCACCATCTACACTGTCATTCATTGAAACAGCACTTTCAGCACCTGATAAAATTACACTCCATTCTAACCGAAGACTTGAACCAGTAAACCAATCCCAAAATCTAGGTTTTCTAACTATTGAAGAAGTATCTAATAAACTAGAGAATGAATTAGTCATGTATTATAAGCCTCATAGTATCTCCAAGTTGTAGATAGATCATCTTCAGCGCTAGTACTCTCAACCCATAATACAGGTTGTAAGCCTAAAGTTGGTAAATTAGTTGTTTTAGTAACTAGTAAAACCTGTTCAACGTACTCTAGTACATTAGAGGCTGTCAACTCTAGTCTAACACGATGAAAATTTGTATCTTTATTTTTACTGGAATCTGTGTTTGAGACTGTAGTTCCATCACTTGTTCTTATACCCATAAATTCATCCTCAAAATTAACTTCAGAATACCATTGACAAGCATGATGAGAAGCTATTCCACCGGATGCTGAATTATGAAATCCTGTATAACTACAGGAATCAGCTTGATCTGCCCTTACAACAAATTCAGCAACACAACCCGTTGGCTCATAATGTCGTGCATCACGATTAAAGTCTGAAAAACCTTTAGTACCTGCAGATGAAGTTATACAATGTAATTGATATCCATCAACTGTCATAAATGCATCAGTTTGTCCAGATCCTGCAGTCTTTCGCCAAGTGCGAGTATCAGGTACATCTCCAGCAAAATTAGTCCACATTCTTTGTTTAGGAATATCTGTAGGTTTATAGCCAAGTTGATCCAAAAGAGATAGATTTGGAAAAGCCATTATGTATTGTACACCTCTAGATATCTTAAACGACATTCTTTTGTAGCTGCAGTAAGAGTTTGTGATCTATAAAATGGTTGTAATGGTACTGACGGTAAGATACTAGTCTTAGTTACTTCTAATGATCCATTTATAAACATCTCACCTACAGAGGGAGCTAATATAAATTTAACTCTAGTCCAAGTTGTATCTTCATCTATTGAAGATAAAGTAAAACTAGCTCCATTACTACTACCTGACCCCCATCTTTTCTTAGTAAATTCCGAATTATCTTGATAAGATACATATTGTCGTAAAGATCCATAAAGAGATGTGGTGTTTTTAAAACCTACTGATGCCTCAGAAGCTGTCTCAGTTCTTCTAATAACAGCTTCAAGTACACAACCTGTTTCTTCATAATGACGTATATCATTAAAGTCCATTAAAGTTCGATCATCATCATTTGCACCACTGATAACTGCATGTCCCTCGTCTATTTCATCAGCCATAGCATTTGATCCTGTACCTGTTTGATCAATTTGTGTCCAAATCTCAGGGTTTATCAACTGTCCTGAAAAGGTCTCTACAAAATGTTGTTTAGCTATAGGTGATAGTATATTTGTTTTTAACAGGTGGTTAAAGACATTATAGTAACTAGGATAAGGTTGAAAACCAAATACTTGTTCACTTGCAGATTTTACAATGTCGGTCATGTATTAAACACCTCTATATATCTTATTCTAAATGTTTTTACTGCAACGGCATCTGTTGATCCACTAAATAGTGGTTGCATTCCCTCCGTAGGAATATTTGAAGTTCGAGTAGCTTCTAGTCGACCATTAATAATACCATCAGCTGCACCACTTCTTAATACAACTTGCCAAATATTAAAATTAGTACCGCCAGTAGGTACTGTTGTATTAGTACTTGAACCACCTCCACTTGAAGTGTGTAATTTAATAAAAGATTCAGAAGCTCTATCTCTAAGTCTTATATTATGAGTTCCTGTTGGATTACCAGAATTAGAAAGTCCTAAATTTAGAAATCTATCAGTAGAATTTAAAGTTCTAACAACACCTATTAGTACACTACCACCCTCAGTACCTCCATATTGTCTTATATCATTAAATTCAATTGTAGCTCTATGACCTAGAGTGGCAGCAGTAAACATTTCAAAACCTTGATCAATATCATCTGCCATTTGATATGTACTTGGAAAACCTGAATCTACTGCCCATTCTGATCTAAGACTATTGCCATCAAACCAATCCCAGAATCTTTGTTTTCTAGGTACAGCTAATGATCTTTCTAATACTTTGTAATGGGGATAAACAGTCATGTATTATAAACCTCATAATATCTTATACGTCCTTGTCTAGGTGAAGTCTTCGTTTGTAAAACCTCAAACGTAGGTCCCATTGGCGCATCTGGACGGGCAGATACAGTTGTACTAACTCGTAAAATCTCATCAATTTTATAAACTACATTACTAGCTGTTAGAACAAAGGAGTGAGTATGCCATTCAGTATCTAATGGCTGTGATGAAGCTACATTAAGATTACCGCCATTTCTAATTTTTATTAGAAAATTATTACCAGATTGTGTGTTACTTCCCATTAAACATTGTGGTCCATCTATATCATTATTTGCCATAAGTCCACCTAAAACTCTTATATCGGTTGCGTGTGATAATTTCATTACACATATGCATTCTACACCTATATGATTAAATTGATCTATTCCAAGAGAGTCTATAAAACCACCATTATTAGTTGCCGAACCATTAGAGTCAATTTCAAAACCTTCGTCGATTTCATCTACCATGCTATATATAGGAGAACCTGAGAAAGTTGTTTGATTCCATATATCAGTATCTAATGCTTGACCACTAAAATTATCCCAAAATCTCAGTTTAGGGAGATCAGTAGGTTGATAGCGAAGTTGCTTTAAAAGGGATAAGTCTGGAAACACCATTATGTATTATACGCCTCATAATATCTAATTCTTGCAGATCTATTATTTGAATTCCACCTCGTAACATGAAATACAGGTTGTAATTTACCAGTAGGTTGTTCTGCTGCGGTTGCATTAGTAGCTTTTAATATACCATCAATTTTTAACTCTATAGAGTTTATTTTAACTTCACCTTCAAAACGCCTAAATACAGACTCATTACCAGACTGAGCTGTATCAACTTCTCCATTTGCTGTACCTCTACTAAAAAGTCTGTAAGTTTCACCTCCTCTAGTCTTTATCCCAAAATGCGGATCAAAATTATCTCTTAGTTCATGATCGAATGCAAGCCCGAAATGCTGAGTAGCACTAACGTCCACTGATTTACAAACAATTATAAATACACAACCCCCATCAGCATCATAATGTCTAATACTATTAAAATTTATACCCCAAATTGTACCACCATTGTTGTTAGCTATAATTTCAAATCCTTCATCAATTCCATCGAACATAGCACCACTGCCACCAGTTCCAGTTACTAATTCAGAAAGCCAAATATCAGTTCTTAAAGCTGCGCCTACAAAGTTATATACAAAATGTTGTTTAGCTGGTACTCCTGCAAAATTTGCTCTTAACAGAGGATTAAATACATTGTAGTAAGATGGATAAGGTTTAAATCCAAAGTCCTCTTTACCTGCAAACTCTATTAAATCAGCCATTATGTGTTATACGCCTCGAAATACATAATACTAGCACCACTCTGATTTGATTGCCCAAACCAAAGAGGTTGCTGTCTTGCATCAGGGAGATTAGTAGTAGTAGTTACTTCTAATACTCTATCTACATGATATTCTGCCATAGATGGAAATAATTCTATTTTATGTCTATGAGGATTCAAATCAATCGCTGTACTTCCGCCAGTAGAATTAGTACCGCCATTTCTAGATTCTAACACCCAATTAGAACTTGTTCCAGTTCTTACCCCAGCATAGATTAGATCCCCAGTAATTCCACCAGTATTAGTTCCACCCATTGTAAAAGTTGTGGAAGTAATATCAACTGCGGTTGTAATAGCTTCAAAGACACAACCTTGTTCGTTATAGTGTCGTTTTGCTCCCATAATAATCCAGTTATTACCTGTACCAAGCATCTCTAAACCACCATTAATAATATTTTTCGTAGCAAAAGTTCCAGCCCCTATTGACCACCATGACCTAATTGAATCTCCATCAAAGTAATCTACAAACCATGCCTTTTTGAGAAGCTGAGGCGGTGTTATTATTTCATATATACTATCAAATGTCATGTGTTATACGCCTCATAATATCTAATCCGTCCAGTGTAGGTTGATCCTGTTCTTATGGCTCTGAAAAATGGTTGCATTTTTACATTAGGGAGATCTGTTGTACTTGTTGCCTCAAGGACATTACCGATCCATAACCTTGCATTAGTGGCCGTAATTTCTCCTTGAAATTTACGAGATATCGTATCAGTAGCTATACTAGTATCTGTAGTCGTTAATGCTGTCCTTTCTGTAAGCAAAGTATAGAATGAGTCAGTCGCAAGATTAGCCATGTGAAAACGGTCATCTGTTGATACATTTAGTGAATCATTGGCAAATCCACATTGAACAGTATCACTAGTAGAACCTGCTGTCCTTTGGGTAATACAAATAAAAACACATCCTGTTGGGTCATATTGTCTGATATTGTTAAAGTCAAGATGCATTCCTTCAATAGTATTCATAAATACCTCATAACCGCCATCAACGGTATCAGACATTGCAAAGAATGGAGTTCCACTTTCGACAGTCTCTGTCCATCTCTCATCTACAACAGCCCCAGCGAATCTTTCTACAAATCTTTGTTTAGGGATTACCGTAGGACTATACAACTGTCTGACTAAAGAGTCGGTCAAGGTTCTCTCGTACCGCCTAAGTTATCGTATCTTGTATTTACTCGTGTAAGTATTGCTTGTCTATCTTCTTCTCTAATTTCTCGCCATGCATCTTGCCATATACTATCGTCCAACGGAGTGCCACTTGGAGTTGGAGGATCTGGAGGTGGTGCTGGAGGTAAAGGTAGATCACCTAAGATTACGAAGACTATGCCTTGAGCTGCTAATGCATCTCGATAAGCATTTAATTCTGATTGTTCTCCGAGAACATTTGCAGTAGTGTCACTAGTCCAAGTTACGTTAACCTTAGCTCCGGATGCCGCGAGTTTCTGACTTAGTTGCTCACGGGTAGCCCCCGTCCAAGATACTTGTTTATGTACTATTGCCATTCAATCACCTCCCCCTAAGTATTATAAGCCTCATAATATAGAATATGTCCAACTTTAGCCACTGCTGTTGTTCTTTGTCTTAGAAACATGGTAGGTTGTAGAGCTACATTTGGTAAGGTTGTTGTGTTTGTTGCCTTTAGTACTCCCTCCATAAAACCTTCAGTATTAGTAGGGGTAAGTATCAGTTTAAAAACATGATAATTATTATCTTCTATAATATCCGTAGAATTAAAAGTATCACTACCATTTCTCGTATAGAGGAAAAAATTAGCACTGACATTATGGTCTTGACCCATGAGAGCCTTATCATCGTTATGATCTTTGTCTTCCACAAATCCACAATACAAATTAGATTGAAAAGCATCTTCTATTCTCTGAACATATACTGCTATTGAGCCAGTAGGTTCGTAATGATTAATATCATTAAAGCTCATTGTGATTGAATCATTAAGACCAATAGCAGCAGTTGTCATTTTAAATCCTCCGTTTATTTCATCAGACATTGCAACATCACCACCATTTCCAAGGTCTGTTTCAGTCCAAATGGTATCTATTACCTCACCTGAAAACCATTCTACAAAATGAGTTCTATATTTAATAGGTTTCGGAATAGGATTAAAAACTTGATAGAAAGTATCAAACCTGCTGTAGTGTTGCCCTGTAATTGATTGAGGTGGCTGAACCACGAGATCGGTCATTATATAATTTCGATATTTCTTTCATCTGCTAATTCTTGCTCGAATTGAGCTTTTGTTAATTGTCTTTTAACTATAGGTGCTACTATGGATGCTTGATCATCATAGAATACATCAAGTCCTTGAGTTATATCATTATTAGTAAAGTCTGTGTTAACTGCTCTAAAACCAAGTGTAGCTTCAGCTACTTTACCTGTTTTCATCAAAGCCCTTGTATTATAATGTATAGTTTTAGTTGTCATTCTTCCCACACTATCATTGCAGTACCAGCAAGTAATGTTGTTGAATCTGCATGGCTTGAATTTTGTGCCCATTGCATAGCTACATCGCCTGCAGTACTACTCATTACAAGTCTCATAGTAGTTGCGTTCATATTATTTCCTCCTTGAGTAGCACCTAATGGAGTTGTAGCATTTGCTCTAGTTGAAACCTTTATGAATTGTCCCCAAGTCGAACCATTTGGCAGCCAATCTGCAACTGCACCTGTAGGTAGAGACATTGCATATTTAAAACCTGAATTACCACTCATAATATAAAATATCGAAAGTTGTATAAAATATACTTTATTAATTGTAGGTGTAAAAACTAATGTATCATCATCGGCTAAAGTAACATCATCATTTTTTGTTACGTCTGCTGGTTTTACTCTTACTGCAAAGGTTTTAGCTCCACCGAAGTTAGATCTTGTAATTGTCTTATTAACTGCAGTTCCACCAGGATCGTCAACAAAGGGTACTAAATCACCATCTGCAATAGATGTCTCTGTCGTCCAATCTGTCATTAAAACCATTAAGCTATCTCCTCTTGTCTTATATATAAGTCATCTTCGGACTTGATTAACGCATTGGTACCCTCTTCTTGTAATGGTTCCTCTTTTTCACCTCGTAATGGCAGTGTTGTACTTGGGTGTTTTTTTATGTTTCCAGGTGCTAATTCCATTGTAAACATTACTAATTGCCTTTGGGCATATTGAGGTGAGTTAGTAAGGGAAGTCGCATCTGCATCAATATCAGCAGTATGCAAAGTGTTATCAAGGGTTTCAACGGTAATTAAATTCTGACCCATTTCATCATTATTATCATAAGCTTCGGCTTGGACTAGATAAGATGATTGACCAGGTGGTTGGTCAGCATTGTCAATTTGCAGCCTTGATTGAATTTGCACACCTGATACAAATTGATGGATAGCTGTGAAAAATCCATATATTAAAACATCGCCACTTGCTTCAGTAGGAGTTAAGGTTAATGTTTGTGCTAAATCAGCCCAATTTGTAGTTCCTAAGTTTACAGCTCCATCTGTATAGATTTCATTTGAATCCTTAAATCTTTCAAGATTAAGAACAAAAACTCCGCTAAATTCATGAAATCCATTACTAAGATCTGGATTACGACATTGAACTGTAAATGTGTTATTTGAAGCTCCTAAATCAAAAGTTCTTCCATAAGTATGCATAGAATGGTCAGTATTTGCATCTTCACCTTCTTGCGACCATGTAGGATTTGTGCTAGTGGCTTCTCCTGACCTGTTTAGTCTTGATTGATAATCTTGTGTAGCAGACGCTGGGTCTAATTTTGCGTAACCTAATACCCAGTAAGTATCTCCTGTATCATGAACAGCTGGTTGAATTGTTACATTAGCAAAAGAACCAAATGTTGTTGTCAATGGAGTATTATGGGTATTAAGGTGAAAATCCCAATCTGTACCTTCTATTAAATCCTCACTTATTTCCATTGAAATCATTGATATTGTATCAACGCTGACTGTGTGACTAGAGCTCGCTAGTGTTGCAAATTGCATTTTAATAGCTTCACTTGCTATTGCTGTCCAAACATTAAACCACATATTATTATGAAATCTATCAAAGCCTGGAAGGTCTTGTATTTGCACTGATTCAACGAAATGAATTGAGCCATGTAGTGATCTTAGCCCATGATCAGCTGCTGTTGAATTGGTACCGCATAAAGCTTTATTTATAAGAAGGTATTTTCTACTTGCTGTAAAATTACCTGATGTTATAACAGCACCAGTAATATCAGTCCAATCTGTATCTCCTGTCTGAGTTCGTGCAGTTGTCATTTCTACAAAGGTATGTGCAATTTCTGCTGCATGTAAAGACCATGTTTCTTCCCATTTAGGGTGTTTACAAGATTTACGATGTTCATATTTTTGTTCATTTACAATCCTGCTGATTTGTAATAAAGACCTGATGCCACCAGTATGTACTCGATAACCGTTACATTTTACACATTTGAATTGACAACCCCATCTAGTGTATTTTGTACCAAATAATTTAGGGTTGACTTCAGCTATCCTATGCATTTCTTCAGGAGTAGCATTAATTATTGAAAGTTTTTCTTTTTCAAAGATATGATGTGTTCTTTGTTGTTCAAGTAGTAATCTATTCAAAATTCATCCCCTTCTGCTGCTCTGCCATCTTGATAATGGACATGAAACTTCATGTTTGTAGCACCTAACGCTGTTCCCTCTGTAATTAGTGTTGTTTTTAAATCACGAAGTAAATCTGAAACACCACTCCTTAACTGGCTACCAGTAAGATTAGTTGTTCCTGTTATTGCAAATTTTGGATAAATTTCCCATTTATCAACACCTGTACTAAACACACTAAGTTTATTTATTTTCGACCAACCGGGATCAAAGTTGTTGGTCATTTTAGTATTTATCTTAATTTGTAATGCAGGCCATATATTATTAATTAAAAAAGTTCTAATTGCAGATTCTGTTGTACCTGTTTTTGTAAAACTCATCACAATTTTTAAAATGTTTTGAGTTAATGTAATAGGCATACTAATGCATGTCGAAGTTATAAATAAATGCTCTATTGTCCCAAGCTATGTTGCAACGTCCATTTTCATTGCAAGTTGGTGCTGTACCTACGTGTTGTACGTAAAATCTTTTATTTAAGTCGTGATCTAGTCCTGTATGAAATAAAGGTGTGTATAGATTTAAAATCTTAGTATACTTTGGTAATACCTTTAATGCGCGCCAAGTATCACGATCACCCCAGCGAATTATGACTGTGTCAAACTGTAGTTTTTGCTTCAGAATTGCGCCCATAAAAGCTTTTGAGTTATGGTATTCGAACACGTTCAAGCCATTCTTTATCAGTGCTGCGCCTAATTTGTGCTTTGAGTTAGTACAAAGTGCGATTCTTTTAGATGTCTCAAAAACTTTCTTGTCCATTAGCTCTTTAACTAGGTCTGGAACTGCTTCATTGTATGTTTCTAAATTAACCAAGGGATATTACCTGTTTTGTCTTATCTGGATGAGTTATCACTGCTATTACATTTTCTTGTCTTGGCATCTTCTCTACTAGTGTTGCCATGCCAAGGTCTTCAGGAAAAATCTTAACATGAGCTAGAACGTCAGCGATGGTATGGCTCATGGTATAATAAAACAATGATTATATAAAAAAGGAGGGGTTAGCCCTCTTTGTCTGCACAAAAGGATAGACCACAAATGTTAGTTTTCTTCCCATATGATTTTGGAGCTAGCTTTTTAGTTTCACTTACATCATCTGATGAGTTAACTGCATAGCTATTTGTTATAGTTGCAAATCCAATTGATAGTATTGCTACGATCATTAGGAGTGCAAGGATATTGTATACCATTAAAATACAATAGAATAGAGTAGTATAAAAAAAAAGGGGTTTAGCCAGTACGTTTAAACGCCGTTGGCTGTGTGGTTCACGAACATTTTCAACGTATCAGTGGATGTTTTGACAAATGATGTAATTGTGTATCTTGTCAAGATTGGTTCTGTTCCACCTGGTCCAGAATTTGTAATAATTCCACCTTGGATGTCAGTATTGTTAAAGTCACCTGTAGTATAGGATGCTAGGTATGATGTTACATCTGCTGCTGCACCAGTATTATCTGTATCTGTGTCGTTACTTAATGGATAAGTAGCTGCATGTAGTTTTTGAGTACTTGCAATAGGAGACAATAGCTCACTACGATCATCAGCTTTAGTAATTGCTGGGGTTTGAAGTCCTGCACCAAGTTCATTCAGATTGAATGAATTTGTAGGTGTAGCTTCTCCACCAAGTTCTGCATAGTAGACGTCACCTGCATCTCCTACAAGATTTGCACCAAAGTGTAGTTCTTTATTTACATCAGCAATTAATTCTTGCTTTTGTAAAAATTCTATATGTTTTTGACCTGCATCAGATAACTGATTTAAGCCATAGAATTTTTCGGTAATATCTTTACCGTTTTGACCCGCGCCGTGATGGGTAACCACAGCGACAACGTTGTTGCCATAAGGAACACCTCGTTTAAGGTATTTTGGCATTTTATCTAGTCGTGATAGTTTTTGCTCAAGTTTCTCATCAAATGAATTTATGAAGTCATTTGTTTTATCATGAGAACCTCGTAAGACATGTCCAAACATATCAATAGAAACTTAGCGTTGTTAACATAATAACCTTTAGGTATCAAGGGATCTGGAAAGAGTCATATTTCCAGTTTGTAATTCCAGCCCAGCCATCTGTCCCGTATTTTGCTACTATTGCATAAACATCAATTTCTGTGATATTCTTGGCAGTAGCATCTGTTACATTTCTTGGTGTAATTGCATACATCATAGATTGCTCTGCATGCTCTTGAGTATATTCTATATCAGCATTTCTTTCACCATACCAAACATGATGTTTAAGCCCCCAAGCATGTCCTAATTCATGTTCTAGCGTTGCCACTAGTGTTCTTGGTGTTGTAGGTATAGCTTCGTAATGTCTTATATCTAATTCAGGATTATCTACTTTAGCCTCTTCCATAAAATCTAATTGACTTTTTGATATATTGTTAACTACCTCTCTATCATCTTTTGGAAAGTAATCCCATGTAAATAAGATTATATCTACAAAATTTCTATCTCCGGAGTAGTGATGTGCACCACCTTTAAAGTATCCACCAGTATCTATATTTAGAACTGGAGCTCCCATGAATGATATATTAACATCGCATTCTCTAAATTGCATAGTAGGCTTACCGTAAGATGTTTCATTGGTAATTACTTTAACTCCTACATCCCATTCATTTCCAGTACTGCCTGTAATGTTATATAAATTATAAACCCATTCATTAGTTGCTATTATTACCATTCCAGTGAGATTACTGATGTTATAAGGATTAGCATTTGTTTCTGGTTCAAAGACACAGACTAAGGGCATAGGGTGGTTGTTCATTAAATATTTATTTGCAAAATAATCAATTTGATGTTCTGGAGGACCTGTAACCGAGAGTGTTATCCAATCAGGAGATGGTGTATTAGGATCGAGATAGTTTATACCTTCAGCAAGGCTAGTGAGAGAAGATAGAATTACAACGAATGCGATGAGACTAAAAATAGTCGTCGTCTTCTTCATCGTCTTCATAAACCCCATCGGGAGATTCTAGGGGTTTTTTGATATCAGGAATTATGTCGGGGATGAGGCCCATATTGCTCTATTTAGGCTCCGACGGTATAAATGTGTCTGTGGACAGTCTTTTGAAAGGTTAAATAAAAAAAGAGGATTTTCACCTCTGGACCGGTTTAAAGATTTTAACCGATGTTTTTGGTTGTTTCTGGTTCGTCTAGAGGTTCGATTTGATCGAGGTACTCAGTGACATAAGAGTCAATATTACCTACGCCTGCATCGAATCTTTTATGGTCAAAATGAAGCAGACCATGTGAAATGTTAGAACTTGAACTTCGTTGAAGTTGATCTCTTGTTACACTTACTAGCAGACATAGCTCGTTTATGAACTTGTTTGCGGTATTGGTTTTTTCCGCTACTGCACCTAAAGCTATTACGCTTGGGTGTACATTCGGAAGGTCCAGCTTGTTTTGACTTAATACTTTTGCACTGTATTCTTTTAGTGCGTTAACCGTTGCTTTGATTCTCTCTTTATCAGCGTCTAATACATCTTGTGTGTTTGCTGATGCAGATGCTCCCATCTCCGCTATGAAGATGTTGCATTGGTCCCAGATTGACTTTACACTTACGTTATGTGTTGTTGCCATATCAATCATAGATTAGGTTTCGCGTGAATTATACTGTTAGGGATACAGGGCTTGGATTTTAGTGGGAGAGAGAATAAATGTGTCCCTGCCCGCATCGACAGGTTGTACGCTTAACGCTCCCCTCTAATATCATATCTGATAGAACTTGTAGAATTTGTCTTTTAGATTTCTTCACAATTTCTTGTATATCTTTGATTGAACCATAATCGTAGGTGTAAAGATAATAAACGAGTAATTGCTTCGTTGTGGCTTTAGGTTTTGGAGTGCCTAATTTTAAAAGTTCTTCTTTATTTATTTTCAATCGAAAGCTCTAAACACTGGAGGCATCATTACGTTACTGTCCATGATAAATCTCTTGTGTTCTATATTACCATCTTTGTGAACTAGTAACTGTGTTCCACCGATGTCTGGAACTGACTCTGGCATTACTTTTAGCATAAATGGTGTTGCTAATTGCCAACATGGATTTACAAGCATGATACGGCTGGCACTCTCTTCATACCAATAATGATGTACGTGTGCTCTAATAATACCTGAAATACGTTTCCAAATACTACGATCTATAAAATGAGATTCATTTAACATTAAAGTTGCCATTGACTTGGAAGGAGCTGTTCCTCTGTATTGCCAAGCCGAAGTACTCCCCATATGATGTGTTATGTGAAATACTCTAGGCTTACCTTCTTTAGGTGCTAAGTTGATCATACGATACTCTAATGCGTATTTGTTTTGATAGTTGTCACATTTTACAATACCTCTATCTGTTAATGCATCACCTACTGATTCTTCTACATGGGTACCGTTGTCTATAACATGGTAAGGAGTACCCTTGACGATATAGCATTTTTTTGCATTTAGCATTTTGATTAAACTACACACGTTGTTAACTTGATCTTTAGGATCTGAAGACCAACATTCGGTCATGCGATTTCGTGCCATCATTAGTTCACACAAGTCTCCGTTTAAGATTAAACAATCTAAGTTTTGCCATTTTGGTACAATTTCTGTTTTCCAAAATTCCCAAAGTCCTTTTTGGTATTTGTTCTGTTCTACCTTACGACCACCTTGAGCGTTGAAAGCATCTGGGTGCATTAAAGAGACATTACTGCCAGAATGAAAATCATTGAGAATTCCAGTAGTAACTACGTTTTTACTCAATAACTATCATTATAGCTACTATATGATAAAAAAGACGGAACGCAGGTTAATAGAATGTTGAAATAAACAGCGCTACGAAGGTTAATGCTATACCACAAGCGTAGTAAAGTTTTCTCATGTCTCTAGAAGGCTGTTACTGTGAACTTTACTGCGGAGTCGACTGCAGTTACTTTTACATTAGTTGCGTCATGTGT
>SDBT01008214.1_pt1 | contig 17071 bp, 26 predicted proteins | sample 2277101 | NCBI WGS metagenome assembly SDBT01 (sample SAMN10404973, study PRJNA504765) | marine sediment metagenome | isolation source: marine sediment core GS10_PC15, 103 cmbsf | place: Arctic Ocean: Southern Knipovich Ridge | collected 2010
GACTTCTGGAGGGATGAGTTGGACATGCGTGTGCCAGGGGAGGAGGAATGATGACCGTCCAGACGATTGAGAAGACCTCGAAGAACTTGAAGGCATGGATGATGGCCTGTTGGGCTGGTGTCGCCCTCGGCATCTTCTGTATGTGTTCAGGTGGACTCACTCATGGATTCTACATCCTCCTGGCCGGAGTCGGAGGAGTGATCTGCGTCAAGGTGCTGATCTGGTGGAGGCATGGATGAGTGAGAAGTGGCAACCTGAGTTCGGTGTTGTATATCGCACATGTGCCGATCTGCCCGTTCTCTGCTGTGGGGGGCATATCCCGGAAGGGACGGAGATCAAGGTTCGAGAGCAGACGTCTCTGAACCGTTATGTGATAGCGGTGAAGGAACCGTATGGGGACTTTCGATGTTGCCATAGGGTGAAGAAGGGGAAGCTACACCGAGCGATAGAGGAGGGTCTGTGATCTGCCGAAGATGTAAGGGAACAGGGAAGATAGATAGCCCGAAAGCTGTTCGGTCGAAGTTTGTCCCGTTGTATACCCCGGCAGAGAAGATAATGAATCCATTCAAGAAGATGTGTCCGGACTGTTTCGGATCTGGGAAGGTGATAAACAAGGAGAGGGGAAAATGACTGAGTTTCTGTGGGTGTGTGTTGGTCTCAATCTGGGGATGTCAGTCTGGAACGGAACGAGTAAGCGGTGGGGCATGATGGTCTTTGGTCTTGTGATTGCGATTGTGTGTGTAGTGGCGGCACTCCGATGAAGTGGAGGCGTAAGGGAGAGGATGGATGGATGACGAATAGGGATGTATTCCACCAGACGCTGTATTCTCTGGATGATCTGAATACGAAGGCGAACCGAATCATCCTCATTCTGCTTCTGATCCTGGGTCTCGGAGTCGGAAGAGTTATGGGGTTGTGGTAGAAATACTTCACTGAGGAATTTTCAAGCCGTATCATCCTGGCCTGATTGAAGATACAACCATACCGAGACGCATCCAGACGAAAACCTCCCCTGAAAGGATTGACAACACCGTCAGTCTCCGTATATTTTCGTAAGCATCCGAAGAACAACGGAGGATCAACCGTGCCCAAATTGTCGGAATTGAGTAGTGTCTCGATCCTCACCCTCTTGAAAGACAAGAAGATCTCAGGAGGGGACCTGCCCCCTGATGTGCGATTGACGATTGTTCAGATCCTCCGACAGACGTATACCCAGGCCGAAATTGCCGAGCTCCTGCATCTCTGTGATCGCACGATTGAACGTGATGTGAAGAAATTGAAGGATGAATCGGTCAAACTCGTTGCTGACATCAGTATCGACAAAATGGCGGGAGGTCTGATCCGGGCGGCGTCTTATCTGACGGTCCGGGCGCAGAAGGCTAAGAACTTGTCGTTGGCATGGAGGATTCAATGTGAGCTGATAGACAAGTTGCAGTCGATGGGATACATCCATGTCGAGCCGAAGGAGATCAAGGTTAAGGCCGAGGCCGGTCCTGGACTGATCAAACTCCTGGGAGAAAAGAATGGAGACGATGGTCGAACCTTTGGAGAAAGCTGGCGGGACCGCTACCGCAGTCTCGAGCACGCCGATCCCAACTAAGGGACAAGTCGATCTGCTGTGGTGGACCAAGAAGTACATGAAAACGGAGAAGGGGAGACCATATGAATTCTCCCAGAGAGTATATCTGAATGACATCTATGATTGCTGGACGGATAACATGGTGATCAAGAAGGCGGCCCAGGTAGGGATCACATCATTCGCTATGAACAAAGCGCTGTGGATGGCGATCAATCACTCAGTGACGATCATCTTCACGATGCCCACCGCTGCCGATGTCAGCACCTTCTCTCAGACCAGGATGAACCCATCGATCCAGACAAGTGGATTGCAGACACCGATGAAGATCGACAACGTAGGAGTCAAGCAGATTGGAGGGAGTACCTTGTACCTCCGTGGTGCATGGAATGAGAAACAGGCACTCTCTATCCCATCCGACTTCAACATCCACGATGAGCTCGACCGTAGCAAACCGGATATCCGGGAGATGTATGAGGAGAGACTGTCGGCATCCGCGATTGCGTGGAAATTGGATATGTCTACGCCGACATACCCGAACTATGGGATCTCTGCTCTGTATGCGGAGACGGATCAGAGAGAGTGGTTCGTTGTGTGTGAGCATTGTGAGAAGGAGGATATCCTGTCTCTCGAGAACATCATCGATGGTGAGTATCGTTGCCTCAAGTGTCGGGAGGTCTTGGATCGGACGAAGGGGGAGTGGAGGGCGACAGTAGACAAGAAGCCGGTGGGATTCCATATCACTCAGTTAATGGCGCCGTGGATCTCCGCGGAACGTCTGATGAAGAAGCAGACCGGTTACAAGTTCAAGCGTGACTGGCATAACTTCGTGTTGGCCGAGGAGTACGCTGGTGGAGAAGGGTTGTTGAAGAGGGTGGATATCATCTCATGTCTCGTACCGGCCGAGGCGGTGGTGGGGAATGCAGCGGTGGGAGTTGACTGGGGGGATGTGACATATGTCGAGGTCCGCCAGGCAGACAAGATCGTACATCTGGCAAAGATCGAGGGGGATACCAGGACTCACGCCTCCCAGGTAGCGGAGATCATCGGGAAGTTCAATGCGAATGCGGTCTGTGACTTCGGGTATGGTGATACGAAGAACAAGGAATTGATCGAGAAGTTTCCTGGACGGATCTGGATGTGTGTGTATACAGATACCGGGAAGGATCTGTATGCGGATTTCGAGTGTAAGCACGCCGAGGAAGATCGTATGGTCAACATCGATAGGACGAGATCCCTCGAGGAGAGTATGCAGGAGATGAAGGATCAGGAAGTCGGGATATTCGCCGGGGAGTGTGTGGAGGAGTTCATTCAGCATCACCTGAATCTCACGGAAGAGAAGGTGGAGGATAAGCATGGATCGATCAGGACGGTGATAGGTCATAGTGGGGAGGATCACTTCGCCCATGCGAATAACTATGCTCGGTTGCTGACTGCGAACACTGTGGTCATTGATGAAGATGACATCGAGAGTGTTGGAGCGGATCGTGACTTTGCGGGGGAGGGAGACAGAATGGATCAAAGCGAGTTGGATATCTGATGAGTAGCCCAATACAGTTGTATACAGGTTCACCAATCGCATTCGTAGATCGAGGAGGAGGAGAAGAAATCTCGACTCAGGAATCGCTGGAATTCAACAACTTCATCCAGGGATCATACAATCCGGACACGCTGGTCGAGAAGAAGGGTGATCTCAAGATATACCAGAAGATGATGATCGATGAGCAGATCAAGGCGTCGATCACGCTCAAGAAATACTCGAGGTTGTCGACAGGATGGGAGATCAAACAGGGCAACGCAGATGATCAGATGTCGAAGATGTTGGTCGATTACGTTGAGACCGTGATTAAGATGATTGATGGGACATTCTATGATGCTCTCCTCGGGATCCTGACGGCGATGGAATATGGGTTCTCGATCTCAGAGATAGTGAAGGAGCTCATCGATAAGGGAGATTTCAAGGGGAAGATCGGGTTGAGGAAGATAGCAACGAGACAACCATTCGGATATTCATTCAAGACGGACAATCATGGGAATCTTGAGGGGATTCTCTTCAATGAGTATGCCGGGACAACAGGGAGTGATTGGGGAACGAATGATAAGCCGTTACCTCCGGAGAGATTCGTGATCTATTCGTACAACAAGGTATTCTCGAACCATTTCGGGGAGTCGGATCTGAGGGCGGTGTATCGGTCATGGTTCTCGAAGCAATGCATCATGAAGTTCTATAACATCTACCTCGAGAGATATGGATCTCCGTTGATGAAGGCGACGACGCCGGCGAATGCAGGGAAGAAGATCAAGGAGGCGGTGGATAAGATGTTGAAGAATCTGTCGGCTAAGTCGGGGATCCGGTTGCCTCCTGGGGTGGAGGTGGAACTCCTTGAGGCAACAAGGGCTGGTCATGCAGGATATGATAAGGCGATCGAGTTGCATAATACGATGATTGCGAGAGGGATCCTGATCCCGGAGTTGATGGGATTTACAGGAAGGAATGCGGGATCTCAATCGTTGGGTGAGGTTCAGTTCGATGTATTCATCTACATCCTCGAGAAGTTGGGGAGGGATATCGAGGAGACGGTGGTGGATGAACAGATCATGAGGCCGTTGATCGACATGAACTGGGCGGATGTGAAGGAGGACCAGTACCCGATGTTCCAGTTGAAATCATTGAAACCGGAGAATGTGGAGATGAGGGCGAAGATCTTGAAGACTCTTGCTGATGCTGAGATCGTTGATGCAAATGAGCCCTGGATCAGAGACTATCTGCTATTGCCGGCGTATGAACAGCCGAAGGAAGGGGAGGGTCCGAAGAAGCCGAAACCCGATCCGGTCCCGGTGAAGGAGGATCCCGAGAAGAAACCGAAGGAGGGAGAGACACCGAAGGCGAAGAAGCCGGAAGAGCCGGAGGGTGTGGCGAAGAAATCATTCGTCCTGGAGTCTTATGCTCTCCGGAGGAAGCCGGATCAGTTCGAGAAGAAGGTGGGGATGGATGCGTTTGCGAAGAGTCTCGAGGCGACTGATACGCTGATGAGGGATTCGCTGGTGGCGATCTTTACGAAGCAGAGAGATAAACTCCTCCGGGATGTCGAGAAGAACAAGGTGATCGAGGACAAGAATTATAAGTTCATCGATAAGCTGCAACTCCTGGGTGTGGGGAAGGTGAAGGCGACGGTTCAGCAGGGGATGGTGAAGGCCCATCTGGATAGCAAGTTGGCGGTCCTCGAGGAGCTCGAGAAGGGTGGTTTACAGATCGACATCGTGAATAAGTTTGCGGCCGGAGATGCTCCGGTGCCGTTTCAGCCGTGGGTTCCGGTAGCGCCTGCGGAAGCGATCGATCAATTCAACAAGAAGGTTCTCGCCAGGATTGTGGCGGAGGATGGCGTGAAAAAACTCATCCCGGTTGGCAATGGTCCGGAACTCCGATATTACGATAGTCATGCCTTCGCCGTATCTGGCGTTGAGCGCGATTACATTTTGAAAGAGGCGAAGTTCGCCTTGCAAACCGGGATCAAACAAGGACAGGCCACGAAAGAGGTCATGTCAAACCTCGCAAAGATCTATGACAAGTACATCCCGACCGGAGAGATCATTGATGGGAAGGTGGTGTCTCCGGCTCGTCTGGAGACGGTGGTCCGGACGAATATCTCTGATGCGGTGAATCAGGGGAGGAAGGCGATGATGGATAATCCCCTGGTGAAGAATTTCATACCATTCGTGGAATGGAGTTCGATCATAGATGACAGGACAACGGCGTATTGCGAGGACATGGATGGGAAGAAGTTCAAGCATGATGATCCTCTCATGGAGATCCCGCCCGCGCATTTCAACTGCCGATCGATCATAGTGCCGATCACAATGGTCGAGGTGGAGAGGGTCGGGGGAATCGAGACGGATGAGATAACAGATATTCCCAGGGCGAAGGGATTCATCTGGGAGATGGATAGTATCGAGGAGGAGTGAGGATGAAATTGAGGAAGATATTGAAATCAATCAGGAAGAAACTTTCAAGGGCTGAGAAGGCCCAGAAGGCGAAGAAAGCGGGGAAACAGAAGAAATGACTCCTGGGATGGTGGTCCGGATTGGTCGTGATGCCTTGACACTATCGGTGCTGGCGGTAGAGTATGGAGATGGAAACAAAGGGGGTTTGTATGAGCTTTGAAGCCGAGATCAAAGAGTTTCTTTCCTTAGCCGGTGCGATTGCGATCGAGGAGAAGGAGAATGACTGGTACAAGGTCACTGGCGCGGCGCATCGTCTCATCAATCAGATCATCAGCGATGACGATATGGACAAGAAGAAGAAGATGGCGACCATCAGCAAGATCGTAGATGAGATCCCCGGAATGTTGAAGAAGAGAATCGGTGCGGTGGTCAAGGCGCTCACCGATGGTCAGGAGTGGGAGGAGTTTGCGGAATCGTTGGCGGTGATCAATAGCATGGCGGTGTTTAAGGTCGGGGAGCATAAGGGGGATAAGTATTCGGATGATGACATCGAGGAGATCGCGGCGAACTTCAAGAAGCTGAAAGGGAAGGTCAGTCCGAAGTTGAAGATCACCCATGATGAGGATCAGAGGAGTATTGCGAATCTGGCGTCCTATGGGGATATCGAATCGGTGGTGGTGAAGATCATCAACAAGGTGAAGCATCTGTTCGTGAGTGTCAGCCATGTACCGAAGCAGGTCAAGAAGTGGGTGAAGGACAGGAGGTTTGCGGAGAGGAGCATCGAACTCTGGGACAGCAGGAAGGTGGATGGGAAGGTCTACAAGAATGTCCTCCGGAATGTCAGTCTGTTGGGACATGAACCTCCGGCCGTGACAGGATTGGAACCGATCAAGGCATCCGATCAGGAAGGGAAGTTCAAGACGATCGTGATGTCATTCAGCGATGATGATGAGTTGGCGACAGTCAGTATGGAAAATGATGAAGAAGATCCAATCGAACAAATTCCATCGGAAGGGGGTGACGAAGAAATGGAGTTGAAAGAAGCGGAAGCACAGATCGCGAAGTTGAAGGAATCGATCACGGCACTCACGGCTGATGTCGCGGCGAAAGCCGAGGAGATTAGCAAGATGAGTGACCAGAGCAAGGTCGATGTCTTAACCGCAGAGAAGGTGAAGTTGGAGGAGAGTCTGGTAGCATTGCAGGAGCAGACGAAGGGTTTCGAGGAGTTGAAGGATGGTGCGGAGAAGGGCAAAGCCGCAGAGGACAAACTCAAGAAACTTGAGGATGCTACCCGCAAGAAGGACATCTCCAGCAAACTGGAACTGTGGAAGAAGAATCAGAACATTCTGCCGAAGGATGAACCCATGCTGAAGGCTCTTATGGAGTCATTTACGGATGAGGTCATAAAATGTTCGGTCCCTGATGGGGATGGAACGAAAGATATCGAGGTGCCGCAGATCGCACTCCTGTCCGCCGTCATCGAAGCCCGGAAGCATGACAGCTTCGGTGAGGTCAGCATAATGGAGGATGGTGAGTTGATCGAATCCGGTGATGCTCAGATCGAAATGCCGGATGGGAAGAAATTCTCCGTGGACAATCTCGATATTGACGCAAAGGCCAGGAAGTATCAGGCCGACCATGAGGGCGTAAGCTACGGCGATGCTCTCATAGAGGTAAGCCCGACGAAGAAGTCGTGATCGGGTAGTACGAGAAGGATATAGGATCGGATGAAAATTTTGATCTGAGAACTATATCGGAACAGTGGGTTTTTTTGTTTTGAGTGTTTGAGAAGGAGACTCAGCAATGGGAAACGGAACAAGCGACGGAATACCTGTTCTGGACATTAGCTATATTGCTGACGAACCACTCGACCGATATTCTGTTGTAGTCTATGGACCCGAGAGACAGCATTGTAAGGGACCGGCTGCCGACCTGGACAACCAGATTTGTGGTGTTGTTCAGCAGAAGGCGGAGGCGTCTGGAGATGTTGTAAGAGTCCGGAAGATGGGGATCTCTCAGGTTATTGCCGGAGAAGCTATCACCAAGGCCCTTGAAGTTGCGATCGATTACGTTGATGCCACGACGGACGGCGGACGCGTGAAAGATCCTGTCGTATGGGCCTCCGGTGATGCAGTCGTGGGCGTGCCCGAAGAGGCGGCCGCGGCATCCGGTGATCTCATAGAGTGCTGGCTCAGAATACACTCGAAACTCGGTTAGGCGATAGGAAAGGAAAAGTAATATGCCAGATCCTGCGAATGTTCATATTGACCAGGCTCTGACGAACTTTGCGATCTCATATCGCAACCTTGCCATGGTCGCCTCCGAGGTTTTGCCGATAGTGCCCGTTATCAAAGAGTCGGATAAGTATTACAAGTTCGGTCGTGAGGAACTTCGTGATATCGATTCGGCTCGCGCGGTGGGTGCGGAGGCGAAAGAGGTCGACTGGGATCTTACGTCAGAGTCGTACAGCGCGAATGAATGGGCGCTGAAGAAGTTAGTACCGGATCGTATCGTCAACAACTCGGACAAGCCGATTCGTCCGAAGTTGACGACAGTGAGCAAGCTGATGAAGTGGCTTCTGCTCGGGTACGAGAAGAGAGCCCAGGCTCTCGTTCAGTCTCGGGCCTTCGTGACGGCGGGCGCTACCCCGGGCATCAAGTGGGATGCGGGAGCGAGCGTCACGATCGAGAAGAATATTGACACGGCGAAGGAAGCGATCGCCGACAATGCCGGTGAGGAGCCGAATATTCTTCTCATGAACACGGCAGTTCGTAATGTGGTGAAGAGGGACGGGACTGTTCGTGACCTGATTCGCTACACCATGCCGGCCGCGAAAAATCTGTTGACGAGTGGTGATCTGCCGCCCGTCTTGTGGAATCTAAGGACCATCATCGCTGGTGGGAGAGAGAATACGGCGAATGCGGGCCAGTCAGATTCCCTGTCGAAAATCTGGAACGACAACGTGTTGATTGCGTTTGTCGAGAAGAACATCGGGATCGATACCCTGACGTTGGGGTATACGCTCCGGGTGAGGATCAACGGCAAGCTGGATGTCGTTGTGAAGAAGTGGAGAGTCGAGAAAAGGGATGGCGAGATGATTCAGGCTCAGATGCTCCAGGACGAGAAGATCGTCGCAACGGAGTGCGGGTATCTGATCACCGACGTCCTGGCGTAGTCGTTGTCGGAATGAGACTTCCGAATGGGGGAGGAGTTATGACCCTCCCCTGTTCGTTATCATAGGAGGGATGAACAGTGGCAAGCCGAGAAGAACAATCGTTGGCGATGAGATCCCGGATCAAGAAGGAAAACAAGAAAGAGTATGACAACGAGAAGAGGGTGAAGGAACTCACCAGAAGAGGATTCAACGAAGGCGCTATCTCCGGAATGATGGAGATCCCCGAGAGTCATGTCAGGAAGATGAAGAAACACAGAACCACGGAAATGATCTGTGATGGGAAGGTGTGATGGGAACCCCTCCGAGAACGATGGTCGAGACATCGAAGTATAAGACGGTGAAATTCAAGGATCAGAAGAAGAAGGTGAAGAAGGAGAAGAGTCGTGCCTGAAATCATATATGCGATCTCTGGTGATATCAGGGAAGAACTCAATTCGGGAGCGGTCCCTGGAACGAAGAATTACAAGGATGAGACTCAGATCCGGGGGGATATCATTACGAGATCTGCTCGGAGGGCAACGAGAGAAGTCAATATCAGATTGAAGAACACATATCCGGATGAGATCCCGTTTGCGGTGTCTGGCAATGTTCCACCTGAGATTGAGGGTATAGCGAATGATCTCGGGGTGTATTATGTTTTGAGGGCGAAGCATCGCGGTCCAGGTCCGTTATCTGCTACGGTCAGGGAACAATACTACAATGATCCATTGGCTTCTCTCAAGGAGATTGTCGATTCTGGTGTACCTCTGAGTGAATTAGGTTCTCAGGGATCGAGTGTGTCCGAGACATCTGATACCAATGCGGACTATGAGGCGGTGTTCGATATGGATGAGGTGGAGAACCAGAGGGTGGATCCTGACCGCTTGGGCGATATCGCTTCCGACCGGAGATCCTGACGGTGTTTGATTTCTCATTCAAGATGAGTGATGACACACAGAAGTATCTCCTCAAGACAGAGAAGAGACTCCGGAACCCCGATGCATTTCTCCATAAGGTCGGAATAGTCATGCTCCGAAGTATCGATCAGAACTTCAAGGCTCAGGGAAGGCCGAACAAGTGGAAAGATATCTCTCCATTGACGAAGTCATTGCGTAGGAAAGGTGGTGGGGGAGGAAGTTTCATGATCTTGTCGGATTCGGGTCGGCTCCGGGGAAGCGTAGCTTCGAGGGTTGGGAACAACAAGGTCCGGATCGGGACGAATGTTGAGTATGCTGAGTCGATGCATTCGGGAGGGTTCAGTGAGCCGTTTGAGATTACAGAAGGACAGACGACCATCACGATCGGATCTCAACCGGTCGAGGCAAGACCGTTTGTGATGTTCCAGGATGAGGATCTGTTGGCGATAGATGCTCTCGGATTGAAGCATCTTGAGGAATCGGCCAAATGAAAACATTACTGGCGAGAATGAAAACCGTTCTCCAGGAGAGTGAGACATTGAATTACTTCCAGGAGGTCAGGACGGTTTCTCCGAAGGCGTTGCCGGTATTGAGTCAGGATAATCTTCCATTCATCGGACTCGCACCTCTCAATGCGTCGGAGGAGTACAGGTCTACGGGGAAGAAGGATGACATCATGACGGTGGAAGCATATCTGGTGCAGTGGTATGAATTAACGGAATACCAATTGATCGGTGATGATGAGACTCAGAAGGGACTTCTGGATTTCGTTGAGGATTTCAAGTCGGTGATTAGAGGGCATCAGTTTCCATCAACTCCAGGGGATGCGGGGACGAATTACCTGACACTCCCAACTGCGATTATCGGGGTGTCATATTCAACTGAACCGTATGGAGGTGAAGTAGATGCATACGTTTCGGTAGCGACCATCGCTCTACTCTGCACAAGATTATTTAACATATAGACAATTTTTTCCTTGACAGCCGACTTACCTATGGACTATACCCGTTCATGGCGTTGGAAATAGAACTGCCGGAGAAACTCAGATGTCGAAGATGTAATCATCGATGGATCCCCAGGAAGAAGAAAGTGACCATCTGCCCGAAGTGTAAATCACCATACTGGAATATCCCGAGGAGGAAGAAGTAATGGCTCGGATCCTATTCATGAGCGATAACCCGAATATCTGTACGGGAATGGGAAAAGTCCATCGGGAACTCGCTATGGGGATGATGAAGAGAGGTCATCATGTGGAAAGTCTCGGGTGGTTCTCATCCCTGGATTATCCGAACAAGATGCCGTGGAAAGTGTATGCAACCAGGAATCAGTATTATGGATCGGATGTTCTGGATTCGGTGGTGCAACAAAGCAGGCCCGAGATCCTGATCACAATCGGGGATTGTTGGATGATCAGCCATGTGGCGGATAAGGAGAAGTGCAGGAGCCGAAGAACATTCAAGTGGGTGAATTACTGCCCGATTGATGGGGCGGCATTCGGGGATGTGTTGCCTCCAACGTGGATCCCGACATTCAGGGATATGGATGTGAAGGTGGCGTATACGGAATATGCGAAGAAGATCATCCTCAAGACCATGCCGGAATTGAAGGATGAGATCCGGGTGATACCTCATGGGGTTGATACGAAGATCTTCCATCCGTTGCCGAAAGAACAGACCGACAAGAGAAGGAGACATCTGGGGATCGATAAGATTAACCCGGATGGGGAGGTTACTCGAAGCATCATGTATCTGGTGGTAGCGAGGAATCAACCGAGGAAGAATATCCCGGAGATAGCGAAGGCGTGGGCTGAGTTCACGAAGGACGGGGCTCATCCGAATGCGTTGTTGTGGCCTCATATGATGTTTCAGGATTCGATGGGTTGTAATCTGGATGAGGTATTCGATATTACGGGGATCCGGAAGAACATGGGATATTTCGAGAGGATAGCTCATGCGAGTTCCAATCTGAGATTGATGACAGAACCGGATCTGAATCTGCTCTATAATATGTGCGATGTGTTCCTGCTGATGTCGGGTGAAGGGTTCGGATTGCCGACAATCGAGGCGATGGCCTGTGGGAAACCTGTGATCCTCATGGATCATTCAGCGAATATGGAACTGGGGCGTGGGAGAGGAGAGTTGGTTAAGGTTAGATCCTATCTAACAGGCAATCACCTTACAGAGAGACCGTACCCGGATCAGGAATGTCTGGTGAGAGCTATGGATCGAATGTATACCAAGACAGAGAGGCGATTGGAGTATGGTCGGAAAGCATTGAAGTTCATTACTGAGGGCGATCCGAATCAATATCATGGGAAAGCGTTGACATGGGATAATGCTTGCGATCAATGGCATGAGCTCATGAAGGAATTGGAGCATCCACTGGCGAAGCCGATCAAATTGAGGGAGGTGTCCTGATGGGTGTATTCACTGCATTTATACTCGGAACCCTTCTGGGTGTTTCAGCTGTCATCGGCTATTGTTGCATGATGGCATACCCATCGTACCGGGAGAAACTGAAAAGGATAAGGGAGGAAGCTGATGGATAAGATCGAAGTCGGAGATGTAGTATTGCTCAAGGGTGGCGGGATATTGATGACGGTCAATGGTGTTGCCGGGGAAGGTGAGAATCGGTATGCGGTGTGCGTGTGGATGGGGGAGGATGATAACCCTCATAGCGAGAAATACAATCTCAGGGCATTGAGGGAGAAGGTAGCGGAGAACAAATAATGCAAGTCAAGTGGTATGGCCCGGTCTGGGGTCAGAGTGGATATGAGGAACTGACTCGAGGGTTCGTGATCGCTCTGGATAAACTCGGAGTCGGGGTGGAACTGCAACCGGCATTGGATTGGAATATCGAACAAGTGGAGTTGGATAAGGAGGACACGGATCGGTTGGTGAGGATGACAAAACAGAAAGTGGAGCCGGATGCGATTCAGGTATGTCATCAGAAGCCAGGGAAGGATTATTTCGGGGCAAGGAAGAAGATCTGCTACTCCCTATTTGAGACGAACAGGTGTCCGGATGCTTGGATCGAGGATCTGGACCGGATGGATCAGATATGGGTATTCTCGGAGTTCAACAGGAAGTATTGGTCAGCGAGTTGGATGAAGAAAGGGAAAGATGCGGATAAGATCCAGGTGATCCCATTCGGGATAGATTGTGATGTGTTCTCCCCGGATGTGAAGCCGGCTGAGATCACAAACAAGAAGGGATTCACCTTCCTGACAGTCGGAGATTTCACGGAGAGGAAGAATTTCGAGGGATTGATTGAAGCATTCGTGACGGAATTCACCAATGAGGATGATGTGTGTCTGATCATAAAAGCACACTCGGATGGTTTTGTCCGGAGATATCAGGATGAGGTGATGGCGAAGTTCAAGGAGATCGTGAAACGGTTCAATGATAAGAATCCTCCGAGGATCCTCTTCTTTGGGGATAAGATTGCGGCTCGAGATATGCCGCCGTTCTATCGAGCGGGTGACTGTTTCGTGTTGGCCTCGAGAGGGGAAGGTCTGGGGATCCCGATCATAGAGTCGATGGCTTCCGGATTGCCTGTGATTGTGACTGGATGGGGGGCCCAAACGGATTACATCACGGAAGAGAATGGATTCCTGATCGAGTCGGATATGAGGATGATCGACGATTCGGAGTATATCAGGAAATGCCTTATTGCGATGAATCACTCATGGGCTTATCCGAGTCTGGGAGATCTGAAATCGAAGATGAGATGGGTGTATGAAAACAGGGGAGAAGCAAAGAAGATGGGAGAAACCGGACGGAGGGATATGCAGGAAAGAACGTGGCAGAAGGCGGGGTTGGCGATGGTGAAGAAATTACAGGGGATGTCGTGATGGGTGGAAGAGAGATGACGGAGGGAGAGGTCCGGGCCGAGACCCTTGAGCATATCAAACAGGTGAATGCGTATGTCCTGGATCTGGTCCGGAAACTTCTGCATAGTGCGAAGGTTCATGATACATCGAAGCTGGAAGATCCGGAGAAGGAGTTGTTCAGGAAGTATACTCCGTTGCTGAAAGATTGTACCTATGGGGGAACGGAATATCGGGGATATCTGGCAGAGATGAAGGTTGCTCTCGATCATCACTATGCGGATCCTGACAATCGGCATCATCCGGAACACTTCGAGAATGGGATCGATGGGATGACTTTGATGGATCTGATCGAGATGATCTGCGATTGGAAGGCGGCGACAAAGAGGCATATTGATGGATGCATCAATAAGAGCCTTGTGATAAACAGCAAGAGGTTCGATATCGGGCATCAACTGGTGCAGATACTCAGGAATACCGTGGAGGAGATGGAATGAAGATACTGATCTGCTTATACAAAACTCTTGGAGATGTGGTCCTGGGATCGACGTTGATTGCGGAGTTGAAGAAGAAATACCCGGATGCGGAGATCACGTTTGCGGTCCAGAGGGAGTATGTGGAGTTGATCGATACGAATCCGGATGTGAAAGGGCTGATCATCACGGATGATCATGATGTCGTGTTGGCAGAAGCGACAAGTGGGCGGTATGATCAAGTGCTATTCCCGGCACAACTTACGCATACAGATACTTGTTGGCATCATCGGGACAAATACAAGAATGGTCATCTGGTCGATTTCTATGCGAAGAGATGTGGTCTGGAGATCTCCGAGAGAAGGACGTATATGTTTCCCTCGGAAGCGGACATGGAGAAGGCGAATGGGATTGTGGACCGCGTGGAGGGCCGGAAGAATATCGTCATCCATACTACAACTCTATGCTCCTCAAAGGATTGGCATCTGTTTGGGGAGTTGGCGGAAGCACTCCGGAAGGAATATGAGAATCCTCTGATCATCCAGGTGGGAGGTCCGGATGATACGAAGTGTGGGGTTGGCCTTGATCTGAGAGGAAAGCTGACTTACAATGAAATCGCGGCCTTGTGTTCAATGACGGATATGTTCATTGGTGTCGATAGCGGGTTGGCGTATATCGCCGACAGTGTTGAGTGTCCGATTATATTGATGATGGGAATGAGTACGAGTAAGACATCGGGGCCGATAAGTGGTCGGGTGGATTTTATAGAACCGCAAAGACCGGAGGGATGCGAGTGGCCGTGTCACACGAATTGTAAACACGAAACCCCTTGCATCAGGACAATAACTGTTGAGGAGGTACTGAATCATGTTAGGGAGAAGATCGGCGGAGAAGAAGAGGGGAAGGGCGGAGTCCACATCGAAGTTGGAATCGAAGAAGGACCAGGAACCGGAGAAGAAGCCGGAGCCAAAGAGGGAGGAGAAGCCTAAGTCTGACCCGAAGGAAATCGTTGTCGAGACTGATGAGAGTCTGGATAATAAGTTTCCACATCACAATACGAATGGATCGGTCGATCATGATAAGGTGAGTAAGGTTCTGAATGGGATTGATGATGGATCGGTGACATTCGCAGGGCCGTATCATGACCGCAGGAAGAGGGATTTCCGAGACCACCTGATCGCTCATTTCTGAGGTTCGGGATGAAGAAAGCTCTGATCACTGGGATCACCGGACAGGATGGTTCGTATCTGGCTGAACTTCTTCTCGAGAAGGGATATGAAGTTCATGGTCTGGTGAGGAGAGTTGCGTTTGAGGATCAAAGAGTAAGACATGGCCGGATCGGACACATTATGGACCAACTCATCCTCCACCCTGGAGATCTGCTGGACTATGCCTCTATTGTGAAGGCGGTGATGTTGTCGGAACCGGATGAATGCTACCATCTGGCGGCACAGAGTTTCGTGGCATTGTCATTCAGGGACGAGACCACAACGATGCAGATGAATATCCTCGGGACCGCATATGTGTTCTCGGCTCTCGAGAGGTTCGCGCAGGGTTGTCGAGTGTACTTTGCGGGATCGAGTGAGATGTTTGGTGATGTGGAGGAAACCCCGCAGGATGAGTACACGCCGTTCAATCCTCGATCTCCATATGGGATCTCGAAAGTGGCGGGGTTCAATCTGGCGAAGTATTACAGGGCAGCATACGGGATGTTCGTGTGTTCAGGGATCATGTTCAATCATGAGGGTCCGAGAAGGGGGATGGAGTTCGTGACGAGGAAGATCACTCGGCATATAGCTATGCAAGCATTAGGGAAAACTAATGAACCGTTGATCGTGGGCAATCTTGACGCTGTGCGCGATTGGGGCGCGGCATGGGAATATGTTGATGCGATGTGGCAAATGCTTCAAATGGAACATCCTGCGGATTTGGTGATTGCTACTGGCGAAAGCCATTCCGTTCGTGAGTTTATTAAAACGGCATATGAGGTGATTCTTGGGGTTGATCAATTAATGTGGGTTGGCGATGGTGATCAAGAAATTGGTAAGATTACGATTCATGATACTTGCGCATGGTCAGATCGTAGCATTGAAATGGCATCGAATATACCAATGACAGCCGTAAAAGTATCTCAAGATTTGTTCCGACCGGCGGAGGTACATACTCTTTGTGGCAATAGTTGCAAAGCGCAAACAATGATTGGGTGGAGATCGCTGGTGCGATTCAGGAAACTTGTAGAGGTTATGTGCGAAGCCGAACTGCAAGGGCTTTCTGGCATCGACCATCGAGAGAGGCATGATGTCGTCTACAAACAAATTGAACGTTCTTAGGGGAATTGTCATAGGTATTACCATTGCGGTGATGTCTCTCGCTGTTTGGATTTCCGCATATTTCACACGGCTTCAATGTTGGAAAAAGCTTCTTTGCTCTGGTTCTTCCACTTTGAGGTTTGATGTTGTCGCCTTTCCAATTGGGACTGTCCTCGCCCTTTGGTTGCTGTCGGCATTTCTTACTGCAAAAGTATCGCCCCCATCCGAGGTACTGTTTCCCACAATTATTGCATTTTCTGGAATATTGCACATTTTTGCTTGTTCCTCTATATTCGGTATCGCCTCGAACTATTTGTGGTCGTTTCATAGTGGCATGATAGCATATCCCCAATTAGGTGTCAAGGGTTGTATATCATGAGAGTCCTCTTCCTCGTTCATGATTATGTAATTGATCCGCTTGGAATAGGGTATCTCTCTGCCGCGCTCAAGAAGGCCGGTCATACCGTTGGGATTGTCAAGACAAAGAATGATGATATGATTGAGCGGATAGATCGATTCAATCCGAATGTTCTCGCCTATTCCGTGACCACAGGATGGCACCAGTACTACCTGGATCTCAACACCAGGCTCCAGAAACTCTATCCTCAGACGATCAGTGTCTTCGGAGGCCCACACGCCACATTCTTCCCTGAGATGGTTGAGGAGCCCGGTGTGGACGTCCTGGTGCAAGGTGAGGCCGAAGTGTCGATGGTGGACCTCATGGACCGACTGGGGCAGGAATGGGACCGGATCAAGGGTTCGCATAATTATACGATCAGGCCAGGTGATCTTGAGAAGGATCTGGATATGATCGAGTTCCCGGATAGAGATTTGATGTATTCATATCCTGAGAATCGGGATAACCCGATCC
>SDBT01008215.1_pt1 | contig 17071 bp, 14 predicted proteins | sample 2277101 | NCBI WGS metagenome assembly SDBT01 (sample SAMN10404973, study PRJNA504765) | marine sediment metagenome | isolation source: marine sediment core GS10_PC15, 103 cmbsf | place: Arctic Ocean: Southern Knipovich Ridge | collected 2010
GAGGGGTAGGGCAAGGGTATGCCTTGTTCCCACCGGACTGGTACGCTCTTGTAGATCATCATCGTACGGAACAGGGCGTGAAAATCGTCGCACCGGCCCTTTTTCGTTTCAAATATCCACCGGCTGATACCCTGCCCGCAGCCGAGGATTGTATTATCATAGGTCAGGAGATCAACCAGCGCGTAGTAAATTTTCTCAGCTATTTTCTCCGGATTCTTCTCGCCCCCGACAAGTTTTTCAACAAAGGTGGTGATATTAGGGTTCCACTTCTCCCGGACCGCCAGTATGCGATGTTTCTCCGGGTCCTCTTGCAGATCAACGATTGGGCCTGATGTTTTCCGCCTGACCCTGTATTCCACACTTAAACTTTCACCGCCCTTGACTTGGGCGGGTCCTATATGAAGCATCTTATTGCCGTATACGCTTTCGCGGGTGATGTGGAATTCCAACGGCGAGTCAATAGCCAGCCGGGTGATCTTCTGTTCCTGGTCGCTCTGCGCCAGTGGAATCCAGAATTCTACCTTTCCTCCCCTTTTGGGCGGCTTGATAATCTCTGTGGTGTAGGTTATGTCGAAAGACATGGCTTTCACTTCACTGTCCGAAACGTTCTTCATCGAAGAGAGGTTCTGTTCGGCCCGGGCCTCCGTGCTTAGGCCGGCCAACAAGTTTCGTCCTAAAACCGCGCCGGCTGAAAGCGCGGAGAATTTCATCAATTTTCTTCTGTTCATATCAATTCTCTTAATTTTTCCGATATCTCTTCTTCCGCAAAGAAAAAATCGCTCTCGAACGCGACGGTTCCGCTTTTCCTGAAAATTACCATCTTCGGCGTATAATCCATGAAGTAGCCTTCTGGAATGCGTTCTTCTTTTACTTTCCGTGCCTCGATGCCAAAATACGTCCAGACCGGGACCAGATCATCCCTGGAGCCTGACACGAACATCCACCTTGGGTCCTGTTCGGCGTCTATATTATAGAGCTTGAAATATTTCAGCCTCCTTTCAGGCGTGTCCATGTCGGGATCTACGGAGACATGGAGATAGACGATTTCCGGCGGGGCTTTCATCAACGCGTCGAGTGTTAAGAGACGGGCGGTTATAATGGGGCACCTTACCGAACAGAATGAATAGGAGAAACTGAGGATAACGACTTTACCTTTAAGAGAATTCAGGGAAACCGTTTGCCCGTCCCAGTTTTGCAGATTGAAATCAAAATTCCTTTCCTGCCGCGCAAATAAAAGGTAACCGCCCAGTACCAGGCTCAATAAAAAGGGGATAATGATCCAACTAGCGGCTAAAGCCGAGAACGATCTCCTTGGTTTCATCGGAACCGACCTTTACTTTTTTTTCTAAAATGCCAAGACCCTCATGCCAGACCTTAAGGACGTATTCACCCGCCGGGATGTCTTCCAGGACAAACGCGCCCTCCTGGTCCGTGACAGCGGCGTACGGATGCTCGAAAATAAATATGTAACCCTTCATCCAGGTATGCGTGTTCGAGGTTACCTGGATAAAACCTGTATCCGGGGAATATCGGTGGTAGAATTTTATCGGCTTTTGTATCTCCAGTCCTTTGAGGGGCAGGGCCAGATTATAAATGGTCGCGCCGTCTTTGACCGGCCGGCTCGATATTTTTTTCTGGTAGGCCAGACCCATTTTCAGTTGGACCGTATGCAGGATGTCGTCATCGTTTCTGAAGGCGAATTCCCGCCCGACAAAACCCACGCTGACGTAGCTTCCGACCCGGCAGTTTTTAATCGTGACGGGTACGGCCGTATTCGGGATGGCCTTGCCCTGGTTTACACCCTCGAGCCAGACTACGGCGTTTTTGACCAGCGAATTATTTATAATGTATTTACCGGTCTTTCGATCCTGGCCGCAGACTTCCTCATCCTTTTTTATGACCGTGATCTCGTCGGCTGGCAGGCTGCCATTAAACGTCACCGAGCCTTTCATGACCGCGCCCCGGCTAACCCCAACCTCGTTATAGCCGGCGGCTAGGCCGGCCGTCCCAAGCATTACCAATACTAAAATGACGAGCAGTATATATTTCACGATAAATAAACCTCCTTCTTCGATATTATTTTTATCTTGTGTACTTTCGTTTAAAGAAAATGTAACTCAAACCCAAAGGGCCCAGCATCCAGATAACAACCAGACCGAACAAAAACGGCAGGCGCATGAACGATGGGAATTCAACCGAGGCCAGGCCGACCAGTATCTTGAACTCGCCGATACTGATGAAGTTGAGAATCCGGAATAAGTCAACGGGATTCAGCAGCATCAGGACCGAAAAAAAGGTGGAGCCAATTTTTCCCTTGGTGAGGATGAGCAGCCCTACCAGGCCGAGGTCGTATATGACAGTGAAAAAGAGCCAGAGGAAAACGGTCAGGGCGATGACTTTCGTTCGTTCATATAGAAGTATGGAGATCAGGAGTGAAAGGCTGAGAAAAATTACTCCCAGAAAAACCGAATTTATTATAAAAATTACTAAGGCCCCAGCCCCTTCCATCCCGGTCTTAACCAAGAGCACCGCCCCGGCCAGCCCGAGCCCGATCACCGTGGCCAGTGTCAAAGCCATGACCAGGCCCGCGAATTTACCCACAAGGAACTCACCTACGGAAATAGGCGCTGACAAGAATAATTCAAGTGTGCCCTTCTCCCGCTCATCAGCCACCAGTCCTCCCCCCAGGGTCAAGGCCAAAATAGGTATAAAATAGGTGACCAGGCTGGTCAGGCTGGCGATGGTCGCCTCGAGGGCCCTGAAACCGGCTATTCCCGCTGGCGCGCTTCCGAAATAAGCGATGATCAGGGTGAACAGGGCAAAGCCGGCTCCGATGATCATGACCCATCTGCTTTTCAGTTTATCCGATAGTTCTTTATTTGCTATGGCCAGCATGGCTTTAGTAAATACCAAAGAAGACCTCCTCAAGTGAAGGCTCTCTGATCGTTAGGTCGGTAAACCGGTCTTTTTCCTCCATCAAGGCCGCCATCAATTCCATTTTGTTCTCCCGCGGGACTCCGGCCTTATAAGAACCACGGCTGAAACCGAATTCAGCCGCTCCATGCTTTTGAAGCAATTCCTCCAGTGCCTTATCCCTGGCCTCGAGAGTGATAGTGAGCCTCAAGGGAAGGCTTAAATTGGTGTATAATTCCTCCAGACTGCCCAGAGCCTTGAGGCGGCCGTTTTTGATTATTGCCACCCGGTCCGTCTTATCCTCGATTTCGGCCAGAATATGCGAGGAAAGGGCCACTGTCAGCCCGCGCAGGTCCCGCACTTCTTCTAGAATATCATAAAATTCCCTGGTAGCTTCAGGGTCAAGCCCCGAGGTAGGCTCATCCAGGAACAATATTTCGGGATCGCATAGAAGCGCCTGGGCCAGGTTGAGCCTCTGGAGCATGCCCTTGGAAAAAGCGCCCACTTTACGCTTCTGGAGCTCCTCGGGCAGGATACGGCCTACAAATTCGTTCGAGCCGTTTACCGATCCTCCCTTAACACGAGCGAAAAGCTTCAAGGTCTCTCTGGCGGTCAAATTATCGTAGAAAGACACTTTTTCCGGCATGTAGCCTATCTTCCTTTTAAAATCTTTCCACCCGCTATCCGGCAGTTCCCGACCATCGACCAGGACGCGGCCCGAGCTGGGTTTTATAAGGCCGAGCATAATCCGCAGCAGAGTGGTTTTACCCGAGCCGTTGGGGCCGACAAGCCCCAAGGCCTCGCCCTTTCGCAGTTCCAGGGAGACGCCGGCCAGGGCCTTCAGGCTGTCATATTCCTTGGTGATATTTTCCAATTTAAGAATCAATGGCGACCTCCTGGCAGATGAGGCATTTTTTCTATCTCACCGTAGAACCGTGCCGGTTTATGCGGGTATCTGGCCCGCAAACGTTTCCAATCCGCGTGCAGCGGCGCCATGGCCGGATGTCGGTCCAGTACCCGCGGGACCTCAAACATAGGGAACTGTTTTTCCAGCATTCTGAGAATCTGAAGCGCAGGGCTGGTGTATAGAATTTTGGCCAGCGGATAACGGGCAAAGATATAATCGACCACCGTATTGGATTCATAGGGAAAATCCCCCTCGTTGTCCGAGGTCGTATCCCATCCCAGGTAGTCGCTCCAGTAATTGCGGTTCCATTCCTGATCCCGTCCGGCCACAAATTTGATCTGTACCTCGTTGTCAATAAACGAATTGCCGCTGATGCTGTTTTCCTCGGAACCACCCCAGCTATGTATGCCCAGTTGATTGTTCATGATCAGATTCGATTTGATCTCATTGAAGACAGAGTTGTAAAGGAACATCCCCCGGGTGTTGCCGATTAACTTGTTATCCTCGATTTTGCTTCGTATCGTCTGAATAAAAAGGAGCCCGTGCGTCAGGTTGGCGTAAGATAAATTCCGGCTTATCTCGGACTTCTTGGAGTACATGATAGCCAGGCCCACCAGATTTTCATGGGCGATGTTGTCGATGAAGCGCCCCCGGTCAACCCACATGGTGTGGACCGAGTAGCGCGAGTGGCTGATTTCATTGCCCTTGACCGTGGCGTCGTGGGAGAGCTCCATGTATATGCCATCCCGGCAGTAACTCAAATTGTTGCCAATTATCTGTACGCGTTGGGACCCGGTCAGATTGATACAGTTGCCCCGGCGGTTTTCAGATAAATGCTTCAGGCCGAGAATGGTGTTTCCCTCTATTCTTATATTTTTTCCCTCAACGTTCCAGACGCCGAACATGGCCCCGGTGATCCTGTTGTTCCTGATCACGGTTCCCACGGCCTCTTTGGAAACAGTTACGGCCACGTTATCAGGGGAATGTTCCATTTTTTCGTATTTAAGGACCAGACCCTCGACCACAACCCCCGGGCTGGTAATTTCTATTATCCGGCCGGCCTCAACACTGATGATTGGTCTTTCAATCCCTTTTATGTGAACGGGTTTGGTTATTTTCAGCCGTTCCCGGTATCGCCCCCCGTGGACCTCGATCATGTCACCCGCAACGGCCGCTTCCAGAGCCTGGTTAATGGATTGATAATCCAGATCCTTACCAACCGTCAGAGTGCGGGCGTGTGCTCCCCTGGGGACCGAAAAAAGTAACACCAGAATCCAGACCATACATAAGAGCATCAGGCCCGGCGGAATTTTACCGCGGGCAGGTTCAGTAACAGGCCGCCGGTTTGTAGAACCCTGCGGCAACCATGGTATTGAAAGCGAGTGAGTCCGCATCTCAGGACGCCTTTTTCCTAAGGGCGATCAACCCGGCACATATTTCAGCGTCGTAATAGTTCACTTGGCAGTCCAGACAGGCTAAACATTCACGGGTATCTATGCCGCCTGTGGGCAGCACCGCTTGCGGACGGCAGGCTTTATAGCAAATCTTGCACGTCCGGCAGGCGTCGTATCTTTTAATGGAGACAAAAGGTATGGCTTTTATAACAGCGGGAATCGCCAGGGCCGCGCCCAAAGGGCATAGGTAACGGCAAAAGGACCTGTAAACCAATACCGAGCCCATGGTCAGGACGAGAAAATAGGCAACGAAATACCATTCCCTGTTCAGCTTAAGCACAAGACTCCGGAAAGGTTCGACTTCGGTCATATACTCGGACAGGATAAAGCTGTAAAAAGAAATCCCGATAATCATGATGAAAATGACATATTTCAGGTAGATTAACTTGAAATGGAGCGCACCCGGCAGGCTCCAGGTGATCCGGGGCAGCAGCTTGTACCAGGCTTTACTAAGAAGCTCAACCAGCGAACCGTAGGGGCACAACCATCCGCAGAAAACCCCTCTTCCCCAGATAAGCAGTGTTATCAAAATAAAAATAAAGGACAAAAAGATATAAGGCTCGAGCATATAGAGCTGGATAGGGAAGGTCAATCTGGAAAGACTGCTGAAGAAAATGATCAGGTTTGTCGTGGTGGGTTGGGCTTTTAAAATCAACCCTACGTAGACCAGTGAAATCCCCAGCAGTGTATATCGGATGAGACTAAGGAGTCCCTTCCTTCTGGACACAAAACCCCTGAAGATGAAAACCAGGAAGATGAGTCCCAAAAAAGCGGCAAAGAAGGCGATATGCATCGTCTTTTGCTGCCAAATTTGTAACCATAACGGTGAATCCATTATTCAAAAAACCTGGCCGGGAGTTTATATTCTTCACTGAACGACCTGAATTTTTTCTGGCCTCCGACCCGGTACGGTATGATCAGATTCAGCTTAAAGGGCCGCGAGGAATCGAACTCGTCACTTCTGATAATGAACAGGCCGCCTTCCCGCATTTTCGGAGCGCCTTTGGCTCGCACCTTGGTCAGAAAGGTGTAGTCACTCTCCCGGAAAACGTTGAGCAGGTCTCCTTGTTCCAGGTTGAAGCGGTCGAAAGTACCGCCGCGGGCAAAGCCGGAGCCTTTAAAAGAGGCCTGCCCCCTGGAAAAAAGGAATATGACGGATTCATCTTTTTTCAGATTCTTCATTTTTTCGCGGTAGAGTTTATCCCCGAGTATGTTCCGGCCGATGGAAGGCACATCAACTACACCGAAAAACAATTCCAGGTAGTCACCCTCCCCTTCCAGGCCCAGTTCCTCAAAGGTTATTACGGTTCTTTGAACCGCGCCCGATTCGACCAGTTCATTCCAGGTAAAAGAATAGAATTTTTTATTAAGTTTTTTAGGGCCGATGGCTGTGGCCGCGGTTTTTACCATACCCGAGGCCGAGGCGACCTTACGCGCGCTTCTTAATATTATGGCGTTATGAACAACCGCGGTGACCGTCGCGCCGGATATGGCGTCAATGGATATGCCTTTTCCAATCGCCAGATCCTGTTTAATATTTTTTCCTGGATACTGGTTTATGAATTCATAATACTTGGACTCTTTCAGGCCGATCAGGACAATTGGTTCGGAATGAAAAATTATCTTCACCCCGGTGATAGTGCCGTTGGGGTCCATACCGATGAGGGTTTCCAGATGCTTGCCTGAATATCCCACCAGGTTTTTTGTCCAGTCTTTGGAAAGGAACACGTATCCGACCAGATCGGTTTTCCGGTAACCTTCCCAGTATCCCTTTTTTTGAATGAATTTATCAGCAGTCAGAACGTCTTTGAGTTTGTACTTATAGTGGCGCTCAAAAACCCCCCATTGGCCCCGGGCCGAGGCCGGGATCAGCAGTGTCACAAGTAGAAAGAGAGTGAGGATTTTCGTATTCATTTTTCATTGGTCCTTCCTGGCAACCGGGCTTGGTATCGAATCAGGTTTTTAGGGTCGGGGGGTACCCCCCGACCTAAAAACCTCTCGTCAGACTTAAACCTCGACAATGAACCGCATTCTCATTTCGAGATGAAGGGCATGGCAGAAGTTGGTGCAGTAGATCCAATACATACCCTCCTTGTCCGCGGTAAAGGTTACCGATTTCGTCTGGTAGGGCGCCAAGACGAAGTTGATGTTGTAATTGGATATGGCCACACCATTGGTCAAGTCGGATATCTCGTCATGGTTGGTCACGATCAGGGTGACCTCATCGCCTTTCTTGACTTTGACTTCCTGCAGCCCGAAGACCGGCGCGTTGGCGGTCATACGGATCGTGACCTTCTTGCCCTTCCTTTCCACGCCGTTTTCCGTAACCGCATTGGGGTTCTCGAACATATCGTACCGAGACTTGACCTTGGGCTCGATAATCTCCCTCGGAACCATGATGCAGTCGTGAGGCTCGAGGTAGGCCGGGGAGTCGTGCACCAATCGGAGTTTGCGGCCGCTGATGTCCACGAGCTGGTCGTTTTCACCTTTAAGGGGACCGACGTTCAGGAACCTGTCCTTGGAAACCTTGTTCAGCGAGACCAGCCACTTGCCATCCGCATCTTTGGTTTCGGCCATGGTGGCCATGATATGGCCGACCTGGTAGTGGACATCCAGAACGTCGACAATATGCGGATTCTTCTTCTTGGCTTCTTCGCCTTGTTTTTCCGCATCGATGGCCTTTTGGATGTTCCATTTTACATTGGTGCTGTCGATGAAGAGCGATGTGATACCGTTGCCCCGTCCGTCAAATGTGGTATGCAGCGGGCCAAGTCCGACATAAGGCTGGGCCACGATACAGTCCTCCGGCTTGATCTTCCCGGCATAGGCCTGGTCTATCCTGTCAAGTTCCACAACCGTGACTGTAGGTGACACCTTGCCGCAGCAGACGGCGTATTTGCCGTCAGGCGTGACGTTTATGCCGTGCGGATTCTTCGGAATCGGGATTCTTAGAACTATATCGGAATGCCCTTCGCGTCCGTCAACCACCTTGACGCCATTGACGATCTTGTATTTACGGTTCTTTAACGCCTGCCTGACTTTTCCCCAGTGGAAGACAAGCATGTAGTCAAAGTCGCTGGCCAGCATTTGAGAGATAGTCACACCCTTTTCAATGTTATAGGACGTGGTCATGGAATACTTGCCCTTGTAATCCGTGGCCGCCAGGTCACAGTTCTCGTCGATCATAACCTGGCAGACAATCTCCATTTTCTCGGCATCAATAATAGTATGCATGCCGTAATATTTATCAGGATCCGTAAAAGCCGCCGCGTTGGATTCATCGTTCGGTACCGGTGACTGGAACTCACTGTTCAACACGATCCATTCCGTCTTCGGATAGCGTTGTGGAAAAAGTCCGTGTGCGCCCTGGATATTGGGAACGTCAAGTATGGCGTCCACTTCCAGGTAGTCGATCCTGATTCTGGCTATCCGGTTATTCAATTTGTCATTGACGAAAAGATACTTGGCGTCATAAGTCCCATTAACATAAGAACCATGAACGTGATGTGTATCCCCGCAGGCGTTTCCCCGGAGCAATGCCTGGCTCTCATTGGTTATTCCCCAACCGGACGCCACGTCTGTGTTGAAAACCGGTATCCTTGTAATCTCACGCATGGACGGAACACCGATAACCCGGATTTCACCGGAATGCCCGCCGCTCCAAAAACCGTAATAATCGTCAAGCTGGCCAGGTAAAACCTCATTGCTCTGCTTACCTTTGCCACCTTTCTCCGCTTTGGCCGTTGGGACACCCTTGGGTAGAATAGCGCCTACTGCGGAAGCAACACCAACACCACCGAGGAGTTGCATGAGATTCCTTCTGCTCAATTTTTTATTCATTATTTTTTACACTCCTTTCACAGTAGTTTGTTACTTGAGACGTCCCATCAATTTCAATGTATAAGAAGCCAGATGCCATCTGTCTTCCTCCGAAAGCGAATCGGCGAAGGAAGGCATCCCTGTGCCGTCAAGACCGGTAGTGTAGGTCAGGTAGATGTTTTCCGGTGCCGATCCCCTTTTCAGTGTTCCAGAGGTGAAATCAAAGGGCAGGATTTTATCGCCCCAGTCGTCTTTCAGGTCATTGGCCTTGGGACCATTCCCCTTGCCCTCTTGTCCATGGCATTCCCAGCATTTCATCTGGTTGTAAACCTGTTTACCCTTGGCCACGGAATCCGGATTGCCCAGCCAGGAAGGCGCCTTGGCCTGCAAACTGTCTCCCTGATCTTCCTCCTCCCATCGCATGGAAAAAGACTTGATATACTCCAGCACAGCCTTTCTTTCCTCCAGGGAAACATCTATGTGAGAGGGCATGCCCGAGCGGAGGATACCGCTTTCTATTACCTTCATCAGGTCATCATCAGTCGGCAGATATCCGGTGGGAGTTGAACGGAATTTGAACACGCCCACGGTGAAATCCCTGGGAAAGGTCGCCCAGACAAGACCGCTCTTCTCCACCCGGTGGATGATGCCAATCAGGCCTTTTCCATCACCTTTGGCCCCGTGACAAATAACGCAATACTTTTGGTAGACTTGTTTGCCAAGTTCCCCCTTACTGGAATCGGTCCCATACGCGACCTGTTTTTTAAACGTGATGCCCGTGACAGCAACCACAACAAGCAAGGAAAAAAGAACCAGTCTAATCAGTGTGGTTTTCTTTTCTAGTACCTGCACCGTTTTCCTCCTTTTGTTTTTAAATGAACAAGACATTGCATTCTGGCCATAAATATTTGATATATCCCTGGTGTGAGTTGGTCACCGGATATCATCGTGACTTCCCCAAAATCCGTCCCTCGAGTATTAACATTCATCGATCTCAAACAGCGGCAAGTCCCTGAAGCTGAATTCGATTTCAGCGGTTTGTAAACCCATACGACCGGCTAAATAAAATCAGCTTTAGCTGAATTTTTTTCACCACCAGTAAAAATGGCCACTTCCCATATCCACTCCTATCTCGAACCCCTGTGCTATAAAGTTACTACCTCCTTTCAACATCCCTATATTTTCAAACCCTTGATCCGGGTAAGGCCGAACTCTTAAAAGGATATTCACGCACCAGTTACTTCACGCGATTCCGTTGCCTGGCGCCTCAGAAGTAATATCTACTTTTTCCGCCCTTTCCGTTTCATTATGTCAAGGGTATATGAGACAAGATGCCACCGGTCCTCCTCGTTGGGCGATTCCTCATATGACGGCATGCTCGAACCGTCCAGACCCGTTGAAAAAGTGAGATAGATATTTTCCGGTGTCGATCCTCTCTTCAAAGCGCCTGTGGTAAAATTGAACGGCAGGATTTTTTTCCCCCAATCGTCCTTCAGGTCTTCAGACTTGGGACCGTCCCCTAACCCGGTATGGCCGTGGCACTCAAAGCACTTCATGGCCTCATAGACCTCCTTGCCTTTAGCCACTGAAGCCGGGCTCCCTACCCAGTCGGGTTTTTTCACGGTCATGGGTTCGCAGGGGTCCTCTTCATCCCATCGGTCGGTAAACATCTTAATATATTCGATGACGGCGACCCGTTCTTCTTTGGAAAGATCCTTGTGAGGCGGCATAAACGACCGGGTAATACCCTCGGTTATGGTCAGCATCAGGTCTTCATCGGCGGGCAGGCATCCAGTGGGTGTGGTGCGGAACCTGTATGACCCCACTTCAAAATCCCGAGGCACAACCTCAATCACACGCCCATTAAGTTCAGACCGCCTTATCGTTCCCACCAGGCCTTTGCCGTCTCCCTTGATTCCGTGGCAAATAAGGCACCTTTCCTGATAGACCCTCTTGCCTAATTCAAGCTGGTCCTCCTGTCCGTAGGCACGGTCAGACGGGTTAAGGAGAGGCAAAAAAAGAAGCATTATAAACACCGCGCAAATCAGCCTGATAGGACAGGCGTATTCTTTTATGAGATTCACCACCGCCTCTTCCTTACTTCCCGTCCGACAACTGCCGGACAAAAGCCACCAGGTCAGCTATGTCCTGGTTTTTCAACCCAAGACCGGATTTACCGAAAGCGACCATGGGCGTGCCCTGCCGGCCATCCCGTATGGTGATAGCTAAAAAGTCCGGATCAGCCGCTTTTTGAACGATCGGATTTCTCAGGTTAATACCCAGCAGGTCCTCTCCTGCTTTGCCTTTCTCTCCATGGCACAGCTTACAGCGAACCTGGTAAAGTTTCTCTCCACGGCCGGGATTGGCTTTGTACTGATCGAAATTAAAAGGCGCGGCCCGGCTTTCAGACCTTTCCCTGGTTATGTATCCGGCCAGTTTATCGATCTCGTCCGCGGACAGGCCGGCGGCCTCTGATTTCCAAGCGGTCATCTGCGTCCCGAGGCGCCCTTCCTCAATAATGTGCTTCAATAAATCGTCATCAATGGCCTTTAAAAACATCGGATTCATAATCGCCGGAATAGTCTGTTTGAGGACCTCGTCATAAACACTTATTTTCCCCGTGGTGTGGCAGGCCACGCAGTATCTCTTATATAGCGCCTCGCCATCCATTTCGTCCCGGCGCGTTATCCAGTCAATGCGGCGGTATTTCGGCGGGGCCTCGTCATCTCTCAAGGTCAGGACATAAGCCGTCAACTGGTCAGGCTCGTCCCCTTTCAAAACGACTTTCATTTCACTCTCTGGAACGATATTACGCGGGTCTACGAAATGTTCCTGCAGCCATCTGTAGCTGGTGTGTTCACCTTCCAGGTATTCCATGGGGAAATATGCGATACGCCGTGAACCGATTCCGTCCAGGTTTTTGCCTAAAACCCCGCCTGTACGTCCCACTTTGTGGCATCCCTGGCATCCCCGTTCGCGGAACAATTTTTCACCGCCGACTATAGTATCGGCGTTGTTATGCGCCAACATTTTATAATCATGGCAATAAGCACAGGAGCTTTCGATGAATTCGAGCGGTAAGATCGGGTAGTCCCAGTGGGTATCGGGGTCTTCTCCGTGGGCTTCTTTTGCATTCAAGGCCCGGCCCTGCCCTCTATGGCACACGGAACAGCCAAATTCCTCCGGAGGATGGTCTTTTAAATAGTTACCCGTGTGTTTTTTATGAGGGAGTTCCGCGTCATCCATAATAGGATTTTCAACACCCGCGTGGCAGTTGGTGCACCTGTCCACCCTCTTTAATTCACCCAGATAAATCTGCTTTAAGCCGATGTCCAAAGACTTGGCCCTCATTTTCATGGCCTCGGTATCAGCCTTGGCGATAAAGAGGTCCTTGTACTCGGATTGCCATTTCTTCCATTCCGGAAATGCTTCACGATAACCGGCTAACAAGGTTATGGCTAAGAGAACAAGCCCCGAGACTAGCGCCAGAGAGAGATAAAACCGTCTGTACATGTACCCCCCCTCGAAATCCTTAATTTATTCGACTATGCAGATTCATCGAGAAAATCCCAAACCATAGCCTCAGCTTTTAGCAAATCACTACTGTCAAACACCCGCCTGAAATCATTATGGATATGAGATTTTCACGGAAGCTTTGCGAAAGAAAGAACAAAAAGTGTTACTGTTTGACGTCGATGCGCCAATCATAATGGACTTGGGTATTTCCAAGTTCCATCCGTTAAAAAAGTTTGCTCCATTCTTATGATGCTCCGGCGGTGTGTGCGTCGTGGATAGAATATTCAGAGTTAAAAAGCGGCTGAAAGTACCGATGTAGCCCAATGAATTTCTATCAAAATCTCAATTATCGCGTTAATGAGTTTTCAAGCAAACCTAGACATAATTCAACTTTGCGACTCCGGTAAGGTTTTGCACTACCTGTTCAACGATCTTGTTTCTGGCCGGTTCTGATGTATAAAATTATATCCGGTCCCCTGTAACAATGCAAAAATATTGTAAAAAAAAAGACAAGACCTTGAAATCAGTGGTCATTTTAACGAAATCGGCTTGCCGCCATACCCGGTAAAAATCTACCAGGCTCGGAGAGATGAGACATACCTGGATGACTGATGATCTTCACTATAGGTATGGGATTTTTAAACAGGCGTTTTTGCACATATCGGAAATACTACCGGTGAAAAAATCCCTTACCAAGTCTCTATGGCCATTTGAAAATGATGACTTCCAAATGTTTTTAATACAATAAATTGAATTGAGAGAAGTTTTGCATGACTTAAGTCAAGAGAACCATAATTTTACTTTTTTGCTATATTCATAGTACTTCGATTTAAGATCAGGCTGATCAGTCCATATCTCGATTTCTTCTCTCATTCCGGTTTACGCGAAGAACACATAGTTTTTAAATTTTGTTGCCATGGAAACAGAGTACTTTGTCCTATCCGGCAAAGATGCATGCAATTTTAAAATGATTCATACTCACTCCACCATTTATAGTGGAGGCGCCGCTGAATCTGCCCTGCCTTTCAAAGCGGGAATATTTTATGCGGGCTTTAAAAAATAACGCATGAAGCACCAGTTCAATTCATTTCAGCCATGATATACGTATTGCGAATATGATAACCTGGTGCTACACTTTTACCGTGTGAATCAGATGGAGGTGGAAGATGGCACGATCAGAAGGACAAGCAAACTATGCAGACCTTCTCAATCGAAGGTCCTTCTTAAAATTATCAGGACTTTTAGGCTTGAGCTTATCCGGGGCCGGGATTTATCCTGGTTTCGCGGAAGCGGTCAAGTTTAATAAGAAACTCTATAAGGTCAGCCAAAGCAGACCGGCTATGGGCACCTTTGTCTCTTTTACCCTCGTCCATCCTTCCCGGGATCAGGCGGAAAAGGCCATTGGAAAGGCTTTCGAAGAAATTAACAGGCTCACCAGGCTGATGAACCGATTCGACAGCGGATCGGCCCTGGGCCAGCTGAACAAAGAGGGCTTTCTAAAGGCGGTCCCACCTGAAATATCATTGGTTTTGGCCGAATCATTCAAATATTTCCGGCAAACCAAGGGCACATTCGATATATCGGTCAAACCTGTAATCGACCTTTTCCAAAAAAGCCGTGAAGATAAAAAGTTCACCTCGCCGAGTGAGGGCGTTCTTGAACAAACCCTCAAACTGGTGGATTCTGATAACATTTCGTTTAACGGCCGGGACATCCAATTCAACAAGCCCGGCATGGGCATTACCCTGGATGGTATCGCCAAGGGCTTCATTGTGGATCAAGCGGCCAAAGCCGTATCGAATATGGGGATTGAGAACTTTCTGATAAACGCCGGCGGCGACATCAGGCTTCAGGGGACACGCAAGGATAAACAGGCCTGGACAGTGGCCATCGAGGACCCTTCAAAAAAGAAGATGTATCCGGCCGTAATCCGCCTGACCAAAGGAGCGGTGGCTACTTCCGGCAATTACGAGATATTTTTCGATAATGAAAAAATGTTTAACCATATTATCGACCCAAGGACCGGTCTGTCACCGGAGGCCATGTCAAGCGTTACCGTGGTATCACCCACGGCCATGGAGGCGGATGCCCTCTCCACAAGCGTATTTGTCATGAGAGCGGAAGCGGGAATACGGTTCCTCGATGCCCGGCCGGGCTGCGAGGGTCTTATCATTTCCGGAGACAACCGGTTGGTTTCATCCACGGGCTGGAACCGGTTTTCGCTTTGAGGCCGGAGGCCCTGCTTTCAATCCAATCTGAACTATTAAAACATAAAAAAATCCCCGACTCGCTCCGCTTTACTGAGAATAGCCGGGGATTTTATTTCCGTTGTTTTTAAAAAAGGTTAAATACCGCGAGTCAGCCAGCCGGCCATTGATCTTTGGACCAGTAAAAATCCCAATTCGGTCCCCTAAGCTCGGTCCCCAGATATGTAAATATCACGAAGCTGATTAAAAAAAGCGTGAACAAGGCGATGGCGCCGTTCCGGGTCGATCCCGTCCAGTAGATAGCAAGCAGTGACCAGGCCATTAGAAATCCGACCCAGATAGTCCCCGGATTTACCAGAAGAATTATCCACTGCGGGATATTTGGCCACCAGTTCCTGAACCACCCGAACTTGATTACAAAAGCCAGCATGCCGATCAACAACACGATCCCGACGACCGTCGAAATCAGGGTCACTATTTTGCCTTGCCTGTCCGAGAACCAGATGCCCACGTCCCTGGGTTCACGATCCAGATAGGGGATGAGGGCCAATCCCAGGAGGGCCACGCTGGGCAGACCTATACCGCCCATAAAGGCCGAGTATGAAACCAGCTCCTGCAGACCCAGGAAATACCAGGGCGCCTTGGCCGGGTTTTCCGGAATCAACGGGTTGGCCAGCTCTCTGAGGGGCGCGTTTGTATAATAGGCGTACACCACCACCCCGGCCAGACACAGCATGGTTACCGCGATTTCGGCCCTCAACAGATGGGGCCAGCTCAAGACGGTATTCTCCGAATCGCTATCCACGGCTGGGGTTTTGTCACGCACCAGAGCCATCAGGCCGTAAGTCTTGCTTGTGGTTAAGACTTGGCCGGCAGACGCGGAAAAACGGCTCCAGCCCGGTTTTGGCTTGAAGTTATCCGGGACGGTCAGGCCGCCATCCTTTCTGATTCTCCAGAAATGAACGCCCACAAACAGCATTATAAAAATCGGAAGAAGCATAATGTGGAAAAAATAAATCCGGATCAGTGTCGCCTCGCTCGGATTTGGACCCCCCAGGAAGAGTTCTTTTGAAAATCCACCGATGTCGAATAACCCGGTAATGTGTAAAATATCCGTGATCTCTTTCGGTGACTGGGCGATATTCGACCCTATGACCAGGGCCCAATAAGAGAGTTGGTCCCATGGGAGCAGATAACCGGTGAAATTCAGCACGAAAGTAAGCACCAAAAGTACAATCCCGATGATCCAATTGAACTCTCGGCCCTGTTTATAGGAACTCGTGAAGAAGACACGGGCCATATGGAGCATGACAAAAATTATCATGGCCTCGCCTCCCCACTTGTGGATATTTCTCATCAGCCTCCCACCAAAAACAACATAATTAATTTCTTTCACACTATTGTAAGCGCTCTCGATGGAAGGGCTGTAATATACCATTAGCAGGACACCGGATATATTGGTGATCATCAACAAGACCAAGGCGATCATACCCAGACCGACAGTGTATGACGGCCGTAAAGTGTTGAGGTGAGTTTTTGCCCCCTGCATATGAAGAAAAAAGTTGTTGACGGAAACAGCCGCCCTGGACCTGTCGGAATTCGGTATACCGCCACGAAGAAAAGAACTCAGCAGTGAATTCTTGATTGATTTCAGATTTCCCAAAAAATCACTTAGCCCGGACAGATTCGTATCGCTCATGGCTCCTCCTTAACTCAGGCCTTTAGTTTAAATCGGGTTCCCCTTTTAACCTCTTTGGCCGCGTCCACCATAAGACTCCCGTCTACTCTCTCGGTTATCTCAAACCACGGTAAAGGCCTGGGCGCCGGTCCGGCGATAACCCTTCCATCCGGATCATATTTTGATCCGTGACAGGGGCACTGGAATCCGGTTTCGGACTGTGAGACAATGCAGCCAAGGTGGGTGCAGATAGCTGATATGGCATAGAGGCCGTCAATTTCGGAAAAAATAAAAACGCTCTTGTCCTCTATTTTCTTGGCCAGTCCGACCGGATAATTAGCTGGCGTGCCAATCTTGAATTGTCTCGATTCTTCATAGTAAACGTTGGGTTTAAACAGTCTCAACGCCCCGGCCAGCGCGGTAATGGATGACAGAAGCACCGCTGTAATGGTGGCCAGGCCGAGGAAACCCCGCCTCGATGTCCCGTTTTTATCCTGAGTCTCGTTGCTCATCGACCCACTCCTCCTTGAATGTAAATGATTCCATGGTTATGGCGCCGACCGGGCACCGCTCGGCG
>SDBT01008216.1_pt1 | contig 17068 bp, 16 predicted proteins | sample 2277101 | NCBI WGS metagenome assembly SDBT01 (sample SAMN10404973, study PRJNA504765) | marine sediment metagenome | isolation source: marine sediment core GS10_PC15, 103 cmbsf | place: Arctic Ocean: Southern Knipovich Ridge | collected 2010
TATTCCATCTTGGTGGGTGAGCCTGTCTGATTCGATTCAATTGCCATATTTGCGCTAGCGCCAATGGCACTACGATGAGCGCACCGTACCCAACCCTTGGGGGCAATCCAAGCGAGAATGCGACCGCGAAGGTGATCAGTGCGAACGCGATCGCCACATCGTGCGCCCGCATCCCGGTGGACCAACCGACTCTTACCATCAGCGTTTGTTTTCCATGCTTGAGGTCGGTCGAGTAATCCGGTAATTCAAACACAACGATCATAGCAAAAGCAAGAGCAATAAGCGGGGTCGTGCTCATCAGCAGCAACCGATGCAATTCGCCGGTCTGAAGCACATATGCAAATGTCGGCGTCAACCCGGCAACTACTAACGCCGCAATTAATTCTCCGTAGCCTGTGGTGGCCAGATGCACGGGAGGGGCGCTGTAGAAGAACGCACCTGCAAAACTGAGTAATAGCACCGGCCATGCCAGCACCGGAAACGCGCCGGTTACAAGCGCCGCGGTGGAGATCGTAGCCGCCAGTGCCAGGGTGATCACAGCCGCGTAAAGAGCGACTTTCTTTGGTAGACCTTCAGGACTGATCGCGCCACTCCCTCCAGATAGCAAGGTTCGTGACGAATTGTCTTGATCCATCTCAGAATCGAAATACTCATTTAGGTAGTGGGTCATCAGCTGGAGCAAGGTGACCAGGATTTGTCCAACCAGGTAAAGCGCTGCATCGATTGGGCGACCCAGATAGGCAGCAATCGCCGCTCCAAGCGCGTAGAGAAGAAACCCTCCCAACAAGAATAAAGGACGAGAAAGTCGAATGAAGAGGCGGAGATGTTGAAACGAAATCACTCTTCGTCGATCTCGTGGGTGGAGAGCCGTAGCAGCTGGGACGAACCGTCCACTGCCCTCACTTCAAATGTAACGCCAAACGGCACCAGTACCAGGGTCGGTTCATTGCAATCCAACACATAGATTTCCTGGTGGGTAGGCGATGTTGAGCGAAGATCGCGCCATGTAAATTGGACGCTGCCTTCTACCAAAGCCCAGACCTCGTCCGCGATCTTGCGCGACGCCGCAGGTCGCACCTGATCACTCTTCAAGAAAACAACTTCCGCAAATCCAAATCGCCTCAATAAATGATCGCCGTAGCGGAGCACTTCTAGCTTTGCACCATTCGAGTCCTGCTCGACATGCAGAGTTCGGACGAAGAGATCGTGGATAGGGAGGGTCATCAACTGAGGGGTTGGTAGGTCGCGGTACCGGCGCAAGTGCAGAGCCCGCTAAAATTGCTTGGGCTCGTCGCACAGATCGAATCCGGGGACCGCTGCAATATCGTAAACCTGCTATCCGAGAGCGGATTGCATATCGGTTACATGCTCGAGTCGATGATCAACCATTCGCCGAAGGAAACCTTCCGTAGTCATGGTTTCGAGGCTCGAATGCAATCCAGATTTGTTCAGGTCGCTTTCATCAAGGCTGTCTAAGAATTCCAGGGCGTTTGAATAAGACCCGGAGATAACCTCCAGTAGCTCAGCGGTGGAGCTTTTGGCAGCTCTGCGAACCGCACCTCGATTCCAGCGATCGAGATCGAAATCAGCGGGTACTGTTTGCTCTCCAGCGACCAACCGCTGGGCCTGGCCCAGATTGCCGCGCTCCCCGTCTGCCAGATGGCCGAGCAGATCTTTGACGGTCCATGCGTTTTCCTCTGATGAATAAACCTCCACCGGCATGTCGCTCTCAGTCAGCCCTTTTAGGAACGGCCATGTCTCAGCATTCCGACTCTCCAAATGGCTGCGAAGTTCGTCCTTGCGTTCGCTCATGAATCGGCCTCCCTCTCACGCCTCAAATGAGTAAATCGCCACCGTCGACCCGGAGTGAGTGGCCGGTGATGTATTCGTTCTGCATCAAGAACACCACCGCCTCGGCAACGTTCTGACTGGGCACGGCCTGCTCAAGCGGTATTTTACCTGTCACCTCATCCCATCTCTCATCGGGCATCCAGTCCGGCTTGAGGGTTGGTCCAGGAATCACTGCGTTAACGCGGATTTCGGGCGCTAGTGCAACGGCTGCAACCTGTGTGAGCATCTCTAAGCCTGCCTTACTGATGGAATGAAGCGGGAATTCTTTCCAGGGTCGGTGGCCAGCAGTGTCTGAAATGTTGACTACCGATCCCGCGCCTCTGCCTTGCATCCGCCGTGCAGCTTCTTGGAGGACAAAAAAGGCGCCCTTTAGATTCAAACCTATGGATCTTCGCCAATCATCCTCATCGACCTCAAGCAACTTGCGCCGCTCAAGAATCGCGGCCGAATTTACCAGCAGATCGATTCCTCCAAACGCAGAGTCGAGGGCGCTGAATGTTTCTCGAACCCCTTGGGTAACGGAGAGATCGGCCTGAACCAGGGCAGCTTGAACGCCAATGGATTCCGCTTGGGCTGCCGTCTCAGCTGCAGGTGCTTGCGCCTGATAGAAGTGGATCATGAGATGGCAGCCCTCATTTGCCAGCGCGAGCGCGATGGTCTTGCCCAGACGGTGGCCGGCGCCTGTTATCAACGCAATCTTTCCCTCAAGCTGCATGGTGGTCTCCTGACGGTTCGAAAAGGGGCGCTTGACCGAGTTCCTGATTCATCGTACCGGGCTGTGCAACCGGAGAGCACGAGTCGGGCATCGGCTGCCGTGGGAGTTCATCATCTGCGAATCAGATTCGAAACAACAAGCCAAAGATTTGCCGGCCGCTCCGCGAGCCGCCTCATCAGGTATGGATACCACTGGGATCCGTAGGGCACATAAACCCTCACCGGATACCGGCGCCGATGGAGCGATATTTGGAGCTCAGAGCGGATTCCGTAGAGAAATTGAAATTCAAGCGCAGAACGGGAGACTCCAATCTCTCTCGCATAATTCTCCGCGAATTCGATCCGGTTCGAATCATGGGAGGCAATAGCGGTCAGCGGAGGTGTGCGGCCGTCGGTTGAAATTGGAATCGCGCCCTGATCTCGCGCTGCCTCTAACGCAATAGAGGACAGCTTGTCGAAACTCTCGTTCACATCGCTCTTGGACTGGTACGCGATGGACGGCGCTTCTCGGTAAGCTCCCTTGACGATCCGCACGCTGGTTCCCACCGCGACCGCTGATCGCACGTCATTTTCACTTCGAAACAATGCGGACTGAAATACCAGGCCCATCTTCGAAAGACCCTTTGCGGTAAGTGCGTGCTGGAGGCTGAGGGCCTGATCAATATAGGACGATTCCTCCATGTCAATTCGTATGTATACGCTCTGGGCGGCTCCCTCTCGAGCCACATCCAGCAGGTTGGTCATGCACAGTTCGTAACTAAGGCTCAATCCTAACTGCGTAAGTTTGATAGATATGTTGGAAGGTAAATTGCTGGCGCCAATGCCCTGAATCAGACTGAGGATTTCGTCGCGTGAGCGATCGGACTCTTCGCGGGTAGACACATGCTCACCAAGGTGCGCGAGTGTAGTTGCCAGCCCACGCTGTTCAAGGATCCGGGCAACTTCCAGCGCATCGGGAAGGGATTCGCCAGCAACAAATCTGCGAGCTACTCGTCGTGCCAGGCTCCAGTCTTTGACGAGCCGCTGCGCCCATTTCGCCTCAGATAGAAAGAGGATCGGAGATCGAAGCATAAAGCCAATGGGAATTGTAGCAAGGCTCGCATTGAGTTCCCGTTGATTGACCTTCGCCAAAGGGCAGGTGCGCCTTAGCTACGCGAACGGGCGATGTTGACCGACGTTGGTTTGGTTGGTAAACTCGCGGCGAGCGCCACTAGCTCAACTAGGCAGAGCATCGGCCTCTTAAGCCGCAGGTTACAGGTTCGATTCCTGTGTGGCGCACCTCAAGTAGAAATCTGGCTCCAGGCTATGCAAGACGATGCCCTGGAGTCAGCAATTCCTCAAATCGGCCCTTCTTACGACTTGCTACCGCCGGCCCGCTTCAGCGACTATAATAATGCGCTGTATTTGCGAGCGTATGACTTGCTTCACTTTTAGCAAGATCAACCACAGAACGTTTTTGGGCTGAGGGTGCAACTTGGCTCAACAGAGTCGAGGAGTACTTTCAGTGAGTTTTGATCAATTTTCGTTGGATCCGCGTATCGTCGCCCGAATCAAGGCGGTCGGCTACACAAATCCAACCCCCATTCAGCAGAAAGCCATCCCCAGGGTACTTGAGGGCCGAGACGTAATTGGTCTGGCGCAAACCGGTACCGGTAAGACCGCGGCCTTTGTTTTGCCGATTCTGCAGCGGCTTACCAAAGGTCCGCTTCGTCAAGTGCGGGTTCTCATTGTTGCTCCTACGCGCGAGCTGGCTGAACAGATTTATCAGATGAGTCTCGACCTCAGCAAGAACACCAAGGTGCGCAGTGTGGCCATCTACGGAGGGGTGAGCAAATACTCTCAGATTTCACGATTGCGTACTGGCGTTGAGATCGTGATTGCATGCCCCGGTCGTCTGCTCGACCTCGTGGGTGACGGAGAAATTAATCTTTCGCGGGTTGAGGTGCTAGTGCTGGATGAGGCCGATCGCATGTGCGACATGGGTTTCCTGCCGGACATTCGTCGCATCCTCAAACTGCTCCCCAAGCGGCGCCAGACACTCTTCTTCTCAGCCACAATGCCTCAAGATATCCGAAAACTGGCAGATAGCATTCTCAATGATCCGGTCACAGTTCAGATCGGAAAAATTGCCCCAGCGAAGACTGTTTCACACGCGATCTATCCTGTACCTCCCAATCTCAAAAAGAGCCTTCTGCTCGCAATGCTTGAGCAGACTCCCACCGATCGGGTCCTGATTTTCACCCGCACCAAGTATCGCGCGCGCAACCTGGCGCGAGACTTACAAAAGCGGGGGTATCGTGCGGCTGCACTGCAAGGCAATATGTCGCAGAGCCAGCGACAAAAAGCGATCGATGGGTTTCGCAGCAAGAGATTTGACATTCTCGCCGCAACGGATGTTGCATCACGTGGAATCGATGTGTCGGAAATATCCCACGTCATCAACTTCGACGTCCCCAATACGGTCGATGCGTACACTCATCGGATCGGCCGCACTGGTCGAGCCCACAGATCCGGCGAAGCTTACACGTTTGCAGGACAAGAGGACGCGCAGATGATTCGGGGCATCGAGAAACTGCTGGGCACGCCGATCGAGCGGCGACGGCTACCGAATTTTAATTACGGCCGATTCGTGCCCGAAAACGAGCTCCAGAAAAGCGATTCAAAGCCCTCAGGCAAACAGCAAAAACATAATCGTCCTCGTAGCAGCAAGATCGCGCGCCATCGTTCAATTCGACGAAAGTAATCTCCAGACCTTCTGCGGAAGGTGCAAATTCCTCATGGGATAGCTAGCCAACATTCAATTCGCCGAAGCTAGTTCGTACGTTCCCCTCTGTAGTCATCAAGCACTGCCTAACTCTAAATAAATAGCCGAAAACCCTCCCTGACCGGTGCGACCCCACATTTCCCCGTCGACGTCCCTCTAGTACTGTGGTACCATTCGACCGGGTGCCGGAGACCACCCAGTTCGTGACAACTCTATCTTCTGGTCTTTCGGTTGGGAGACCGAGCCGTTCATCGATTGATTGCGGTGAATAATACGATTCGTTTCACCTTCCTGGCATTAAGTGTTTTTGGCCTGGCCGTAAACTTTATCGGTTTGGTTTACACGTTTGCGGCGCTCGTAGACGTCTTTCTCGCCTAGATTAAACCCACCTTTCAGACACCTTTCAATTCAGTCGCAATTGAGACTATTTGTGCCATAATCCGGCTGCACCTTAACAGCGGGCAACCTCCGCATTAGGTGTTTCCACTCTCGCCTTGGTCGCCATGAATGTGGCGACCTTGTGCGTTTAATGGGACCAGAGTTTATTGCGAGCCTTCGAATCGATGGTGTAAACTTTCCAATGTGCCAGCCAACAACGGAAATGCCCCCATCAACGTCAATGGAAAACTGGTCGTCTGCATCGAAGACGAACAGGAAATGATCGACCTTGTTCAGCTCATTTTAGGCCGCCGCGGATTTACGGTAGAAGGCGCGAACGGAGGGCTGGAAGGGCTCGAAAAAGTTCAGAAGCGAAAACCCGATTTGGTGCTGTTGGATCTTATGATGCCGGATATGGACGGCTGGGAGGTGTATCAGCGTATGAAATCGGATGAAGAACTTCGTGATATCCCGGTGATCGTCATTACTGCCAAGGCCCAGTCTATTGATAAGGTGTTGGGACTCCATATAGCTAAAGTCGATGACTACATTACGAAGCCGTTTGGGCCGCAGGAATTGCTCGAGAGCGTCGAAAAAATCTTAGGTCAAGCCGACTAACTGGCGAGACAGGTGGAACTCAGGCGGGGCTGCATTGGCAGCCCCGTTTTCGCGTGCTAGCTGTGTAGCGGTGATCGGCTTGCGCGGTTTGGCTCTGAAGCGCCTGGTAGCCTCGTTATTCCCATCAGTACCGGCCCACCGATAAAGCTATAATCGCGAAATGCGTTTCAGCGCTTTAGTTCTGGCCCTCAGCATTCTGGCCGGCACTGCAACGGCCGCGGCTCAGCAAGACGGCCCGGTGTATGTCGTCGAAGCTGGCGATTCCCTGTTCACGATTGCGCAGATCTTCGGCACATCGGTCGAGGAGCTGGCAGCCGCCAACCAAATTCAAGATCCAGCCGCCATCTTCCCAGGCCAGGCATTGGTAATCCCTGGCTACGACGGGTTAAGCGGGACTCTTCGATTCAACGAAGTTCGGTTTGGAGAAACGCTTCAAAGCCTGGCCCTGCGCTACGGACTCCCGGAGGACCAATTAGGCAGGCTCAATCGAGTCTTGAATCCCTATCGCCTCTATTCGGGACAGCCTTTCGCGTATCCGGAACGAATCGGAGGGATGCCTACCTCCCATCGAAGCTCAACTCTCCATGGGCAGAGCCTGCTCGAGCTCTCGGGTGAGCTCGATCTGGATTCATACTTGTTGATGGATGTGAACGGGATCGAGGGTCGACGCTGGCTGGTTCCCGGCGAGCTGATGTATGCACCAGGCGGTGAGCAGGCTACCACCGCATTGCCTCCCGAGTTCGGAACCATCAGCTTAGCTCCGGAAGGAGCCACTCAGGGAAGAACGATCTCGATCCGATTCGAAGGACCAAACGCGGTCTCCGGTCGGCTGGGGGACCAGGAGTTGGTTGTGACCTCTATCGGGGAAGGAACATCGCTTGCACTGCAAGGAGTACACGCGTTTGAGGAGCCGGGCTTGATTGAGCTGGGACTGGCCGTTGATGCCTCAACTCGCTACAGTCAGCCGATTCTTGTCCGAGATGGTGGTTATGGCCAGGAAATTCTGCAAGTGCCTCCGGAAACACTCGATCCAGCAAACACCGAGCCAGAAGATGAACTCGTTACACGGATTGTGAGCTCGGTGACTCCAGATAAGCTCTGGGAGGGGCCTTTTTCCTACCCATCTACATTCTTCGAGGCATTTCCCTCGTTTTTTGGAACTCGTCGTAGCTACAATGGAAGCGAGTTTATCTACTACCACACCGGATTGGATCTTTACGGCAGCAGCAGCACGCCGGTTTTGGCTCCAGCTCGAGGGCGGGTAGCTTTCTCCGATTTCCTCACAGTACGAGGCAACGTGACCTATATCGATCACGGATGGGGTGTCTACACGGGATATCTACACCAATCTGAGAGCCTGGTGCAACCGGGCGATATGGTGGAACCTGGACAGACGATTGGGTTTGTTGGGGGAACCGGCCGTGTTACTGGCCCGCATTTACATTGGGAGGTCTGGGTAGGCGGTGTACCGGTGGATCCAATTGAGTGGACTCTGACGGATTTTCCCTAAGCCTCGGGATCCTCCTCGGAACCTTCATCTAAGAGTGAGCGGGCTTCTTCCGCCTGCTCAGCGCGAACCATGATCTCCACTTCACCCATTGCTCCCACCGTCAGACCCAGAGCTGTACCGGCAGATTCCTGGGATAACCACACATCGACACCATTAGCGGTCAGCAGCCCTTTAATAATTTCAGCTTCAACCTGGCCGTCGGCGGTCCCTACAGAAACAAGTTCGTGAGGTTGATCTTCCGAGGTCTTCATACCCCTATAGTATAATAGCCCAGCAGCACCCCAAAACCACTAAACCCCCGAATGCATCCTGCCTCCGCCCCCGTACCAGAACTCTATTGGGCTGAATTCGACGTCACGGAACAAGACATTGAATTCATCGATAACCTGCTTCTTGATCGCGAAGTTCCGCTTACCGTCGAGGCAATGGCCTATGCGTTGGCGGAGCATCGACTTGAGCTCCAACGAATTGAGCAAGAAAGCCGACCGACCGGTGATCTCGATGCCTATCAGCCGGGTGAGACATACGAGGTTGGCGAGCGGCTTACCTTTCGATCGCTCGATAACCGGATCGGCACGGTTACGAGCATTCGAGCGGCAGAAAATCCTGATCTTCCCCCATTTGATGTCATTCAGGTCAGCTTCAAGGATGAGGGCGAGCCCCTGGATTTTGCCGCTCGCTTGCAAGATCATATTCTCAACTCGCTGGCCTCAGAAAACGAACAACTTGAATCTGACATGACCCCAGAGATTGTTATCGAGCGCTACGGTCCTTTGATCGAAGGCAAGCTCGAGGCGAAGCTGCATGAGAGTCCCGAAACCGTGCGAATCGCGGGGCTCTGGTTCCATAGCGGGCTCCTGGCGGATATCAATGAGGGTCACCTCAATCTGGCAGAAGCGGTTTTGGATGTGGCAGAAGGGGGTCCGTTGCCAACCCAATCGCTTGCAGACCATATGGAACTTCCATCTGGCCTGGACCCCTTGCTTACGGAATTCTCGGTCGATTTTGCGCTGCAAGAAGACGAGCGTTTCGATGAGGTCGGGCCGGCAGGCAAGGTGCTCTGGTACTTGAAACGACTTGAGCCAGACGAGGTCTTAGAGGTCCCCAGGCGAATTGCGTATACGCCCAAAGCCTATGATCGGGATCGGCTGACGGAGGAACTGCTGGCGCTCGAGCGCAACCTTGACGATGAATTGAGTGAGCTAACTCCGCCTGATTCTGTAATCACCGAAGAAGTCACCTTGCCAATCCTGTTCCCACATCGGCAAGCCGGCACGCTGCCTTTATCAGCCAGGCTGGAGACGCTGTTTCCGACCGCGTACGAGGCGCCCAGGATCCGGTTTATCCTGAGTGACGGAACCACCGGAGAAAAGTTTCCGGGTTGGGTGGTGCGGGAAGAGCGATACGTCTACGGTCTGGCAAACTGGTACAGAAGCAACCGGGTTCCGGCAGGAGGTTTGATCGAGATCACGCCCTCCGAGGTCGAAGGGGAAGTCATCCTTCGGGCGTTGGAGCCTCGCCAGCGAAACGATTGGATACGGATGGTAACGATCGACGACAACGGCCATATAGGCTTCACCATGCTGAAACATCCGGTTGGTACCGCGTACGATGAGCGCATGATTGTTGGCCAGATGGATGAGCAGGCGCTTGCCGATGCCTGGCAGCGCGGAGAGCAACGAAGGTTGCCGCCTGATCGGTTGACCCTCCAGGTTTTTCGGGAACTGGCCAGACTCAACCCGCAAGCCACCGTGCACGCCAAAAGCCTGTACTCTGCGGTGAATGTCATCCGGCGCCTGCCACCCGGGCCGATTTTTGCTGAGCTAGCAACCCAGCCTTACTTCGAGCCGGTAGGTGATCACTACTGGAAACTAAACGAGGGGGAGACCAAAGAGAAATGAGCACCCAAGCTCCACCGTCCATGGTGCGGCCCACTCTAGAAGCGCCATTCCATATCGATTATGGGTGGTGGGATCGAACGGACCGGGATCTCGATGTGTACTTGAGAAGTCACTTATGCCGTGAGCACCAGGAGCTATATCCAGAAATAGACCCGAAAGCCAAGGTCGATCACGTCGATCCACAAACCGGGGAAGTTACGCTGCTGACACGGATCGAAGACATTTTGATTTCACACTGCGCACAGCAAGAGGGCTACCTCACACCGCAAACCAGCCTGGTAAATGGGGTGTTTCGCGTATTCCTCTCTAATGGAAATGCCCCGCTGACTCCCGAAGAGCTTGGTGAGCAGATCGGCCGTCCAGCTCGAATGATATTACGCACTCTTTCGGGGCCTCGCATTTACAAGGGCATTCGTCCAGCCCACTGATTTCACAACCCCCTAAAAAGGATAAGATTAAGCCATAGAAGAGCCCCTCGGCTAAGCCCGTTCTGTGGGCGGCATTAGAGTTTCGGGGGAAAATAAAATGTGCGCCCGTAGCTCAGTTGGATAGAGCGCCAGACTTCTAATCTGGAGTGCGCAGGTTCGAGTCCTGCCGGGCGCGCCAAACACAAGGGGCTGCCATCGGCAGCCCCATTCTATTTTGTGCATGTGCCCGGCCCGGATACTCAGTTTCCCGTGGGTGGCTCCTCGAGCACAGAAGAATCGACCGCAGAAAATGCGCGCGAGATTGCATCGTCAATCCAGCTGCGCCGGCCTTCTTGATCTTCCTTGAGGCATATCCCAAGGTACGCCGCAGTTACGAGCGATCCCAGTATGGCTCCGATTAGAATCCCCGCTACCACCTCATTCATCGATGACCCTCCACTCCGCCTTTCTGTTCGAAGTCTTATCTAAGGGTTAGAAAACGTGGGAACTTCTGAAGCCCGACGGTAGCATTCGTCTCGGGCCGAATCATCATCCACGCAGGTTGCCAGCCACACCCAGGCCAATCGATTGTCGGGTTCTTCCCGTACCACCCAGCTCAATGTCGTGCGCCCCTGGCCCAGGTCGCCACGTTGAATGGCCTCGACGGCAGATGTGATCGCTTCTTCGATGGATGCCATGATTGTCCTTTTCTGACACGTTGTATTCGGTAAGAATGTGTGTCTTCGACAATCATCCTAGCAGTCGCTCACTGATTCATCGCTAACGATTCCCTTACAGTTCGGGTTCGGTTTCCCCCGCCATCATGTGCACTCGCTGCCAGGGCGGGAGGTTATCCATATCAGCAAGAGTTTGGCGCAGCTCGAAGATCTGATCCCGCATTGCGGCCGCTTTTTCGAACTCCAAGGCATCCGCGGCTATATGCATCTGCTTTTCCAACTCGCGTATCAACCTGGCCAACTCGTCCCGGGGCATATCCAGCGGGGCAGTGGCTCGATATTCCGCCTGTTGCTCGGCTACGGATTGCGCGCTTATCTGGATCGTGAGGTCACGGACGGCTTTTACGATACTAAGCGGCTCAATTCCGTGCTCTTCATTGAATTGGATCTGTATGTCACGACGCCGATTGGTTTCGTCAATGGCTGACTTCATTGACTTGGTCATTACATCGGCATACATGATGACTTTGCCTTCGACGTGGCGAGAGGCTCTACCGGTGGTCTGAATGAGCGAAGTGGTGGAGCGGAGAAAGCCTTCTTTGTCGGCATCCAGGATGGCTACCAGCGATACCTCCGGCAGATCCAGCCCCTCGCGGAGCAGATTGATTCCAACCACTACATCAAATACCCCCAGCCTGAGATCGCGCAGTATTCCCACTCGATCCAGTGTGTCGACCTCGGAGTGCAGATAATGCACTTTAATTCCGAGCTCCAAGAGGTAGTCTGCGAGGTCTTCCGACATGCGTTTGGTCAGGGTCGTAACCAGTGTGCGCTGCCCGATCTCGGTGCGCTTCTTGATCTCGCCTACCATGTCATCGATTTGGCCTTCCACCGGCCGTACTTCCACTGCCGGATCTACCAGCCCGGTCGGACGGATAATCTGTTCCACTACTTGTTCGGCTGCTTCAAGCTCATAGGGTCCGGGTGTGGCAGAGGTGTAAAGAACCTGACCGGTCCGATCTTTGAATTCATCAAACGCGAGCGGTCGATTATCGATCGCGGACGGAAGCCTGAAGCCATATTCCACCAGCGTTTCTTTGCGGGAGCGGTCACCAGCGTACATACCGCCGATTTGAGGGATCGTCATGTGGCTTTCGTCGATGACAAGTAGAAAGTCGGGCGGGAAATAGTCCATCAGCGTCCAGGGTGGGGATCCAGCTGGGCGCTGGTCTAGATGGCGCGAATAATTTTCGATGCCAGAGCAGTATCCCACTTCTCGCATCATTTCCAAGTCGTAGTTGGTCCGCTGCTCAAGTCTTTGGGCTGCAAGGTGATCGCCCTGCTCTTTGAAGTGCTGCACCTGGCTGGTTAGCTCTACTTGAATATCGTCGATAGCAGCTTTAAGCTTCTCTTCTTCTGTGATGAAGTGTTTGGCGGGGAAAATGTCAATTTCTTCTCGCTCGGCAATCAGTTCGCCGGTGACGATGTCGAATTGCGCGATCCGCTCCAGCTCGTCGCCAAAAAAGCCAATCCGCAAGCCGCGTTCTTCATACGCCGGCACTACTTCGAGCGTATCTCCACGCACTCGGAATGTCCCCGGGCGGAGTTGAAGATCGTTGCGTGAGTAGTGGCTTTCGACGAGTTGGCGTAGCAGCGCATCCCGCCGATAAACTCCGCCTTTCTCCAGGTGGATCACGATGCGCCCGTAAGCCTCCGGATTTCCGATACCATAGATACAGGACACCGAGGCCACCACAATCACATCACGACGGGCAATCACGGAGGCGGTAGCGGAGAGCCTAAGCCGCTCAATCTCCTCATTGATATCGGTTTCCTTCTCGATATAAAGGTCGTGGCGTGGAACGTAGGCTTCAGGCTGGTAGTAGTCGTAATAGGAAACGAAATACTCCACAGCATTTTCTGGAAAAAAATCTTTGAACTCAGCATAAAGCTGGGCGCCCAAAGTTTTGTTGTGGGCGATGATAAGAGTGGGCCGCTGTTGGTCTGCAATAATGCTGGCTACAGTGAAGGTCTTTCCCGTGCCGGTAGCCCCCAACAGGACCTGATGTTTGAACCCATCATTCAGGCCCGAGTTTAGTTCTCGGATAGCTTGCGGCTGATCGCCCATCGGCTTAAATGGAGCACGCAGCTTGAAGTCAGGCATCTAACGGTTGCTCACATTCGTTTGCAATGTCGAGTTCTCCCTTTGAGTTGCGCATAGACATAGCAGGATTGCTCTTGGTGGGCGATCTGATTACTTCCGGTTGTTTTACGCTCGCTCAATGTAAATTGGATTGCTGAAGATCCAGGGCGCTGAAGCGCCGCCGGTGAGGGATGCTTCAACCCGGTAGGCGCCGGGCTCGTCAACCGACTGGACCGCGTGCTGCGTTGCAGACCATTCGCGAACCACATGGCCTGCTCGCAGAATTCTGATGTGAGCAAGATAGGGTGTGCTCACTTGCAGCGTGGCCCCCAATCCGAAACGAAGACGCTCGCCCATGATCGCCTTGCCATGCTCGGAGTGTGCGCTAAACATGAAATCCCGGGTAGGAATCGACCGATCATATCCTACAAAGCAGCGCCCCTGTCCGACTGCCTGAAAAATCCGTCTTTCGTCCTCTACCGCCTCCCCTGACAGCGGTTCATCAAGAAGCACATGCGTGTTGACGGCTTTGAAGAGCCATTCGTATGGAAAGATGGTCCGATGAAGCGGCCCAAGACGTACGGGCAGAGCATGTGCATCGGAGTTTCCAATGGCCACAACCTGGTTCCCTTGATCAATCATCCGATCCCAGCGCTCGACTAAGCTGATCTCTGGGCCGCGTCCAATTCGTGAGGGAAGCAGACCATAAAAGGCGGCATGAAATCGGGATCGCAGCAAGCATTTAAATGAGGTCATGAAATTCCAAATTTCGATTCCGGTATAGCCCTCGACCTCCCAGTCATCCCACGAGAGTTCTGGCTGATCATATTGCGGCACGCCGCAGTCGACCGGGTGTGCCAGGAAGGACAAACCCCCACGTTTTTTGACCTCCCGGATCAAGACCTGCGGCTGATCGGCGAATCTAGAGAGGTCTTCGTTTGTGCCATAGATGAGGAGATGAGACTTCTCAGGTTCGCGTCCAACGTCATGAACCTCCTGGCCGATAAGCCGCAAAATGCGCTCATGCCCCAAGTAGTAATAGCCTGTCAATTCTGTGGGGAGAATGTTGTGATCAGTTACGACGATGAAGTCGAGTCCGGCTTTGATTGCCGCATCGGCCACTTCATCCTGCGATCCATGTCCATCGGAGGTTGTGGTGTGCATATGCAGATTGCCGACAACTTCATGCATTCAACGCCCCGAATCACGTGCAATAAGGTAGTTTAAGGGCTCGAAGCATATCACGGCGGCATGGCTTAGAATGAGCCCTTCGAATAGGTGCGGGAATGAACAATGCAGAGGTAGCGCAGGTTTTCGAGGACATCGCTGACCTGCTTCAAATCAAAGGCGACAAGGTCTTTAAAGTGATTGCCTATCGCCGAGGGGCGGAGGCTATCAGGACTCAGGGTCGAGACATCAATGCCATTTGGCAAGACGGCGCGCTCGAAGATATTCCGGGGGTGGGGAAGGCAATTGCGGAGAAGACAGACGAATTACTGCGAACAGGTGAGCTGCAGTATTTCGAGAACCTCAAAGAGGAGATTCCAATTGGCCTGTTGGATGTCTTGAAGGTCGGGGACGTTGGGCCCAAGAAAGCTGCTCGTTTTTGGGCCGAGCTTGACATTACTTCAGTTGAGGAGCTGGAGGCAGCTGCCAAAAACGGAGAGCTTCAGAAGCTGTCAGGCATGGGAGCCAAGTCTGAGGCGCGCATCCTGGAGAGCATCGAAGCTTTAAAACGACGACAAACTGGCCGAATGTCCATCGGCGTGGCCCTCCCAATTGCTGAGCAATTGCTCGGGGAACTTCGACGACATCCGAAGGTCAAGGCGGCAGAGGCTGCGGGCAGCCTGCGCCGGAGGCGGGAGACGGTCGGCGATTTGGATCTCCTGGTTTCTACCGATCACCCTGATGAAGTGATGCAGACTTTCGTGGAGCTGCCCGTCGTCGGAAGAGTGCGCAGTAAGGGTGCGGTGAAAACCAGCGTGGAGCTCATCGATGGTGTACGGGTTCAGGTGTGGACGCATCCCTCCGAGCGATTCGGCACAGCCCTGCAATATGCCACCGGCTCAAAAGACCACAACGTCAGACTGCGTGAACTCGCCCTGTCAATGGGACTGTCTCTGTCTGACCAGGCGTTCAAACTGGAGGATGGCGGGGAAATTACCATAGCGGCCGAGCAAGATGTCTACAGAAAGCTGGGGCTTCCCTGGATCGCACCAGAAATGCGCGAAGACCGTGGGGAGATCCAAGCCGCTCAGAGCGGTGAACTTCCGGAGCTGATCGAAGTCGAGGATTTGAAGGGCGAGCTGCACGCGCACAGTACCTGGAGCGACGGAAAGAACTCGATTAAAGAAATGGTTCGGGCGGCCAAAAAGGAAAAACGCAAGTATCTGGCGATTACCGATCATTCCCAGAGCCTGGGGATTGCGAACGGTCTGACAGTAAAGCGGGTGGAGCAGCAGCGGAAGGAGATTGCCAAAATCCGAAAGGGTCTTGATAAGAACTTTGTTTTGCTTCATGGAACCGAGATGGAAGTGCTGGCCGATGGGACGCTCGATTTCCCGGACGAAGTGCTGGCCACGTTCGATATTGTGATTGCTTCTGTTCACACCTCCTTGCGTCAGCCACGCGAGCAAGTGACCCAAAGAATGTTGAACGCGATCCAAAATCCGCACGTCGATATCATCGCTCATCCATCGGGGCGCTTGATTGGAAGGCGTGAGCCGGCTGACCTGGACATGGATCGAATTCTGGAGGCGGCTCTCGAGCATGGGACTATCCTGGAAATCAACTCAAATCCTGAGCGGTTAGATCTCAACGACATTTATGCGCGTCGCGCAGCTGAGATGGGAATACTGCTATCCATCAACACCGACGCGCATCGGCCTGAGCACCTGGCTTTCCGCAAGCTTGGCGTCGGAGTCGCGCGCCGCGCCTGGATAACGAAGAAGCAGGTGGTCAACTGCTGGACCGCGGCCCGGATGCAGAAGTGGCTGAAGGCTCGCGGGTAGCGCTTGCAGCGGCTCATCGCCTAAGAAGACTTCAACATTCGAGACCAGCGCAACCTCTTGGATGCTTCAGGGGTTAAGTGAATACCTGTCAAGGAGCTTAGTAGATGTCAAAAACCGCATTCGTAGTAGACAGCACCGCATATATTCCCGCTGATAAGGTTCAACAATTCGACATCAAGGTGATTGCTCAAGTCCTTATATGGGATGACGAGACGATGCTCGACGGCGTCGACATTCAACCCACCGCCTTTTATGAGCGGCTGAGGGATTCGAAGACGATGCCAACCACCTCCCAGGCTACAATCGGGGCATTTAAGGAGGTTTTCAAGCCGCTTGTCGAGGCGGGAAGACCGATTTTAGCCATTCTGGTCTCCGACAAGCTCTCTGGCACGATCCAATCCGCTGAGCAGGCCAAAGCAGAGTTCCCGGATGCCAAGATCGTCATCATCGACTCCGAAGCGGCCGCTATGGCGCTGGGATTTCAAGTCTTGGCCGCGGCCCGCGGCGCAAGTGATGGGAAATCCTTTGAGGAAGTGACAGAGATTGCGAGGCGAGCCAAGGAACAAACTGGCGTGCTGCTGGTTGTCGATACGCTCGAATTTTTACATCGAGGGGGAAGGATTGGAGGCGCCTCTCGACTAATCGGCACAGCGCTCAGCATGAAGCCGGTACTGGAACTGCAGGACGGGGTTCTGGATGTGGTGGAAAGAGTGCGCACGCGATCCAAGGCACAGGCCCGACTATTGGACATTCTTGAGGAGAGAATTGATGGACGGCCCAACCTGCGCCTGGCGGTGCTTCACGCGGCTGCTGAAGAGCGGGCGCGTGATTTACTAGAGATCGCGGCCGATCGTCTCAATCCCATTGAGACTGTTTTTTCAGAGGTGAGCCCGGTTGTCGGGACGCATGTAGGCCCCGGCACGCTCGGATTGTGCTACTCGGTTGAGAATTGAGGGAATTGCTCGGGATAACAAATCAAGATAAGTTTCCGGTAGAAACTCACTGTAAAGGCGGCAAAAATTCGTAAGAGATAACAGCAACCGAGTCAAATCCCGGTATTGGGGATTTGACCTACGGGAGGAGGTGCAAAATCG
>SDBT01008217.1_pt1 | contig 17066 bp, 11 predicted proteins | sample 2277101 | NCBI WGS metagenome assembly SDBT01 (sample SAMN10404973, study PRJNA504765) | marine sediment metagenome | isolation source: marine sediment core GS10_PC15, 103 cmbsf | place: Arctic Ocean: Southern Knipovich Ridge | collected 2010
GCCCCAGGCGCGCTGATCCACCAGAAACTGCGGCCAGTAGGCGCTTCCTGAGATCCCGGCCACATCGTCGGCTGGGGGCGTTTTTGGCATGCGGTGCTCGGCGTCCGTCTTGCCGACCGGAACGCCCATGGCCTCAAGCACTTTGGTCTTGGTCTCGGGCAGCGTGGTGACCCAATCGCCCTTCTCGCTGTAATAGCCATCGGCGACGCCGAAACGCTTAGCCAATTTGTCGAGCCGATCTGGCATGGGCTAATCCTGGCCGGAAATGGAGGGCACCACCGACCAAGGCGGGAGGGTGCCCTCCGCGAGCTTTGCGCCCGCGTTGTCGGGATAGGCGAAGAAAGGAACGCCTGCTTCTTTTAGCGGAAGTGTGGCTTGTGTGCCGGCGAGATTTGCGAGGAGCGTCAGCCTGCCGCCGCCGGCCAGCTTCCAACTCACGGCGAAGGCGTTGCCCTCGATGGCGTCCACCGTGCCGGCATCGCCGCCAATGCTCGCGAGCCTTGGTACCACATGCTCGAAACGCGCCGCGATGAGACGCTTCATGAATTGTGCCCGTTCGGTCATTGCTGGCGCGAGCACCGACGCGGCGAAGGTCGCGCGCGCGTTCGGGTCGGGAACGAGGTCTTCGGCGCCGCCTTTAGCGAACGCATGATTGTTGCGGAACTCGTTGTTCCGTCCTTTGCGCACGGCCTCGGCAAGGTCGCCGGTAAAGTCGGTGAAGAAGTAAAATGGACGCTCCTCGCCATATTCCTCGCCCATGAAGAGAAGCGGGATATGGGGTGACAGCATCAGCAGCGTCAGCGCTGCTTCCACGGCGGGCGCTGGCGCGAGATGGGCGATGCGGTCGCCGCGCACGCGGTTGCCCACCTGATCGTGATTTTGGAGAAAGTCGACAAAGGCAATTGGCGGCAGATGACCTGAAGGCTCGCCGCGTTTCCGCCCGCCGTGATAGGGCGACGGCTCGCCCCGATAGCCGAAGCCAAGCGCCATGGTCTCGGCGATGCGCTTGGCCGGGGCGTCGGCGTAGTCTTGATAGTAGCCGGCGTCCTCGCCGGTCAGCAGCGCATGCATGGCGTGATGCCAGTCGTCGTTCCATGCGGCGGTGAACAGGCGCGGGCGGTTGTCGTCGTCGTACTTCAAGAGCCGAGTGGAGTTGTCCTCGTCCTCGATGGTGAGATGGATGTGCCTGTCGGGGAGCCGGCTCCGGACCTCGCGCGCCATCTCGATGAGGATGGGTTCGTCGCTTCTGTCCCTAATGTGGTCGATGGCGTCGAACCTCAAACCGTCGAAACGAAATTCCTCCAGCCAATAGAGCATATTGTGGATGAAGAACTCACGCACCGGCTTGCGCTCGAAGGCGATGGCGCTGCCCCAAGGCGTGCGGCGCTTCGGATCGAAGAAGTCCGGCGCGTAGAGATGGAGATAATTCCCCTCCGGCCCGAAATGATTATAGACGACGTCGAGCACGATCATGAGCCCGCGCTCGTGAGCCGCATCGACCAGACGCTTCAAACCGTCCGGGCCGCCATAAGCCGCGTGCGGCGCATAGAACAGCACGCCGTCATAGCCCCAGCCGCGATTGCCGGCGAATTGGGCCACCGGCATGATCTCTATTGTCGTGACGCCCATATCGGCGAGCCGGTCCAGGTCGCGGGCGACACCGTCGAAACTGCCTTCGGATGAGAAGGTTCCCGTATGCAGCTCGTAGATGACGGCCTCTTCCCAGGGGCGTCCCGTCCAGTCCGGCGTGCGCCATTCATAGCTCAGCGGATCAACGAGCTGGCTCATGCCATGCACGTCGCCCATTTGTGCCCGCGACGCGGGATCGGGAACGCGCATGCCGTCGGCCAGGACGAAATGATACCCGCCTCCCGGAGACACGGCGTCGGTCGTGACCTCGAACCAACCGTCTGGTGTTTTGGTCATGGGAACCCGCGCGCCACTCTCGGCGAGGAGGGTGAGGTCGTCTTGCGCCGGGGCCCACAGCTTGAAGCGTGCCCCGCCGTCGACGAGCTCGGTCCCCCACGGCAAAGAGTGCGCGAAACGCGCCGCCATCACTCGGTCCTCTCGAATAGTGGGAGCCCGCGCCCCGGATGGGCCACGGCCGTCAATCGCCGTTCTCCTCATCGTCCATAGGCGCGACCAATTCCAGCGCGGCGCGCAAGGGGATGGACAACAGCATGGGACGGTTTGTCCCTTCATACACGATCTCGTGGAACAGCTTGTCCGCCAGGAACATTGGCAGCAATTCGCCGCCGGCAAGATGGGAGCCGCTTAGGGAATCGTCCCGCGCCATGCCGTAGGCCCGGAGGAATCGCCGCTCGGCATGGGAGCGCCATTTCAGGGCGAGGGCCTCGATCTCGTCGAGCTGGCTCGCGCCACGTTGTGCCTGGCGGCCGACAGCCATGCGCGCGGCATAGTCGAAGGACCGCAGCATGGTGGCGATGTCGCGCGACGGCGGCCCCTTCTGGCGGCGCTCCTCGACCGGCCGGTCCGGCTCGCCTTCGAAGTCGACAATGTAGACATCGTTCTCGGCGACCAGGACTTTGGACAAGTGGTAGTCGTTGTGAAGGCGGAGCTTGTTGCCGCGCGCAATCCTGGGGACGAGCGTGTCGATGCGCTTGAGCATGGTCTCACGGAGGCTAAGCAGTTTGGCGGCCAAGTCGCGCGTGTCCTCGTCCGCGATGTCAGGCAGGTCTTCCAAATATGCGAAGGCTTGTTCGGCGCGCGCCATCGTGCGGGCGCGCCACTCCTCAAGATCGGTGCTGGTGACCGGCTCAGGTGCGAAGTCCGGGTCGGCGTCGCCCGCCGCGGCGAAAGCACGATGCAGCTCGCCGGTGCGCTGTCCGATGGTTTCGATCAAGGACAGCGAATAGGGAAGGCCCTGGTCGCCGTCCTCGGTTCCGAGCGCGGCAAGACCTGCCTCTTCCAGCTCGCGGTCGAGCGCGTTGACCACGACCGTCCAGCCATCGCCCTGATTGCGAATGTGTTCGAAGGCCGCCGCCAGCGCCGTCGGCGTGCCCTTGCTATCCACATGCTCGATGGAGCCGAGATAGGCCGGACTGTTGGCGAAGCCGGCCTTAGTGAGGAAGCGGCCCATCTCGATGCCCGGGTCCATGCCAGGGCGGAGCCGCCGCGCGATTTTGAGGCTCACCCGGTCACCGAGGGTTCTGGATGTGTGGGCGTGATCGCCGACGCCGATGCGGTGCACAGGGATGTCGTCCGCAAGGTCGAGCGCCCGTAGCGCATCGGTTGCTTCAAAGCGTAGCTCGCCATCGGAGGCTGGCAAGCTCTGCTGATCCACCATCGCCTTCAGCACCGTTCTGGGGAAGGTCTCGCCGGCCGCCGCGTCGAAGACGATGCCTGACCGGGAGCCGCGCCTGATTTTGGCCAGCAGATATGGGAGCAGGGGGCTGTCGGGCCGGAGTTCTTCCTCGCCCCAGATGAGGGCGAGCGGCAGGAAATAGCGTTGGGTAGAGCCGTCTTCGAGCACGATACTGGCGGTCAGCAGCAGGAAGCTTTCCTGGTCCGCGAGCGGAAGCTCGCCAATGCGCCGGGGCGTGGCCGATTTGATAATCGCGTCCTTAGGTCCGAACCAACGCTGGTGGGCAAGATAGGTGGGCAACGTCTCGTGAACGAAGCGGTCGATGCGCTCGGGCTCGCCGCGCTGGCTCTCCACGACGTTCCACCCCTCGCCGAGCACGAGCGTCTCTAGCTCGGGCAGCGACTCAGGTTCGACCTCCGGCGAGGTAGGAAGGCGCGAGGCGTCGACGAGGGTGAACCAATAAAAGCTGTAAGCCGGAAGCGTCAGCAAATAGGGCAACGTGCCGATTGGCGGGAAGGCGGAGGCGCCGGTCAGCTCGACCGGAACTTTCCCTTTCTGACGCGAAAGATCGAGTTCAACGGCTTGCGCCGAGCGCGCCAGGTTGAACACGCACAGCATGACGTCGCCGTTATGCTCGCGCAGATAAGCGAGCACTTTGCGGTTGTTGGGACGCAGGAACTTCATTTTGCCGTGGCCGAACACCTTGTGCGACTGGCGCACGGCAATCATGCGTTTGGTCCAATTGAACAGCGAGTTGGCGTGGCTCTGCTGCGCCTCCACATTGACGGTCTCGTAGCCGTAGATCGGGTCCATGATCGGCGGCAGATAAAGACGCTGCGGGTCGGCGCGCGAGAAGCCGCCATTGCGGTCGGCGGACCATTGCATCGGCGTGCGCACACCATCGCGGTCGCCGAGATAGAAATTGTCGCCCATGCCGATTTCATCGCCGTAATAAAGGATCGGCGTGCCCGGCATGGAGAGCAGCAGGCCGGTCAGAAGCTCGATCTTGCGGCGGTCGTTATCGAGGAGCGGTGCCAGGCGCCGCCTGATACCGAGATTGAGCCGCGCCCGCTGATCCGTGGCGTAGGTCTCCCACAGATAATCGCGCTCCGTGTCGGTCACCATTTCCAGCGTCAGCTCGTCATGGTTCCGCAGGAAGATCGCCCATTGGCAGTCTTCGGGAATGGATGGCGTCTGGCTAATGATGTCGGTGATGGGATAGCGGTCTTCGCGCGCCAGACTCATAAAGATGCGCGGCATCAGCGGGAAATGGAACGCCATGTGGCATTCGTCGCCGTCGCCGAAATACGGAGCCGTGTCCTCGGGCCATTGATTGGCCTCGGCCAGCAGCATGCGGTCCGGGTAGCGCTCATCGAGCTCGGCGCGGAAGCGTTTCAGGATCTCGTGGGTCTCGGGCAGGTTCTCGTTGTTGGTGCCCTCGCGTTCCAGCAGATAAGGAACCGCGTCGAGCCTCAAACCATCCACGCCCATGTCGAGCCAGAAACGAAGCACGCGCAGAATGTCGGCGAGAACCCGGGGGTTGTCGTAATTGAGGTCGGGCTGGTGCGGATAGAAGCGGTGCCAGAAATAGGACTTGGCGACGGGGTCCCAGGTCCAGTTCGACGTCTCCGTGTCGAGGAAGATGATCCGCGTGTCGGGATATTTCTGGTCGGTGTCGCTCCACACATAGTAGTCGCGCCAGACGGAGCCCGGCTTGGCGGCGCGCGCCCGCTGGAACCACGGGTGCTGGTCGGAGGTGTGGTTGACCACCAGTTCGGTGATGACCCGGATGTCGCGCGCATGCGCCGCCGCCACGAATTGGCGGAAGTCGCGCATGGTGCCGTAGGTGGGATTGATCGCGGTGTAGTCGGCGATGTCGTAACCGTCGTCGCGGAACGGCGAGGGATAGAACGGCAGCAGCCAGATGGCGGTGACACCAAGCTCTTGGAGATAGTCGAGCTTCTTCACCAGGCCGGCGAAATCGCCGACGCCGTCATTGTCGGCATCGAAGAACGCCTTGATGTGCAGCTCGTAGATGACGGCGTTCTTGTACCAGTGCCGGTCGGTGCGATCGATCATGGCAGCTCGGATGGCTGGGGCCGTCTATGACCACGTTTCGGGGGCCCTAAATAGGCGCAACTCGGGAGAAAAGTAAGGGGCTTGATGATCTCAGGCCAGAACTCATCGCGTCCGCGAACCGGGGCGTAGCCTGGCGATCGGGGAGAGGCCCTTGGATTGGCGGCCTAAGCGGCGCCTTGTTTCTTGGGAAATAGATTGACCGGATCGCTATCGGAGTCGGCAAAGGTCTGGATGAAGCTGTCGCGCCAGTTGGCCAGATCATAGGTTTCGATCCGCTGCCAGAGCCGGTTATGGCGGGCCCAGCGCTCCTGGCGGGGCATGGTCAGCGCGCGATCAAGCGCGCGCGCCATCTCGTTGATGTCGTGCGGGTTGATGAGGAGCGCCTCGCGGAGCTGCTCGGCGGCGCCGGCAAAGCGCGACAGAACGAGGACGCCCGGATCTTCTGGCGCCTGGGCCGCGATATATTCCTTGGCCACGAGATTCATGCCATCGCGCAGTGGCGTGACGAGCCCGACGGCGCTTTGCCTATAGAGGCGGGTCAGAACATTCTGCGGGAAACCGCGGTGAAGATAGGTAACGGGCGTCCAGCGCATGTCGCCGAACCGGCCGTTGATGCGCCCGACCAGACGTTCCACCTCCTCGCGGATGGTCTGATAAACGGGCAGCGATTCTCGCGTGGGCGGCGCGATCTGCACGAGCCGCACCCGGCCGCGATGCTCGGGAAATTCGTCCAGCAGCATTTCAAAGGCGCGCAAGCGATCGGGCAGCCCCTTCGTATAGTCGAGGCGGTCGACGCAGATGATCGTCTTCATGTCTTCGCCGAGATCGGGAAGCACGGGGCCCTTCTCGCTCTCGCTCTCGGCCAGCTTGCGGAACGCCCCCGCGTCGATGCCGATGGGGAACACCGAAGCCAGGGTCGTTTCCCCTTGCGCGGCGATGCGATCGCCACGGAGCTGCTCGCCATCGAGCGATGCGGCCACGTAGCGGCGGAAATTGTCACGGTCAGTGCAGGTCTGAAAGCCGACCACGTCGTAGACCATGAGCGCGTTGCCGAGCCGCTTCTGGCCGGGAACGGCGGCGAAAATCTCAGGCGACGGGAAGGGCGTATGGAGGAAAAATCCGATGCGGGCCATGCAGCCCCGGCCTTTCAGCGCCTCGGCGAGGGGGATCAAATGGTAGTCGTTAATCCAAATCATATCGTCCGGGCCGATCAGCGGCATCAGCGCGTCGGCGAATCTGGCGCTGACGTTGAAATAGATCTCGTTGTGCTCCTCGTTGCATTGGGCAAGATCGAGGCGGTAGTGGAGGGAGGGCCACAGGCACCGGTTGGCGTAGCCGTAATAATAGCCTTCGGCTTCCTCGGGCGTGAGGTCGATGGTGGCCACGGTGAGGCCGGAGACGGTCTCGACTTTCGGCGCCTGGGTTGCGGCATCTTCCGTCACGTCGCCGCTCCAGCCGAACCAGAGACCGTGCGAGGCCTTCAACGCATCGCCAAGAGCGACGGCGAGGCCGCCGGTTTGAAACTTGGCGGTAAAATCCGCGACGCGGTTGGAGACGACCACGAGCCTTCGCGACTTATCTGTCATCGCGCGCCTCCCGGCGTTGGGCAGGCGTCGGCGCGGTGGTGCCATGTTCCAGGCTTGAGACGTTCCACGTCATAGCGCATAGCCCTTTCGAGGACGCCCTCATGTTCCACTTCCGATTGAAGTGCCTGACTTTAAACCGAAAATGTCCGAACGGGCTCCTAACATGGCGGGAATTGTTCTACGCCAGAGGTTGAGCCAACCCCTTCGGCGGGACGCCAGGCGGGCTCCGGAGCCCCTAAAGCATTGGAATCATGACTGGAACACTGGCCTAAGCCTGAAACCGAATGAGGTCTGATGACGAAGTCTTTGCCCCCCGTCCCGGCGAATACCGCCTTTTTCATCGATTTTGACGGGACGCTTGTCGACATCGCGCCACGGCCGGATCTGGTCGTGGTCGAGCCGCGTGTGCGCCATTTGCTTCGATCTCTCGGCGAGCAATTCGATCAGGCGGTCGCCGTGGTGACAGGGCGCCCGCTCGACGTGGTCGATGGCTTTCTCGCGCCCCTCAAACTGGCGGTCGCCGCCGAGCATGGCTCGATCCGGCGCGACGCATCGGGGCATGTCCATGCGGACTCACACGGTGTCGAGGCGGTGGACGCCGCCGCGGCGCGGCTCCAGAAGCTCGTGGAGGCCAATCCCGGACTTATTCTTGAGCGCAAGCAGGTCTCGGTGGCGTTGCATTTCCGCCAGCGGCCAGAGCTGGCCTCGGTTTGCCAGGACGCGGTGGAGGAGGCCGTGGCCAGCAATGACGGTCTCGTCATTCTTCCCGGGAAGATGGTCTTCGAGGTGAAGCCCGCGGGCATCGACAAGGGCGTGGCCATCCGGGCGTTTCTCGACGAAGCGCCATTTCGCGGGCGCGTCCCGGTCTATATGGGCGACGACGTCACCGACGAGCATGCCTTCGCCGTGGTGAACGCGCTTGGTGGCATCACCATCAAGATCGACAACGGCGACACCGTGGCGCAATACCGGACCGATCGGGAGGGCCTGTTCGCCTGGATGGCCGGCCTGGTCGAAAAGGCTTGAAAGCAGCGAGTTTCATCGCATTTGCGTAGGCGCGAGGCGCCCGCCCGGCCTTACTTGAGCCGCCAATAGGCCCTATATGGAGATGGAGGTCCGGAAGCCATTAAGCTTGAGCGGCGCGGTTAAGCTCTGAGGTATCAAAGGACATGTTGGACGACATGCCACGGCAGAGCACGACCCTCGTTGCCCAATCTGGAACCGACCTGGCGAGCATGGTCGATGAGTCCGCCGCGAAACCGGTCAAGGCGCGCCGTCGTCTGTTCGCCCGCCGCCAGAAAGTGGTGAAGCAGAGCGCGCTCGGCATGCTGCTTCGCCCCATCGGTATCGCCATCGGCGTTGTGCTCGTCACCTACGCGGTGCTGTCGCTCGGCACGAGTTTCTATCGCAGCTATTACCGCCATCTCGACCACACTGCTCCGGTCCATGTCGACCAAAGCATGTTCGACATTTTCTTCCCGAGCAGGAGCCTGCCGCCCGACGCCGTCGACCTTGTCATCAGGGACGTGGATGGCTCCTTGCACAAAGTCGTGGCGAGCAAGTCCGAGACGGACAAGTTCGTCAACGCCACCATCCTCATGCTCGATCAGGAGCGCGCGCGCATCAAGGCGACGGCGCACCAGGATCTCGACCGCAGCTTCGCGCTGGCCTTCCGCGGCCGTGACCAGACCATCGCCGCCTATGCCGATTGGTTCTTCGCTTGGAAGCGCTCTTACGTGGTGTTGTCGGAAACCATTTCGTCGACGATCACGCGCTTCTTCGAGACCGGCAAATACGAGTCGCTCACCGAGGCCGTCGAGGCCGACGTGAAGGACTATTTTTTGCGGAACTACAAAGAGCAGGTGCTGAAGCCTGAAATTCGCGACGAGACGATTGCCGAGGGTGTCGAGCAGGCGGTGCGCCATGCCCATGACAGCTACCGCCGGGTGATCGCCAATGGCGACATGCGGCTTCAATTGTTTCTCGCCAAGCACACGAGCCATTTGGAAGACATTCCGGCGGCAACGCCCATGACCAATATCGCGCTCGATTGGGATGCGCAGAAGTGGAAGGCGCCGGTCTATCTCATGGAAGATCGTGCCTTCGATGGCGTGGTGGGTGTTGGCACCGCGGCAGCCGGCGGCACGGTGGGCGCGCTCGCGCTCGGTCCGGCCATCAACGCTATTCTCGCGCGAAGCTTCGGACAGTTGTCCCAGCGGTTCGCCACATCGCTTGGGACACGGCTTGCCCTGGCCGAGCCGGGGGCCGTCGCCGGCACGCTCATTCACCCCGTGGGCGGGCAGGTGGTGGGCGCGGCCATCGGCGTTTTGATCGGCACCGTGGTCGACTATCTGGCGAACGAAGCCAATGAGGCGATCAACCGAGAGAATTTCATCGCCGCCAATGAGGAGGCGCTTGACGCCACCATCGTTGCGTGGAAGTCGGGGCTAGAGGACAGCGTCGATACAGCCATCGACAAATGGTTCGATGACGCCCGGGCGTCCGTGGTGCTCGCGGCCAGATAGACCCCGGTTTTTGGTGGATTCCGGCGGGGAATTTCAGTCGCAATTCCGCCGCTTGGCGGGCTATGCTTGAGCCCAACGAGCAAAGGCTAGGGGCGTCCAAGACATGGAGCAAAACGTCAAAGCCATAGCGCGGCCGGCGACCAGCCGGTCTCTGCGCGAGGCGATCCGTGAAGCACGCCTCGAGGAGGCCGAGCGCATCGACGTTACCGCTGATCGTCGCGACGGCGAGATCGCCCGGCTCGAACTGCTCAAGGCCGAACTCGAGACCGTGTTCGCCGAGATCCCGACGCCGGACGACAGGTTCAATCTGGCGCTCGTGCCGAGCCGCCCGGCGCGGCTGTGGATCGACCTGTTCACCTATGTGGCCATCGATGACGTCTCGGGGTCGTATCTCTTCATCCGCAATAGTGAGAGCGGGCGGCGGACGCTGTTCAGCGCGACCAACGTCGCCGACATGGCCAACCGCATCACCAAGCACATGGCGCATGAGATCGTGCGGCGGCAGCGGCTGGAGACGGCGTTGCTAGAGTCTGGTCCCCGCGAGAAGATCGCCATGGAGACGGAGAGTTCTGGCCCCCGCATGGGCGTGGTCCTCTCGGCCTTCGTGGTCGGGCTGCTAACCGGCGCGGTGGGCTTGTTCGCGGCCGTTTGGCTCAGCGCTCCCTAAGCACACGCCGCTCACATTCCCAGACGTTATCGGACCCCGCCGCCGCGCGGCCGACCATCTCCACGTGCCAGCCATCGCCGGCGCGCTCGATATTATATTCATTGTAGCGGGCGCCCCGTGTGGGGCCCTGGCCTTCCACGGCTTCCGACGCCGACGGCACGCCGACAATGATCGCCGGACCCGAGACGGTCTCAAGTTCGTTCACCGTCTGCGCATGCTTGTGGCCGTGCAGTACGAGCTCAACCCCATGGGTCTTCAACACCTCGCGGAGCTGGCGCGCATCGCGCAAACCATGGGTCCAGCCCATCTGACCGGGGAGCGGCGGATGATGGATCAGCACCACGCGGAACAGGCCTTCGCGTCCGAGCCGATCGAGAGCCTTCGCCAAAGATTCAAGCTGCGCTTTGCCCAGACGGCCCGCGGCGATGAACGGCATGGTTGGGATGGCGGAGGACAGGGCGATAATGCCGATGTCGCCGATCCGGCGCACGAAGGGGAAGCCGCCCTCCGGCGTGGGATGCAGCGCCTCTCCCACCTCGTTGGAGACCATATAAGGGCGCCAATGACGCGTGCTGGTGTCGGGATGAATGCGCACATAGGCGTCGTGATTGCCGGGGATCGCCGTCACCTGCTCCGGGGGCCCGAGATGATGCAGCCAGTCCGCGGCGCGCAGATATTCTTCCGGCACGCCGAGATTGACCAGGTCGCCGGTGACGGCGATGTGGTCGGGCTTCCGCTCGATGAGATCGCGGGTGAGGAGGTCTAGGATCTCGCGCCGATGCATGTGCTTGCGGCCGCGATGCCAGTTCACATAGCCGAGGATGCGTTTCGACAAGAGGTGCCGGCGCTTGATGCGCGGCATCGGGCTCAAGTGAATATCGGACAGATGGGCGAGGGTGAACACGGGCGCGGGAGACCTTCTTAAAAGGCGGCTCTTCTGTCGCTCTGCCTATTGCAAATGGTCTTTCAAGCCAAGCTGTTGTCCTTCCTGGACAAGGGCCGCGGCGAACCGCCATGGTGCTCGAGATCGGATTTTCAGAGCTTGAATACAGGAGGCTAGGCTGAGCTTCGCACCATCACGCAGCGCCCCCGTCGCGCGGCTTATCACGGCGCTGCGCCGCCCTTTTTGGCGCTTGCGCCGGGGCATGACGCTCGGCGCGCAAGGGGTAATCATCGACGCGGAGGGGCGCGTGCTGCTGGTCCGCCATAGCTACCGGCCGGGCTGGTTCTTCCCCGGCGGCGGTGTGGAGTGGGGCGAGACCTTGGAAGAGGCGGTTGTCCGCGAGTTGGAGGAGGAAGTCGGCGTCACGCTGACCGCGCCGCCCATATTGCATGGGATGTTCTCCAACGGCGCTAACTTTCCTGGCGACCATATCGCGGTATTCATCATCCGCCATTGGACGCGGCGCGGGACCTATCGCGCCAAAGGAGAGATCGCCGAGACCGGGATGTTCGCGCCCGATGACGTGCCGGCGCTGATCGAGAAGGGCACACGCGCCCGTCTTGCCGAGATTTTCGATCACGCGCGTTTAAGGCCGAAATGGTAGTGCGGTTTGGCTATTCGTCGTCGTCGCCGGCGAGGCGCTTGGTGATTTTGGCGACGTGATGGCCTTGGAAGCTGGCGAGGTTCAGCTCTTTTTGCGACGGCGTGCGAGAACCGTCGGGGGCGGCGATGGTGCCGGCACCGTAGGGCGAGCCGCCCTTCACTTCACTGATGTCAGCCAGGTCCGGCGCGGAATAGGGGAGCCCGACCACGACCATGCCGTGATGGATCATGGTCCAGTGCACGGAGACGATCGTCGTCTCGTTGCCGCCGCCCGTGGAGGTGGAGGTGAAGGCGCTGCCCACTTTGCCGATCAGCGAGCCGGCCACCCAGAGCGGGCCGGTCTGGTCGAAGAAGTGCCGCATCTGCGAGGACATGTTGCCGAAGCGGGTCGGTGTGCCGATGATAATGCCGTCATACTCGGCGAGTTCCTGCGGGTCGGCGATCTCCGCCGGCTGGTCCACCTTCATGAAAGCGGCGCGCATGACATCCTCGGGCATCAGCTCGGGCACGCGCTTAACGGTCACGTGCACGCCTTCAACCGCGCGCACGCCATGCGCCATGGCATAGGCCAGAGTTTCAGTATGCCCGTAGGACGAATGATATAGGACGAGCAGTTGTGCCGTGTCCGCCATGAGGATGCCCCCGATTATTTTTAGGGGCGCCACGACCCCTCATCGCTAGTCTTTAGCTTAACAGATTCAACAATATGACGAGAGGCGATAACACATACTGAAGGGGGGCGGGGTCGTAAATTGGTCCGAGCCCGCCGGCGTACCGCTTTTTAGATTGCTGGACCTGGGGCCGCCGTCCGTGATATGGCAGCGCCCGTCATGGGTACGAGGATCACAAGTTCAACTTTTCCGCGACGACGAGCGCGCGCCCGCCTTGCGCGGACCGCTTAAGCCTCGTCGCCGTCACCTCGTCTCTCATCATCTGAAGACCGCGTTTGGTGCCTGCGAGCGAGGGATGCCCCCTCGATCAGACACATTGGTGCTAACGCCATGACGAACTTTGAAATCCACCTTGAAACCCCAGCCGACGGCCCGGCGCTGTCGCAACTTTCGGCCGATGCTTTCGGTCCCGGCCGCTTTTCGCGGAGCGCCTACCGGGTGCGCGAGGGCGTGCCGCCGGTTCCCGCGCTCAGCCTGACCGGCTGGCTCGGCGGGTGCTTGGTCGGCGGCGTTCGCTTCACCGCCATTCGGATCGGCGGGGCTGAGGGAGCCGCGCTCTTAGGCCCGCTCCTGGTCGACCCTTCGATGAAGGGCAAAGGCTATGGCAAGGCCTTGGTGAGCGAAGGCCTGGTCCGGGCGCGCGAAGCCGGCTTCGGCCTCGTGCTGCTCGTCGGCGACATGCCCTATTACAGCCGCTTCGGCTTTGCCAACGTGCCACCCGGCCAGATCGTGCTGCCCGGGCCGGTGGACCCGGCAAGATTGCTTGTGGCGGAGATTGTGCCGGGCGCGCTTGAAGGCGTGGCCGGTCGAATCAAAGCCCATGCGCCGTCGCGCTAGTGGCCTTCGCGGAACCAGGTGGCGGCCAGTAGGCCAAGCAGCAGGGCCAGCGCCAGGAAGCCGGTAAAGAGCGGGAACAGACGCACGCCTTTTACGTGATAGGCCTCGCGCTTGTGCAAGCCTATCCAATCGGCGCCATGCATTACGTGCCCGCTGCGCATCGTCACGAGGCGCGGCAGGTCGACATCTTCGCTAGCTTCGGCGGCTTCACGACCGAGCCAGAAGACGCCACCGCCAGTCTCTTCGAGCAGCGGTCCGAGCGGTCCGTCAGTGGCGGTCACCGCGGCGAGCTCCCGCGTGTTGGCGTTGCCCACGGTAACGATGCTGGCCAGCTTGCCGGAAGCCACGCGATAGACGCCCTGCTCATCGACGGTCATGGTCTTGCGCCAGAGCCCGCGCTCGCCCGCCTCAAGGGTGATGGTCTCGTCCTTGCCGGACGGCGTGGTCATGATGACGGGTTCGATCTCGTCCTTGATCGAGCGGCGCTCGATGATCAGCGTCTGGCCGCGGCTCGTGGCCCGCAAGGTCTCTTCCTCGAGTTCGGGCTCCTTCATTAGCCAATGGGCGAGGCGCCGGAGAAGGTCGGTATAAGGGCCGCCGCCGTCATAGCCGCGCGCCCACAGCCACGCATGGTCGGAGAGCAGGAGCGCCACGCGCCCTTCGCCACGCTCGCCAATGACGAGAAGCGGTTTGTCGTCGGCGCCCTTCATCAACACTTCGGCTTCCTGCGGCCTGACCTCGACTACCCGGAACCAGCGGCCCCAGGAAGGTTCGTCGCCGCCCGCGCCCGGCAGGTCGGCGGTGACGGGATGCCGTTTGCCGAGTTCGGTCAGCGCCGGCTTATAAGGCTTTTCGATTACACGGCCGGTCGGCACGGCGGGCAGAATATCGCCGAGCGGCGTGCGGTAGAGGCTGAGAGCCGAGGCATAGTCGTTGCCGGCGGAGACTAGAACGGCGCCACCGTCTTCCACATAACGGGCGACGTTCTCCAGATAGAGCAGGGGCAAGACGCCGCGCCGCTGATAGCGGTCGAAGATGACCAGGTCGAACTGGTCGAGCTTCTCTTGGAACAGTTCGCGGGTCGGGAAGGCGATCAGCGACAACTGATTGATGGGCGTGCCGTCCTGCTTCTCCGGCGGGCGGAGAATGGTGAAATGCACGAGGTCGACAGCGGCGTCGGACTTCAGCATGTTACGCCAAGTGCGTTCGCCGGCGTGAGGCTCGCCCGAGACCAGAAGCACGCGCAGATTCTCGCGCACGCCTTCCACGGTCAGGATGGTACGGTTGTTGATATTGGTGAGCTCGCCGGGCGCGGCATCGACCTCGATGCTCACGATATTGGGACCGGCGTGGTCGATCTTCACGGGAATCTCGATGGTCTCGCCGATGCGGACGGCCTGCTGCGTCGGCTTTTGGCCTTGATGGGTGACGGTCAGGATCGCGGTTCCAGCAGCGCCAGGCTTGGTCTCGGAAACCTTCACCTTGATCGGCTGAACGCTGCCGACAATGCCGAAGCGCGGCGCGGTCAGCACCTGAAGCCTGCGGTCGAACTCGCCAGGTTTGCCGGTGAGCAGGGCGTGCACCGGCGCGTCGAAGCCGAGCGCCGCGGCGGAGGCCGGCACGTCATGCACTTCGCCCTCGGTGATCATGATGACGCCGGCGAGGCGGTCGGGGGGCACGTCGGACAGCGCCTGCGCCAAATCGGTAAACAGCATGGTGCCGTCGCGCTCATTGTCGGCGGAGGTCGAGATGGAGCGCACGAAGCGCACGTCGAGATCCGGGATCGTCTTGAGACGGTCCTCCAGGCCTTTGCGGACGGCTTCAGTGCGCTTGGTGCGGCCCGCGATGGCCTGGCTCTGGCTGTCATCGACGACGACAGCGACGATGTCGTTGAGCGGCTCGCGGTCTTCTTGTTTCAGATGCGGGTTGGCCATCGCCAGCAGGAGCATGGCGAAGGAAATCAGGCGCAAGACAGCGCCCCGGCGTGCGCGCCAAAACAGAGCGGCGAGCAACACCGCGCCGATTCCGGCAATGATCCATAGGACCGGCCAGGGCACGAAGGGGATGAACTCGACGGACCAGTTCATGGCTTATTGTCCTAGGCGTTCGAGCAGGGCGGGAATGTGCACCTGATCGGCCTTGTAGTTGCCGGTGAGCGCATACATCACCAGATTGACCCCGGCGCGAAATGCCATTTCCCGCTGAATCTCGCCGCCAGGGACCACCGGATACATCGGCCGGTTCCCATCGTCGAGAGCCCAGGCGGAGGCGAGGTCGTTAGAGGTAATGACCAAAGCGCTCACGCCGTCGGTGCGCCGCGAGCGCTTGTCACGTTCGGCTTCGTTTGTGCCCACGGCCTCGACCCATAAGGAACCGCCGTCCCAGCGGCCAGGGAAGCTGCTCAACAGATAGAATGACCTGGTGAGAACGTGGTTCTCAGGCACCGGCTCAAGCGGCGGGATGTCGAGCTGGCCGATCAGCCGGGTGAGCGCCTTCCCTTGGGTGCCGCCATACGCCACGCGCTCCTGATCGCGCGTATCGAAAATGATCATGCCACCTTGCTTCATATAGGTGTCGATCTTGGCCAGCGTCGCATCGGACATGGGCTCGGCGTCCTCGAGCACGGGCCAATAAAGCACCGGGAAGAAGGAAAGCTCATCGGTGTCGATGTTGACGCCCATGGGCTCGTCCGGCTCCAGCGCCGTGCGAGCGCGCAAGACCCGGCTCAAGCCCGACAAACCCGCTTCGCTGGTACGGTCGATCTCGGCATTTCCGGTCAGCACGTAAGCGAGACGTGTGCTGAGAGCGGCTTTCAGCGCGAAGTCGTCCGCCGCTTCGCTTGTCGACTTGGGCGTTTCAGCGGCAAAGGCTGGGGGCGAAACGGCAGGTGCTAGGAGCGCGAGCGCAAATGCCAGCGCGAAGACGAGCGCCGCGCCGCGCGCCGCAAGGCGGCGCCGAAAGCGTAGCCCCGTGCTCAGGGCCAGCACGGCGAGAATATCGATACCGAACAAGAGGAGTGCGGCGAGATAGAGCCAAGGCTCAAGCGCCAAGGGATTCTTCAACGTGTAGCCGCCCGCCTCGGTCGCGCCTTCGATGGTGGCCAGCGGTGTGAGCGCGGTGTCCGGCGTCACCAGGTTGAGGGCGCGGACGGAATCCGACGGGCCATAATAGCCGGGCGGATGGTCTGGCCCGGGCACGGTTTGATCGATCTTGTCGGGTGCGATCGGGGCGGCGCGCAAGGGCGGCGGGATCAATTGGCCGAAGCCGTCGAGAGTCTGGATCGGCGCCAGCGCCGTGGCGGAAGATGACGTGACTGTTGCCGCCTCGACCGTCGCGCCCTCCTCTTCGTCGCCGGCTTGCGCCACCACCTGGCTTGGCCCGAGGGCGATGGCGCGGCGGAGCATCTCCACGAAGAGTCCGGAAAGCGGCAGGTTCGACCAGTTCGAGTTGGCGGTGACATGGAACAGCACGATCCACCCCTGGCCATGTTTGGCGGCGGTGACGAGCGGTGTGCCGTCGCCAAGCGTTGCCCAGACCTCCGCATCCGTGGCCACGGTGGGGTCGGCCAGCACTTGCCGGTTGACGCGCACGTCGTCGGGGATGTCGAGCCCCTTGAACGGGCCCTTCTCCTCGAACTGCGCCAAAGGCTGCGGGGTGCTCCAGGAGAGCGATCCGCCAAGCGTGCGGCCACCACGGCGCAGCACGACGGGCAAGAGCTCATCACCGCCTTGCTCAAGCCGCGGACCGGCAAAGCGGATCAGCACGCCGCCCCGGTCGAGCCAGGTTTCCAATTCTTCTTGAGTGCCGGCGACCAGCTTGCCGATATCGGC
>SDBT01008218.1_pt1 | contig 17066 bp, 10 predicted proteins | sample 2277101 | NCBI WGS metagenome assembly SDBT01 (sample SAMN10404973, study PRJNA504765) | marine sediment metagenome | isolation source: marine sediment core GS10_PC15, 103 cmbsf | place: Arctic Ocean: Southern Knipovich Ridge | collected 2010
GGAAGGGGCTTAAAGTCAACTATAGCAAGTGTTTCTGCTCCTTCCCCCTTGACGGGGGAAGGCTGGGATGGGGGTGATCCGAAGGAGGCAGAATCAACCGACCGACTACTTTGAGACAGCATCGTTCTGTCGCCAGAGCCACAAAGATATTGAGCAATGGCTTTCAGCGATCAGCAGGTTGCTGTCTTGTGGGATCTAAGCTGAACGCTGACGGCTGATAGCTGACTGTTTACATCTGTGAGTATCCGCCCAATCCGCGTCATCCGCGTTCTATTCTTCCGACCATGTACGGAAAATTCAAAGTCGGGTTTATTGGGCTTTGCTATAGACATAATCGTCCGTCGAATGTATAATTAAGAATACCTGGTCACTGTGGAATCAGTCATAAGAGCAACCATCACATTCTTTCACAAAATGCCACAAACTGAATACAAAGGCAGCAAATACATAGCTCTGTCAGAGGAACTCCGAAACCTCGGTGTCAGGGGTATGCTCTTTCGGATCAATTATGAGCTATCCAAAAAGCTGGGATTTATTGAGAGGAGACATCCCGCCGGAGAATTATCAGCGGAGGATTTGGTCGGCGCACTGAATCTGGAGAATCCCGATTTGGCTGGTGTCCGCAGTGCATACAATTCTCACGGCAGTGACAGTGCCGTTGCCGAATTCATCAAACACCTCAAGTCCAGGGAATCGCCCGGATTCTTTTTCAACTGGCGGGATCGGGAGTTGTATCAGAGCCTTCTCAGGGAGCGATTTGCACATCAGGAAGCGCAGCTTGTGAAACAGGCTGATAGGGTTTGTCGCCACCAATTTGAAATTTTCGGCTCCAATTCCATAGAATTCGGCGACGAAATCAACTGGCATTTTGAGCCTGAAACTGGTCGCGATTGGCCTCTTGAACACTGGTCGAAGATTGACGTCAGGGGACCGGATCGGATTGGCGATGTAAGGCTGACATGGGAGTTAAACCGGCATCAGTTCTTTCTCACCCTGGGCAGGGCATATTGGTTTACCGGCGATGAGAAATACGCTCAGGAATTCGTCAGCCTGCTGCGCGGGTGGATCGACGCGAATCCGCCGGAGATGGGCGTCAATTGGTACAGTAATCTGGAGATTGCCATGCGATTGATCTCCTGGATATGGGCTTATCATTATTTTCTGGACTCGCCTCTTTTCGACGATCATCTCCACTTCAATTTCCTGAAAATTATTCTGCAAAGCTGTCGGCATCTCGCCAGAGATTTCAAATACTCACTTCGCAGCATGAAAAACAACCATGTGATAGGCGATGCTGCGGCTCTGGTATTTGCAGGCATTATGTTTCCTGAGTTCAAGGAATCAAAGATATGGAGAGAAAAATACATTGACGTCCTATACCAGGAGTTAGAGGATCAGATCTATCAGGACGGCGTGAATTTTGAGCAGGCTATTAGCTACCATCGCTTCGTACTCTATTTCTACCTTTTGCTGCTCAGGATCATGCAGATCAACAAATATAGTGTGCCGGTCAGGCTGCATCGGAAGCTGGAGAAGATGATCGAGTTCATGATGTACGCAATGAAGCCTGACGGGACGATGCCGCAGATTGGTGACTCAGACGACGCGAGGGCAATAATTCTGAGTAATGATAGGGTTGACAGCATCGCGCCGGCGTTATCCACCGGAGCGGTGCTGTTCCAGCGCGGAGATTTCAAGAATGCCGCTGGCGAATTGAGCGAAGAGACATTCTGGATCATCGGGCGGGAAAGCATTGAGCTATTTGACTCTTTAGATGAGTCAGTCCCATCGAATCTGTCGCGAGGTTTTCCAGATGGTGGATATTACATAATGCGCACCGGCTGGGACGCTGATGCCAGGTATATGTTATTCAAGTGCGGCCCACATGCGGCGCATGGACACGCCGATGCTCTGCACATTGAAATGTATTGCGCAGGGAAAAGCTGTCTGCGTGATTGCGGAACATACACGTACAACGGCCCGTGGGAATGGCGCACCTTTTTCCGATCCACCAGAGCGCATAACACAGTGGTGATAGACGGGGAGAGTCAGAGCATTCCTCATCGTGTCTTTCGATGGCTGAAACCCGCTAATACCAGGACTTTATCGTGGATTACTTCCAGTAGTTTTGACTACATAGACGCAGAGCATGATGGATACAACAGATACAAAGAGCAGGTCACACATAGGCGTGCAGTATTCTTTGTAAAGCCCGGCTATTGGGTGATCTTTGACAGGTTGATAGGGAGCGGAGAGCATTCAATCGAGCTGCTTTTTCACACGCCGTGCGAGGAACATGAACTGGATAAGGAATCGAAGATATTCCGGACACAGGATTTCGCCATTATTCCCGTTGCTCCTGATGACCTTGATGTGGAGGTGCATGAGTCCTCCGAAGAGCCAATTCAGGGCTGGTTTTCGCCGTGCTACGGAGTGAAATTGCCTTCTAACACGCTGGTTTACAGCTTCACTGATGAATTACCGAAAGTAATGGTCACGATTCTTGATGCTGGCGGCTCCATACTTGATGCTGAGTGTTCAGTATTCGGTGAGGAAGGTCTGGCAATTGATGTAAATCTGCGAAATTTTGACGATACACTCATCCTCAACCAGGGGCAGAAATCCGCCGACGCGCGGACAGGCATAAACACAGACGCGGCGGTGGTTTATCTAAGAAAAAACAAGGTCAGCGGGAAATTTGTCCGCGTAGGGCTTATTTCCGGAAAATACGTCCGTTTGGCGGGAAAACTGTCCGTAGAAGGAAATCAGTCCGCGAAAAGTGTCGATCTGTCCGTCTTACCGGATGGCAAAACCGCGATGGAAATAGACCCTGAGATGGATGTTCATATTGAGATATGAGGCCGAATGCGGAAAGTCATAAAACGATAAAGACGATCTGGATGATCAACCATTTCGCGACCCCACCAGACGCGCCCGGCGGGACGCGGCACTATGATTTCGGCGCTGAACTGGTGAAGCGAGGATATGAGATCACAATCTTCGCCTCCAATTTTAATTATATGCTCCGGGAGGTGCGTAGGGGCGAATCTTGTATTCGCCCGGTGATTTCAGAAGGGCGAATACAAGATTCGCCCCTACGTTATGGCAGCGCCAGATTTGTATGGATCAAAGTATTTCGGTATAGAAAGAATAACTGGCGCAGAGCGGCGAATATGTTGAGCTTTGCGCTTAATGTTATGGCTGTCGGATTTGTGCGGCGGCGTCCGGATGTGATAATTGGATCATCGCCGCATCTGTTCGCTGCTCTGGCTGCATATATACTGGCAAAGATCAAAGGCAGTAAGTTCTATCTGGAGGTACGCGATCTGTGGCCGCAAGTGCTGGTCGATATGGGAGTTGCTGCGGAGAAGAGCCTATCAGTCGTGCTTCTGCGCTGGATTGAAGCTCTGCTTTACCGGGGTGCGGATAGGATAATCGTCCTTTCGGAAGGCGCGGGGAAGTATATAGCTGATCGTGGTATCGCTTCTGAAAAAATCTCGCTGCTGCCTAACGGTGTTTATCTGGAGCAGTTTAAGGTTACTGAGAGCAGAGAAAACGTCAGAGAGCGATTGGGACTGACTGGCAAGTTCGTGGTAATGTACGCTGGCGCTCATGGCCCGGCTAATGCGCTGGATACCATTGTTCAGGCGGCTGTGATTATGAAGAAAAGCAAGAGCGCGGCTAATATAGCTTTTGTGCTGGTGGGCGATGGGCCGTGTAAAGATGAGCTTCAGCAGATGGTGGCTGAGAATAACCTGAACAATGTGAAAATGCTTCCCGCTGTCCCGAAAAGCTCCATACCTGACTTGCTTAACGCTGCTGATGCTCTGGTCATTACGCTGCGTTCGGTGGACTTGTTTTCGTATGGTGTGAGTCCTAACAAGCTCTTTGAATATATGGCCAGCAGCAAGCCGATCCTGTGTGCTGTCAATGGGGAAGTGGCAGATCTGGTTAAAGCAGCAAATGCAGGTGTCGTTGTGGAACCAGAAAATCCCGCTGCTCTTGCGCAGGCGGCTCTTTCCCTTGCAGAAAATAAGGACAAATGCTCCATCTACGGAGTGAGTGGACGTAGGTTCGTGGAGGAAAATTTTTCCCGATCGCGTATGGTGGAAAATCTGATCTCGATGATTAGTACTGCTCTGTAAATAGAGTTCCACGCGGGAGGGTGAGCCTCCTGGCGAACCATTTGCTGTCAGCGGCTCAGCGGGAGCTTCGCCCTCCCGGACAAAATGCAGTACCTTTTCCAAGACTTGCTCAGGACCATGAGCCTATAGATCCTTAGACTTCATGTATTGCTCTATGATCCGCTCTATCAGCTCGGTGGTGGATTTCCCCGGAGCGCCGGGTATGATTCGCATTTCACCGCCAAGAGACTCTACTGTCTCTCGTTCGATAACCTGATCCAGCTTATAATCCCCACCTTTCACGTGCATATCCGGGCGCAGGTCATGCAGGAACTGGATAGGGTCCAGTTCGGGGAAGATCATCACGTAATCCACGCATTCCAGAGCCGCCAGAATCTCAGCCCTCTCGTCCTCAGGTACTAGTGGTCGCTTATCGCCCTTGATAGCGCGGACAGACTCATCGCTGTTTATCGCCACTATCAGTATATCCCCTTGCTCCTTAGCCTGTTGCAGGTACCTCAAATGCCCCACATGCAGAATATCAAAGCACCCGTTTGTAGTGACTATCTTCTTGCCCTGACGACGCGCTTTGTCGATCGCCAGTTTTAGCTCTTCTCGCGTTTTTATTTTTCCTGACATTTATACGACGCCCTTTATTATGGCCTCCCGGCTGCAGGTCCCCGGGCTGGCGGGGGATTTTCTCCCTCCATGCTACGAAGCCCTTCCATTGGCCCGTAAGCGGCAGTTGAGATCATAATGTAAAGTCCTGATGAACCCAGCGTATCCTGTTCCTGATAGGCGAATCTCCACATGCGCTGAACTAGATCGCGCTTGATGTCCGCATAGGCTGGGTCAGCCTGCAAGTTCATCATTTCGTGAGGATCGCTCCGCAGATCATACAGCTCATCATAGTCGAAGCCATTGTAGACATATTTAAAATCTTTGGTCATGATGGCTCGCTGCGTGAAGTAGTTTTCCACTCCGTTACACTGGGTACAGATCTCCTCGCGCCAGGACTCAGGTTGCTCATTGCGCAGGAACGGCGACAGGCTTGTGCCGGTGAAATAGCGATCAGTCTCAATTCCTGCCAGATCCAGGAAGGTGGGCGCGAAATCAGCCAGTGAGACGAGGTCTTCCACTCGTCGTCCCGGATTAGCGATACCGGCTGGCCAGCGTATCACCGCCGGAACGTGATATGCCCCGCGGAAAGATGGCACGCCCTTGTGAAATAGACCATGCTCACCGCAGTAGTCGCCATGATCCGAGCAATATAGAACCACGGTATTGTCCGCCTGACCGGTTTTCTCCAGCGCATCCAGCAGCTTGCCGAACATTTCGTCCAGATAGGTACACATAGCCCAGAAGTGGCGGATAGCGTCGCGAGTTTTGAGTTCACCCAGTTGGCCGAAGCGCATTTCCCGCAGCTTGCGGTAATAGTTGGGCTTATCCCTCAGAGTATCCCAATAGCTGATCGGAAGCGGCACGTCATCAAGATTATACTGATCTATGTAGCGTTGGGGGAGCATATAAGGCGCATGGGGCATATTCCAGCCCACAAACATAGCCCACGGGTCATCCCCGTTGGTCATATCAGGAAGGGCCGCGATCGCAACTTCCAGAGAACGCTCATCGCCCTTTCCCCTTGAGTCGCTCGCGCCATAGAGTGTATGATCGCGATAGCCCTGCATGACGATCTCGCCATCTTCCCTCTCGGATGGTTCAGGTCGTTGGGCTGCCTTGCGGAGTTGCTCCCACGTTTCTGCCTCGTCCTTTACAGTGCTCTGGGGATAAGGCCTCAACTCTCGCCAGCCGCGATCTCTGGGCGCTTCCTCTGCGCTGACGTGCCATTTTCCCACGTAGTTCATGTTATAGCCTGCGTCAGCCAGATCCTCGCTGAAAAGGCGCACTCCGGGATTCAATCCTCTGGACAGCGCCATCCCGTTGCTTACGTTATTCCATACGCCGTGCCTACTGGGATAAAGGCCGCTGTGAAATGTGGCGCGCGCCGGGCTGCAATGTGCCATAGGTATATGGGTCTGGGTAAATGTCACTCCATCCTCAGAGAATCTGGTTAGATTGGGCGTAATGGCCGGGTGTTCGGGCAGTACCGTATCGCCTCGCTGATGGTCGGTCATGACAATCAGAAAATTCGGTCTTTTCATATATTCAACTCCTCGGATTCTTCACCTTGCGTCTCCGCGTCATCCTCTGTGTCTCTGTGGTTATTTCCCTTATATGCTCTTATCATAGAGCATCTTGTTGCCTTTGTATGGATCGAGCAATTCAATCCCTTCGGCTCCCAGATGAGCGGTTACGGGCGTTCCCTTCCCTTGCTGCATGTAGGCGAAGTTGCATTCGCGTACCTCTCTGGCAGCCTGGATAATGGCCACGGAAAGACGCCCCTCTTCGGCATCGGGATAAGTGCCGCGCAGTTCCTCCGTTGTCGCCCCCAGATATTTCTTGCGCACCACTGCCAGAAGGCAGGCAACCAGGCTGTCCTTGCCGTAGCCGATGTATGCCTTTGAGCCATCTGAGCGGAGGACGTCGCGTGTGAAGTGGGTGTTTGAGGTGCGGCTTCCTTTCCCTTCTATGTAGTACCGCAGCCCGCGATACTGCGAGTCACATTCCACTTTGCCTCGAGTGGCCTGCATTTCGCTCTCCTGATTCACGGGTCCCTCAAAATCTCCGGGCATAATCCAGTTATTCAGGAACATGATATGCATCTGATTGTCAAATACCACACTCACCTGCACAGAATCATAAGCATCAATGTTATACTCGTGGAGCAGCTTCTGTTTTTGTCCCACTGCGAATACGGATACCGGCTTCGTCTTGAGGTAGTAGATGAAGAGATCTGTCCAGTGAACCCCCACGTAGCTGAATGGATCGCTCTGTGTAGCCCACTTAAAGGTCTTGGTTGACACTTCCAGTGGCTCTTCCAGCACAGCCCGACCGTAGAGCGGGCGTCCTATCTCGTGGATAAGCTCTGTGAAGATCTTGAGATGGTCAGGGTCATATCGCTTGTGCATATCCAGACCAACTACCAGACCATTTTGCCGACCCAATTCTATTATGGAATCCGCCTCGGACATGGTGAGCGTCATGGGCTTCTCGGAAATTGTATGCACATCTCGCTCCAGTGCCGCAAGCACTGGCGGTGCGTGTAGATTGTCCGGCGTGGCGACTGCGAGGACATCTAAATCCTCAAAGTCCGCGAGGATGTCCAGCCACGGGGTTTCGCCATGATAAGGCTTCAGATTACTGCCTGTGAGTTCCCTGTACGTTTCTTGAGCGCGTAGGGCAGATGCTTCGCTTCTGGTGGCAACTGCAACCAATTCAAATTCAATATCCGCACATCCACGCGCGTAGTCATCGAATCCCAGCCTGCCCAGCCAGGGCGCGATGCCACTTCGCTGCATGTCAGCATACGTCCGCAGATGCACATCTCCACCAAACATGCCGACGCCAACTAAAGCGATCTTGATTGTTCGCATATTCTTTCTCCTTGTTTGATTACCTCTATTTGATAAGTAAGTATCAGTAATGTTTCTGGAGTTTTTGGGATTTTCAGCGGCATTCAGAAAGTGTTACCTTAATCATACCGGGAAATGAACCGTCCCAAAAGTTGCTCCTTTACCAAATATTAGCATACTGCTCTCTATAACTCAATATAAATTCTCATCTTCCCGCTGGATGATGCGCCAATGGCGAACTCATACTACAGGAGATCTTTCTGCTTTACGAGAATGTATTGAAGAGGTATACTGTGATGCCGACAAGGGCATATAGGGATTGATTATTTTGTATTCGCCGTTTTGGAGGGCAATCATGTATGGAGTTATTCAGCCTTATCTATCATTGACTTTTATCTGGCTTGGACTTTTATCCGGCGCTGTTGACGAAGCTCCCCAGATCATCGGGAATCCGCTGGATATTATGCCTGTCTGGTCGGGGCATCCAGTGGGATTTTCATTACTCACTCAGCCTCCTCGACAATACGTCGCCTTCTATGATGCACAGCAGCGCATGACGGTTGCGGTACGCACCGTTAGCAACGCTGATTGGCACTTTATCCACCTCCCGGAAACCATCGGGTGGGACAGCCACAATTCCGTGACTATGGCCATTGACGACGGCGGCTACATCCATCTCAGCGGCAATATGCACTGCGATCCGCTGGTTTATTTCCGCACCACACAACCTTATGACGTTGATAGCTTCCAGCGGATCCACAGTATGGTAGGTGATAAAGAGCAGAAATGCACCTATCCCCGCTTCCTGCGCGGCGCTGACAATGAGCTTATTTTTACATATCGCGATGGCTCCAGCGGCAATGGTGACCAGATTTACAATGTATACGATCTGGAAAGCCAGACCTGGCGGCGGCTTCTGGATAAACCTCTTACCTCTGGCGAGGGTAAGAGGAACGCATATATCAACGGCCCCAGGCGCGGTCCCGATGGTCTCTTTCATCTCTGCTGGGTCTGGCGAGAAACTCCCGATTGCTCAACAAATCACGATCCATCATACGCGCGAAGCCGGGATCTCATCCACTGGGAAACTAGCGATGGGAAGCCATTGAGCTTACCCATTACTCTGGAAACCGGCGAGATCGTCGATCCTGTTCCCGTTGGCGGTGGTATCATCAACGGAAACACTGTCCTGGGATTTGATTCTCAGAATCGACCTATTGTCAGCTACCATAAATTCGACGACAGAGGATACACCCAGCTCTACAGTGCGCGGAGAGAAGAATCCGGTTGGAAAATCTATCAGACCAGCCAATGGGACTATCGCTGGGATTTCAAGGGCGGTGGAGCGATAAATTTCGAGATTCGCTTAGGGCCTGTTCGCGTTGAATCAGATGGACGTTTGAGCCAGAGGTATAGCCATGTGAAACATGGTTCAGGGCACTGGATACTTGATGAAGCAACGCTTGAGCCTATTGGGGAACTGCCGCGGCAGCCATCATACCCGCCAGTTTTGAGTCGCCCCGAATCCGACTTCCCCGGTATGCAGGTGCGCTGGCGCGGCGATTCAGGCAGAAGCGGGGAGTCTGGTGTGAGGTATGTAATGCGATGGGAGACGCTTGGGGCCAATCGCGACCGTCCACGGGAGGCTCCCTTTCCGCTGCCGAGTATGCTGAGGCTCTACAAGTTGAGAAATAGCGGCGAATAGCAGTGCGCCGCCAGTCATAATATGGTGTTTCTATCCAAAGACTATAACGGTTCTTCGCGCGTTAGTGTGAAAGCCAGATAGCAAATAGCTAAGGGATCCGCTAATAACGCTAATGAACGCAAATTCTTTATATCTTGTTGTCCAGGAAATCATAAGTTCCAGTGGGTGAGACATTCTGCTCCACAGGGCAGGCAGGATGCCTGCGCTCCCAGGGTTCATCAGTCGCGTAGCTTTGTTCCTTCGGCCAATTCATATACGATGCAATTCCCGCTTTCGTATACCTTAAGAAAGCTGTCCGCTCTTTCTTCCAAAGCAGGCGAAAGATATTTGAGCGCATATCCCCAGGGGGTGTAAATAACATAATCTATGCCGTTTTTGCGCATGGAAACCATAACCTCATCTATATCACTCACCCAGGGGAAAGTGAATGTCCTGCGATCTGAAAGCATATAAACCGATGGCGCTCGGTCAGCCGCTATCACCGCATCAGGTGGAGTATTATTCTTAATCCAGTTTGCGGTATCCAGGAGGTTAGCTGTGGAACCTGTATAATATGGCTTTTTGCGCTCGTTACGAATGATATTAACATCGGAAATGAAGTTAAGATAGATCACAAGCACGACCAGTACTGCCAATATGATTTGATTGCTTAGAGTTCGATACCTATCCCAATTCGCCTCGCTGGCGCCCATCTTTTTGGCGAAAAAACTAAAACTGTCCGTGATCAGCCACAAAGCTCTGATGAGGTAATAGAAAATAAAGGGAATTATGGGCACGAGGAAGCGATGCCCCTGCACAGATGTCCACACAATATACACCAGGACATAAAAAAACACATAATACTCAATGGCTGTCCGATGTTTGATGAGACAGTAAATGAATCCACACAGCAGCACTATGGTGATAACCCAAATGAGCGTCTTGGAACTAACATTCCTTCCTGAAACGATGTCAGCAGCCAGATCCTGATAGTATCTGGCATTCTGATTCACTCTCCTGACGAGGTCACCCAAACGCACTGTTTGGGAATGAGGGTCGTTAGCACTGACGACAACAAGCTCCTTTTCATAGCTAAGAAATTCTCTGAGTCCAGACGGTGGCGGATCGATCCGCCTGAGCACTTCAGCTCTTATCATCCAGAGGGAAGCTGGTATGAGAAATATGATGCTGATCAGAACAGCTTTTTTAAAGCGAACAGATAGAGCGCCTCTGCTCCCCAGCAGTAGATATATAACAGCGCCAGCGAAGAGTGCCATGCCTATGTATCTTGTGAGAAACGAAAGAAGGATCAAAATTGCGGAGATATAACCGGACTTGCTTGACCATCTTTCATCCCGGGCGTATCGACCGATAAACACCAGCGATAGCATGGACAGAAACATATACGGAATATCTGATAAGACACGTGTTGATTCAAACATAAGTGGGAAAGACGCGGCCGTCATGACCATTACGCCCATCCCAAATACCCAGCCGAAATTGCGCCTGAACAGCCAGAACGTAAACCCAATGGAACCCAAAGCCATTAGAACTATCAGAAGTCGCATCAGAAAGAAATTGCGTCCGAATAGCCCAATTATAGGCGACAGCATCAGAGGAAACATGAAGGGATACTTGGTGTGCGGAATGCCCATATACTTAAACCCGTGTCCGCTGATCAGGGATTTCCCCAGCATTATGTACGTGGCACTATCCCAGGTGGGCTTCCATTTGGCGCTTAGCAAGAGGATATAGATAGCAGCAATAGGGAGCATCATCAGCAAAGGAAGGAATTCTCTTTTTTTACAAGAGGCTACTTTCATGCTTTTCGTACCTATCTGATATTGTTGGCGAATTCGGAATTGCTGTTCGGTCGGGGTTGAAAAACCCCGACTATCGGTTAGTAGTGATTTTATTATTACCGATAGACGGGACTTTCCAGTCCCGTTAGATGAATTCGCCAACAGTATCCTATCTGGACAGACTGAACGGGATCATAGCAGAGAACCACCATAACCAACACAACTACCGCGTCGGCTGATACTATAGCTCTTCATGACTATGGTGTCAATGGAAATCGCTGATTTGTGTTGAGAAGGAGTTGAGAAGGAATGGAATGTTAGCCAGCGGTCAGCAATCAAAAGATGGAGAAGGGCGATCACAAGGATCGCCCCTACGAAGGAATAAATATGACTTTAGAGACCAGCCCAGTTAGTTCTACTCAAACTGGCTGTAGTAAGCCTCTACCGTCTCGCAGTCAACCGTTTCGTCAGGCTTCATGCCCAATTTTTCATACAAGCCGCGGCGACCTCGCATATCTGCCAGCAGAATAGCACGTGCATGGATCCCTGCCTCTTCAGCGATTCTCTGCGGCACTACTAAAACGCCATCGCCGTCGCATCCCACCATATCGCCGGGTTCTACCTGTACTCCTCCGCACGCGATGCGTGTTTGAACCTCTGCTGTTTCAATGCGTCCCGGTATAATGGTGCGTCCACGTGCGCGAGCGCAGATGGCAGTCTTTTGTATTATGACCTCATCAGTATCGCGGCAGTGTCCATCTGTCACAATGCCAACTGCGCCTGCGACAATGGCTCCCATGCTATTATTTGAGCCCCAGTATCCGACTTCCCGGGCACCACCTGAATCGGTAACAATTACGTGTCCCGGCTTGATAATGCCTCTGGTGCCGACGTTCCCCACTTCCTTAAACCATATTCCGTGAGCATTTACGATGTCTTCTGTGGTTTCCAGTTTCCACATGGGACGGTTCGCGGGAACACAGCGTATTGTTAAAGCAACTCCCCAGAACTTCATGCCCGGCCATAGTGGACGGATCTCAGGGTCCATCAAACCAATGTCAAAATAGCCAATACCGTCCATCGCGTCGCAGACGTCCACAACCCGAAGGTATTTATATAGCTTGAGCACCTCAAAAGGATCAGTGTTGTTTGTATTTTCGGCCATAAGCGTCTCCCTTGCTGTTTAGTTTTCTTTCACCATATCATATTTTGCAAAATAGAATCCAGGCTTAGAATGAGAATACATCCCATATACACTCCTGATTCGCCTTGATCCAGAGTCCCATTCCGGGTTCCAAAAACTTCAGATTACTTATCTCTGGCAAGTCTGGAAGGTACCATAGCCACCCCTGAACCGGGTCATATTGCTCAATTAAGCTATATGCCACTGCAATTGAATTCATGCAGTCAGGGATAGCCTTAGGCTCTTCAGCACTGTATCCAACCAGATTCCATCCCACCCTCAGTAAGATGCCTGTTGTTGCCCGTATTCCCTGAACGGTCAGCGAACAAGGCTGGTTTATCATGATCCAGTATCCTATGCCCACCTCTATTTCGGTCAGGTCGCTGGCTGCTGCTGCGTTGGGAAGATAACACGACCACCCCGGATTCGGGCTATACCTCCAGATGGAATCATATTTCCCCTGGATCGGCAACAGCACGGCCTCAATACTGGCATCCAGCGGCTGCGTGTTGAACGAAATCAGATTCCAGCCAACATACAGTTCTATAGTCTGTATTGCGTTTATATCAATACCGGCGGAAGCTATGGTAATAGAAGTACCGGAATCTGCTGTGCCGTCGTTTACTATCAGCGTGACAGTGTAGATCCCATCACCAGCATACGTATGAGCTGGAGCCACGCCCGTACCTGTATTATTATCACCGAAATCCCACTCATATGTCAATGAATCATTATCTACATCGAATGAGCCTGAGCCGTCAAAAATCACTTCCTCGCCTGATTCGGCTTCATAAAATCCTCCTGCATCGGCCACAGGTGGGGTGTTGCCTATAGTTACTGAATCCGATACCGCTGTGCCAGAATCCGTTCCGTCTCCGGGAGTAATAGTGAGTCGCCAGACCTGCCCTTTCGCTGTAGTAGTTGATGGTACTGCCAAAGTACCGGTGTAATCGCTCTGCAAGCTGTCATTCATGAACCACTGTATCATGGTGCCATTGTCCTGATCACCATCCACATCATCATAGTCATAATCGCCGGTTAAATCATCACCTGTCAGCGGCGATTCTGGGTCTATGACAACGTTACTCGCCACCGGCGGTGTGTTGCCTATCGTAGTGATGTCTGACGTCTGAAGCTCACCGAAACTCGTTCCATCGCTGGGCTTGACAGTGAAATGCCACGGCTCTCCCTTTTCGGTCGCGTTGGATGGTACTGTATCCTGATTATCATAGTCTGCCTGCGGAGCACCGTCATTGTACCATCTGATCTCAGTGCCGCTTTGTTCGTCATCGTCGGCATCTGAATACGTGTAGCTGGCCTCAAGATTGTCACCAGTTACTGGTGAAGCTGGAATAATCACCAGATCGCTGGCTACTGGTGCAGCATTCCCAAGAGTAACAGAATCCTGACCTGATGGGCCATCCACCGTCCCATCATTGGGTGTTACGACACACTTCCACTCCTGTCCACTTTCTGTCAGCGACGACAGAATTGTATCAGAGGTCAGTTCAGGCTGTAAAGTATTTTTTTCATACCATTCATAATTGTAGGTAATAACGTCGCCATCGTCCGGATCGGTACTTGGCCCGGTGATGGTGCAAACTATGTCATCGTCGGTATCCGGGCTGTCAGGTGTTACATCCACCGTTGGCTCAGTAGGCGGGCTGTTGACAACGGTAACTGAATCCTCCCCGGAATCGCCGTCCGCAGTGCCATCGTTTGGCGTTACAAGACACTTCCATACTTTGTCTTTGGCAGTTCGTGACGCCGGGGCTGTATCAGTAATTAGATCCGGATGCAACACATCGCCTTCATACCAGGCGTAACTGTAGGTTATATCGTCCCCATCATCATCACTGCTGGCGGTGTCTACCTGCACAGTTAGATCATCGGTGGTACCAGGGTCTTCAGGAGTTATACTGACCACCGGAGCAGTGGGAGGGCTGTTGGCGATAGTAATATAGTTGCTCTCCCTTGCATCCCCATCATCCGTTCCGTCGAAGGGAGTTACCATACAGTATACTTCATCACCTTTGCTAAAATCATCACCATCCAATGTGGAATCTGTGGCGCCTGTGATTGCGCTTTCTTGAGTACCACTACCCGATGTGGAACTTGAGGTGTCTGCTATTATACCGCTCTGATTATACCACTGATATTTGTATCCCGCCAGGTCACCGTCAGCATCGCTCCAGCCAGCAGCGGAGGCTGTTAAAATGCTCGTTTCAACAGCAGGATCGGGATCTGACGCTATGGAAGCGGACGTTATCTCCGGAGATGTGTTTCCTATGATGACTTCAGGAGATGTAACCAGATTACCGAAATCAGTGCCATCATTGGGCTTGACAGTGAAATACCATACCTGATCCTTTGCTGTGACAACAAACACTATTGTCAACACACCATCGTAAGTTCCCTGATAATCTCCATTCATGTACCACTTTATTTCTGTGCCGTTGTTACCATCACCATCTGCGTCGTTGTACTCATATCCCGCAACCAGGTTATCCGCTGTCACGGGTGACTCAGGAGTCAATGTCAAACTGTCTGCTGTTGGCCTAGAATTCTCTATGGTGACAGGTGGCGATGTCTGACGCGTACCGTAGCTTGTCCCATCCTTTGGTTTTACAGTATAATACCACTCCTGTCCCTTTGATGTGGCAATGGATGGCAGTGTCGACCAATCGTCGTAATCTCCCTGATGATCCCCGTTCATATACCACCTTCTCTGGCTTCCGCTCTGCTGGTCATCGTCGGGGTCAGTAAAATTATAGAGCGCGGTCAATCCATCCTGCGTTGTGGGGGCGGGTGGGTCTATGGACAGATTGGATGCTGTGGGATACCTGTTGATGGTGGTAGCGTATACGCTCTGAAGTGTATAGAAAGCCGGTCGATAGGTGTCATCACTCCTTACAATTCCCAAGCCTGATTCCACGTTCTGGACGACTCCGGGAAGCGTATTCTGGACGTAAATGGGGTTTGCAAGAAGAAAGATGCCGATTGCGTCAGCATCTCCGTCATGGAAAGCGGGGCCGATAATACGGAGCGCTGCAAGATCCTGAGCAGTGTAGTTGTCGTATACTCCGGTACACTTTGCTGCGAAATAGAAAAAGCCGCTTGCGCCATACTCAATGGCAGAAGAGATGGCATCGCTAACGTATTCATTCTGCTTTTCTTCAGTAAATTCCATAGGCTCCGGGAGGGTCACTCCCGGGGCTGGCACGGGGTAAGCTGTCTCAAAAACGACTACCGGTTTGTCGGGAGCCATTTCCCGCGCGATGTCTACTCGCTCACCCACCTCTGCTCCATAGTTAGGATCAGCGCCATAATAATTGGGGTAACAATCAAGGCCTATGATGTCAAGATACGGTTCCCATATCTCCAACCACTCTGTCCAGTGATATGGTCCCACAAAGATCGCAGCCATAGGATCATGGTGGATATTCTCATGGATATCGGTATGAAAAGCAATTACTACCTGGGCGGTGGCATCCTCTGCCATCACTGCATCATGGAGAGTTGCGATCAGATCCGTCAAGAACGCTGTGTTACTCCATGAAAGGCCATCACGCCACCCGAAGAGAGCGCTAAGGGGCGCTTCATTTAGCTCACCCTCGATAGCCCAGTAGTGAATGTCGGTCTTGTATCTCCTTACCACTGCCCGGACATGGCGATAAGCACAGCCTAAGTAATACTCAGTTCCTAATTGATCAGGAGTTGCTGGTTGTCCGCTAATCAGAGGTAGCTTTCCTGTAACTCCAAACACTACACGAGGCATAAGCGTGAAACCAGCACCCACCAGTGAGCTTACTCTGTTGTCTGTTACAGTCCAATCCACAGATGAGGTATAGTCTGAAATTATCGTGGGATCTCCATCTACTTCCGCTACCGTAGGATAAGGTGCTTGAAGATTTTGCTCTATTCTGTTCCACGCTATATCCAGACGTACATACTCCGCTCCTAAGTCCTGTGTATATTGTATGTTGAGGGCAACTCCATCCCAGCCAAAGCCCTTCATAAAGAATTGATCACCAGAGCTTTGTGTGGCCAGAAACAAGCCTACCAATACCAGTAATTTTAGTTTGTGTATATTTTTCATAAAACAGGTAATATCCCAGAACTAAGTACCCAGACAAAATTGATTTCATATTATCTGAAAATCACGAATGACACGAATGGGACGAATTTCATGGATTATACCTGTTTCAGTTGGGAATGACATTGTAGGGACAGACCTATGTGTCTGTCCCGGATCGTCGCTATCAACATGCAAGGCGCACACGCAGGTGCGCCTTGCTACAGCAACTACTCAACGGCGCAAATGAGTCTCATTTCCAGATGAAATTGGGCATTATTCGTGCCATTTGTTTAATTCGTGTAATTCGTGTTTAATTCTGTCCAGGTACTTACACTTTCTGTGAAATTCTGTAGCTAACTCCTCCAATATGACATCAATTTTGTCTGAATACTTGGTATTAGCTCCCAAATTGTCGCAATAATTGTGCCAGAGAGCCGTTTTTTTGTCTTACCTTTGGTCAAGAATGGCTGAAACTTCTATATCATTAGTCGATATAATATATGGACACCGGTCTCGAAGTGAAGATGTGTCATGAGCGAACGCCACCTCGCTCGATGGCTGAATCCGTTTCCGGATGTCCTCTATAAACGATTGAATTTTAGAAATACTCAGCGGCGTAGGCATAAAGGCAAGAATCATAGGGGAAGAGGTATAGAATAGGAATAAGGGGAAATTCGCGTTGACTGGGTTGACTAGATAGAGCCATTCATGAATAAAGTCAT
>SDBT01008219.1_pt1 | contig 17065 bp, 11 predicted proteins | sample 2277101 | NCBI WGS metagenome assembly SDBT01 (sample SAMN10404973, study PRJNA504765) | marine sediment metagenome | isolation source: marine sediment core GS10_PC15, 103 cmbsf | place: Arctic Ocean: Southern Knipovich Ridge | collected 2010
TTATAGGGCATCTTAGAGAGTCCGGTGTTGACTGCCATTTCTGTGCTGGCGGTCATTTTCCATCATTGAGACACATTGAAGTATTGGAATATATTCCAGGGCTTGATTCCATTTGCCGACATGAGGGAGAACATACATTTGTCAAGTTAGTTGATGCGCTGCGAGATAATAGTCACTGGGAGAACATTCAAGGATTATCCTATCGAAAAAATGGTCTAATATATACGAACGCCAGCCGGCCTCTCGAGGCGGATTTGGATGTTCTTCCTTTTCCAGTGCGTCTTCCCGAGAAATTTGATATTCTTGGAAGAAAGGTGGCGACTATTCTTGCCGGGCGGGGATGCAATTATAACTGCAGTTTCTGTAGTATTCGGCAGTTTTATTCGGATGCACCCGGACGGCTAAAGCGAATTCGCAAGCCGGAAGCAGTTGCGGAGGAGATGGAACTGTTATACAACAAGACAAATACTACGATCTTCCTGTTTCAAGATGATGATTTTCCCATCGCCGGGCGATTTGGACATCGGTGGTCCCGGGAATTTTGTAGGTTGTTAGCTGAAAGCGGGCTTTCAGGCAATATCCTTTGGAAAATCAGTTGTCGTCCGGATGAGGTAGATTCTAGTTTATTCAGTGTTATGAAAGATCACGGTCTATCGCTGGTCTACCTGGGAATAGAATCCGGGAACGAAACTGGCCTAAGAGTTTTGAACAAACGTCTAACGCCGGAAAAGAGCCTCCATGCTATTGAAGTACTGCGCAATCTTGATATTATGTATGAGTATGGATTTATGCTTTTCGATCCATCGAGCAGTTTCGAATCGGTTAGAACGAATCTTCATTTCCTGGAGCGAATAACTGCAAAGGGAACCGCTCCAGTTGGTTTCTGCAAGATGCTCCCGTACGCGGGAACGCCGATTCAGGAACAACTTGAGAAAGAAAATCGTCTTGCCGGCAAATTAGGTGCCGAAAACTATAATTTCCTAGATAAAAAAATGGACAGCTACTTCAATTGCATATCTGATTGTTTTTCGCCTTGGATGGCCACTAACTGGGGAGTGCAGGCTTCGCTGAGGCAGACACGTATATTCCTTATGACTCTCGCAAAGCTGTTACCTAATGATCGGACAGTGAATGTAATCAAGAACCGACTGGATAAAGTCACCGAATCAAGCAATCGGTTCCTCTTGCGAACAGCAGAGGATATGATTTCATATTTCGAAAATGGAAAAAAAGTTGAATCTGAGCGCAAATTGTCGGCTGTAAGTCGAACAATAGAACGAAAACATGCCCGATTTGTTGAAACGATCCAGTCTATTCTGGTAGATGTTTGCGATTGTGTCGCTTTGCCGGATTCCAGGCCATCTCTCATGAGCCGAGATGTGCAGTGAAAGAATCTGGGCGGCGATCTCAACGATAGGAGATATGCCGAATATATGAACACGCTAGCGGAAATTCAGGACATCAGCATCGATATCACGGATTTGTGCAGTGTTTGACGTCAGATGAATTTGAATAGACAAGGGGCTTGAATTAAGATATGCCTTGGCTGGCTTGCGGCAGAATGATTTGCGAAATCAATGATTATCGCCTAATTTAAGATACAACTTGTCCGGATTCATTTGAAGACGTACACCACAAGGGAGGAGAGATAGCGTAAAACTCAATTTTGAAGTGAAAGCCTCTACGAAAGAGAAAGTATTAAAGGGAATGGAATTCATCAAAAGGGGAATTGATGACGTCGATTGAAGGCGAACAACCCAAAAGCATTTTTTCTCGTCTTATCCACCCTGAAATCCGCAGTGGTAAGGATTCTAGTCTTCTTGAGAAACGAAATATTATATCCTCGGTATTCATTGCGATGCTTATGGGTTTGGCATATGCTGAAATGTTTCCTCCTGTTCGGGAATCCATTCGAACACAGGGTCTGACTCTAACTACTATCATCTTATTCTTCGTTTTCTTCTTAACTAGCATGCGTTTTTTTATCGGAAATCAGCTGCATCTTCTAAGCGAGTCCTGCGTTCGAATGAGAGGTGATATGTGGTTATATGATTTCTTAGTAATCACATTCGAAACATTGATTTTGTGCCTTCTGGGAGGGCTTTCTGCTGTCGGCATTAACTATCGAGGACAAATAGATTTCGTTGATCTTCTTATATTTTTATACGCGGTTGACATTGCTTGGATAGTCTCCCAGAAAATTCTAGGGTCACTTTTTCGGGGCTGGAATCGTGAATTTGTCCCTTGGGCTTGGGCTATTCTCAATGGGCTTTTGGTAATAAGTATAGTTATACTTCGCCGATTAGTTGATGATATATATTCAAATGAAGGACTAATTGGGTTGGGCGTTCTTAGTTCTATTGCATTTATATTGGACATTATATTAATTGACCACTATGACATAATTTAATTGACAGTAAAAATTTTCTATCAAAGGAGTTAATTCCAAAAGGTGTGGAAATTTGGAAAAAAGTAGCGTAACCTTTCGCTGAAAAACTTTAACCAATGCTACGGTTTAAGCTGCAGCGAAACGAAAGGATACGCCGATATCAAGGTATCATGGGATTGATTTTGAGTCAACTGAAAACTTTACGGAAAGCCTGGACGGGATCGCCCAGGATGGCGCCCGTCGGATGCTGATGCCTATTTTGGAAGGAGAGGTTGAGGACTTTTTGGGCTGGAAACGGTACGAACGAAGTCATGTATTTGCAAGTTACCGCAACGGTTACGGCAAGAATCGCAAGGTTGCTGTGGGCCCCGCCAAAGGCGGGGTTGAGGTTCAAGCTCCCCGGGTCCGGGACGACAGCCAAAAGCCTTTTAGATCGCGGGCATTGAGGGCCTATCAGTGGCAGTCTGACGGCCTCAAGGAGTTGATCCCAGAGCTGTATCTGCACGGCTTGGCAACGGGCGATTTTGAGCTTGCCTTGCGTGGTTTTTGGGGTGATGGGGCCAGCTTGTTGGTCTCCTCGGTCGCTCGTCTGAAGGAGTGGTGGGAAGCCCAGTATGAGAGCTGGCGGAAGCGTTCATTGAAGGCTCATCGGTATGCTTACCTATGGTGTGATGGAGAAAGTCATCCAGGGAGTTAAATTTAAAAATGGAAAGCAGATTAATATTAACAATAAAAAACGAAGAAAGGTCGCTGCTTGAAAAATAAATTTACACAACTATTGACAGGACATCCATTAATCAACTGGAGATGAATATGATCGATGAGTTTATGCAAGCTGCAATAGATGAAGCAAGGAAAGGAAAAGAAGAAGGCGGTATTCCAATAGGCTCAGTAATTGTGAAGAATGGAAGTATTATTGGTCGTGGACGGAACAAAAGAGTCCAGGAGGATGATCCTGTCGCACATGCCGAAATTGACTGTCTCCGAAATGCGGGGAGAATCGGGAGCTACAGTGATACCTCGCTGTATTCTACATTAATGCCATGCTATCTTTGTGCAGGAGCCATCGTTCAATTTGGTATTAAAAAGGTCATCGTTGGTGAATCCGACACGTTCAAGGGAGCTAAAGAATTTATGGTGTCACATGACATAGAAGTGAGAAATTTAGATCTCTTAGAATGTAAGCAACTCATGCGTGAATTTATTCAACAAAATTCTTCTTTGTGGAATGAAGATATCGGGAAATAGTTATAAAATTCAGGTTGACTGTAATCGTATGCTCGAATTGAAAATATAATCTACAGGGAGGAATAATGAATCAGAATAATGATGCCAAAAAAGGTGGATTTGTTTTTGATAAAGACGCATTCGAAAGAGCAATAATGCCATTGATAAACAGAAATGCGGTTAATGAATTAAAGGAAAATTTTAGAACCATACAGGAAGAATTGGAGCTACTCAAAGGTGAATTGCCTCCCGGTAAGCTCGATCAAATACTTAAGATTGTTGATTCCAGTTCTTCACCGATGAGTGCACTTGCTGGGAAAGTTGAGAACATGGAACGTTACATAATGCAGGATCCAGAGAAGGCAATTTCCACAACGCGACTAAATGACAAGATCAAGCATCTGAGCGCTGTAGTTTATTTTATATTCCTACCACTTATAATTATTATAATTTCTTATCTAATTTTCAAATAATGGCAGAAGTTTTCTGCCAAATAGACTAACAGTTTCTGTCGAAATAACATCTCCCTATTGACAATTTCATAATTCTCCCATCATAAGTTAGATCGAGGCTAAGAAAGCATCAGTCTTTTTATTATGAGAAAACCGATTCGGAGAATGATGAAAGGCTAAAGTAAAGCAAGGAGCAGATCGGAGCTTCAACTTCTCCGGCCAGATCCCTCCTGTGCGAGATCCGCCACTATGGCTACCGCAATTTTCTAATCAAAAAAATCTCCCATCCTTGATTCTACCTCTACCTTATATTGAAGTGTAAATTTTCTATTACTATTTGCCCCTAATCTAAATTCACCAGCCCGTCGTCCTCTACTGTGTGGCGGTGACCTGTACGGTTCCCAGGCTACCACCCCCTCACTATAAGAAAAGAGCGTGTCCGACCCTACTATCCATCTGGCCGAAAGTAATTGCAATAGGGGAAAAGGTTTTCTACCAATACCATCAATCACGGTGTTAATCGAAGTGAAATTAAACGTAAATTCGACAATACCATCAGTATTAACAATATCCATAGAACGGGCTTTTTCCAAAGGAAGATCAGCTCTTATCGATCCAAGTAGTCTGTGACGAAAGTCTGACACGCTTTTGAAGGACGACCATCTATGATAATAAAGTGGTCCCGCTGCAACCAGTACTCTTACGGCTTTTCTGGTTTCCCGTCCCATCATTTTTTTAATCTCTATAGTAGCTTCGGGCAGATTTATAGCGGGTAATCCTATTATAGCTACTTGCTTGTCAGGCTTGTATCTTATATCCTTAGTTGGTGCATATGCGGTAACTATTGTAGGTTCCCAAGTTTTAAAATATGGGATATATTTTTCCAAGGCAGAGGTGCGAGCTAGTGTCTGCCTTGCTTTAAACTCTTCTGTTGTTTCATATTTTTCCTTTTTAATATCAAGATTTATCACATTCTCCCATAGATTGGATGCACCGTCAGCAAACTTTCTTATTAATTTTTCAAAAATTCTATCCTTGATGCCAATTCTTTGGCTGGTAAGGGCTATTTTATCCATTTCCATTTTCTGTTCTTCGGTAATTGCCACCAAAGAATCAGGCCACTTAACTCTTTTGATAGTCTTACTAGTTAGCTTTTTTTCTTGTTTAGTAAAAGCGGTACGCTTAGAATCATCGCCACCGCAGCCAACTGTGATCGATACTACAACAAACATTAATATGATAGCTCTTACACTCATTTTTCCTCCTGCGTTTTGCCTAGAAATCAAAAATTACTATTTAATAGAATTATTTCACAATATTTTTTCTTAAGCTCAATCCAAATTTGAAATTTATAACATTCTATATGTGAAATATAAAATGTAGACTTGCAACCTCCTGTTTTCTAGCATTCATTTATTTCGGATCAAAAAGATTCATTCTTCACAATTTGGCTAGCCTTCTGGAGCATCAACTGGCAAATCATCCGGTTTATATGTACAGGCGCCACCGATGGAGACATCATCTAGGTATCATGAGCGATAATCGAACACCGCCAGCCAATAACTACGCCTTCATCGATCGTCACACGTTCAGAATGCTCCATCAATCCTGTTCGCACCTGCCCGCCAATAGTTGTACCCATTTAAGTTAGTCCTGCCATAGCAAAAGTCAAGTTTGTTTGGGCTGGTAGCCATCGGGTGCGGGAGGCACATCCTGGGGCGCCGGATAGCCGCGTCAACAATACAATAATATGAAAAGGCTGCTCGGGGAGTATGTTGATGCAACTCTATCGATTGTTCTACTCTTTAAATCATTCCGGCCATAGCGAAAGTCAAGTTTCTTTGTGTTTAGATAATCAAATGGCTTGCGAAACCAAAGGCTGTCCTGTAATCTTTTGGCAGAGAGGATCGGAATGCTCTGATGATGTACACTCAGGACATTTCCGAGGAGTCAAAATGAAGATTGGAATGATGTGTCTATGGAACGCGGCCAACGGCCCTTCGATCCATGCGGAATTGGTGGGAAGGAGCTGGGTTGAGAACGGCCACCATCTCAAAGTGTTTTCAGCCCAAAGTCATCCCGATGCCCGCCCTACCTTTCAACAGGATGAAGATTTTGTAATCCGTCATTTTGTTGTTGAGAAGATAACACCGTATACCCGTGCATCATTCTTCGATCCGTCTCCGCTGTTGAATGAAGAATACGACTTTTTCGTTGCCCAAAATGTGGAGAGACTACCTTGTGAGAGGTTGCTTGAAATCTTTTCAAGGATAAAGGAGAGGGCGATCACGGTGCAGGTCGTTCACGAGGGTAAGGCCCCGGACGACCCTCTTTATTACAAATTTGATTGGGACGCCATTGTTTGTTTTGATCACAGGTATAAAGACTACCTGGTTAAATCCTTTCCGACTGAAAGAATTCATATGATTTCTTATCCGTACCACCCACTAAAGCTTGGAGATAAGCGTGAAGCTCGAAACCGGTTGGGTCTGCCTCAAAATGAGAAGATCGTGTTTTCTTTCGGGTTTAGATCAAATGACGTGCTGGCTGTGCTCCCTACATTGAAGAATGTAGCTCAACGATATGCCCTCAAATATCTGGTCGTGGCCAATCCCGAAAGCGATCTCGGTGAGCTCAGATCCGCTCAAAAGTCATATGATTTCGTAGAACTCCTGGTAAAAGCGCTTCCCCTGGATGAACTTTATGCCTACTTACATGCCTCGGATGCCTTGCTTATCCATAGAGAATCATCAAAAAAATACAATGCCGTGGTTTCCAGCTCAGTGTGTCAGGTTTTGGGTTCTGGATGCCCCATTTTGTTTCATGAGTCCAACTATGTGGAACTCCATGGAGATGAAATCGTTAAGTATCGAGATTTTAACGATCTCGGAGTTAAACTCGCCCAGCTTTTTGACGGCGGATTCAATATAAATAGAGTAAAAGCCTTTTTAGAAGATCACGAAGCAGACAAGATATCTGCAAGGTTTATCTCTCTTTTTGAAGAATTGACTGAGAATCGGAAGAGGAAAGACTAATGACATCGGAATTGGATCGGAGCATTCGAAAACTGGGGGATGGGTCAACCGTCGGGCTTGATACCGGAGAGACAGTTTTCAGGCTGGACTCCTATGAGGACAATCCCATCGTTAAACCGCAGGATCTCGGACTTGTTTGGCACGAAAACGAAAAACTTCATTCGGGAGCTGTCTTCAACGGGGGCGTCGAGATGTTCGAGAATAAAATCATCTTATTGCCCAGATGTCATCAGAATTATAGGAAGAGTACCTTTTTCGACAGAAAACTGGGAATAGAGCGTACTCAGTTGGAGAATTATATTTCCGAGGTGTGGCCACTGGAGAGCACGGACGGAGTAAACTTTTCCAGAATTGGAACCACGGTAATTCGGGGAGATGGGAAAAGCCATAAGGATTTTACCTACGGGATAGAGGATATAAGAATTATCAAAATCAACGACCGATATTTTCTAATTGGCTGTGGCAAAATAAGGCCGCCATTTACGGCCAATAAAGCTGATCGAATCGCCATCTATTCGACGAGGAACATCTATGATATTAAATATCACGGCATAGTTGAATCATTTGACTCACGCAACGCCGTTCCTTTTCCGGAGAAGGTATCGCAAAAGCTATATATGCTATTTCGGTTCAACCCCAATATCTATCTAGACCATCTGGAGGGTGCTGTAGATCAGCCATTATATCCGGCCAAATACAGGCGAGCCTGGGATAGAGTATTTGAGCAGCGGAGTCAAAACCTACTTCTGAAAGCGGGGGATTTCCCGCATGAAAAGGAGAGAATTGGCCCGAGCACCCAGTTGATAAAGACGCACAGAGGATGGCTTCTTATTTATCATGCTGTAGGGCTTCTGGACGAAAGCATTTGTGAAGCCTATGGAATTCCGCAGAAAATTGAAAGAGGATATTCGATATGTGCCGCTATTTTGGATATTAACGAACCTGGTAGAGTAATATGTCGTGCAAGCAGACCGATTTATATCCCGTCGGCTCCATATGAGCTATATGGAAACGAGGAGTATCCGGTGGACGTTCCGGCAGTGGTTTTTCCGGTTGGCGCCATTGTCCGAGATGGCAAATTGGTAATCTATGCAGGCGCAGGTGATAAATATATAATCCTCTTAAGCTGCGACCTAGGCGACCTTATCGATTATCTATGGCAGTATTGCAGGTGCGAGGATGCTTAACTGGATCGTTCGTTATCAGAGCTCCCCTGACCAACTAGAGGTTTATGTGCAAATAATATTGTTTCAAAAAGGCGAGCATTTAGGATTGACATGAATCAATATATGAGATAAAAAGTGATGATTAGATAAGAAGTCCCAACGTTTAACAAAGGAGGGTTGCGATGCCAGCTAAGAAAAAAGCTAAAAGGAAAGTTCGTTGCGCGGGCAAAACAGCAAGCGGCAAAAGGTGCAAACGTAAAGTGGCACCACCAGAGAAGTACTGCTATCTCCACAAGAAAAGGAAATAATAACTTGATTCAGGCGGTCGGGATCATTCCAACCGCTGTGGCCATCGTGGATCATATCCTAACTGGCGCCGAAGAGCACGACTGCCATTCGCTGTGCTCAGCCGAATGGTATTTACCTTGACCAATCCGAATCATATCATTCGAAGTGTTGATCCTCAGTTTGCATAAGGCATCATTTTTTAGAAATGACAAATCAATTTATGAGGACACGATGAGCGACTTCAAGAATCGAATCATTCGCGCTGCGAAGTTAGATATTAGACTGTACGAGGAGGTTGAGGCCGATAAGGGTGCCCTGGGTCAGGCTATGGGGGTGGTTGTTCTTTCCAGTATAGCAGCCGGACTGGGGAGCATTGAATTAGGAGGGATTGGCGGGATATTGGCTGGGACGGTTACAGCCCTTATTGGATGGTTTGTCTGGGCCTATCTTACATACTTTATTGGCACGAGACTTCTTCCCGAGCCACAGACCAGGGCAGATTATGGTGAGTTGTTAAGAACAATAGGCTTTTCGAGTTCCCCGGGATTAATTCGAGTTTTAGGTATCATCCCAGGGCTAGCCGGGATCGTCTTCCTTGTCGCTTCGGTTTGGATGCTGGTAGCAATGGTCATTGCGGTAAGGCAGGCTCTTGATTATCAGAGTACATTGCGCGCTGTGGGGGTTTGCGTGATTGGCTGGATCGTTCAGGCGTTAATTCTTTTATTATTGTTTTTCATTCTCGGGGGTTCCGGAAAGCCGGCCTGAGTATTCTCCAGGGATCAAGCATTTCTTATCTCGACTTTACAAACGTTCCTATCCATCTGGGCCACCGTAATCTTAACATCAAGGAATTGCTTCAAGACCTCGATATTAGTATTGCTGTGGTTCGTCAGGGGAAGAGTTCGGAATTTCCCGGCACCCGCAAGAGCCATTGGTATTAACAGCTGGTCGGCCAGATGTCTTCCCACGGGCACATCGGAAGCCAGGTATTCCTGAACCTCTTTTGCGGTTCTCTCCGCGACCTGTTCAGCTCGAACACCTCGCATACCAAACCCGGTAAATATCTCAGTGATGTGCTCACATTCAAGTTCAACGATCAGAGCGTTCCCGGGACCACGGGAATTTACTATTTCCTCAACATGCAGGCACTGAGTATCGAATGAGAGCCTTTCGCGAATTATCTTTAACTCCCGTTCAGCGATACTGCGGGGAAGCTTTGCCACAATAGCCCGCGCTCGTTTTCTTTTGATTTGCCCACGATACAGTAGATCTATTTGAGATAATTTTTCGGCTGGTTCAATTAAGGCAACAAATTTTCCGCCGCCGGCTGGATAAAATCCGGGACGTTCCAATTTGGTGGAAATTTTCGGTCCCATGCGGTTCAGAACAGGCAAAAAAGCCTTAGCGAGGAAATCAAAAGGCGGCGCGAATGGATTGTGAGTGCCGCCCTCTAGGATTAGTTCTGACTTACCGTTAGTTGTGATCAGAGCCGGAAGCACCGTTTGCAAAACCAGCGTACAGCTCCCTGCAGTGCCCACGGCAAAATGATACCGACCGAACTTAACTTTATTAGGGGCAAAATATAACTCTTGCGAGCCAATATCGTTCCCTTTCAGCTCCGCCTGGCTAATAGTAGCCGCGGCATTTGCCGCAGTCTGGTGCTGGTGTAATAGCCCTGGCTTCTTGCGGCCCGTCCGAATATTGGTAATCCGGAAAGGCTTCCCTGTCACCAGGGACAAGGCCATCGACGTGCGCAGAATCTGCCCACCACCTTCACCAAAAGAGCCGTCAATTTCGATTACGTTATTTATATTCATACTTAATAATTCCTATGAAATGTCCTGCAAGTCAAAGAGGAAATAAAGGCAAGAATGTCCGGTTTCAGAGCCCTCCGGACCATTTAGGGGTTTGAACTAAGAGATGGTTTTAGCTGGCTTGCTGATGATAATTTTAATCCCGCAATATACTGACTCCAAAACTGGACCGATTTATGGGGGTAGGTCAAGCGAAAGTCAAGTTTGTCTGAGGTTTTATAGCTTCAGGAGCGGGCGGCCGAAATTATAAGGCCTCAGGAAGTTCGTAAGCAATTGCGGAATATTGAGTCTGTTTCTTTTCCATTCGAAGTATTATAGATTGACTTATCTATATATTTTATTATTATTATTTATAGTGAGGGCTGCGAGATGAAAGCGGCCGCAGGTGATGTTAATGTATTTATGATGGAGGCTGTTTTGAGAACGTTGATTTTGAGGTCATTGTTGGCGCTGATTTTCGGCGCCGGTTTGTGCGGCTGGGCAGGCGCCGGTCAGGTTGTGCAGCTCGGGGATACACCATCGGGGGTTACGCTTCTGAACCAGGATAACAGCGGTTTATTGCTGCAGGTCGATATCGGCTCGCTTGATTTTCAGATGGTCTCCACCAAGGAAGGCGATTTCATCCTGTTCACAATCGAGGGTTTTACTCGCTCCCACAGGATCGGAGAGCCAAACCTGCCGATGGTCAACCGTCTTCTCTCGATCCCCTTTAGCTGCGAGCTGCAGGTCGAGGTTACCAAATCTGAGGTGGAGGAGATATTTTTAGCAGAATACGGTCTGACAACTCCCATCATGCCGGTTCAGCCGTCGCTCTCGAAGTCTCAGGATCCGGCGACCGTGCCCTTCGAGTTCAACCGGGAGCTCTATGAAAGGAGCGGCTATTATAGCCTGCCTCTGACGAGGACATTGGATGTCGGCATCATGCGGGCCTTACATCTGGGGATGGTCTCCGTAGCCCCGGTGGAGTATGATCCGGTTGCGAACTCTATCCGGGTTTACAAGCGTCTGGTGATTCGGGTTGATTATCTTCACCCGGACTGGTCGATGACCCATCAGATGTACCGTCGTTATTATTCGCCCTTCTACGAGCCGGTTTACGCTCAGATAATCAACTATGAGCCGCCCCTGCTTTTAGACGATCTGGTGAGCTACCCGGTCAAGTATGTCATAGTGTCCGATAGGATGTTCGAGTCGCAGTTGCAGCCGTTTATAGAATGGAAGACGAAGAAGGGTTTCACCGTTATCACCGGCTACACCGACGAGATCGGCTATTCCAATTCAGCCATAAGGAGCTACCTCCAGGGCCTCTATAATAATCCTCCTCCGGAGGAACAACCTCCGTCGTTTGTGTTGCTTGTTGGCGATGACCAGCAGATACCTGCTTTCTTCCCTGGCCATGCTTCCGATCTCAATTTCTGTGAGTATACAAACGATCATATTCCGGAGATATACTATGGTCGTTTCTCGGCTCAAGATCCATCTCTCTTGCAGCCCCAGATAGATAAGACGCTGGAGTATGAACAGTATCTTATGCCTGATCCCGGTTTTTTGGGCGAGGTGACCATGATTGCCGGTGTGGATGACTACTTCGCCCCCACGCATGGCAACGGCCAGATAAATTACGGAGTGAATCTTTATTTCAACTCCGAACATGGCATCTACTCCAACACCTGGTTATATCCAGCCTCGGCCGATCCGGGGGTGGCGGCGGCCATCATCCAGACGGTGAATGATGGCGTCGGTTTTATTAATTACACGGCTCACGGCTGGCATGAGGGCTGGGCCGATCCGGAATTCTCCTCCGATGATGTCAACGGATTGACAAACGCTCATAAATATCCTCTGGCCATCGGCAACTGCTGCTTAACGACAACTTTTGGCGACAATTTTTCCACTCCATGCGTGGGCGAGGTTTGGCTGCAGGCGGAGAACAAAGGGGCTGTCGGCTACATAGGAGGTTCGGATAATACCTATTGGGACGAGGATTACTGGTTTGGTGTGGGCTATGGCCCGATCATCGGTGACGGGCCGCGATATGAACAGACCGGCCTCGGGGCTTATGACGGTGTTTTCCATGACCACGGCGAGCCGGTCACGGAACATTATATAGTCAACGATGCTTTAATCTTCTGCGGTAACATGGCTGTCGAGGAATCCGGCAGCAGCATGAACGATTACTACTGGGAAATCTATCATCTCATGGGCGATCCCTCGGTCATGACCTACCTCGGTGTGCCATCGCCCAACGTCGTCGAACATGACCCGGTAATAACCCTGGGCGCAACTACCTTTACCGTCCAGGCTGTGCCTTCCTCGTATATCGGTTTATCCAAGGACGGCGTACTTCATGGAGCGGCTTATGTTGATGAGTCCGGTATCGTGGTGATGGAGATTATTCCCTTCCTTGAGCCGGGCGCCGCGGATCTGGTTATTAGCGCCCAGAATCGAGAGCCATATATAACCACAGTTCAGGTTATCACTCTTGACGGACCTTTTGTAGTATTTGACTCCTGCTTTGTCAACGATATCGACGGAAACGACAACGGCCTGGTTGATTTTGGCGAAAGTATATTGCTGGGGGTGCAGCTGATAAATGTAGGCCCTGATTCCGCATTCGACGTTTCGGCAACTATCTTCTCCACCAGTGAGTATATCGTGATCACCGATGATAACGAATCATTCGGCGATATCGAGGGAGATTTTGGGACGGTGTTCGTGCCGGATGCTTATGCTTTCGAAGTCTCCACCGATATACCCGACGGCCATGTTATCTCCTTCGATATGGAGATAACCAGCACCATGGATACAACCTGGACCAGCCATTTTACATTAACCGCTCATGCTCCCGATGTTGAATTCGGAAATATCCATATTAACGACGAGCAAGGAAACGGCAACGGTATCTTTGAAGCAGGTGAGACTGCTGAAATGATCGTAACTTTGATAAACAACGGCTCATGTCTGGCGGAAGCGGTAACCGGATTCATTTCTGAAGATGACGAATACGTTACGATCACCGATGCCGACGGCTCTTTTGGCGATCTGGATCCTTCCGGCGGGTCCGGCGATAATTCCGATGACGTCTTTGTAATTGTTGCCAATTCAGAGTACCCGGTCGGTCACTCCGTGCAATTTGACATGGCAGTTGAAGCGACCGGCGGTTATACAAAGGATCTACGATTCGTTCTGCAATCCGTAGAATCATTCGAGTACAGCGATGGCGGCTGGGTTGGCGAAGGCGCTTGGGAGTGGGGAGAACCAACTTCGGGGCCGGGCTCCGCTTATGACGGTGAGAAAGTCTGGGCCACGGTTCTTTCCGGCGATTATCCCAACAACGCATACGATGCTCTTGTTACCGGATTCTATACGATTGAAGATCCGGAAGCTACCCTGTCATTCTACCACTGGTATAGTCTTGAGAGGGGCTATTCAGCCTACGATGGCGGCAACGTTTCGATTTCGACTGACGCCGGAAATAGCTGGGAGATTATCGATCCTGTGGGCGGTTATCCCGAGCAAAATATTGTTGGTCTCGACGATGAGCGCGGTTTTTCAGGGCTGAGCGCTGGCTGGGAGGAGGTTATCTTCAACATCGGCGGTTACGCGGGGAGCGCGGCCAAATTCCGCCTGCTCCTGGGCACTGACGGTAGCATTACGGAACCCGGATGGTATATTGACGCCGTGGTGATTGCCGGCGCCACACCCAGGGAAGTAGGTAACCCTGATATAAGTGTTATGCCAATCTCGTTCAATGTCGAGATTGAGCAGGGAAGCTCCCACGATGAAATTCTCACTATCGGTAATGATGGTGACGGCTTGCTCATCTATGGAATCACTCCTATAACTGCCGGCCGCAGGTTGGGAGATGGTGGCGGTGATCCCGATGAATATATCGATCCCGCAAGAGTCGATCCGAATTGGGGTAAGTATATTACATATAGTCAAGACAATGATAAATTGACTGTTTCCCGTGAAGGTCCCAAGCCTGATGATGGGTCTGATGATTCCTCCGGTCCGCCGGTGATCATGGATTCCGGTGGGCCCGATGAGTTCGGCTATATCTGGATCGATTCCAACGAACCCAATGGTCCGACATTTGAATGGGTTGACATTTCCGGGATCGGAGAACAGGTACAGCTCGGCGATGACGATAATCAGGGTCCTTTCGATCTCGGTTTTGAAATGCCATTCTACGAAAACCTGTACAATTCGATAAGAATCTGTTCTAACGGCTGGCTCTCATTTACGAGTACGGATACGGAATATTCGAATGAGCCAATTCCCAGCAGCAGCGATCCCAATGACCTGGTGGTTCCTTTCTGGGATGATTTGAATCCCGGCCAGGGTGGCATGATTTACTTCTATACTAATAGCGTCGACTCCGCCATCGTGCAATGGGACGGAGTACCGCACTTCTTTAACGAGGGATCCTTCACCTTTGAGGCGATTCTAACTGCTGAGGGCGATATCATCTACCAGTATTTGAGTATGGACGGAAATTTGACATCCAATACGGTCGGGATTGAGGATCTGGAAGGGTCGATCGGCCTGCAGGTCGTTTACAACAGCAGCTATATTACCGATGGCCTGGCAGTATTGGTTAAGGTTCCGACATTCTGGTTGTTTGTCGATCCCGGTTCCGGATATGATTTAGAAGGAGAGTCATCTGAGTTTACCGTAACTTTCGATGCAGCGGAGCTCGATTTAGGACAATACACAGGTTATCTCAGGATCATCTCTAACGACCCGGACGAGCCGGAGATCGCGGTACTGTGCACACTGACGGTTACGGAACTAACCGGTATGGACGATTTTGCCGAATTCATCCCGGTAGAATTCAGCCTCGACCAGAGTTATCCCAATCCGTTCAATGCGGCGACATCGATTCGATACGGTCTGCCGGAGGAATCTCACGTAACGATAGACGTTTACGATATTCTCGGCCGGAGGATTGAAACGTTAATCGACGAAAAACAGCCGGCAGGTTACCATACAATTATCTGGCATAGTGAAGATAAATCCAGCGGCATGTACTTTTATAGAATTCAGGCTGGGGACTATACCGAAGCGAAGAAAATGGTACTGTTGAAATAGTCCTTTCCTCAAATTAAGGGGCAAAATTGATTTCACCGGGCCCCGGCTCCGGTCGGGGCTTTTTCGTTTCCGATAATTGTAACTTATCGGAAACGAGGGGCAATTCTACTTGCGCCTCTTCGGACTAATCCCCAGGCGGTTGAGGGATGGGGTTGGAGAAACCCTTGACAAACCCGCCAAATGCCCTATTATTATCATAGGTTCCATTGAACGGGAGGACTGTGTGAAAAGGGTATACATTTTCGCTATAGCGTTAGTTGTCTTTGCCTATTTGCCCGTTTACGCCACAATCATCAATATCCCAGATGATTACCCAACCATTCAGGAGGGGATCGATGCCTGCAATCCGGGCGATACGGTAATGGTGGCGAATGGCACATATTATGAGAATGTGACCATACATACGGGCATCAGCCTGATCGGCGAAAACAGGGACAATACTATCATAGACGGCTCCGGCACGGGCGATGTTGTTTTTATCGAAGCTAATAATACACTGGTCAGCAAATTCACTATGCGTAACAGCGGTACAGAATGGCAGGATGCGGGAATTGAAATAGCTATTGTAGATAGCTGTGCGATCGAGTCATGTGTATCAGAAGATAACCTGGCGGGTTTATTCCTGCATGGATCGTGTTACAACTCCATTACAGGATGCCGTTTCGATTCCAATACCCGCGGAATATTATTCTCTGAATCGCCCGGTGGGCCTGTAAACTACAACTCGGCTAACCAGATACAAAACAATATCATTAATTCCAATACTTATCATGGAATCGAATTCAGACATATGATGCCATACCATTATTCTAACTTGATCAGCGGAAACTTGATATCTAATAACGGTGATGGCATTCACATGGTAATGTCCAGTGAGAATATTATCTCATTCAACGATTTAGAGAATAACAGCGATTATGGAATTGCCCTGGAAATGTGTGTGGGGGGAGGCGAGCTAAACCAATTTCACCATAATAATTTTATATTCAATAACTCCGGTCTAGTTCAAGCATTCGACTTTGGCGAAGGTATAGACTACTGGTATTCCGTCTCTGAAAACGAGGGAAATCATTGGTCCGATTACACAGGCCCCGACAACGACGGCGATGGTATCGGCGATGAGCCTTATTACATCGATGGTGACGATCATAGCCAGGATCTATACCCGTTGATGGAACCGCTGTATGCAATCATCCGGGGCGGCGTCTTCGACGGATTCGAGCCGATCGAAAATGTCTATGTCCGGGCAGTTGGCACCGAAATCGATGATTACACCGGCTATGACGGCATGTACTCGCTCGAGGGCCTCGGCGCCGGTAATTACGATATCTCGTTTTCGCACCCAGTATATCTGGATACCATCATTTTCGGCGTTCCCTCGACCCCCGATCACACCACGTCCCTTGACGTTGTAATGCGCTTCGAAACCGACATTGATGAAGAAGATGCGCCCGTACCTGACATTTTTGCCATTTTCCAGAACTACCCCAATCCGTTCAATCCCGCGACCACTATAGAGTACGCTTTACCCGAAGCATCCCACGTCACAATCGAAATCTACGACATCCTCGGCCGCAAGGTTGAGACGCTGGTTCAGGGA
>SDBT01008220.1_pt1 | contig 17065 bp, 12 predicted proteins | sample 2277101 | NCBI WGS metagenome assembly SDBT01 (sample SAMN10404973, study PRJNA504765) | marine sediment metagenome | isolation source: marine sediment core GS10_PC15, 103 cmbsf | place: Arctic Ocean: Southern Knipovich Ridge | collected 2010
CAGCAGTTCCAGCAGTTCCAGCAGTTCCAGCAGTTCCAGCAGTTCCAGCAGTTCCAGCAGTTCCAGCAGTTCCAGCAGTTCCAGCAGTTCCAGCAGTTCCAGCAGTTCCAGCAGTCAGCAGTCAGCAGTCAGCAGTTAGCAGTTAGCAGTTAGCAGTTCTGGGGACACCATACATAATTATTTTAAGCAGTTCTGGGGACACCATACATAATTATTTTACCCCGGGTTTCTTTGGGCCGGGTTTTTGGCGTCTGAGGACGCGGCCCAACTTCTTCTCTAAGCGTTTCTGAAACTCGTCGTCGCCCAGGGCTCGGCCGGTTGTTTCGTGTTCGCGGAACGCCTTGATCTGTTCTTCGGTTGCCGCGCTGGTTAGCAGTCGTCGCCAATTCTTCGCCAACGCCAACAGCGGCGCGACCTTCACAAGGCAATCATCCTTCCGCTTGATGTGTGCGGCGGCGCTGCTCCAACGATACTCGCTTGGCGCGGTCGTCAGCCCCGCGCGGACCGGGTTGAGTTCGACGTAGCGTGCGCAGGCGAGCAGATACGGCTCGTCGAGCACGAACGAACCGAAGCGGCCTTGCCAAAGATGTCCGCGCCATTGCTCGCGGAAATTGACCCGTCGCGTGTAACGCCGATGGGCCTCGCCGACGGCCCGCCGCAGGCCGTCCTCCGACTTGGGAACCACAATCAAATGCACGTGGTTCGGCATCAAGCAGTAGGCCCAAACGTCGACTTTATGTTGGCCGCACCACTCGGCCATCAGGTCCAGGTAGGCTTGATAGTCGTCGTCGCAGAAGAACGTCTGCTGTCGACGGTTCCCCCGCTGGGTCACATGATGGGGCATACCCGGAACAACAACTCTTGCCAGTCGAGCCATGTCAGAAATCTACCAAAACCACCCGTCGCGGTCAATAGTTATGTATGGTGTCCCCCGAACTCTGGTGTCCCCCGAACTCCGAACTCTTCGAACTCTTCCCAAAACGCGCCGGGCAAGCCCGGCGGCTAAATGGAAATGCGCCGGCCGTAGACCACAGGCGGGACGCCTACACTACGAAGAATTGTCGTTACGCCTCCAGCGATAGACCTGATTCGCCGACGGTGTCGGCAGACTCGATTTCGAGCGGCAGGCCGGGTGAGGCGACCGGGGCTGGAACGCTCGGTGTGTGTGGATCGTCGGTCGATAATTGGCTGCCGACTTTTTCGCACACCTGTAGCCACGTTTGGCGTTCCTCTTTGAGGATGCGAACGGCGTCGTCGAGTCTCTTTTCGTCGTGCTGATAGTTGGCCTCGACCAGACTGCGGAAGATAAACATATAGACGGAGGCCACCTTCGAGGTCAACTCCGGGGCGGCGTCGTGGTTCAGCGCGGCCACCAATTCGCCGACGATCTGCTGGGCGTTGATCAGCGATTCGCAAGCCCCTTCGTCATCGCCGTCCGCCCAGAGTGCTCGTGTCCGTTCGGCCGATCGGATGGCCCCCTCGATCAGCATTAGTTGGAGCTTTTGCGGCGTGGCGGTCATCACTTCCGTGGTCAGATAGTTGGCTTGGGCCGAAGATTGCATGGGTGAATCCTTTCTGATTTAGTTAGCGAACGCACTCATCGGTGGCAGCGGTTGCAGCGCATCGAGGGCCGTGAGGTTGACTTGCAATCTTCCGATAGCAAGTTCCATTCGGTAGAACTGCATGAACAGCCGATTTCGCTGTTTGTTCAACCGTTTGGTCATGAACTCGATTCGATCGTCGTTGTCCTTGATCTTGTCCGCCAAGGTTCCGATCCGCCGGGTGAGCAGCGAATCGGTTCCGCCCGCTAGTCGCTCGATCAGTTGGTTGAACTTGGCAGACATTCCGAACTCTTCGGTGGCGAAGAACTGCTCGACCGCCTCGGGATCGTCGGCGAAGCGGTTCTGCAACTTAGCCTTGTCGAAGGCCAGCGTTCCGTCGTTTTTCAGGTCCAGACCCATCTCGGCCAGCGACTGAATCGACCCCACGCCGAACAGTCGCCCGCTGAGCAGCCGCGGCAGGTCGACGTCCAGCCGCAAGGCAGTGGCGTCGCCGGTCAACAGCGAGGACGTGTTCGTCGCCATGTTGTAGGCGGTCAGTTCGGTCAGCCGCTTGCGAAAGCGGTTGTAGTTTTCGGCCATCGCGGTCATGCTGGCCACCAGGGCAGTGTCGTCGCGTTCGACGCTGACGGTGACCGGCTGCCCGGAGGGTTGCATGACTTTGATGTCCAGGCCGGGCACAATCTGCTCGAAGCTATTGGAAGACGACGACATAAACACGCCGAACGATGCGTAGGAGGCATGGCCGAGCGTGATCAGGGCGTCCTGTGCCCGCACTGCTTCGTTGAGCGAGAAACCCAGTTGCGACGTATCGACGACCAGTTCGCCGGCGGCGCCGCCGCGGTCGCTGATCATCGCCAGCCGATACGGTTTGCTCGATCCGTCGCGGATGATCACAGCGGTCACGCCGACGTCGAGTGCGTTGACGGCGTCCTTGAGGTCTTCCAGCGAGAGCACGTCGTAGCCCATGCTGCCGTCGATGGTCTGCGGCGACACGCCGTCCTCCGGTTCCTCGGCCTTACCTAACAGGTGGAGGTCTTTCGCCGTGGTGCCGTCTCCTTCCACCACGGTCAGCGTGTACTTTCCGTCGGCGCGGTCCTCGAGCAGGATGCCGTCACCCGCGTCGTTCATCCGCGCATGGACTTCGATCGAAAGCTGGTTGATCGCGTCGATCGCGTCGCCGACGGTGCGGATGTTCGGGTCGCTGAGGTCGAGTTGTGCAAGCGCAGCGGAGGAGTCGACGATCGTCATCGTGGACCGGTCGATACCGGCGCCGTCGTTGAGGTCTTCCAGCAGGGTGTTTTCGGTGATCGGAGTGCGGATCTTGACGGTGCGGGTGATCGAGCCGTCGATAACGTCCTTTTCGCTGCCCCAGAGATCGACTTTGTGTAAGTCGCCGAGCAGATTGAGATCGGCGGCCGCGGTGGAGGAGCCCTCTGAGATTTTCAGCGTCCCGGCGCCGCCGGGCAAATCAACGAGTCGAATCCCGTCGCCCGTTTCGTTAATCTCGGCCAGCACGTTTACGTCGGCCGATGCGTTGATCTCTCGGATCACGTCGCCGATGGTTTGAATGTCTTCATTTCTGAGATCGATGACGGCGCTCTTGCCGGAGCTGTCGGTGATCTTGAACAGACTCCGGGCAACTCCGCCGCCGCCGTTGAAGTCGGCGAGCCGGGTGTTCTCGGAGACGACTTGCAGGTGCAGGTCGCCGCCGTTGACGCCGGTGAGGTTTCCGTCGACGGCGATTCCCAGCTTGGTGGCGGTCTCCGTGGCGTCGCCGTCGGCGATCACCAGCGAACCGGTGCCTCCGCTGGTATCGATCAGTTCGATTCCGGTGCGAGCGGCGTTGACTTGCGCCTTCAGGTGCAGCGGTGCCAGCAGCGAGACGTCTTCGCTGGCGGCATTGATTGCGTCGAGCACGTCGTCGAGCGTTTCGGCGGCAGAGAGATCAACTACGGCCGTTGCCCCGCTACGGTCGGTCAGGCTCAGTGCGCCGAGCGTGCCGAGTCCGTTGCCGCCGCCAAGGCTCGACAGCAGCACGGTGCCGGCGCCGCCGAGGATTCGCCGCCCGGTAATTACGCCGTTAGCCGACTGCCCGTCGATCCCCAGATCGGCCAATGCGTTCTCGTTCCCGGTCAAGGTAAACTGGCCGGTGCCCTCGGTCAAATCGGTAATCACAAGCCGGTCGCCGTCGGGGGCAATTTCGGCGCGAAGTTTGTCGGGTGCGGCCTCGTTGATCACCCTGAGGACGTCGGCGATTGTGAGGTCCGCGGTGCCGGTGCCGTCGTCGCCGAGCAGGCTGGTGAAGTCGATCGTGGCGAATCCCGCGTCGCTGCTGGAGGTGCCGTCGCGCAACTCCCATGCGATCTCCGGCAGGGCAGTCCGCAGTCGCACTCCATTGCCGTCGTTGAGTTCATCGAGCAGCAGGTCGTCGTAGAGTTGAACTATGTCGGCCCCGTCGGCGATGCTGTCGGCCACGTCCAGTCCGGCCAGCCCCAACGAGGCGGCGGTCGACCGGCCGCCGTACTCATCCACCTTGAGGTTCGAGAAGGTATCGCCCGTGTGATCGATCAGGCGAATCCCGTCGCCGTGCAACTCGGCGCTGACGCCGATCGACTCGTTGGAGTTGATCGTTTCGATAACTTCATCGAGGTTCTGGGCCATCGTCAGGTCGATCACGGCCCGCTCGCCGCTACGGTCGGTAATGCGGATTTTGCCACGGACAAGACCTTGGCCGCCGGAGAGCGTGTCCAGCGAGGCAGTCCGCTCGACGTGGTCGCCGAAACGGAAAGTCAACTCGCCGGCGCCGATCGGCTTGGTGTCGGAGCGGAAGGCGGAGCTGAGCAACTGGTGGTTTTGGGCGGAGCGCAGTGGGGTGAACGAGTAGGTTCCCAGTGCGGCTTCGTCGGTCACGGTGGCCGAGAGCGCGTCCGGATTGCTACTGGTCACTTCTCGTTTGTGGTAGAGATCTTCTTTACCCAGGTTGTTGGAGACGTACTTAACGGTATACAGATAGGCCGTCAACTCGGTAACGGCGGTCCGCTCCTCCTCGAGGCCCCGGTTACGTTCGGTGAGCAGATCGAGTGGCTTGCCCGCCAGCGCCATGAGCTTGTCGACGGTGTCAGCGATCGGCATGCCGGTAATCAGGCCGATATTGGTTTGGATTTTCCCCATGGGCGTCTACGCGCGCATTTGCAGCATGGAATCTATTCGGTCACATTGTCTATAATCGGCGGGCAGTCTGGGAGAGATTCATCTTTTCTTCCTATTGTGACGGCAAAAGGTGGAAGGGTGGGCTAAATATGCAAGTTTTACCGGATATCGGCCGACCTGAAAGAGAGTTACGAATTTCAGTACGCCGAACAAGGGCCGCCGAATGTCTACCGTGTCCGAAACCCTGGCGGTTGCCGTCAGGCACCATCAAGCCGGCCGGCTTCAACAGGCGGAGGAGATGTACCTGGATGTGTTGCGGGTCGACGCCCGGCATCCGCACGGGCTGCACCTGCTGGGCGTTGTTTGCCATCAACAGGGCAAGAATGAATCGGCCATCGAGTATCTCGATCGGGCGATCCCGCTGGCCGCCCCGACGGCCGAGGTCTACAACAATCGGGCGGCGGCCCACTTGGGCGCCGGCCATCTCGAGGAGGGGATCGCGGACTGCCGCCGGGCACTGGAAATCAATTCGCACTTTTTCCATGCGTACGTCAATCTGGCCCACGCGCTCAACGAGCAGAAGGAGTTCGACCAGGCCGAAGCCGCTTGTCGGCGGGCACTGGAAATCGAGCCGGATTCCGCGGCCGTCCACCTCAATCTGGGCAGGGCCTTGCGGGGCCAAGACAAACTCGAAGAAGCACAGGCCGCCTACGAGCGGTCCTTGCAGCTCGATCCCAACTGCGCCCAGACGCACGACAATCTGGGCAATATCTTGTGGAAGAAGGGTCAATTTGAGGAGGCGCAGGCCAGCTACGAGCGGTCGTTGGAACTCGATCCCAACCGCGCCCAGACGCACGCGAATCTGGGCAATCTTTTGCGGCGGAAAGGCCAATTTGAGGGCGCCCTGGTCAGCTACGAGCGGTCTTTGGAACTCGATCCGCAGCAGGCTAACACGTACAATAGTCTTGGACTATGCCTTCGGGCGAACGGGCAACTCGACGAAGCCATGGCCTGTTTTCATCGTGCGCTGGAAATTGCCCCCGATTTTGTCCCCGCAATTGCCAGCCTCGCGTCCTTCCATGAGCAGGGCAATGATCTGGAAAAGACGATGGAGTACGTCAACAAGGGGCTCGAGATTGCACCCGAGGATCCGCACCTGAACGTTACGATGGCTCAATGCGTAGGGCGGCAGGGGGACTTTCGCGGCGCCATCGAGCGTCTAGAAAGAACCCTTTCCACGTTTGACAATCAACTGCACAAGGATCTGGCGCAAAAGGCCCACTATATTTTGGGGCGTTTTCACGACCGCCGAGGCCAGACTGCCGAGGCCTTTGCCCATTTCGTGGAAGCGAATCGGCTGGCCGCCGAAGGCGCCGCTCTGGCGGGATTCGACAGGGCCCCATTGCACGCAGAAATCGACGCGCTGCGCCAGATCTTCCAGCCGGCCTGGATCGAGTCCTGGACCCCCGCTCCAGTCTTTCCCCGCAACGAGACACCCGTCTTCATGATCGGTTTTCCCCGCTCCGGTACCACGTTGCTCGATCAGATCCTCGACAGTCATCCCAAGATCCAGACGCTCGAAGAGAGACCCACTATTGCTGAGGTCAAGAAAGGGATACAGGCATACTCCGGCCCGCCCGCTTGGGTCTTCCCCAGCTTGATGCCGGAGCACTTCAGCCAGCTCAGAGACTCCTACTTTCGGGCAGTCGATCGCTACCTGGAACGTCGGCCGGGGATGCTGCTCGTCGACAAGTACCCTCTCCTGACTCGAGATGTGGGACTCGCCTACCGGCTCTTTCCCGCCACCCGATTCATCTTCGTCGTGCGTCATCCGTGCGATGTCTGCCTGAGTTGCTTCATGCAGCACTTCGAGCTTAACGCGGGCATGGTCAACTTCTACACGCTCCAGGACGCCGCGGCCCTCTATGCCCAGGTGATGGAACTCTGGCAGCACTACTTGCGGGTGTTGCCGATCGACTATCATACGATCCGCTACGAAGACCTGCTGGACGACTTCGAGGGTGAGACGGGCCGACTGCTGGACTATCTGGAAGTCGACTGGGACGACTCGGTCCGCCGCCACACGGACCACGCCCTGACGCGTCACGTCCGCACAACCAGCTACGCCCAGGTGGTCGAGCCGATCTACCGGCGGTCGCGGTACCGCTGGCGGCGTTACGCCGACCAGCTCGCCCCGGTGCTCGACGTCTTGAAGCCATACATCGAGTATTTCGGCTACTACGCAGAGTAGTGGCCGTCACCACAAAGCCGCGACCGTTGGTCGCGCCGGAAACCGTTGGTCGCGCCGGAATATGAGAACACTCGTCTAACGGTGGGTGTTTGTGGCTTTGTGTTCGCGACCAACGGTCGCGGCTTTGTGGTGACGGCCGCTAAACGGCACAAAAAAACCGGCCCGCCCCGGGATTCGGGGCGGGCCGGCCGCGTGTCCTTTGAGAGAAATCGCTTACGCTTACCGCAGCAGTGCGAGCACGTTCTGCGGGTTGCTGTTTGCCATCGACAACACCGAAATACCCGACTGCACCAGGATCTGAGCCCTGGTCAGTGCGGCACTTTCGGCCGCGAAGTCGGCGTCGCGGATCTGGCTTTCCGCCTCACTGAGGTTCTCCAACGTGTCTTCGAGCGTGGCGATGTTCGAGTCGACTGTCGTCTTCTGGAACGCACCCAACCGCCCGCGGAGCGTGGTTACCGCACCGATCGCCTGATCGACCACCTTGGCGGCGCTCTTGACGTCGGTGGCAAGGTCGAAGGCACCTCCAGATTTCAACTGGAAGAGCCGGCCCGTGTTACCGCCGAGCTTCGCCGTGTTGACGCTCTGGATACCCATGCGGGCCTGCTGGTTGGAGACCACGTCGGGGCCGAGCTGGAAGATGGCACCGCCGGAGACGATCTGGAAGGCCAGACTGCTGCCCCCGATGAGGGTGGAAGCCAAACTCAAGCTGAAGTCCAGCACGGACGTGTTCAGCGAGACGTCCAATCCGTCGGTGATGGCGGAGATACCGTTGATCCGCACGTCGGCATCCGCTCCGTAGTCGCGGTCCGTGGTGGCGCCGTCGGCGTCGACCGTGGCGAAGGTGCCCGAGAGGGCCTTCAGCGAGATGAACTGCTTCGAACCGTACTCGTTGGACTTGAACTCCAGGCCGCTCGTTCCAACGACGTCGCCCTGGTCGAAGTTGCCGTCCGAATCCACGCCGCCGTTCGAGGTGCCCGCGTAGGTGATGCCGTTTTCAAGCCACCCGCTATCGGTCGCGTACAGCATGCTGGCACCCGTGAGGCCTGTGGCGGCGACCGTGAACAGGTCCTTGACCGCCTGCGTGGTTCCTGAAACGGTGTTGAAGGCAGTCACCATCAAGGTGGCCGTGGTCACGCCCTCCTTAATGTGGAACGTCAGCTTCTTGTTGGTTGAATCGTAGGTAGCGTACTCCGCCGCGGCCGTTGCGTCGTCGACGAAGTCGACCTCAACATTATCGTAGGCCGACCCCAGGGTCTGGGCGGTTATCGTCAATTGGGCTTCGTCGCCGTCCCGGGCGGCGGTGTCGCCGGAGGCGCCCGCGTTGGTTGCCGTAACGCCGTTCGCGCTCAAGGTGATGGCGCCGGTTTCCGCGACGCCCGACCCGTCGCTGGTGGTGACGTGACTGGCGGTGATACCCAAGTCGGTATTCAACGCCGCCAAGGCGTTGATCGCGGTAACCACCTCGGCGGCGGTCGAGGTGACGGCACCGTCGGCGTCCGTGGCCAGATTGACCGTCACCGAGTCATACAAAGCTCCGTCGCGAGTGACGGCGCTGTCGCCGGTAAGGACTAGACCCCCGTCGGCGCCGATGACCGTTGCAGTGAATGAATCGCCCACGGCGGCATTGATCCGTGCGGCAATAACGCCGGCGCCATCAGTCCCGGCATCAACATTGACGGTGAGCGTTTGGGTTTCCTGGTCCCAGATCACGCTCTCGTCGTTGTCGTCGGCTGCCTCGATAATCTGGACGGTGATCCCGTTGCCCGCGGATCCCTGCGTGTCATAGCGGACTTGAAGCACTGCGTCGGCGTTGCCGATGACGTCGGTGCTCGTTATGTTGGCCGTGGCGTAACCGTTGGTGCGGTCGTTGAAGGCCGTATCGATATTGAGCGACTGGCTGGCACCCTCGGTTTGGAACGTGATCGGCAAGTTGGCCGCAAGGCTGTCTTTGGTGGTAATCTGAATGCGGTTGTTGGGCTCGCTGGCATCCGACCCGTCACCATGGTTTACCTGGCCGACGTAGCCACCATGGGTAATGAAGTCGATCGCTTCGGTGGCAGTGTCATCACCGATATCGGTGTGCGCAGCACTCATTTCGGTCGTGCCTGCGATTGCATCCGACACCTCGTCGAGCGTGGCCGTGACCGCGCCGCCGTCGACGGCCGTGACGTTGTCGGTGAAGGCCGCAACGGTGGTGGCAGTGATGTTCGTCACGGTCGCAGAAGCTGCGAAGGTGAACAACTCACCGTATTTGGCCGTCAGTGCGGTGACAACCAAGTCTACCTTCGTCGTGTTTCCAACATCCACCGTAAACACCCCGGTGGTGTAGTCAAAATCTGAAGAGTTTACGACGTTTCCGCCAGCACCCACCGTAAGTACGATGCTGATGTCGTTGAACGCCGTGCCCGTGAACTTCGGTGTGATTGTGAGTTCGTCGGTGCCAGCCACGACTCTACCGGTTTCCGCGGCCGCTACCCAGGCGTCGGTCTTCACCAAGACGTCGATAACGTTCGGAGTCCCGGTGTTCCAGGTGGCGTCGGCGTCGGACTCGGTGGTGTCCTTGATTAGATTGATCGTAAATTCACCGGTGAACTGGCCGGCCGTGGCGGCAGTGACGGTAAAGCCGTTCAAGCCGTCGCCGTTCATAACCGTGAGATTGCCCGCGCTATCCGCGGCGGCCGTGCGCTGTCCCAAACCGGCCGTGATACCCAGGGCGTCGGAGACCAGGTTGATCGCGGAGGCCATTTGCGTCACGGTGCTGCCGGCGGCGAACGTAAACGCCTCGAAACCTTCACCGCCGCCGACCTCGAGTACCACGTCGCTGGCCAGTACGTTGCCCTCGAAGGTCAGCCCTGCCTGCTCGGCCTGGGTAATGACTTCCATGCCGACACTGATCGAGGTTTGCGTACCGAAGTTGGCCTGATCGATTGTCAGGTTGGAAATTTTCGTGGAATCGACGTTCTCGGTAACGAAGTCCAAGCTTCCGTCCAAGAGCCGCTTGCCCTGGAAGGCAGTTACCTGGGAAATACGGTCGATGGCTTCCAGCGAGGAGTCGATCTGCAACTGGTTGGCTGCGATCTGATCAGTGCTCATGGCCCCCGTGTTGGCACCCTCGGAGACCAGGCCGCGAATGTCGTTCAGCAGTGAACTGACCTGGCCCAAGGAACTGTCGGCCGTGGCAATCATCTGATTGGCACGCTGAGAGTTGCTAACCGCCACCTGCGTGGCCGTGATGTCGCTACGCAGGGCTTCGCTGGCAATCAAACCGGCCGGATCGTCTTTACCTGTGTTGATCCGCAAACCGGTACTCAGCCGAGTTAGGGCTTGTTGCAGCGACATGTTGGATCGCGCCAGAGATTTCTGGGCATTTAGTGAACTTACGTTCGTGTTAATTCGTGTCATTGTAGACACCCCTCTTTCTCAAAGGACTGCGTCCAAGCTTGCCGGAATGCGGGGAATTGTTTGTGTTCCGGGCTAGCTTCGCCGCTTACCGCTGAAGTGGAATCTTCATCCGGTTCGCAACTCGGTCGCGATTGGTTGAACCCCCACTTCAAACGAGTTTGTATTCGATACGCTAAACGGGCTCACCCCCCAAGGGCGAACCGCCCGCGCCGATCAGGCCGGCGCGGTCACCAAATGGTGCCATCAGTAAGCATCATCGGCTAGGTAGGCTGGGCACTTTAGGTAATTGAACCAGATCCAGCGCTTTTTTGTACTTCTTCTGTTTTTTCTCGGCAGGCAGAGGTTGCCACAAGAGCGAAAAGCCCCTTTAGAGAGGTCCTAAGCCATTGTGAGGCCGGCATAATCGGAACGATCGATACACTCGGTGCTCACTTGCCCCGTTTAACTCTCAGGACGGGTGGCCGACTGGGAGGCCTCCGCATGGATCGGTTGGGCGTCTCCTTGCTGCGGACTGTCGGCCTGCTCCTTCTTGATAGCCTCGTAGACCTCCTGCCGATGTACGGGAATCTCCGCAGGGGCTTTGATCCCGAGGCGAACCTTGTCTCCACGAATATCTACAATCGACACGACTACATTGTCGCCGATTATGATGCTCTCATCACGCTGCCTGGACAAGACAAGCATCAATGGCTCCTTCCTTGGCGTATCAGCCCCTATTAACCCTGGTTGTCATTGATCTTAAGTCACGGGTGACAGAGACACCCGTAAACGTATCGGCTTAGGCAATTAGGGCTGGCCAGAAAAAATACAAAGCGAACGGGATTTAGGGATAACGGGGGTGCAGGGTGGAGCGCGTAAACTATTCCGATGGGTGACAAGACGTACGCACAACATTCAAACATTCAGTGGGACAGGCGTCTCGCCTGTCGGGAAAACACAGGCGAGACGCCCGTGCCACTTGGTTGGAGCCAGTGGCGAGTTCTGCGCCTTCGATCGGCAGTAATCGCTGGTCGGTCGACCAAACCTCCCTCGTTGTGGTTTCCCACGATGAGAAGGTTGCGAAGTTTCAAATCGCTATCTGTGCGGTGTTTGGCGACGTTCCGGCGGAAACTGTCCGCCCGGCGGGGCAAATGGTACGCCGGTTGCTAGGAACACTTGGCGACAAGGTATCGACGCAGCGCGACAAGCGGCGTCACATGCAACCGGCGCGTACGAGGCGGCCATGCCCTACGGACTCTACATTTCGGCGGAAGGCGCAAACGCCCAAAGCCAACGGATGGACGTGATTGCCAATAACCTGGCAAACGTGGACACCGTGGGCTTCAAACGCGAGTTGGCGATATTCCAGGCACGGTTCGCCGAGGCGATCGACCAGGGATTGAACCTGCCGGGCTCCGGCACGATCGACGACGTCGGTGGCGGAATCGCGCTGTGGCAGACCGTAACCGACCATTCGATCGGTCCGCCTAAGAAGACCGACGCCAAGACCGATGTTGCGATTACGAAGCCGGGTGTCTTTTTCGTCGTTGCCAAGGGCGAAGAAAAACTGCTGACCCGCGCCGGCAACTTTGCGATAATGCCCGACGGCAGGCTGACCACCCAACAGGGATACAACGTGCTGGACGCCGCGGAGAACCCGATCGTAATCGGCGATCCGTCGTGGAATATCGACGGCACGGGGGCCGTTCGGCAGTTGGGCACCACGCAGAACCTGGCGTTGGTACAGCCGGAGTCGCTCGGCGACCTGGTCAAGATCGGCGAGAACCTGTTTCGCGCGCTGGCCGAGACGACCGACGTGCCGCTGAACGAGCGACAGGTCAAACCCGGATACCTGGAAATGTCGACCGTGCGCCCGACCTCCGAGATGACCGAACTGATCCACGCCTCCCGGGCGATGGAAGCCAATATCAACATGATGAAGACCCAGAACGAGATGCTTGCCGGCCTGATCAATCGCGTATTGAAGGCATAATCCGAACTATTCACAAAGGTTTGTAGTGACCCGATTTATCGGGTCCGAATTGCCGGAACCGCATGAATGCGGTCACTACAAACGGTCATAGAAATCTCCTCACCTCCATTTTCAAGGTTAGACTCTTTAGCCATGAGCGTTCAAACGTTGTATACCGCGGCCACGGGCATGACGTCCATGGAAACGCGACTGGATGTGATCGCCAACAATCTGGCGAACGTCCAGACGATCGGATTCAAGAAAGACCGGGCGAACTTCGAGAACCTCTTCTACCGGCACGAAAAGATGCCCGGGGCCCCGGATTCGGCCGGCGAATACACGCCGACGGGGATCTCGATCGGTCTGGGATCGAAGGTCACCAGCGTGCAGAGCGATTTCGTCCAAGGGGCCTTCGAGGTCACCGACGAGGAACTCGACGTTGCCATCGTCGGGCAGGGCTTCTTCCAGGTGCAGGAGCCCAACGGCGATACCGTCTACACGCGGGCGGGCAAGTTCTCCAAGAACTCCAACGGCAATCTCGTGATGAGCTCGGCCAATATCGGACGCCAACTCCAGCCGCCCATCACGATCCCCGTCGACGCTATGAATATCGTCATCAGCGCCGAAGGGATCGTCTCGGTCCGCCAGCCCGGCAGCCAGACAATGAGCCAGATCGGCCAGATCGAATTGGGCCACTTCGTCAATCCGGCCGGACTGTTGAAGCTGGGCGAGAACCTCTACTCCGAGACCGATGCGTCCGGCACCGTCACGCTGGGTACGCCGGGCCAGGACGGCATGGGAAGCCTGCAGCAAGGTGCCCTGGAGGCCTCCAACGTAAACCCGGTCCAGGAACTGATCGGGCTGATCACCACACAGCGCGCCTTTGAACTCAACGCCAAGGCCGTGCAGGTCGGCGACGAAATGATGCAGATCGTAGCGAACCTGAGGAGGGGCTAGAGTGATGGTCGCACGAAAACGCAGAACGACGTACCGCCGGGGGGCAACAACTCTCCGGCCGGCCGTTGCCGTCGCTTTGGGGATCTTGGCGGTCGGATTGCATGGTCTACTATCGGGCCGGGTGCCGGCGGCCGAATTGCGGCTGCGGTCCCAATGCCGATGTGGCGCAGCGGTCGTCACGCTGGGCGATCTGGCCGAGATCATCACGACCGACGCCCGGCAGGCCGACGCCTTGGCCGCCGTCGAGTTGTTTCCCGCTCCGCCCGCCGCCCAGCCGCGATACGTGCGGATTCAAGAGATCCAGGACCTGCTCGCGCTGCGCGGGATCAGCCCGATCGAACACCGGTTTTCCGGCGCCGCACGGGTTGCCGTCCATGGAGGCCAGTCGAGCCAGGCGGATGCCGGGCGCCCGCTGCCGCCGTCGGTTGCAACTCGGGCCAACCGCCTGATTCGCAACGCCGTAACGAAGTACCTGCGCGAGAGTGTCTCGTCCGACTATGGCTGGAACGTGGAAGTGGCTCTGGACGACGGGCAAATCCGCTCGCTGGTCGGCGTGGTGCAAGAGGTTTCGGTTACCGGCGGCACCCCCCCATGGACCGGCGCGCAGCGTTTCGAGGCGACGGTCTACTCGCCGGACGGGTCGCGGCAGTTTGCCTTCGATGCGCGGGTGGCCGTGCGTCCGGAGGTCGTGGCAACCGTTCGGTCGTTGTCTCGCGGGGCGGTTATTCGGGCCGGCGACGTCGAGTTGCGAAACCTTGCGTTTCGCGAGGACACGGTTGCCGGATTCAGCAGCATTGAGGAAGTGATCGGAATGGAGACGATCCGCGCGGTCCCCAAGGGCAAGGTGCTTACGACCAAGTCGGTTCGCGCGCCGCTGTTGGTCCGGCGTAACGACGTGGTGACCGTCTATGCCCGAAGTTCTGGAATCCGGGTGCGCACACAGGCCCGGGCGCGGGAAGACGGAAGCCTCGGGGAGTTAGTCAGCGTCGAATCGCTTTCGGACCGCAAGGCGTATTTTGCGCGGGTAACGGCCGTGCGAGAAGTGGAAGTTTACGCCCGGTCGATTCGTGCCGCCTCAACCGGCCCGGGGAGAGTCGTCCGGAGATAACTTGGCGATCCATCATCCTAAACATGGAGTGGAAAATGGGGACTGGCTCCGAGCCACACACAACCTGGAACCCGCCGGAGAACCGTTGCGGCTCGGTGCCTGTCCCCTTTTTCCACGGGGCCCTAAGGAGCGGAATATGAATAGGACAGAAACACCGAATTGGCGAACTGCCGCTGCCGCGGTTGCCGTGTTGTTGGCGATCGTCTGCGGCGTGTCGGGCCAGGATTCGAGTCTGCTTGGCGGCGGCGCGACCGGCGCGGGCGGAGGCCAGCCGCGGTTGGTGACGCTGCGCGAGGGTTCGTGGACGTTCACGCCACCGCCGGAAATCAAGACCGTGGATCTGAACAGCATCGTCAGCGTGCTGGTGGATGAAAAATCGATCATGATTAGCGAAGGGGAACTCGACCGTAAGAAGAAGGCCCACGGCGAGTTGATCCTGTCAGACTGGATCCTGCTGAAGGGCCTCTCGAAGGTGTTTCCCGATCCGCAAAGCGCGGGCGATCCCAAGATTCGGGCCGAGATGGAGAACAAGATCCGCGCCGAAGGTTCGATAGAAGCTCGCGAGTCGCTAAAACTCAAGATCGCGTGCCACGTCGTGGACAAACGTCCCAACGGCAACCTCATCCTGGAAGGCCACCGCCGGATTAGAGTCAATCGGGAAGTCTGGGACATCTCGTTGACCGGCGAAATCCGCCCCGAGGACGTGCTGGCAAACAATTCGGTGCTCAGCGAGAGCGTGGCGGATCTGAGTATCCACAAACGCGAGCAGGGAGACGTCCACAACAGCTACCGCAACGGCTGGCTGCTGCAGTTCCTCGATAAGTATCAGCCGTAACCGTTAAGGACCCCGACGATGAAATTATATCCGGTTTCAGGAATCAATAGACTGGTCGCCCTTGCGGCAGCCGCCTGCATCTTGTTGGCGACGACGACGCAAGCACGCACGACGCTACAGAGCATCTGTCGGATCAAGGGCCAGGAGGAGAATACGCTCCGCGGGCTGGGGTTCGTGATCGGGCTGGAAGGCACCGGCGACGACGGCACCTTCATGCCGACGATCCGCAGCCTGGCTAAGACGATGGAATTGTTGGGTGAGCCGCTCGGGCAGGCCGGGTTGAGCGAGTTGAAGGACGCCAAGAACGTTGCCCTGGTGATGGTTACGGCCACCATACCCGGCGGGGGCGGACGCCGCGGCGACAAACTCGATTGCATGGTCAGTTCGATCGGCAAGGCGAAGAGCCTCGAAGGCGGACAACTGTTCCTCACGCCGCTGGTCGGCCCCGACAAGAACAACCCCACCATCTACGCCTTTGCCGAAGGTCCGATCACGCTCGACAGCGCCACGCTGAAGCGTACCGGGCGGATTCACGAAGGTTGTCGTCTGGCGGCCGACTTCCGAAACGTGTTCACCAAGGACAACAAGATCACGCTGGTCCTGAAAAAGAACTACGCCGGCTTCCGCGTGGCCCAGGACGTGGCCACGCTGGTTAACGACCAGTTGGCCTTCCAATTCACCCAAGGAGAACTGGCCAAGGGGCTCGATCAGGTCAACATCGAGGTGCTGATCCCGCCCCAGTATCGCGAGACGCCGGCCGAGTTCGTCTCGCAAGTGCTGGCGTTGCCGTTGAGCGAGCCGCAGACCGGCGCACGCGTCGTGATCAACGAGCGCGCCGGCAGCATCGTGATTACCGGCAACGTGGAGATTGGGGCCGCCGTGGTCAGCCATAAGAACGTCGTCGTCGAGACGGGCACCGACGTCAGCATCGAGCGATTCGTTCCCGTCGATCCGAGCGAGACCAACACGCCTAAACTCAAGGCCCTGGTCGAGGCGCTCAACAAAGTCAACGTGCAGACCGAAGACATTATCGAAATCATCAAGCGGCTGGACCGCAGCGGAAGACTCTACGGCCAGTTGATCATCGAATAGAACTACACAGAAACCCACTGAAGAAAGCCCATGTCCCTGCCACTATCTGCAATCGGACCTGCCGTTGCCATGCCGTCGAACCCGGTCCCCCCCGGACTGGCCGCTGCCGGCAAGGGCAACGCAACGGGAAACGACGGCGAAATCCGCGAGGCGTTCGATTCGTTCGTCGGTCAACTCTTCTTCGGACAGATGCTCAAGGCAATGCGAAAAACGGTCGGCAAGCCGGCTTACTTTCACGGCGGCCAGACCGAAGAGATTTTCCAGCAGCAACTCGATCAAGTGCTGGGTGAAAAACTCAGCGAAGCCAGCCGCCACCAGTTCAGCGGACCGATGTTCGACCTGTTCATGGCGAACATGCCGCAGCGCCGGTAGCGGCTGGCGGCTTAGAACTACAACGTTAGATTCCCGGACCGAAGAAGTCGCAAGTGGTTATTGCCACAATAGTTGCGAAGTGAGGTTATCAGTTATCAGTTGTCAGGTTCATCCGGCGGAAGCACATGTTGAAGGGAAGCAAAGGAGTACGGGTTCCTCTCCTCTGTTCAGACAAGGCAACCAAGACCGATATTTTCCGGCGATTCAACTGGCCGACGACAGAGAAGAGGTGACAGAGAAGAGGAACCCGTACTTCCTGGAATGATGGCTCTTCCGGAGAATCTGTGGGTAGATTGATAACGGTTTGCGGGATTGAAGGTCAGGTTTTCTAAGGAAAGGGAGGACAAAAAGAATCGTGGTTCCCCCGAAGATTCAGGGGTGAAAC
>SDBT01008221.1_pt1 | contig 17064 bp, 29 predicted proteins | sample 2277101 | NCBI WGS metagenome assembly SDBT01 (sample SAMN10404973, study PRJNA504765) | marine sediment metagenome | isolation source: marine sediment core GS10_PC15, 103 cmbsf | place: Arctic Ocean: Southern Knipovich Ridge | collected 2010
GCCCAATTCTTGCAGAAAACGGCGGATGGGCGGCATTTAACTTCACTCCCAGGGGCTATAACCACGCCAAGGACTTGTACGATATGGCGAAAAATAACCCCGACTGGTACTGTTCTCTTCTAACAGTGGACGATACTCATGCGATTACCATGCAGGCGATAGAAGATGAGCGCAGGGCGGGCATGTCCGACGCCATGATACAACAGGAGTTCTATTGTTCGTTCGAGTCAGGCCTTGAAGGCGCGTATTATGCTCATATTATAGCGGATTTGCGGCGAAGGAATCAGATAACGGCAGTGCCTCACGACCCGTCCGGGCTGGTATTTACGTCATGGGACTTAGGTTTCGATTGTACGTCGATATGGTTCTTTCAGATAGTAGGGCGTGAGATACATATTATCGACTACTATGACAATACAGGCAAGCCGATAGATTTTTACGTGGCCATATTGACAGAGCGAAAAGCGGACAATGGGTACAATTACGGCACGTTTTACATGCCCCACGATGCCAATAAGAGAGAAATGACCTCAAACACCACCCTGTCTGCAGCGGTTAAGAAATTAGGCTATACCGTCCACACGATGGAGCGGGAATTGAACGTAGACTTCGGTATCAATCGGGTTATGCAAACCATGCCCCGGTGCTGGTTCGATGCCGTTAAGTGTGAGCATGGGTTAATTGGCCTAATGAACTATCGACGAGTGTATAATGAGACTTTGCGGGTATATATGGAGAGCCCACTGCATGACTGGGCCTCTCACCCGGCTGACTCGTTCCGGTATTTGACTAAGGCTATATCCAAGACAGCCCTGAAGACGGGCGGTGCGGACCTGGAGGAGTATCGGGAACTGAAGAGGAAATACGCATGAACAGACGATATTTCTTAAAACTGACCGGATTTGTTGCCATTACCCCTTCGCTGCTGGCGGGTAGGAACCCTGACTTTGATCCTGAAAGGAGGCAGTATGAGCAATGCAGATAGGCAGAAACGTTACAGGGACAGTAAGCGTAACGCGCCAAGAGAGAATACGCTTGTTGAGCGTATCTTCATGGGCCCAAACGTAACGCGCGTTACGGTAAAGCCGGAGCGTAACGCGCTGGCCATCCCCGGTGATCCTGACTACGTTGAACGTTGCAAGCCTGCTGTCAAGGACATGCCAACCGATGAGCTTGTCCGGCGCCTGCACTACATTAAGGACTGGCAGCGCAGCCCGGAACACAAAGAAGTATTGAGACACAGGCAGGAGGCCACAGTATGAGCAACATCGAGCCGGTTGCGGTTGGTAATGGTGTATTGATGCCGATGGAGCAGTACACCACAAGCAGCATGATTTGCGCTTGGGGTAACTGCTCGAACCGTGCCCTTCCAAACAACCGGTACTGCTGCGCTGCGTGTGAGGTGGTAGATGAGGTGTTTAAGGCCGCTGTGAGCCCCGCCAGTACCCGCTAAGGCGTATCTGTAACGGCGAAGTCCAAGTATATTGTAAGGGAGCATGGGTATGACTGAGTCAGTAAAATGGCGACGATGGGCTGACCAGAAAGTGCTAACTGAGCCTCTGTGCGGCGTGGCTGTTCCTGAAGGTGGGCTACCGCCAGCCGAATGGTTTTGTGCTAAACTGGAGATGAGTTCTACTAATATAGACGACCTAAGCAGGCTTAACGGCAACTGTCCTGGCTGTATTGTCGAGGCCCACGAAATCGGAAAATGCCAAGCGAACCCACACAGGAATTATAAGAGTTGTTTTGTGAAGATTGCTGATTAGAGGAAATACGCATGAGCGAATGTAAGCATGAAAACTGGCAGATTATCGGAAGCGAGCCGCTTGGTCTGGGGACGTGTAATGATTGTGGGAAAGAGATAAACCTCAAAGTTCTCTTCAATAACCTCAAAGACAGGATGGTCGAGGCAATCAGGTGTACCGTTGCGTTACGGGAAAAAAACGTATGAACAGGCGAAAATTCCTAAAACGTATCGGTCTTGCGATAATCGCTCCTGCTTTTGCGACTTTAGCGGGACAACAACCGAACTCTGTAGGCAAAGCGGACATTGATGCCCTACGAAAAATATTAGCTCCCCATGTCCAAAAGCCTATGGCCGGACCTACAGTCGGCTGGAAGATGTGGACGGTTTCGCGTGTACTGAATGATAATTATGTGATTATTCTTGACATAGCGGCATGAATAAGGTAGAATGTATTAAGAATCTCGACCAGAATGAAATCGAAGCGATGCGGAGAGGCAGGGCTGATGTGATTATCCTTAGCAAGATTATAGAGATAATCGACTGGATAAACGACCATGAGCGTAAACATCGACAACGCCAAACGTAGCATTGAAGACGCTCGTGGCAGCGTTCTACTGGAAGAGCAGGTTAATCGTACTTTTCACGAGTTGCAGATAATTGACGATATAGATAACTTACTGGACGACGTTGCTGTTAAATTGATGATGCTGGATGGCTAACTGCTCACCGATAATACCGGCGTATGAGAGATTTGTCAGTCTCCGGGTTTATTCTATGCTCTTGGGCCTTACTCGGTTGAGCCCAAAGGAGAAGTATTACCATGAACAGCATAAGAGGCGATGGGAGCAACGATTTAGTCGTTCATATCCGTCCGGATGCGGCAAGGTCGGGATGTTCAAGGGCATAAGGTGGATTAGTGGCAAATAATAGACTATATATAGTTGATCGAAATAACGGCGAAAAGTTCATGTTGTGTAAGAGTTATGGCTATGGATGGTCTATTTTTTGGCAGCTATGGTTGGGTCGTGCCATGAGAGTGCCTGTATTAAGAACGATTATAAATATGGCGGCTTGTGCTAAAACGATAACAAGACTTAACCTGTGGCTGAAAGACCGGGATATTGAGGCCTCTCAGTGCGGCGGCAAAGACAGCGACTTGGAGCTAAAAACAGAATATGAGATAGAATAGACGGCTAATGGGGCTGATATGCTGACTAAAAAGAAGATTATAAATTTTATGCGTATGTCGAGGACGAACGTCTGGCTGGCTTATTTTTTAGGGAATCGACGCGGGAAGCGGGAAGATTGTTATGGGCGCAGCTACCGACAGACCTACAGAGATTTCGGCAACAAGGCGATGGCTGGCGAGTTCCTGTACCCGAATAGCTGGAACGTAAAGCAACGAGTGGGGCTGATATAATGGTTAAAGATATGAAATGGCGTAAATGGGCAACGGTAGAAGAAATGTCCAACGAAGACTACCGTGAGACCTTGGTAATCCAGGCGATATGCTTGCCTGCTGCTCTCGGTAGGCATGAGGAAGACAATAATGGCTGAAGAAAAACAAGAACAAAAAGACTATAACGCTGCTTATAATCAGGCATGGGCTGCTACCGGTGCATGGCAAGCGGAGGCCCGGAGGGACATACAGGCCGCTTTGGGCGATATCTTCACCCAGGAAGAGAAGATTAAACTCCGTCTTCGTAACTCCGACTTACTGAATATCCAGCTTATCCGGCCCTTAATTAAGTGGACTGCAGGCTTACAGGCTGACCACCGCAAGGGTATTAAGTACATCCCCGGCGATAGCGGCGACATCGAGGTAGCCAACGACTTTACTGAAATTGGCATGTCTGTTATGCAGCGGAATCATGGGTACGAGGTCATATCCAAGGCGTTTGAACATGCCCTCAATGTCGGGTTGTGCCTGGTGAACGTATTTAATGACATCAACCAGAATACTCAATTAGACCATTTCTTCTACAATCAGTTCTTAATCGACCCCACATGGACAAAGTTGGATTTTTCCGACTGTAACTACATCATGGTACGGAAATTTGTTAATGCCGAACAAGCTAAGATTTTACTACCTGTGGACTTCCATGGCGAAATCAAGAAGTTAAAAAAGAAAATCAGCGATGGCCAAACCGCCGAAACCGATAGCAAGTTCCCGAACTATACCACCGCCGTCCAATATGGCCGCAGGATGTTCTCTTATGACGAGTTCCAGCAGAGGGATACGATCAACCAGAAGGTGATTATCGTCCGACAGACAGGCAAAGAAATAATCCATAAGATGTCCGAGAAGGAACTGCAGGCGTTATTCGAGTTCCTGCGGTCTAAGGGTGTGAATACCTCCTTACTGAGTCCCGTAACCAGAATCGTACCTACTGTCAAGGTTTCTGCGTTCCTGAATGGCGAGCACGTAGTAACTAAGATTGACCCGTATGGCCTGGGCGATTACTCTTTTACTCCGGTACAGTGCTTTTATAACCCCGAATACGACAAGATGGAGCTGAAGCTCCAGGGCATGGTTCGGTCGCTGAGGGACATCCAGAGGGCCGAGACTAAGCGTATCATCGCTAATGTGGCGTGGTTTGAGAACTCCGTGGCCGGTGGCCTGGATTTCGAGGAAGGCACCTTAGTTGACCCGGAAGACGCCTTTAAGAGCGGATTGGGCCCAAGAATGTTTAAAGATGGTGCGTTATCAGGCAATAAGGTTAAAGACCGCGTAACCCCGCCCCTTCCCGCCGGTTCGTTGGAGTTACACAATCTCCTAACTGACCTCATGCCGCGAACGGTTAATATCAACCCTGATATGTTAGGGCTCCCTCCTGACGCCAGCCGTGGCCAGATAAGCGGTCTTTTGGCCGAACTGCGGGTCGGGTCTGGCATTGTAGGGCTACGGGGCTTATTTGATGATTTAAGCGAATCACAGAACATTATCGGCGGAAAGCTCTTAAAGCTGTATCAGCAGTATCCGATGGAGAAGATTGTCAGGATAATGGGCAAACCGCCCTCAGAGGGTTTTCGGGACAAGCGAGCGGCTGAGTTCGACGCTGTGTCATCTGAGGCTATCCTGACTGAAACCCAGCGTAATACCCAGTACCAGGAAATCGTTACCCTCATGGAAATGGGGGGAAAGATAGGAAAGCCGTTCCCGGAAGAATGGACGGATGTGCTTGAATTAGGTACACTCCAGATTGGCCCTGATTTGCTCAAGAAGATCAGGCAGAGGGAGCAGCAGGCACAGGAGCAGGGCGCAAAGACGGCCCAGAGGCAGGAGAAGATACAGGAGGTTACTTTACAGGCATTGATAGGCCAGACGGACGAGGACCAGGCACAGGCACAGGAGCGACGTACTGAAGCGGTGGGTAATATAGCCCAGGCTGGCCTTGATATGGCCAAGACCCAGACTGAGATTGAGGGCCTACAGAGCGACGACAGGATTAAGCAGGTTGACCAGCTTATCGAGATAGGCAAGTTGAACCTTGAGGCCCAGAAGCTGAACCGGCCAAGTGGAGGGGAATAATGGAGAGATTTAAGCCGAATATAAAGCCATTCGATGTTGATTCTGGGACTGTTTGCTTATCCCAGCGGTGTTTTGGTAGATTTATGAGGCAGAAAACAGATAGATGTGTATACTGTGGAGACAAATTAACCCAACCCTTACAGAAAGGCGGCGAACTGTGATTAGATTAAAAAGATTTGAACGACTGCCGCCGTCAACTAAGCCCATGCAGACACTTGTTGACGCTGGAATGCTAACTGTCCCGCCAGTGGGCCGTATCCCGATAGACTACCGGACAGTAAAACCTATCACTTTGCCCGACGATTTCAAGTATTGCCAACCCTTACAAAAAGGTGGTGTAGAATGAACCAAACCAAGATGAAATTTATGCAAAACGCCCCGGTCTTTGTATTCGCAACAGCTATATGCTTTGCGTTTTTCGTGGTCTTGACGAGCATAATAATGGTAGTTAGGGGCGACAAATCGGGCTTATTCTTCATTGCCTTGATTTTGGGCGGAATCGCAACAGTCTGGCGTAGAATTACACCGGCAAGGCAGTTTTACCGCCAGTGCCTTCTTGTGTATACTGGAAGAGTGCGTTATTGGCAAATTAAGGGGTACGTAATGGGTAAAATAGCGGTATTGGTTCTGATATGCGGCATATTTCTTTCTGGTTGCGGAGAATCAGGCCCGCCCCACAAGTGCCCGCATGTTGCAAATTCTAAAGTGTCGGACATTCGACATATAGTAGCAGGTATCGGGATAGGGACGACTCATTCATCGCAAGTGATATTTGAGAATGGATATCACATTACAGTAAGAGACCAGAAAACCTACGATTTAAGAATTGGGCAGTTGTGTCATATATGGGACTGTAATCAGCACGGGAAGTCGTTTAGGGCGGCAGTCAATGGACAATAAAGGTACAGCCGGTTGGATAATGGATTGGAATATTATAGAAATTGCAGGGTCTGAGAATTACAACGGGACTTTCATTAAAAAAAGCCGTGTTTATGCTTATGTGGTATGGGGCGTATTGGGCGGCTTAGTTGTTGGAATGATATGTGGAGTGGTCTGTTTATGAATAATAAAGGATTAAAACACGGCGATATAACAGAGACCTTCTCACTTGATTTGGGTTTGCGTATTGAGTCGATTATCAATGCGAAATCGAAGCGGTGTAGGCCATATTACCTGTTGATTACGGTCGAGGAGGGCTACGGTGGGCCACTTGCGATGGGAAATAACAACGAACTACTCCACGGCAAGGACACGAAGAAGAAAAGGGCGCGTGGAGCGACGAAAACCTGTGATTTTTCCGGTTTACGGGTTGCCCATTGTGTGATTCAGGTATTAGAGCCGTGGAATGTGCCGAGAGTATCGCTTATTTCCAGTATTTTGATGAAAGTGGACAATATGAGAGGTCTGGTTGAGAGAGTTTATGTTCTGCCGCCGGATATTCCTATTGTCGATATGGGGGATGGGGTAGATAGTGAAATAGTCCAGAAGTGTGCAAAAGGTATGCCGATAGTGTGGGGGCAGAACTAATGAGATACATTAAATTGACCCAGGGACACGCCGAAAGGTATTTCGGCGACTTTGCATATAAACAGGCAATTTAGGAGATAATTATGCCAGTTGAAGCGACAAGAAGGACTATAACGCCGAAAGAATTTAAGATACCGTCCCGCTCTTTTGGGATTACGCCTGAAAATGCAGCCGATATCCTGGCGGAAGCAGAAGAAATTAAAGCCAATAAACCATTATGGAATGCCGCAAGCAAGGTCTTATCTCAGCAGATTCTTGCCAAAAGACAGGCCCAACTGGATGCGGCGAAAGCTGCAGGGAAGCAAAAATGAAAAAGCAAGACGACGCATTAAAAAAGGCCGGTGATATCCTGATAGCTGCCTTTCCCGACTTATACGGGTCGATAAACTACAATATGCAGGGGCCACGTAAGGACGTTCTACCGAAGATAACGAGCCGTATAGCGGTTGAATGCAGTAATGGGGTGCAAATACCTGTCGACATAGTGTCGAATAAGAGGATGTAATATCACTGTCGACTATTCGGTGATTAAGAATATTTAATTTAGGTGTTGACATGAAGAGAGTGGGCGGTTATAATGTATATTGAATGGTGGCATGTAATTTTGTTTTGTTTTTTAATGGCAGGCGCCGCGGTAAACGACTAACCCCGCAGAGGTGGCGGAATTATGGACAATCAAGGCATAACGGCAGAACAAGCGAGAATGATGCAAATGCAGGCCGCACAGCAGAGCGGTGGATTATCAGGATTAGGCGGTGGGCTGTTTGGCGGAATTGCGTCGGGGTTCGAGGGTGCATTCCCTTCGCCGTCTTTTGGTGGCAGTTTAGTGTTTCGGTCTACACAGGAAAGTGAGGCTGCAATGGCTATAGCAGTTCCTGATATTACGAGAAAGCCAGGGAGGCCATCCAAGATAAAAGATTATTCGGAGCATCTTACTCGGAAGGAAGAGAAGATATTGCCTATCGAAAAAAGGTAGGCTGAAAACTAAATAAATACTGAGCAACTCTAACAAATAGAACGCTCATGTTTCAATCCATTGTGGATTGGCATGAGCGTTTTTTTTATTGAAGCGGGCAAACCGCATTTAGAAGGGAATATTATGGCAAACGATGTAAACAGTGCGGAGGTCATCACTCCGTCGGGTGTAGTGGAAGCAGTCGCCCCCACAGAGGACGTAAGTCCAGTCGTCCAGGACACAGGAGTACAGCAAACGGAGACTGTTTCTCCCGATGTTACCGCCGCTCCGGCGGGCCAAACGGAAGAGCAAGCGGTTCCGTTCGACAGGTTTAAAGAGGTCAATGACGCGAAAAATGCCTTGCAGTTACAGGTAGACCAGCTTCAGGGCCACTTGAGACTTGTCGGGACTCAACCGGCTACACAGCCTGTCCAGCCACAGGCACAGCAAGAGGGGCTGACGCTTCAGGTAATGAGGCAGATGGGTCTTGACCCTGAAAGCTATGTTTCCCCTACTGAGCAGGCACAGGTGAGTGATGCGGTAATGAAGATGACCGTGAATCAGATTACACAGCAGATTCAGGAACAAAACTTTGTTGCCGCTCATGCCGACTTTGCGAAAGTGGTCGGCTCAAAAGACCCGCTCACCGGACAGTTTGTTACCGCTCCTCCCTTGGCAAGAATATTGAACCAGAACCCACAACTAATGTCCGCCCTCCAGGGACCGAGTGCTTATGCTTTAGCATATCAACTGGCGGTAAACGACCCGACACACCAAGCAGAATTAGCACAGCAGGCAAAGCTCCCACCTCAAGTTGCCGGTGAAGCTGCCGAGCAGGCTATTAAAGCCGCCGAGGGCTTAACCTCTGTTTCTGCTGCCGGGACAGGCGCCACCATTGATAAAAGCGCACAAATCGCCGCAATGAGCGACGAGGAGTTCAATAAGCATAAGAATGCGGTCATAAGTCAGGGCGGGATAGCAATGTAGCCAGAAAGGAATTTTTGATGGCTGATAATACAACAACCACAACCCAAGTCGATCCGGCTGTAGGTATATTCTACGAGCGTACTCTTTTACAAGAGAATCGCCCGAAGTATATCTTTAACCGGTTCGCACAGAAATTTTCCATTAGCTCAAAGAGCGGGAGAGTTATTAAGTGGCGTCGGTACTCTCGATATAGTGCTGCGACCACTCCGTTGTCCGAAGGGATTACCCCCAACGGCCATAAACAGTCAAAAGTTGACCTCTTGGCGACGGCTTCACAATATGGCGACTTTGCCATTATCACCGATGTCGTTGATTTGACGGTCGAAGACCCCAACATCACTATTGAAGTTGACCTTCAGAGCGACCAGCAGAATAACACGAACGATGTCCTCACGAGGGATGTTCTTGTAAATTCCGCTTCCTCGATCACATGCTCTAATGGCGACCCGACGGGGACTCTTTTGAACAGGACTGATATTGACACCGCTCGTGGCACGTTGAGATCAAATGACGCTGAAGTCATTGCTGGTCTGATTGCCGCAGGCACAGGTCAAGGTACAGGTCCGGTACGCCCGGCTTATTTTGGCATGGCACATACCGACCTCGAAGATGACCTGGAAGATGTCAGTGGCTTCAAAGAGGCTACGAATTACGCTGCCCAGAAGGGCGTTGACGTAGCTGAAAAGGGGCAGACAGGTAATGTCCGATGGTTGCTATCGACCCAGGGTGCCCAATCCGGCTCAGACTATCTCAATCCCATTATCGCTAAGAACGCTTACGGCGTTGTTAATATTAGCGGTGGCAATATGAGAAGTATTGTCAAGGGTTTAGGCAGTGCCGGGACCAGCGACCCCCTGGATCAGAGAACTACCATCGGTTGGAAGATGTGGCAAGTTGCCCGCATCTTGAATGATGCTAATATTATCGTGCTAATTTGCACCAACGGATAAAAAGGAGCTTGTTATGAGTAAGACTGTAAGTGGAACATATATTTCAAGCGACATCGCCGTGGGCGTAGAGTGCGGATTTGTACCGGATAAAGTGCGACTCACGACTGCCGTAGGTGGTACTGAATTGATTTTTGACTGGCTTAAAGTCATGGGTGATACTTCGGCTCTTACGGGCCAGTATGGTATCAAAGATGACGCCGGTGCGAAAACTGCTGCCACTACAGCGGCGACCGGTATCATCGCACTTGATTCTTCGGAGACAGGAGTTTCGATTGAGTCTCCGGCGGATAGCGGGAAACTGGTGTTTGCCAGCGTTAGTGATTGGGTTTTGACAACTAACTACAGTACCGGCGAAAGAACAGTGTCTTCTATCGGTACAATCGTTAGGCCCCCGGACCATATTGGTAAGGTTTTTGAGCTTACCACTGATACCAGTACAGGGGACAGCGAGCCTACCGGCGGCTGGAATGTCCAGCCGGGCGACACTGTAACTGATGGCGGAGGTAACATTTGGACGTGCCGTGAGGAAAATATTATCAATCGGGGCGTCAAAGGTTTCACTATCGGGGTCGACATCTGTACGAATGGCGAAATCCATGCCTTTACTGCCGAGAAACATGACCGGGCAGAAGATATGGGCGATGCCGATACTGACAATCCAGTAAGATTTTAATTAACGGGAGGGGGCACTAAGGCCCCCTCCATATTTTGAAAGGACGTAACTTATGAGTACAGCTACACAAGCGACTCCCGCTGTAACTACGTTTAGAGAGCGAGTCAGTGGTCTTAGCAGGAAAGAGTTAGTTGAAATTGCCAAAGATGAGTTTCAACTGAACATCGACAGCAAGGTTAAACCGGATGTATTGAGAGATACGTTGATTCGGGTCCATGAAGACGTTGTAACTACGACAATGAAAAAGAATCAGGCCGCATCTCAATTATTTCTCGAAAGAGACCCGAAGGAGAAACTTATAACGGTCCAGTTTTTACCGCTTGAGTTTCCGAATAATCCTGAACAGTTTTCCTGGGACGGCGGGTTCGGAATAACAGATAGAAAGAACCCGTCAAGGAATCCTACGGGCCTGTCGAAGATGGCTAACTACCTGCTTATACCAGGCGAAATATATCAGTTGCCGATTTGCGTTATAAAGCACCTGGAGAGTAAAACTTTCAGGGACAGTAAGCCGCAATTTGATACTGAAACGGGAATGATAGCGGGAAACATCCCGATTATCAAGCCTCGCTTCTCGCTGAAACTGGTCGTAACCGATGACGTAATGGCGGATATGGGTCAACGTAATTTCGAGAAAGGAACATAGACTATGGCGATTAAGCATGTAAGGTCTGGCGAAGTCGATACGCCGGACGAAGTTGCAAAAGTCTTAAATGGACTTATCGACAATATAAATTTAACAGAGGCGAAGGTCGTACAGATGGCCACGCCCAAGAAGAGCAAGAAAGGAGCCAAAAATGCGTAAATTCATTATAGGCTTGATTTTAGTGATGGTATTTGCGGCTACAACTTTTGCCGAGATATCAGTCAAAAGCGTCCGAGAGCAGACTGTAAGACCGGCAAGGGACCTTGCTCTATTACTGCGTAAGTCGTTTGCTCAGCACAATTTGGACATTGCCAACATGGGCCAGCAGCTCGGAACAGGCAAGGTCTTCTATGTTGACAGCAATGTAAGTACTGCCGGTACTGGCAATTCTGTCCGTGGTGCGGTTGCCACGCTCGATGAGGCTGTCGTGCTCTGCGAGGACAATCGAGGCGATATTATCTATGTCGTGCAGGGACACGCCGAGACGTTTTCAACGGCTGATGCAACTGATAGCGATTCTGTCGACCTTGACGTTATCGGTATTACCGTTATCGGGCTCGGTACAGGTACGGATCGTCCGACGTTTACTTATGCAGACGTAGACAATGAAATCGTTATCGCTGCATTGAATGTTACGATCCGCAATCTCGTGTTTTCGCCGGGCGTTGCTAATGTTGTCCATGCAATCGAGATTGAGGCTGACGCTGATGGTTCGATTATCGAGAATTGCGAATTCCTGAGTGGTTCAAATGATGCTTTTGAGTTCGTCGATGCTATCGAGGTAGCTCTTGCTGCCGATGATCTTATTATCAGGTGGAATAAGGCTACGGAAACGACCGCAGGGGCTGTTAGTTGGCTTGATATTGCAGTCGGCGTAGTTGACAACCTTTCCATGTACGGGAACGAGATTTACGGCGATTACTCGACTGCGATTGTCAACGGAACAGGCCGGGTTCACACGATTCATTATTACGGCTACAATACGATGACGAACCTTTCGTCTGGCGATTACGCTATCTTGTTCAATACGACAGCGACCGGAACGATTGAATTCAACACTGTATTTACCGATGCGGAAGCAACGTCGATTGATCCAGGCAATATGAGTAATTTCGAGAACTATGTAACTACTACGACCAATGTCAGCGGTATGATTACGCCGGTCTATGATGATGGAACGACTCAGTTAAACGCAACAACCGTAACCGCGATTTCCTCAGCAGTAGATGCTTTAGCTGGTATCGGCATGATCGGGCTCGTTGAGACGAACACGGGTGGAACCGCAGAAGTTATCTCGGCTGCATTAGGCGGTTTCGGCGACGACGCCTTCCTTGAAGGATGGTCGTTAATGTGCACCTTTGATACCGGCGGGTCAGTAGGAACTGCACCTTCCGGCCAGATTAGGGACATCACCGATTATACTTCGACGGGCGGAGTTTTCACAGTTGACACAGGCTTTGCGGCCTCGTTGACTGCGGGCGATTTTGTCCTGTTGACGCCAACGCATCTAATACCGAAAGACTTTGGACCGCTCAGGCCCAAGACTATCTACTGTGATGACGGCGGATCAGGTGGCGAGGCTACGAATTGGCAAAATGCGGTAACTACTTTTATTGCCGCCGTAGCACTTGCCAACGCAGGCGATACTATCTTGATCGGCGAGAATCATAACGAGAACTGGACGAACGCCGCAAATCCTGTCCTTAACGTAGCGGGCGTTTCTGTTATCGGTATGGGCGAAGGCGACAGCAGGCCGTTATTCGATTACGACAGTAATACTACGGTCGTTCTCACAGTAGACGCCGCTGGTTGTACGCTCAGGAATCTTCGATTCAGGCCCGGCGTTACACTCATCGCCATCGCTGTGAGAGTTGAAGATGAGGCACTTGGCCTTACAATCGACAATTGTGCATTTGAAGAGGGCGAAGCCGCCGATGAGGAATTTATCACCTGTATCTCTGTGGACGCCCTTGCAAACGGTTTAGTGGTCAAGAATTGTACGGCGGTGAATGCTAACGCAACTGCCGGAGATTCTGATAATTGGCTCAATCTCGACGAAGTTGCTATCACCGATTGTTCTGTTATCGGCAATACAGTATTCGGCACGTTCGATGAAGCTTGTGTCTGGTGGGATTCTTCTGTGCCCATCAATTTGCTCGTAAAAGATAATGTCTTGAGCAATCTAACTTCCGGGCAGATGTGTATCGAAGGAACCGGGGCGGCAACCGGCATGTGTGTCGGTAATGCAATGTTCTCCGATACCCTCGGTGCCGTTCTCGACCCTGGTTCATTGAAGTGTATCGAAAACTATGCAGCCACGGCGATTGATGAGTCTGGCGTATTGGTCCCCAGGCCTGATACGATAGCTGGCCAACTTTATACGTCTATCATAACAACAACTACTAATTTTGACGCTGATTTATTCGATGTTGACGGCGGCGACATTCTGATTACCAGTTTTGTCGGCGTAGTCCTGACCAATATCGTAAATGCCACTGGGAGTGTTAAGATATTTGTCGATGTCGATAACAGCTTGGTAAATTACGATCTGTCAACGGCAGTAGATATGAACAACGACCAGGCGGGCCAGAGAGTTGTATTCTCCGACGCTAACGCATCTGTCTTGACTCCTCTTGCAACGGATGGCGGTACGATTTTGATGTCGAGCTGGTATTGTCTCGAAGGTATGATTGAGTTAGACAATACCGACGAAGATGCTACCGGTACGATGCGATGGTCTATGACTTGGATTCCGTACAACGACGGGACGACTGTAACAGTGCAGTAATCTAATGGGGTGGGCTTTCGGGTCCACCCCTTCATTTTGAGGCTGATATGGCAAAGACATGGACCTTAGCCGAAATCCGCACGCTCTATAGAAAGCTGACAGGCAGACCGTCTACAGGTCAGCTTAGCGACGATAACGCTGATGACAACATCAACGATTATTATCAGAATCAGTTTCCGTTTGATGTCGATGATGAATTTTTCAGTGAATGGCTGATAGTGGCCCTGACGGCTACTGACAACGGTATTTACGATCTCGATGCAACTGTCCTGGTAGTCCAGGAACCAATAAAGATCGACGGCGATACCCAGATTTTCACAATGGACAAGACAAAGTTCTTTGAGGAATTTCCGGGCGATTTCACAGGTGCGTTTGTTATCAATGACGCCGGTGTTGGTCTGGCAATAGGTACATCAAGTACAAGTGCGGCCAAGAACGGTAATGCGTTCTCATACAATATCGGCGGCAATGCTTACCCCGAAGCGGTTGATACCGAGACTGAGCTGTCGGGGGACACTGTTCCTCAGAATAAATATGGCGCATGGCGGCTCGAAATAGATGTTGATGGCACCGTCTCAATACAGGCCGCCGATGACAACGCAACGGGATACGCTACTGTCGGTCTGGCCGTCCAGGGGTTACGCGACGAGAGCTCCACTGAGGCCGCTATGGGCTACGTTACGGCCCGAAACACGGCGGCGGGTGGTTTTGTGCCCGGAACCACGTCCTTGAGCGCAGGGACGGTTACAGCGACCTTTACGGACGGCTGGAACAGCAGGAGAGGTACGCCGAGTTGGGTCCTGTTGCTCGATAACCAATTATATGTCGAAAAGAAATCCGACGATGTCCGCGAACTAAAAGCCCCGTATCTGAGGAAACCGGCGGAAATGACAGCCGATGATAGTGTCCCCGAAGATGTCAGATGGGGCGAGGTACTGGCTTACGGTGCAGCGTTATCTTTCCTCGTCTCAGACCAGGATACTGACGGGGCAAGGGATATAAGCTCTAAATTCAAGGACCTGGTAAGAAAAATAAACGCCAAATTTTACAGACAAAGGCAGGTAACAAGAGTGCCGTTGGCAAGTATGTAAAGGAAAATATTATGGCTGGTACAGCAACATTAACAAGTAGCGTGGAACGACGGAATAAGGAGCCGAATATAAAGTCGATCTGGGAGCGAGTAATGACTTTTACGCTCACGGATTCATCTGGCGGCGACGCGATTACTCACACTCTCAGTAACATGAACGGGAGATTACGAAGGATTACCGTTGAATCAGGCACGGCGGCGGGCATTGGCGGTACGCTCACCTTGGCTATAAATGATAATCGCGGCAACCCGATATTTCCGGCAACGGCTGGCCCGGCAGAGGAGGCCGCGAGCGTGTTTAATGTCGATGAGGTATTAGTAGGCGATATTGATGTCGTGGTTGACCCAAATGACGATCCCACTTCGGGCACATGGGCAATCGTAGTTACTCTTCAGGGCGACTAATGAAAAGAAAACACGAGATTACAAATTCGTCCGTCTTGTTCGATGACGGTACGTTTACAGCATGGATAAACCTTGATCGTTTTGTAACCACTGACAAGGTTTTCGATAGGGCTGCTGTTGCCAGTTATGCAGTCGTCAACGCCACTCCTGCATTCCCCGGTTTCGCTTTCAATGGAACAAGCTCAACGATCACACCGGGGAATCTGGGAACAATCAAAACCTGCATGTTTTGGATAAAACCCAACAATCTCACGCAGGAGATTTTCCAGTTACGTGCCACAGTATACGTCGAGATTGTCGCGGGTACAATAGTAGGGAATGGCAGGAATTTTAATCTGGTATTTTTTGTTGATGGCATCTTAGGCGCGGACACTATTATTCAGGACAAGTGGAACTTTGTGGCGTTTACTACTTCTGGGGGTGAGGCGTTTTCTGCACCCATTCTTGGAGAGGTAGACGGAACAGGGTTTTATGATGGCGAGATTAGTAAATTCATAACATCCACGGCGGTATTGTCGAACGACCGAATTTTAAGTTTTTACAATTACTACAAAAGATTCTATTCTTTGGGGACTTCGTGATACCAGTAGCGGAAAAAGGAAAATTTGCGATTACTCGTCGCAAAGAAAAGACATATCTGTACGAAGGTGGAATCCACTGGATGGATGATGGTCCGGGATACGAATTTTTCACAGAATTGGCATCCGGGACTGTCGGGGTCGGCGGATTAGGGTTAGGTTGCGTTGCTAAACAATTACAGGCGAACGACGATGTAAGCAGGATTGTTGTAGTAGAGATATCGCAGGATGTAATTGACCTGGTATGGCCGCATCTCGACATTCCAAAGGCGACAATAGTCCATGATGATTTGGATCACTACTTGAGAACGACGACAGAGAAATTCGATTATTTCTACATAGACGTATGGGCTGGAGAGAACGATAAGTCAATCTCGAACTGGCGTAAGTTGGCAGAACAGTCAGTCCCGCCGGACAGGGTACTGTGTTGGGGTGAGGTATAACAGTGTTTTTATATGGAGTACAATATGTCATTCGATAAAGATAAACCGGCAGCAAGTACGTCGCTGAGAAGTTCAAATCCTGAGATACTTGCTAATCAGTCTCAATTACAGACTGCTATCAATAACGAGCATATCTTTAGTGGTACTTCGTCTGGGACTCAGACGGGCGACCATACACAGGGTTCGGCTCGATGCTTTTCTCAGGCGTCTGCGCCTGCCACGAGAATTGACGGGGATGGATTCTTGTCGACCGATCTCGGTTCCATAAGGGTCGATACGGATGATAATGCAGTGTACGTCCTGACAGCGACTACTCCTACATGGACGCCTGTGTCAGCCGAGATAATCGCTACGCTCTTAGCGGCAGCGAGGGTCTTTGGCAGCACACTGGGCGTCGCAGGCGACTTTGCAGTCAACACTGACAAGTTTACTGTTACAGCGACAAACGGGAATACTTTAGTGGCAGGGACGCTTGACGTAACTGGCAATATCGACCCGACAAGTTACGAAACAACGAACGGCGGATTCCTTGACGAAGACGACATGTCGTCCGATGACGCTGACATGGTTGCTTCCCAACAGAGCATTAAGGCTTATGTGGACGACGCGAAAGGCCAGCAGGCCCAAGTCGTAGGAACAACTGATATAACAAACACTACCGGCGATTGGGCAGATATAGCCGACATGGAAATCGAGCTGACGACAACGGGCGGCAACGTGTTGATTATGTTTACGGGCCACAT
>SDBT01008222.1_pt1 | contig 17064 bp, 17 predicted proteins | sample 2277101 | NCBI WGS metagenome assembly SDBT01 (sample SAMN10404973, study PRJNA504765) | marine sediment metagenome | isolation source: marine sediment core GS10_PC15, 103 cmbsf | place: Arctic Ocean: Southern Knipovich Ridge | collected 2010
ATCAAATCAGCCAATGGCTGCTTGACAAAGTTGAGAAGTTATTAAATAATCGACCAAGGAAATGTTTGAACTATCGGACACCCGCCGAGGTTTTCTGGCGTGGGAAGATATGTTGCGCTTCAGGTTGAAATTTTCGTATAATAACCAAAGCGAAATGGCTGGATGCATATGCCATTTGTACCCTATTGACCAAATGGCTTTTTTTGGTATAATATCGCACTAGGTATCGAAGTAAAATCGGTTGAAACTGGCCGATATAAGATATTAAAGTGGCCGAGTTTTACGAGACTTCGCAGAACTGGCAAATTTGTAAGGGGCATGTAGCGATGCAAACTAAAACACTTGGAGAATTAGCCGAATATGTTGGCGGTCATGTTGTCGGAGACTCGACTATTGAAATTCGCTCAGCATCAACTCTTGGACGGGCCGATTCTGGAGAAATAAGCTTTTTAGCCAACGCCAAATACGAAAGGCAGCTTCAAACAACAAAAGCCAGTGCTGTCATAGTAGGCAGAGAAACCCAAAGCACTACGGTCCCTCTACTAATAACTGAGGATCCATACTATGCTTTTATGCAAATTATGGTTCTGCTTCACGGACACCGCAAACACAAAAAAGTCGGGATCAGCCCTCGATCGTCAATTTCCGACAGCGCCAAGGTCGGCTCCGATTGTCATATTCACGACTTTGCGACGATCTCCGATGGAGCAAGAGTAGGTGACGGTTGTATAGTATATCCCGGTGTGTATGTTGGCCAGGATGTTCATATGGGTAACGACTGCATAATATATCCGAATGTAACGCTCTACGACGGTTGCCATATAGGTAATCGTGTGATAATAAATGCCAGTACGACTGTCGGTGAAGACGGTTTCGGATACGCCAGTCATAAAGGCATACACCATAAAATACCACAGACCGGTATAGTAGTTATCGAAGACGATGTTGAAATCGGTACCTGCTGCACCATCGAGCGAGGTACCTTAGGTGATACTATCATCGGACTCGGAAGTAAGTTGGGTGATCTTGTTACAATTGGTCATGGTACAAAAATCGGTGGCCACTGTTTGCTCGTTGCACAGGTAGGTATTGCCGGATCCACCACACTTGGTCATCATTGTGTAATCGGGGGCCAGGCCGGTATAGTCGGACATATCAATATCGGCAACAATGTTACTATCGCCGCTCAGGCCGGTGTGATCAACAATATCCCCGATGGTAAAGTAATCCTTGGATCACCCGCAATCGAGGCCAATCAGGGCAAACGAGCCTACAGCATGATCCAGTACCTGCCTGAGATGCGACAGGGTATCCGCTCGCTGCAAAACCAGATCGACCAGATCGTTGAACCCGACACAGAACCGGAAACCCAGGATTAAACACTTAACGGATACCGGCGTTTGACACATGCCGAGAAGATTGATTATCTGTTAGAGAATGATTGAATATAGTTATGGCTGAAGAAACTATTCTTGGTTTAATTGCGGGCGGAGGACGACTTCCGTTCATGGTAGCCTCTGGCGCAAGAAAGGCCGGACTAAAAGTTGTTTGTGTTGGACTTTCTGATAGCCCAGATCCGACGCTTTCCGACGAAGTTGATGTTTTTTACAGAGTTGGCGTCAGTCGGCCCGGCGGGTGGATACGAAAACTAAGGAAGCATGGGGTTAATCGGACAATCATGGTCGGTCGAGTTGCAAAATCCGGGCTATTTTCATCCTGGCGGATTTTTCGATACATCCCCGACTGGCGTGCATTTAGAATTTACTATTGGCGTTTATGGAATAGAGACAAACTTACCGATTCGCTGCTTTGCGCGCTTGCCGATGAGTTAGCTTCGGGCGGGATTATTTTGGAGAACTCAACAATGTATTGCAAAGATCATATGGCTTCGAAAGGTATAATGACCAATCGCAATCCGGGACCGTTGGTTAATGCCGATATCGAATTCGGGTGGAAGATGGTCAAAAAACTCGGGGAACTCGATATTGGCCAGGCCATCGCGGTAAAAGAACGCGAAGTAATCGCCGTAGAGGCCATTGAGGGCACCGCAGAGATGATTGAGCGGGCGGGTGAACACTGTAAAAGAGGTGGCTGGACGCTTCTCAAAGTAGCAAAACCAAATCAGGATCTGCGTTTTGACGTCCCCTGCGTTGGGCCGGATACCATAAGAGCACTGTCGCAAAACGGTGGCAGAAACCTTGTGATCGAGGCCGAAAAGACAATAATTATAGATAAACCTGAAACGATTGAGCTTGCAAATAAATTAGGTATTACCGTCATCGGGATCACCGGCTCCGAGTTACAGTCGGAAGAATAATTTTCCAGGCTATTTGCCGAGAAAACTTCATGACCAAGTTTGCGTTTTCCATAGTCGTAAATCCGATCTCAGGGGCCGAAAAGTCTCAGCAGATTGAGTGCGTAGCCCAGTTGAGAATCATCGAAGGCAAGCGTGTGGTTTATGACGGACTCTGGGAGCAAAATCCGGTAATTGCCAAAGTATTTACCGATCCAATCAAAGCCAGATATCATTTCCAAAAAGAATGGCGCGGTCTGCAACAACTCAGTCGCCGAGGCTTAAGTATTCCCAAGCCGCTGTTCTGCGGTAAAAGCGAAAAAAGCCAATGGGTAATAGTAACTGAAAAAATAAGGGACGCAAAAACAGCGTCAGAGTTTTTTGAAATATCCGATACGGGGCAAAGACAAGATTTATTAGTTAGGATTTCTCGCGAGCTTGCCAATCATCACAAGGCAGGTGTTCTGCAAAAAGATTTACATCTTGGTAATTTTCTCGTACAAGGCAAAAAAGTCTTTTCGCTTGATCCGGCCCAGATGCGTTTTAGTGAACATGAAATCGAAAAAGACAAGTCCATTTCCCAACTCGCCCTGCTAACTTGTATTGTCCCTGACAATGACACCAACACTATTGATATACTCGCCCGCGAATACTCAAAGCAGAGATCGTGGGAATTCACCAAGTCCGATATGTTTCTACTAAAAAAAGAACTGTCACTCTGGAGAAAAAAGTGTATCAGGCAAACACTCAAAAAAACTCTGCGAACAAGTAAGAGGTTTCAAGCATTCAAGGTAGATGCTTTTCGAGGTGTGGCTACAAAGGAGTTTTTTGAACAAGTCGATCTCAAGCGGAATGTATCGCGTCTTGACGAACTCATGCGAAACGGGCGGATACTCAAGGACGGAAACACCTGTTTTGTTTCTCGGATTACTCTTGAAGGACGTGAAATTGTTATAAAGAGGTATAATTATAAGGGTATCGTTCACTCGCTTCGTCATACGATAAAAAGCTCACGCGCCCGCAAATGCTGGCTAAACGCACATCGTCTCATCATGCTCGATATTTCCACGCCTGAACCTCTTGCCTTTGTCGAGCAACTAAATGGCCCGGTTATTTGGAAATCATACATCATTACCGAATTCGTCGAAGCCCCCAAGCTTTGTGACATTCTTAACGATGATACTTCGACTAAAGATCAGCAGCAAGCGGTTTTGGAAGAAACGACAAACCTCCTGGACAAACTTGCAGAAAACAAAATTATCCACGGTGACTTAAAACATTCGAACATCCTGATTTCGCCGGATGGTCCCATCCTCACAGACCTGGACTCGATGAAATTCCACATATTCAGATGTACATACGACATTCAAAGCAACAAAGATCGAATACGTTTCGAGCGGGATTGCAAGTGATTCTCTGGTTGTCACCTTTTCTTTGCCACGACAATCATCACGTCCGTCTTTCCGAATAATGCCGTTATTACCGAGACAAACGAAACCGATGTTTTAATAATCGATGACGATCGAATTCGGTTGTGTTTCTTGATATTGTAATTGTTCCCGTAAAAGTAATATTGAAGCGAACCAAGCAAACCTTTGCTCGTTCTTCGGTGAATAATTCTTTGTACCTCAAATCCATTCTTAGTCATTAGAGCTTTTATTGTTGCGGAATTGTAAATGTGTAGGTGGCGAGGACAATCCAGATGATACCACTTTTCAGCAAATAATCGGCGACTGAAGCTGTCGAAATCGGGAGTATTGATGACCAAAGTACCTCCGGTTTTGAGAAGTCGGTATATTGCCGAGAGTTCTTCAGATGGTTTATGAACATGCTCAAGATATGACCATGCGGTAATAATATCAAAAGAATCTTCTTCAAAGGGACATTCGCAGACTGTACCGGTGAAAATATCCAGGCCATAACTTTGTTTTGCTGAGTTGGCTGCTATTGGTGAAATGTCCAAGCCATAGGCTTTACACTTTGTATGCAGGTTGATTTGATAAAGAAAACGTCCATTTCCACATCCAACATCCAGAAGCCGTTTATCCGAATTAAGACCCTCAACCAGAGCAGACAAGCGAGGATCTTTCATCAGTTTTCGCAGTGATACTTCCGAATGTCGAGATTCGTTTTGATGTGGACCGTAGTTTTCGGGATAAAATTGCGGGATATCATCCGGTAAAATCTGTGGATTCATGTAAACCAGACCACATTGTTTGCAACGAACATACCTGAAAGTGCCATCACAACCGTAATTTCGATCCACGGCCTCGAACAGAAACTCACTGTCCTCGCTCGAACAAAGATTACATCGAATCGTGTTAAGCGTGACCGCATGATGTTTCCTGGATACGGACATCTATTCTCTTCCCTTCTTCGATGCCAGACAATTTAGCATTAGTTTCACGATGCGTTTTCCTATAACTGCTTTATCAAAACGAACGATCTGCTCTTTTGCTGCCGACTTCATGGCATCTCTTAGATCAGGTTCCATTACAAGCCTCTTAATCCTATCTACCCACTGAGCACTATCACTGGCCAGAAAACCCGTTACCTTATCTATGACATACTCAGCGTTTACTCCGACGGGCGAGGCCACAGTCGGTAACAACGCCGCAGTATATTGCAATATCTTGAAACCACATTTACCCCTGGTAAAGGGATCATCCGGTAACGGCGCCAATCCTATATCACTATCTACCAGATCCGCGGCCTGTGTTTTAAGCGACCACGGGCGTTTTTCTACTTCCATCTTTTCGAGTTCAAGGAAGTCATCGGCGATAATCCGTAAAACCACGTTATCAAATCGCGAGCCGATCTGTTCGAGAGCGGGCTTTAGCTCTTTAAGATAACGCAATGTACTTTTACTGCCAATCCAGACAAGGCGAATCTTACCATCCTCGGTAATGCGTTTTATTTTGTAAGCACCGGTATCAAGACCTGTGGGAAGAATCTCAACGTTATTATTAAACGCCCGAGCGTGTTGAGCCAGATAGGCATTGCCGGCTATGACCAAATCGGCGAGTCTTACTGTCCTCTCGAAAGACTTAAGACGCTTTCTGCTGGGTGTTTCGGGTTTCTTTTCAGTGTACATAACAGCATCGTCGAAATCATATATGATCTTTTTGGCACAACGGCGCAGCCGAAAAGCATCAAGAGGATTGAATCTCTTCTTATGAACAAAGACACCGTCGAAGCCTTTACATCGTCCGAAGAGTTTCCAGCGTGCCATAGCACCTGACGGAAGCGTTGCAACTTCACAATCAATCTGCGCCTGACAGAGAGAATCCAGATAAATACCTATTCTCTGTCTGAAACTGGCACGTTCGGGATTGTTGCTTATTACAAGCAGTCGCATTTTATCTCCTCGTTTCGGTCGGATCTCGATATCAAAGAATCTGCCCCCAGGACACTTTATATGTTCCTTTTTCAACCAGTTCTAATAAGTATTCTGCCATTTTTGCGCAGTTAAATTCACTATGAGCACGTTCCATACCGGCAAGTGCTATTTTTTCCCGTTCCTGTTCATGCTCAAGATACCACTTGACAAGATCGAAAAACTCATCTGCAGTATCAAAATACTTCACGTGTTTACCGTCCTTGAAGAGCAGATCGGAATCCGGTACGCGTTTGGCAAGGACAAACGTGCCGCATGACAGGTAATTGATAAACCGGTCGGAATGATAGAGCCTCTCGTTATTGGCAATGTTTATACTCATGCCAATTTTAGCTCCACTGATTGCATGGAACAAATCGATACCATCAACCATGGGATAGTCAAAGCTACCGTAAAGCCGCACATTCGGCATCTTCACAAGGCGTTTGACAATCTCATATCTCTCGTTGTTGCGGTCAAGACGAGTGTGTTCGGCCTTGCCGGTAAAAATGATATCGCTTTTCCATCTATCAGCAACTTCATAACGATATTGAATATCCGGATCGCAAAGGTTGGGAACAAATGCACACTTTGAAACGCCTACATCCTTGTAGGTCTTCAGGAAACTGCCGGCACTGGTAGTCATCATCCAATCGCACTGACAGGCGATGTCCAGACAAGATTGTTTTTTCTCAGGAAAAGGATCATCATCCCTAGCGACAATAACAGTTGACGGTGATGCTGCGCGCATGGCAGAGACAGTTTTGTGGGTAATGTATTTCATACTCAGAATCAGGATAACATCAGGACGATAGTTTCGAATCAGGTCTTCCAGAATACGGTCAGCTCTTTTTCTGACAAAACGAGGTGTAAAAGGCTTGGAATGTATCCCTGATAAAGGATTGCATCGAATCATAATATTTCGATAGCTGAATCTGTGAACATCATGACCGAGCCTCATAAAGCCCTTTACCCACATCCGTGGCTGCATTCGAATTGACTTGGGCGAATCATCCTTGAAATCGGCAATTATAAATATTCGTTTTGCTTTAGCCATAAGTCGTTACAGTTTCCATCCTGTCTTACTCAATCCATTTCAGATTGCTCACTAATCAAAGTGCTTGCGGTAGAGTTCAAACGCCCTGGCTGACCGCTGGGGGATATAGTCCAGAATTTTATCCGCCGAGACGGTCAAATCTTTGATAAGATTCAGGTTGTTCTCATAGCCGAGATATTCGAGCTTCATGTCTTTTATCAGATCGTGAGCATTTCTCGATTGAACGACTGTCGGTTTTCCATAAATAACTTTATACCCCTTTGCCTGGACATAATAACCGGCCCAGATATCGTCCATACGTCCAACAAAAGGGAAAAGAAAATAATCCTTCAGCACTGATGCGTTCATAAAAGTATTCTGCGAGTTGAACGGCGATATCTTGTCGGCGGCAATCGGGAAATATTCAGGATCAAATTTGCATTCGGGAGCATGCTCGATACGGCAGATGGCGTCAATATCGGGATCGCCGTTCCAGAAATCCGCCTGAACGTCGGCACGAATAATCTGTTTACTAACACTATCGTATCTGCGTTTGGGGATAAGTTGGAGCGGATAGCCTCGGTGCCAAAGATGTTTCTCGTTAGTTGCACCGACAGGATCGAACGCGGGCAGGTCCGTACGATAGAAATTAACCTCTACGTCCCTTCCGAGCATCAGGTTCTGTCCCCAGTCTTCGGAAGGAATATTGTCGTCATCAACCACCGCTACGACTTCTGCGCCCATATCGCGTGCCCACAGGAAACCGAAATTTCGCCGCTGAATGCAGTTCCAACCGATGGTTTCGGAAAGCTCCGGATCATATTTCTGCTGAGTATCAGGGTCAACATAAGTCCCCCTTTCCAGATGATAGTCAGCGGGCGTTTTCTTATCGCCTATGACTACAAGATGCCAGTCGTCCAGAGCATCGAACTTTCTTACAGCTTCGGTGACCGGATTAATCGTAGTTGTAACTATGACCTTCATTAAACACACTGCAAATTTAACAATTTATTCAGATCGAAACTGATGGAGATTTAAAATAATAACAGTTGTACAATCTTTTTACAACAATATCAAGCTTATCTCACACACAAATCGAATAAGTGCGAGTATTCTTTTATGTTCATATCATATCGGCCATTGGTTACTCAATTGGATAATCCTTTTGAAACACATATCAGAAGTCAACCAAATTGCACTTTTCGAGAATTATTGAGACACTCCTTGTTAAACTCACCTGGGTTGTTATAAACTCGTACGCATTATCTGTTATCCTTTGTCGTGCCTGCTCGTCTTTGAGATATGTACAGATAGTCTCAGCCAAATCAGAAACTCGCGACTGGATGAAATTCTCATCGTGCGTGTAGGGCTTTCTGGGTTCAAGTCCTTCAGAGACAACTAATGCCCCGCAACTCATCGACAGCAGAAATCGCTCGGGTCCGAAATCCCATGGAACGCGCGGTATATCGAGAGAAATTTTAGTCCGATTAAGTAATTCTATCCGCTCCTTACCATAACAGTCACGATCTACTACCGTAATCTCGACACCCTTGTCCCCGAGTTCTTTGCGTAAATTGCTTAACATGGACGCCCGTCGTCTGGTGTGTGTCCTGCCAAGAAAGAGAACATCAATATCACGATCAAGCCCGAGATTTTCACCAAGAGAACTATGGTACCCAAAAGGAACAAAATCCACAGCATATCCGTGTCGCGAAAGAAGCTCCTGCTTGGCCGTTGTTGTCGCAAAAAGATAATCGATGCGTCCCTCCTGCATGTGATGTTTTAACATGTAGTGTCTCTGCATCACCCGAGCCCACTCACGATCCGCACAATCAAGATAATTCAGTTTTCCGTTTCGAGTAATTTCTTTTCGTAGCTTTCTTATGCAGAACCAGCTTGCCAACCTCATAATATCCCGACCAAAAGGTATCCATTTTTTTACAATATCAGCCCATTTTTTCGACAGCAATACCCGCCAATTCAGTTTAGCAATCCAACGGCCCAGCATTTCCTCTCGTGGCGACATATCAGGTGGCGGAAAAGGATCTACAAGCCATAAGATTAAGATTGTCTCCGGTTTTGGGGGCACTTGCCAGTCAATTATCAGATCCAGACCTGCCGGACCGGCCGGAAAGATGATTACATCGGCATCCATGTACCCACGCTGCGGATTCGTCCAGGCTTCTATACCAAGATCAAGAAGGACATCGCATATCATCCCTCCCATATTCATTGTCCCTTCAACAACAAATATCTTCAGTCGCTTATTTTTCTTTTGAATCATACGTTGGCTACAATAAATATTAACCTGGATTTATACATCTTTAACTTAAACAAAATTACGCCAAAAGAATCGTTATTACGATCTATCTTTATTTAATATTTTTCTGACAACGCAAGAGCCGGCATTCAAGTATCCAAAACGTAAATACATCATTTTCTTAGGAGGGATTCAAGCTTGTCCAACTCTTTAATGGCCTCGTTTAAATGATCGAAATTCTCTATTCCAAGCCAATATTCTTCGATATGATATGCGCCAATATGACGTTTTTTCTCTATTAGCTTATTCACAAGGTCAGGCATTGTAAAAAATGTATTATCGGGTACCAATTCGATAACAGAGGCATCTAATACGTAAATTCCCGCACTGACATTAAATGCCGTACTTGGTTTTTCAACAATACCACAAAGCTTGTCACCTTCAAGCTCTAAAACCCCAAATGGCAACTTATGTTCATACGTTCTATATCCAATAGTCGTACAATATTTACCCTGCTTATGATAATCAATCATCTTTGAAAAATTTAGTTGAGTGAAAATATCACCGTTCATCAAAACGAATTTTTCTCCTTGGCTAAAATAATCCCGCATTAAAGACAAAGGCCCTGCTGTTCCTAAAGGTTTCTCTTCATTAACATACTTAACAGTAAGGCCGAATTTTGTTCCATCTGCGCAAAAGGCCTTTATCAGTTCACCCTGATAGCCAACTGATATAATAACTTCTGTTATGCCAAACTTTTTGAGATTCTTTAGAATAATCTCAAGAATTGGTTTCTCAGCAATTGGCAATAAAGGCTTTGGGATTGAAAACGTCAAAGGCCGCAGCCTGGTACCCTGGCCGCCGGCTAAAACTACTGCTTTCATCTATGTACCTCACACTCTATATTTATCAGGATCGTAAAAACCGGGATTATTTTTAATAAAACTAATTGTATTTTCAAGGCCCTGAGTCAATGAGACCTTTGGTGTCCATCCCAATAAGTTTCTTGCGATGGTATTATCCGCACACAATCTTTCCACTTCACTTCCCGCTGGTCGAATCCTTTCTTTATCCTGTTCTATAACTACATCTCGCCCGACGAGTGATACTATTTTTCTAATTAAGTCTTCAATTGAAATCTCTTTCCCAGTACCAAGATTAATCTCCATACCAACTGATTTTTCCGATTCCGCTACTTTAATAAAGCCTTCTGCCGTGTCTGTCGCAAAGGTGAAATCCCTTGTCGGAGTCGTACTACCCAATGTCAGCTTATCTTTCGTTAAAGCTTGTGAAATAATAGAAGGGATGACAGCTCTGTCTGATTGGCGTGGACCATACGTATTAAAGGGCCTTATCACAGCAACCGGCAAATTAAAGGAATGATAGAAGCTCAAAGCAATGGCGTCAGCCGCGATTTTACTTGCAGAATACGGAGATTGAGGTTGTTTTGGATGATCTTCGTTTATCGGAACATATCTTGCGGTACCATAGACTTCGCTCGTGGACGTTTGGACCAGTTTCTCTATACCTATATCTCTTGCCGCCATTAAAATATTCAGCGTCCCAATGGTATTTGTTTCAATTACTTCCTGGGGATGTATATAAGAGTAGGGGATCCCCACTAATGCGGCTAGATTAAAAATGACATCTATGCCATCGGTTGCCTTAACTACGGTTTCCAGTTCTCTAATGTCACCATATACAATATCTACCTGTTTTCTAAGATCGTCAGAGAAATACTTAATAAAGCCCTCGTCAGCTCTTGAGGTATATCTCACGAAAGCTCTTATCTTAGCTCCGAGTTCAAAGAGACGCTCCGTCAAATGAGACCCAATGAACCCACCAGCGCCTGTTATGAGGACTTTCTTCTTATCCCATGCAAACATTTTAATTACCCTTCATTCCTTAACTGCCTTATGGTTAAATATTAGTTTTTTCCCAAGGATATACAACACCACTGATATCGGCAACAATAAATATTCGCATTGCTTTTGTCAAAACTAATCCTACTAACTAATTATTTTTATGATTTGCCTTTTATATTCAGGGTCATCTGGATTAGAATCATGTTTCATTTTAATTTTGCGGCCTATGCTCTTTAGCTCTATTGGTGTTTCTTTTCTCAAGAAACATTCGTATTCCTCGCTAATATGTCCGATGTCAACGACCTGGTATCCCTTCTTGCATAAATCATAAGCCAAAACAGTTGCTGTTGGTCCTAAAGAAGCTAATATCAACACATCCGAGTCGATTTCATCAAATGCCGACAAGATCTGACCATATTTGTTAAATGCGTTTTTAACGGGGCAGAATATAATACGTGATATTGATTTGGCCCCATCTAAAATATCATTACCCACCCCGAGTCGCGCTTCCTGGCCCTCGAACAATACTACATTTCTGTTTTTCCATATCTCCTTTAATCTTTTAACGTATTCGCAGCATCTCTGGTAGTTTTCGTCTGTTTTTTGGTAATTCAAATAGTACCTGTTAAAAAAAGCATTATAGTAAACACGGTCCATATCAAGATAGGAATATGCCATTTGGCGTTTTTTAAACATATATTTTCGCCAGAATTTTCTTGTGTAAAGCACATAACGATCCAATGAGCCAAAGCAATCGGGCAGGCCAACCAACAAATTCGGGAGTTCCGATGAAAATACTTCTTTTAATCTTTCTGCCAAACCTTCAGAGGGATCGTGGAAAGCTATTCTACTGCAGTTCATACAAGCAAACTCTCCGTCCCCAAAACGAGATATAGAACATTTATCCTTTATGATCTTTTCCAGTGTCTCATCTGCACTTTTTATATTTGGCAGTTGAAGATGAAAATTACCATTTTTAATTTTATCATAAAGTTCATAAGGCATATTATCCAGTTGGTATTGAATTTCTTCAAGCTGTTTATCTTTTTTGCTGGAATGAAACAGCTTTTTATTTAAACGGTTTAGTTCCTTTTCAATTTTTTTCAGCATCACACTCTTACTTTATATTTCAGGTAATTATTTTTTTACCATTCTAACTGCGGTTATATACCCGGTGACCATCTTTTTTGATAAAACTTTTGTGCACACGGCAAATCCGTTTTTTGTTAACAAACCGACCAGTCCGTCAGGGTTATTATAATGATACTCCAAAAGAATAACGTCCATGTTCCCAATCAGATTTTCCTCATCAAGGCGTTCGAATATCTCAAACTCGGCACCTTCGCAATCGCATTTGACGATTATGTGTTTATTCTTATGTTCTTGTAAAACAGGTCTTAATTCTTTTGCCGCATCCCTGACGACAACAGTTTCTTTTGTCGTATTATTTTCGCCTTTGCAAACGTCGTGAGAAGTACTCATTGTACCGGTCGCCCTATCCAGATACGTCAGTTCCATTGTCTTTTCCTCTTTGCCAAGCCCGAAGTTAAATGCATTTATCTTTTCGCTCAATTTCGGATTAAGCTCCATATTTCTTTTCGCCAGTTCAAACGTAGGCTTAAACGGTTCGAATGAATATATTTTTTTTATATTCGGATATGTAGCAAAAAACAGGGATGCTATGCCCCGGTTAAATCCTATATCAATTAAGATCGCATCATTACTGAAATTTACAGCGTAGTCTTTCTGAAGAAATATTTCTTTAGTGATTCCCATTGCGTCTCGCGGCGCATTGGAAATATCTATTTTGACACCTTCGAGAGTTGTAAGAATCTCATTTTCTATTTTACATCCCTGAGCCAAAAGTTTTTTGCGCCTCTTTTTGTTGCCGATTAATTTGCGCTTAATCTCTTTTCTCTTTTTCTTGGAAGGCACAAAACAACACAGGAGATTTACAAGCATTTTCATGAACGACGAATCCTTTCTGCCATTCTTACAGCATAGATATAACACGTTTGTAACTTGCCCGTAATAAGTTTCGGCATATAGAAAACCATTCATTTACACTCAGCGGTTGTCGTACATTTGCTCGTAATACTTCTGATAGTCACCGGAAACTATGTTTTCAAGCCACTTGTTATTTTGCAGGTACCAATCGATTGTTCTTTTAAGCCCCTGCTCGAAATTAACCGAGGGCTTCCAGGCAAGTTCATCCATGATCCTGCTCGAATCGATGGCATAGCGCCGGTCGTGTCCGAGACGGTCGGTCACGAATTTTATCAGGGATTCGGGCTTGTTAAGTTGCTTTAGTATGAGTTTAACAACATCAATATTTGGTTTTTCATTACAGCCGCCGATGTTATAGATCCGTCCCGGCTCGGCATCGGTTATTACTTTCCAGATCGCTGTACAGTGGTCGTAAACATAAAGCCAGTCACGAACGTTCATCCCGTCGCCATAGACCGGCAGTTCCTTATCGTTCACTGCGTTGTTAATCATCAGTGGAATCAGCTTTTCCGGGAACTGGTATTGACCGTAGTTATTGGAGCATCTGGTGATATTGTATCTAAGGCCCCAGGTATGACCGAAGGCATTGACCAGATGATCGGCGGCGGCCTTGCTGGCAGAATACGGCGAGTTCGGGCTCAGTGGTGTCTGCTCGGTGAACTTACCCTGCGGACCCAATTCTCCATAGACTTCGTCGGTCGATATCTGAACAAATCTTTCGAGTTTACGGTCACGTGCCGCTACCAAAAGTGTAAGTGTGCCGGTGACATTAGTGTCAATAAAGATTGTTGGCTCTTCTATCGAGCGGTCAACATGGCTTTCCGCGGCAAAATTTACAATTATTTCAATCTTATGCTCGTCGATGAGACCTTCAACCAGCTCTGCGTCGCAGATATCGCCTTTTACAAACTTATGATTAGGATTGTCCTCAAAACCGGCGAGGTTTTCGAGATTGCCGGCATAGGTAAGCTTGTCGAGATTAACCACAAGACAGTCCTGGTGCTCATCAAGGACCATACGAACGAAATTACTTCCAATAAAACCCGCCCCACCGGTAACTAAAATTCTTCTCATAACTGCCTCAAAAAATGTTCCAGCGGACCCTGCCATGACTCAATCGGCTTATCGAGCAGGCCGCTGATTTTACTGCAATCAAAACAACTGTTCAAAGGCCGCGCCGCAGGACTTATAAAGTCACTGGTCTTACAGGCCGTCAGTTCAACGTCCATTCCAAGCTTATCCTGAATGAACCTTGCCATATCATAGCGGCTTACGTATCCAGCAGAGGCAAAATGATAAAGACCCTCGGGCCTTTTCGCCAGCAATTCACCGATTGCCTTTGCAACTTCTGTCGTTGCCGTCGGCGATCCAGTCTGATCGTCAACAACCTTTAGACGGCCGTCGGTCCTGGCCCTTTGCATAAGTTTCTGAACAAAGTTGTTGCCGTTGGTACCATAGGTCCATTCGACTCGTATTATACAGTTGCTACAGCCGCTTTCAACCAAAAGCTGCTCACCGTCAAGCTTGCTGCGGCCGTAACTGCTTATAGGGTTGGGTTGATCAGTTTCGACATAGGCTCTGTCGAGTTGGCCATCGAAAACAAAATCGGTGCTGATATGCAATACCCATATTCGGGCTTCTTTGGCCAGGGTGCCTAAACGCCCTACCGCTTCGGCATTGACTTTATGCGCAAGCTCAGATTCACTTTCGGCTTTATCGACGTTGGTATAAGCGGCACAATTGATTACTGTGGTTGCCCTCTTGATGCACTGTCGCAATTGCTCCTGGTCGGTGATATCGAAATCCGGAAGATCGTAAATCGCAACATCGTCATACCGCTGCTGACAAAGCGCAGCTAAATCCGAACCAAGCATCCCCCTGCCACCTAAAATAACGATTCTCTCCTCAGCCATCCTTGCCAGTCCAGTCATGTAATACGCCCGAAAGCGTTGCAAGGTGGTCTTCTACACCACCCGGGAGCACGGTTTTCAGGAACGCAATTTCTTTACTCATTCAGGAGGCTCCGTTGCAACCAGTTCGTTAGCTCTTTTTAATGACTCGAATGTCCCGGCATCGGTCCACCAGCCCTCTATAATGTCATAGGCTAACTGACCCTTTTCGATATAAGCGTTGTTGACGTCGGTTATTTCCAACTCTCCACGCGCCGAGGGCTTGAGCATTCGTATAATGTCAAAAACATTGCTATCATAGAAATAAATTCCCAGAACAGCGAAGTTTGTTTTCGGATTTTTAGGCTTTTCTTCTATGCCTATGACGTTACCGTCGGACACCTCAGCCACACCGAAACGCTGAGGGGATTCGACTTCTTTTAGCAGTACTCTTGCTCCTGTTGCCTGATCGATGAACCTTTTGACATATTCTTTTAGCGAGGCCTTAAAGATGTTATCACCAAGAATAACGGCAATCGGTCCGTCATTTGCAAAGCCTTCTGCCAGGGCCAGGGCCTGGGCAATGCCTCCGGCTTCATCCTGGACCTTGTAGGTAAAACGACAGCCGAAATCCTTGCCCGAACCCAATAGGCTAACCACGTCGCCCATGTGCTCAACGCCAGTTACAATCAATATTTCTTCAATTCCTGCGGAAATTAGTTTTTCGATCGGATAGTAGATCATTGGTTTTTGACCTATACCCAGAAGATGCTTGTTGGTTACTTTGGTCAGGGGGTGCAGGCGTGAACCTGTGCCACCAGCAAGGATAATACCTTTAAGAGCCATAATCGGACCTCTCAAAATCAAATACCGCTGAAAAATTAATTCTATACTGATCTCAATTGAATTTTCACGTTTATCCGCCTGCTGCGACGAGCGAAGCACGGCGAGCGGACATTTACTACCCTTAAGGGTATAAAACTCAAAACTGCTTTAGAAAACGCAGGTCATTCTCAAAAAACAAACGTATATCGTTAATACCGTACTTTCTCATGGCCAGTCGCTCAATTCCAAAACCAAACGCCCAGCCGGTATATTTCTCGCTGTCGATACCTACAGCATCGAAAACGTTTGGATCTACCATACCACAGCCGCCCATTTCGACCCAGTCTTCGTTTCCGTTTTTGTCGGTTAAGAGTAAATCAATCTCGGCACTGGGTTCTGTAAAGGGGAAAAAACTCGGACGAAACCGCCATTTTGCGTCGTGGCCGAGAAAAGTATGAATAAACTGATCGATAGTGGTCTTCATATCGACCATTGTGACGCCTTCATCGACGACAAGCGCTTCGAGTTGATGGAACATGTACATATGTGTAGCATCGACGGTATCGGGTCTATAAACCCTGCCTGGTGCGATAACGCGGATAGGCGGCTTTTTGTTCTCCATGACCCGGATCTGTATGGTTGAGGTCTGGCTTCGCAGCAGGAGGTTGTCATCGATGTAAAAATTGTCGAGTGGATCCCTGGCTGGATGCTCAGGGGGGATATTCAGGGCTACGAAATTGTGCCATTCGTCCTCGACTTCGGGACCGTAGGCTACGTCAAAACCCATACGGCCGAAGATTTCGAGTAATTCGCTTATTGTTTGCGTTATTATGTGTGGTTTGCCGATATTTGTCCTTTTACCGGGTAGTGTTACATCGACAAATTCGGCGTTTTTGCCCTTTTTGGCCTTGTTTAAGTGGTTTTTTAGCTGATCGAAGGTGCTGTTGATTTCTTTTTTGATTTTGTTTGCTAATTGGCCTGCTTGTTTTCTTTGCTCGGGTGGGAATTGGGAAATTTTGCTGAGCATATCTGTTACCTGGCCTTTTCTTGCCAGATATTTTATTCGAAATTGCTCTAGTGAAGCGAGATCGGCGATTTTTCCCATGGCCGCTTTTGCCTCGTTGCCGATTTTTTCAAACTGCTTAAGCATGGAAACTCCGTAGCCAGGCTCTTTTGATTGTTTGTAAGTTCTTTAGCCAGCAGCTTTTGCGGTTTCGACGATCGCGTCAAAGCCAGCCGGGTCAGCTATGGCAATTTCACTTAACATCTTGCGATTAATCGTGATATTTGCCTTTTTTAAGCTGTTAATAAAGACGCTGTACCTGATACCGCGTTGTCTGCAGGCGGCGCTTAGGCGTATGATCCAGAGACCTCTAAAGTCGCGTTTTTTGCGTCTGCGGTCGTTTTTTGCGTTAACGAGGGATCTTACGACGGCTTCTTTTGCGAGTCTGAATTTTCGTCCTGCTGAACCACGGTGGCCTTTTACGGCTTTGAAGATGCGTTTTTTTGCTTG
>SDBT01008223.1_pt1 | contig 17063 bp, 22 predicted proteins | sample 2277101 | NCBI WGS metagenome assembly SDBT01 (sample SAMN10404973, study PRJNA504765) | marine sediment metagenome | isolation source: marine sediment core GS10_PC15, 103 cmbsf | place: Arctic Ocean: Southern Knipovich Ridge | collected 2010
TTTGGAATAATTATTCTAAGATAAAATCAATTACTGAAACTATTGAAAAATATCGAAATACAATTTTAATAAATCAATAACATTCATACAACTATGGAAACAATTTTAATAATAGCAGGAATAAGCGGAGTGCTTGCTTTAGCGTTGATAGGCTACGTAAATTTTAGAAGCAAAAAACGCACCGATAAGCCGGACTTGACAATTAAGATACCTTTAAAAACTGATTATTCCATTATAGAATATGAATTGGGAGCTGTCATAACCAACCACAGGCAAGACATAAGATTAAACACATTATTTTTCAACGATACAATTTCAATAGTATGCCAGGAGCATTCTTTAAACATGGCTAGTATATTCAAATTAAGCCATACAAACGCCTTTTTAAGAGGGGCAAAACTCACAAAGGCACTCAACATTAAACATTCATCTGAAGTCGTTGCGTATGGTCAGGGAACGGCACAGGGCATACTAAAGATGTGGTTAAAAAGCCCAACGCATAAAAAAGCAATAGAGGGTAAGGGATGGACTAAATTCGGACTTTCGATTGAAAAAAGCATTTTAAGAAGAAATTATACAACGTGTATATTCACTAAATAATTAGATTATGAAACCAGTAAAATTTAACGAGGCAACAGTTAATTTAGCAAAACCGTCATCAATGACAGATGAGGAATGCGGAAGTTTATACGTACATCAATCTAAAAAAGGAGAATGTATTTCATTATGGGGTACTACATTTTGGGAACGTCTTAAATTTTTATTTCATGGTAAATTATGGATTGGGATTTTAAGTGGTAAGACACAGCCTCCAATTTGGTTAGATATGACAAAGACTGTTTTTATAAAAGATAAAATATGAAATCAAATTAACTTGTATATTCACAAAATAATATAATTATGAAAATATATATAGATAACAACGGAAATGAATTTAAACATAACCCTTTATTGCCTTGCCCTTTTTGTGGTTGTTCACCTGAATTGTTATTTATCGGGAACAATTATACTAAGTCAAGAAAAGTGATTGTAAAATGCAAGATGTGTAGAGTGCAACGAACAGACGCGACATTAAGACACGATCAAGAATGGGCGGCTAAAGTAGCTATTAATAATTGGAATCAACGAATACATAAAATATAATTTTGTAACTTAGCATAAATAAAGTCCCTTGCGAAAGGAGATTAAAGTTCTTTGCTTGCAAGGCGTTATTCAACTAAAATATTAATAGATATAATTGAAATGATAAAAGAAGGTAAATTAATACTTAAAGATAAAAATAATTCATTACTTATATGTGATTGTAGATACGAAACAACTCCAAAAGGCATTAAAACAAAAGTAATCGAATGTGATAATTGTAAACAGAAAAGATTAAACTAATGGCTTACTCTAAGAAACAAATAGAATCAATATTCAAAGAGATATGTGAACTAATATCTAAAGAAGGTCTATCACTTAGAGCCGTATTACGAAAAGATAATATGCCGGAAGACCATACTTTTTATAAATGGTTAAATAAAGATGATGATAAAATACTACAATACACCCGCGCCTGTGAGACTAGGGCAGACAAAATCTTTGAAGAAATAGTAGTTATTGCAGATGACCAAGAGGGCGATGTATATACAAATAAAGACGGTGTAGAGGCAACAAATCATAATGTAATTAACAGATCACGGCTAAGAGTTGATGCGCGTAAATGGGTTGTAAGCAAAATGAATCCCAAGAAATACGGTGACAAAGTTGATATTACTTCAAAGGGCAAGAAAATAAATAATCCTGTTTATCAAGTTCGTGAGGTTATAGTTGACAAATCAGATGAAGCTGAACATTAATACATATATCAAACCTCTATTCTTACCTGAAAACAGAGACGCTTATGAAATTGACTGCGTTGGTGGTCGTGGTCGTGGCGGATCTCATAATGTTACACTCTATATCTTCAATGAAATAACCAAGCCTACATACTTCAGGGGATATCTAATGCGTGCTATACACGGTGATATACGTAATTCACTATGGCGTGATTTAAACGACAGGATAGAAGAGCAATGCGAATGTGATAACTATAACTATTGGGCAGATTTCCATGTTAATGACAGTCGTATGGAGTTGACACATCTTCCTACACGCAATACGTTATTATCTAAAGGCTTTAAAAAATCTATGGGTAGTCAGACAGCTAAAATGAAATCCATTGCTGGAGCCACTCATGTATTTATAGAGGAAACTGAAGAGATAGAAGAGTTCGACTACAACCAAATGGCAGACAGTTTAAGGACTGTTAAAGCACCTATCAAGATAATCCGGATATGGAATACTCCTAGTCAATCTCACTGGCTTATACGGCATTATTATAACTTACGTGATAGCGGAATAAACGGATTTTCTATACTAGAACCTAAAGATATTGATAATCATTTATGTATATTTGGTACTTATTTAGACAATCTTAAATTCATTGACAAGAACACAGTAAGGAGATATGAGAGTTATAAACAGTCAATACCCGAATACTATTACAATCAGATTATGGGTATGGTATCGGACGGTGGTATCAAGAAAATCTATAAAGGGTGGCGTGAGATCGATCTGCTAACATTTGATAAGTTGCCTTACACACAATATTACGGGCTGGACTTCGGAGAGGTTCACCCTACAGCATTGGTTGAGTGCAAATATGACGGCGATAGAACACTTTATTTCAATGAGCTTATCTATACACCTGAGCGCGAAATGGAATCCTTAACCAAGAACATAGATTACTTAGGGATCGAGAAAGGCGTTGATTTAATTGTATGTGATGATTCCGGTGCTGAAAAGATATTGGAACTACAGGCAGCCGGCTATTATGCTACAGGAGCCAATAAAGGCAATGTAAAGCCAGGTATATCGTTCCTCAGTAAGATGGATGTTTACTATACAAACACATCATTGAACATTAAAAGAGAGTACGATGGCAGTGGTGAGATGGGGTATGAGGGCTATCAGTGGGAGTTAGATCGGTATGGACTGACAACCGAAAAACCGTTAAAGAAACACGACCATTTAATGGACGCAATCAGATATATTGCTAATTATCTAAAATGGTATCTTGAAATAAGTGTATAAAAAAGTCAATATATTCTAACAAAAACAAAAAAGATTTGTATTTTTGTTATAAATAATTAACAATTAAAGATATGGAAAATCCAAAAGAAATGACACTAAGAGATTACTTTGCAGGCATAGCATTACAAGGAATGCTAGCTAATTCAAAACTGAAGAGCACCTATTTAACGGGTAAATTTGATAGTGGAAAAGATAATAAAGAATAACTATACTAAAACCAATATTATAACCGTTGTAATAAAAAAAACTTATAACCATAGTTGTATTATAAGAATATTTTATTAAATTTGTTGGAAATGAAAGAAATCAGGTGCGTTAATTGTAATAAGTTGCTAGGTAAATTCTCAAATGCAGACGGACAAATTAAATGCACCAAGTGTAAAACGTTAAACGATATAACAACACATATAGAGAGCGCCCCAGCCCCAGGTAATAAATAATTAAAACAGAAAGCCTCAGAGCATCCGAATCTCTTTAATGGGTCTATTCGGAAATTTAGCATTAAGAAATCCTTTTTATTATGAGAGGTTAAAAGACGGCTCTCATTGGTACATAAGAGATATTAATTCAAGTCTTGTAGATATTAAGCAAGGTCTTGAAGTAGGTTTATCAAATCCAGTACTGCAACCATCATTAAATTTAATAGCACGTTTATTCTCTTCTGCAATATTCTCAGAAGTCAATGAAGATTTAGAGCCGGTAGAGAACTCCGCAATAGTGGAGCTATTAAAAAGACCTAACATTTATCAATCTCAAATGGATTTCCTGGAGCAATTCATTTGGTTCAAATATTGTTATGGGTTTATGTATATGTACCCTGTACATCCGGTAGGTGTACGAACAGCAGAGAGAACTTCACTCAACAATCTCAACACTTCTTTTATAAAATTCGATGACAATTTTAGGACACCGATTCTCTTTAAACAGTCGGATGCAAAAAAAATATCGGAACAGACATTTCAGTATGAAGACCAATCCAATGAACAAAAATTAAATATTGCAGTCAATAAAATCATTCCTTTTTACGACCTCGCTAACGGGATAAACAGTGAATCCTATTCAAACATCAATTCAAATACAAACAACTTATTAACAGCACCAAGCAGATTGTTATCTATAAAGACTGAGATAAGCAATATAAATCAGGCAGGAATAGCCAAGAACAAAGCCATCCAAACCAATGGGCGTGAACTGTTCAGTAACAAAAATTCTACATTAGGAACGGCAATGCCTTTACAAAAAAAAGAAAAAGAAGAAATTAAACGTAGGCTTAATAATCAATATGGTTTAGGCTCAAATCGCAGCAGGTCTATTGTAACGGATTCATCTTTGGTATGGCAATCTTTACATATTAAACTCGACGAACTGGGATTGGACAAAAGCAGACAGGCAGATGCGTGGACTATCTTAACAGCTTTAGGTATTCCATTAGACCTGGCAGACAAAACAAGTACATACGAAAATAAAAAACAGGCAATGTTAGGATTCATGCAGAACAATATCATGCCTCAAATGAATGATTTTACCAATTCACTGACTAATTATTTCGGGTTGGAAGGGACTAAACTAATAGGAACGTATGACCACTTACCGATAATGCAGGAAGTTTCTAAAATGGAATTGGAGACTACACGCAAAAAAGCAGAAATATTAGAAATACTATTGAGAAATGGCGTTAATCCTGAAGAGACGCTGACACTTTTGGAATGGGCAGATTTAACTATAACACCGAATATAATCAATAATACTAATAATTTAAAACAAGTGACATGGAATACACAGTTAACACATTAAACAATTGGCAACCTTATCCAACAAGCATAGAGCCATTTACATATATAACAACATCTACAATTAATAATTAAAAATATCTATCATGGCAGGAAAAAACAGAACAGCATTTGCATCCGCAGAACGAATAGCATCATCGAATAGTCCAGATATGAAAAATAATAACAGCGTAGGATGTCATATGATTATAGACATGACCGTTGTAACATCGGAAGGATCGGTAACATTGGATTCAGGAGAATCAGATAAAGCGGAAGGAACCATTCAATTAGTAAGCGCACAGGCATTGGTTGCATCAACAGCAACAATACAATTCAATACAGCACTGGCGAATGTATATGCTTTTGGGGCTTTAACTCTCGCTAGTGCAGTTGCTAATACATTTAGTACAGGAACGGTAACTTGTGCTACAGCAATACAAGGCAATACCGCTACTATCAACGGTTTGACTTACACTGGAGTTGATGGAAGCCCCGCAGATGCGACTGAATTTAGTGTCGATACCGGTAATAATGAGACAGCGATTTCACTCGCCAACGCAGTAAATACAGATGGCAGAAGTGGTACATTAGGAGATGTTTCAGCAAGTCCATCAAGTGCAGTTGTCACTTTGACTTCTGATGTCGATGGTGTGGCAGGAGATGCCACTACACTGGTTAGCTCAGGAGCAACACTCGCTGTGTCGGGTGCTACATTTGCATCGGGCGTTGACGCTGTAACCTGTGATATTAACGGTTTGGTATATACAGCCACAGACGGAAGTAAAGCAGGCGACAATACTTTATTTGATATTAGTGGAACTGATATACAAGCCGCTGCTGATATGGTTGATAGTATTACAAATGATTCAAGACAGCCAGGAACGAGTGGTAATATAAGTGCTGCAAATGGTGGTACTGCCGTAGTAACAGCAACAACAGACGTAGATGGTGTCGCAGGGAATAGTGTTATATTAACGAGTTCTGATGGTGTACTACTTGCAGTTACAGGAGCAGGTACACTAACGGGCGGTGTGGCTGCTGATTTAATTGTTGTAAATGGTTTGACCTATACAGCAATAGCAGGTTCAAAAGGTGGAGACAATACTTTATTTTCAATCGATACAAGTAATGACGCTGCGGCGACTGACCTCGCTGATTCGGTGACAAACGATTCCAGGTCAGGAGTGTTAGATGATGTCACAGGAAGTGCAACAACTGATACGGTAACTTGTACACAAACAGTAGCCGGAGTAGGTGGTAATGCAACCACATTAACATCAACAGGAGGTGGTCGTGTAATTTTGAGTGGTGCTACTTTTAGTGGCGGTACAGATGCCGATTTCGCTATTGTAAATGGTTTGACCTACACGGCAGTAGATGGCTCTAAGTCCGACGATACGGAATTTGATATTTCAGGTACAGACGATCAGGCGGCGACTGACCTCGCCGACAGTATTGATGATGATATAAGGTCAGGAACGTTGAATGATTTAACAGCCACCGCAGCGACCGATACAGTGACGGCTGTTACTACAATCGGTGGTACAGTAGGAAATGCAACTACGTTAGCATCCAGCGATGAAGCAGGTAGATTGACAATTTCAGGTTCTACTTTTACAGGGGGTGCAGATAATGCTTTAGTATCAGGTATTACCGTTGATGGTGTTGAGATTATGAGCGGAACGGAAATATTTGTAACAGATTTAGCTACTACAGCAACGAATATAGCAGCTAATATAACAGCATTTACTTCAACACCGAACTACAATGCAGTGGCAGTTGGTGCTAAGATTGAGATAGAATCAGAATCAGGAGCTGACGGGTTGGCGGTTGTTGCTACATCAGTGGTTATAGCCACAACAGATGTTAATGCAAATGCAAACGATATAACATTTACACTACAAGGCAAAGATTCTCTAAGCGATAAATATTATGATATTTTAGAAAGTGCGGTACTCAATGCGGTTGCAACGACTGTATTAAAAGTACACCCTAGTTTTACAGCAGCATCAAATACAATAGCAAAAGACGGATTGCCACAAATTTACAGAGTACAAGCCGCGCACGCTGATGATTCACCTGTTACGTATAGTGTGGCTATTAATTTATTAAACTAAGAACAATGGCATACAAAATATATAGAAAGGGACGGTTATTTTATATTGTAGATACAACTAATAACAGAAAATACTCAGGATTAATAAGAGATGTGCTTGTAACAAGGAGAACGACTGAAGCAAATGACTTTTTTATCTTAGGTGTTAAAGAATGGAATAAAGATAAAGGTATTAATATATCAGAAATACGAGATGAAAATGGGCAATCTTATACGGTTTCTGCATTTAAAACATTTTTTGAAAGGTCTAATTCGCAAGGCGAACAATAAATTTAGTATAATGAAAACAATTAAAGACTTAGAAAAAATAAGAGATAAAACTAACGATCCTAAATTAAAAGAATCTATACGTAAGAAAATAGCTATTTTAAAAGGAGATAAAATCGTGATGAAATGATAACAATAAAAGAATTTCCGGACAAGCATTTTTCGACAAAAGAAGAAATGTTCAAAGCGCTGAGAGAAAACAAAGAAACTCTTATCGCTCAAAAAAAGATGAAGACAAAAGAAGCTGATTCTGTTTGTTGTGTCTATGTACCTAAAAACAGTAAAGGTGAAACGATTAAAGCAGAAGTCGATATAAGTTCTATCAATGAGTTGAAAATGGATCTGGTTATCAATACAACCAATGTTATGGACAGTCATTCAGATGTTCATATGAAAGGTATATGGAATAAATCAATCAAAGAACAGAAAAATTTATACCTATTACAAGAGCATGCAATGTCATTTAAAAATATTATTACAGATGATGTAAATGCGAGTACCAAAGAAATGAGTTGGAAAGATGTAGGCGCGAGTTTTACAGGTAAAACAGAGGCTTTGATATTTTCTGTAAATGTTGAAAAAGACCGTAATCCTTTTATGTTTGAAACATATGCGAAAGGATTTGTAAAGAATCATTCAGTAGGTATGCGGTATATTAAAATAGATTTAGCAATGAATTCGGAGGCTGAATGGGATAAGGAAGAGAAAGAAATTTGGGATAAATATATCTCAGATGTAGCAAATAAAGAAGACGCTGAGGCACAAGGTTATTTTTGGGCTGTAACAGAAGCTAAGATAATCGAAGGTTCAGCAGTACCTGTTGGAAGTAATAAGTTTACTCCGACATTAAATATAGAATCAAAGGAAGCCGCCGGTCAGGCACTTCAAAAAGAAGCCGCGAAAGCACTTCAGGAGAAAAAACAAATATTTTTTAATTAAAACTAAGAAACATGAAATTTAAAGAATTTTTAACATCCAAAAAAATTACTGATGAGCAGTATGAAGAAATGGATGCCAAAGAAGTTTCAAAACTTCATAGTGAATATCAAGATGAGATTGCTGAAAAATTGAAAGCAGCCTTTGAAGAGTTCAAAAAAGACAATGACTTGAAAGAGGTAACGATTCAATTCGATGCCATGAGTAAAGCAATACTTGACCAGGGTGAGGTTCTTACTAAATTAGAAACTCATGGTGGAAAGGTAACAGGTGATTTTAAAACCGCTCTGAAAAAAGGTCTCGAAAAAAATAAAGAAGCCTTAAAAGGATTGAAAAACAACAGACATGGATCAGTTCGTTTTGAATTGAAAGCTGTTGCAGATATGTTAGTATCTACACATGTTACAGGGCAAGTACCACAAGCTGAACGTGAAGCGGGAATCACAAGGATTGTACGCAGACAGCCGTTTATCGTTGAATTGACAAATACAGGGACTATCGGTTCAACTACCTGGGAATGGGTAGAACAAAAGAATCCTGAAGGTACTGTTACAATGGTTGCTGAAGGTGCTGCCAAGCCACAATTAGATTTTGAGTTAGTATTGGCTAGTGCAACAGTAAGAAAAGTAGCTGCGCATATCAAAGCATCTAAAGAAATGTTAGATGACATTCCTCTTATGGAAGCTGAAATCAATCAGGAACTTACTGAATTAATCAATTTAGACATTGACGAACAGGTACTTTCAGGTGATGGCACAGGGCAAAACTTAACGGGTATTTTAGAAAATGCCGTTGCTTTTGCTGCTGGCACTTTCGCTACTGGTCAGGCAAATGAAATAGATGAAGCTAATAATCAAGATGTATTGAGAGTTGCTATCAATCAAATTATGGTAGCACACTTCCAACCTAATTTTATTTTAATGCACCCTAGCGATGTTACAGGTATGGATGTATCGAAAGCGTCTGACGGTCATTATATATTACCTCCATTTAGCACACTTGACAATACCATTATAAAAGGTATTCCAATAGTACAGAATACGGGAATTACAGAAGGTGATTATCTGGTAGGGGACTTTACCAAATCAGGAGTACGATTCAAAGAAGGATTGACTATTGATGTAGGTTTTGAAAATGATGACTTTACTAAAAACTTTATTACAATTTTGGCAGAATCAAGATTGGTACATAGAGTGAAGTCAAATCATTATAATGCTTTTGTAACAGGAGATTTTGCAACAGATAAAGCAGCAATGGAGACTGCATAATATTAATTTTAAACTTAAACAGATGTCAGTAAAAAACAAAAGAGGTCATTACTATAACACTACCGTAGAGGTAATGTTTAATGGTGAGAAAAAAAGAGTTTCTAAGGAGAATGCTTATATTTTTTCAAGTAAGCACAAGCCTTCTAAAGGAATTACAGTCCCTAAAGGATTTGTACCACTTGACAAACGAGAATAATGCCTATTACAGACCTAACATATTATAAAGCGGAGATATTGACACCTCATGCACAAGAATCTGTAAGCGATACAGCTACAGGAGTGCGTGTTGGTATCAATCAGTTTATTTCACAATATGAACGTGAGGCTCTTATCAAGACATTAGGTTATACACTGTATACAGAATTTGCAGCGCAATTTGATGTTGTCGCTGAGACAGATGTATGGACTATAAAAGGTGCTGCGGATCAAAAATGGAAAGACCTGTTGAATGGTAAAAATTATGAGATAAATAGCGTTACCGTGAATTATCGCGGTATGGTATTTACAGAACCTTATTCAGGTACAGATTTGAATCGCAGCTTTATAGCTTATTACATTTACTATCATTATTTGAATGATAATGTAGAAGATTTTAGAGGAACCGGAATAACAGAATTGCAGGCAAAGAACGCCACTCGCATAAGCCCGATACCAAAGTCTATCAGATCGTGGAGACGGTTTTATGAATTGGTAGTTGGTCAGTTTAACCAGCCTGCTTTACTTCAGAACCGTTCCGGTATGATAGGTCTTGATTGGTTTGGTTTTAACGACACAGAACGCTCATTGTATCAGTTTATTGATGACCAAAACTCATTGGTAGCTGATACATACGCTGACTGGGAGCCTGCTAATTTTGAAAATGAAAATCAATTTGGAATATGAGCGCAATCATAGTAGAGGACAGATTAAAAGAGGTATTCGATACACTCCCTGATATTACGATAGGAAGTGACGATTTTACCCCTGTTTTTAAATATGGCGATCAAAAAGAATTGATGTCATTTTTATCAACCACTAAAGGTGACGATGTTAAACCATATCCGTTGATTTGGTATGTATATCCGAATGCTGAAACTGATGACGGCAATGATGGTGAAGTAGAACTTACTTTATCGTTGGTAATGGCTGTTAATAATGGCAAGACTTCTATGTTAAACGATGAACGGAAGGAAACAACGTATGCAACGATACTGGAACCGCTTAGAAACAATGTACGTACAGCACTGAAAAGAGCTAATATCGTGAATTTGTTGATAACAGACGGTATTAAATTTACAACTACGAAGTTTCCTAACTATTCGGGTGATGACAATAATACTGAAGCGAGTGAATTAACAGATGTTTGGGATGCTATTAAGCAAGTCCAGAATGTGATAATTAACAGCGACTGTTTAAGAACAATATTATACTGATGGCAAAAAAACAAAAATTAGAAATGAAGTCCTATAAATTACTAGGTGATTTTCCGACTTCGAAAAAAGAATATAAAAAAGGGCAGATGATCCGATTGACAAAAAAGGGTGCTGCTTATTTACGAACTTTAAATAAAATAAAATAATATGGCACTATTTGGAACAGTAAAAAATACTATTGATTGTTCAATCACAGTATTAGGTACAGGACAAAAGAACTGTCCATTCAGAATTGACCTTATAAATGGCATTTATGCACTTGAAAGAGGTCTTCTTATCGCAGACGCAGATACCTTTGATAAGGCATATTTGCAGGAATTAGTACAGCAAGGCGAGGCGATACCGCTTATTAACGCTACTGAATTTATTGACAATTCAGCAGAAGATACGATAGAAACTACTCAATCAGGAGTAGATATTACGGCTAATAAAGGACGTTACAACTTTACTATATCATATAAAAAAGGTGAATATTTCAATAAAGCACTTTCTTCTTTGGAAAGTTTTGGATTGTATGACATTATGATTGTAGATGAAGAGGGTAGTTTTTTGATGACAGAAAACCGTTCAGGAGTGGCAAAAGGTTTTAAAGCAGGACGCTTCCAGCCTGATAAACGTAAATTTGCTGATGGAACTACAGCAACTTCAAAATCAGTAACTTTCCAATTACTCGACAGATCAGAATTTGACAGTAGATTAGTATGGTTAGATGCTGAAAATGCAGGTTTTTCACCTGATGAAGTAGATGGTATCAATGATATTACCGCCACCTTTAATGTTGCACCTACTAATTTAGATACTGACTTAATAGTTGATTTTGAAAGCACTGCTGATAATAATACAGCGCTTGCAGGATTGCTGACTGCTGATATTTTGGTCACTGTTGATGATGTTGAAACAGCTACCACATGGGTAGAGAGTACAACAATTCCAGGTAGATATACCGGAACATTAGCTGCAATAGCTACTGATGAAGTTGTAACCGTTCAAATTTGGGATGGTACAACTACACCTGAAACGAATGTCGCTATAAAAGGAGATGACTTATATCGTTCTAATGTACTGACAGCTACAGTAATAGCTTAATCACAAAGGGTAGGGTAACTTACCCTTTAAAAGATGAACGTTTTAGAATTTAAAAAGAAGGTGGTAAAGGCTCGTAATGGAATCCAGCAAGAGACAGCTAAAGCCATTCTAAAATTCGAGAAACAAATTGTTGACTTAGTACGGGAAAATCAGATATTCCAGGACGGTGAAGATGGAAGCGGTAATATTATCGGTGTATATAAAATTACGGTAGAACAACCATTCGGTCATAGTAATTCACGCGGTTATCCGAAAGTTAAAGGAACGCAGGTAAATCTATTCGACAGGGGTAATCTATATAAATCTTTTACTACAGATTATGGAAGTTTCATTTTAGAAGTTTTCCCTACAGACAGTAAAGCAGGTGAATTAATGGGTAAATACGGGAATGATATATTCTTTATGCAATCCAAAAATCAGGAGATTGTGAATTTTAATATCATATTACCCGAATTACAGAAATTTGTTGAAAATACGATTAGATGAAAATTTATAAAACTTGCCGGACATTGAACATGTTTAGATTCTATGAGATACTGGACACTAAAGAGTATCAGTATTTAGTGAAAGATTACGAAAATGTAGAGCTGACAAGCGAATTAAAAGAAACATTAGAGAAAATTTGGATAGAATTGTTCAAGGAATACATTGTATTGAAAGACAGCAAGGAAATTAAAAACTCTTTTCGGATGCTATTTTATATCAATGAACTTGAAAAAAAACTATTTATATGTAAAGAACTCTTGAAATGTTTAACACATCAATCAACTAAAAAAAGGCAAAAGATGGTTATTGACGAATTATTTGAATGGGGGTACAAAATCGACATTAAAAAGCCTTTAAAAGACGAAATAGAACGTGTAATCAGTGATTTTAAAGCATTAAAAACAACTATTACGATTAAAAAAGCAGCATTTGAGAAAGAACATAAGAAAGAATTATCAGAAGAAAAAATAAATATCGACAAACAAGTTGTAAATGTTGAGCAAATACTTGGAAATGTAATCAATCCGCAGACCACAATGGTTTCAAAATGGGTTGAATATGTTAAAATAGCCGAGAAAAAGGCTAAAAAAGCAGCGTAATGGCAGGACAAATAGACATAATAGTAGCTAAAAAAGCGATTGAAGAGCTAAATAAGATGAATGCGGGGTTGGATAAGACTTTAAAACTTATGATTAAGATCTCTCAGGAAGCCCGTAAGTTCACTCCTTTTTCAAAAGCAGGAACTCCAAAAGGTCTGGAAGCGCAATTGAAGAAAAATGCTGCTGCTCAGAAAAAGGTAAAAGATGGTGTTGAAAAAACCCGTTTGGCAGAGATCCGACTACAACAACAAAGAGAAAAAGCTTTCGATAGATTTAACAGAGGAATAGAAAGGCAACGGAAAGCTCGACTAAGAGAAACGGATGCAATCGAAAGAAATAAAAGAGCATTGGACAGGCAGCGACAGGCAGCATTAAGGAGTAATACTGTTTTCGGCAGATTAAATAGAACATTCGGGAGATTTGCTTTGGCATTAGGTTTAACGAGTGGAATATTTTTGTTTATAAGAGCGCTTGGTAATGCTATAAGATCAGTTGTACAATTCAATAAACAAGTAGCAATTTTAGCTTCTGTACTTCAGAAAACAAGAAAGGAAATTAGACCATTAACTGAAAACGCAAAAGAATTAGGTGCTATAACAGCAAAGACATCAAATGAAATTGTTAAATTACAAGTGGCTTATGCCAGACTAGGATTTACACAATCAGAAATATTAGACTTAACAGAGGCAACTATAGAGGGTTCTATCTCTTTGAATGCTCAATTAGATGAAACAGCAACATTAACAGGTGCAGTTGTGAATTCAATGGACGCATTGAGTACAACTGATGCACCTAAAATTATGGATATAATGGCTCTTTCTACAGCGAAGAGCGCATTGAATTTTGAAAAATTAGCTAAAGGATTGCCGATTGTATTGGGTGCTGCTAACGCTTTGGAAGTGCCGTTTACTAAAGTAGTAGCAATATTAGGTAAATTAGCATCTGCCGGAATAGAAACTTCAACAGCAGGAACTTCACTAAGGAATATATTTATTGAAAGTGCTAAAAAAGGTATTGATTTTGAGAAGGCATTGGAGAAAGTAAGGGTTAGTCAAAATAAACTGACAACTGCTAACGAAATATTTGGTAAACGTGCGGCTGTATCAGCTTTGGTTATTGCAAATAATGTTAAAGGAATTAAAGAATTTGATGAAGCATTACAAAATGCAGGCGGTACTGCGAAAACAATGGCAGATACTCAATTAGATACACTGGAAGGTGAAATGACATTAATGACTTCTGCTTGGGATGGGTTTGTAAAATCTATTGAAGATGGGGAAGGCACTATTGCAACTTCTATTCGTGGCATAATTGGTAGTATAACCGATTTACTAAATGCTTTGATTGGTATAAATGAACTCACAGAAATTTTAAGTGGAGAAGATTTAAGCGAAGGTCTTTTAGGAATACCTTTCCTTAGTCTTATTAGAAATTCAGCTAAAGCATCAGCACAATTACAAGTGTTAAATGATGATTATAAAGAATTGAGAACTTCAGGGGTTGAAGATTTAGCAGATGCATATGTATTCTATGAAGATATGTTAATAAGAACTACTGATCCAGTCTTCGTAAAATTGATAGACTTTCAGATAGAAAGAATTATAAAATTAACTATTGAAAGAAGGAAATTAAACAGAGAAGCGGAATTTACAGCAGACCTATTATTTGAGGAAAAAGAAAAAATTATCGATGTACTTATAGAAATAGATAAAGAATTAGATGTAAGAGAATTACAAAAAAAATCACTAAAAGAATTACAAACTCTATTGAATAAATATAATGAAGAATTAAATGATTCAACTAAAATATTAAAAGGTTCAATAAAATTCTTGGAAGAAATTATTAAAAAAAATCGAGAATTAATAAGAACTACAGATGATGACACTTATCGTAAAAAATTAATACAACAAAATGCACTTTTAGCACAGCAAATAAAACTTTTATTAAAAATTCCTGCAGCTATAAATGCCATTTCTGTCGGTGCTGCTCTCCAAGTTGGTGGCACAACACCAGAGGGGGCAGAAGGTGAAGTTTTAGATTTACCATTCAAATTTCAAGATTTCAGTACAACAGTTTTAGAAGATATTATTGATTTCGTTGATGAATATGGTGAACAAATAAGTGAAGCTATTGATATTACCAACGCATTCTTTGATAACAGACTTGAACGCATACAACAGGATATTGATGCCAACAATGAGTTTTTTGCAAATCAAATAGCGTTAGCAGAAGGAAACGAAGCTGAACAGGTACGATTAGAAGCAGAAAGACAAAAAAGAGATGCTGAATTAAAGAAAAAACAATCTGAAGAAGCGAGAAAACAGTTTATAATAAAACAAGGCGTTGCAATAGCAACAATAGGGATAAATACTGCTGTAGCTATATCTGAAGCATCTCCAAATGTATTGAAAATTATTGCTGCGGCATTATTAGGAGCAACTCAATTAGCTACGGTAATATCAACTCCTGTCCCAAAATTCGCAGAAGGTACAGAAAGCGCACCTAAAGGATTAGCAGTAGTCGGTGATGCAGGAGTGCATGAATACATAGAAACGCCACAAGGTATATTTAAAACACCTGATACTGATACATTGGTTAGTTTTAAAGGGCGTGAAAAAATACATAAAGATTTAGACAGCCTCGCTATATCAAAAGGTTATGATTTGGAGGCTATCAATAAGGCTGCTGTAATGACATCTATCTTTAATGATGGTGTTAAATTAAACTCAATACAATTAGCGAACGTATTTAATGATACTTTAAAAAAATTCAACAGCAAGATAGAATCTAAAATTGAAAGGGGAATAAAAAGAGGTTTTAAAGGAGTTTCAATTCATAACAATACTAATTTCGATCATTCAATATATAAAAGTGAAGTACTGTGAATGCAATACAACCGTCATATCATAATAGGGTTAAGTACACGTTAAGAAACGTTACTTTCGGTAATCTGATTATCTCCGAACCTATCGGATGGAATGAGGACGAAAAAGAATTTAAGCGTTCTGTTAAGGTACATGGTGTATTTACATCGCTTTCAAACAACCTTAAATTTTATAGGGGTGATGAAAATAACAATGGCGGTTTTGATTATCTGGAAGGTGTTTACCAGCAACAGGGTATCAACGCTGAAGTATTACTCATTAAAGAGGAGAAACACCCACAAACAGACCTTTGGCAAGAAGCTTACAGAGGTAATTTTGATTTCTCTACAAGAGTTATCAAACACAATCAAATGGCTATTAAATTCAAGGAAAGCAGTTTTTATACAGCGATATTATCAAGACAGAATGAAAAACTGGAATTAGAAAGATTAGATACGATCGATGGTGATACTATTGAGGCTTTGCCAACTTCATTGGTAGCTTTAAATGGCAGGGAAATATTCCTAATTTCACAATTAGAGTTGAATACAAGCATAGCAAGTCCTTACCTGGTAGATGAATTAGTACCGTCCCTTCCACATGAGGCAAGGGCTTTACCATTTAGTATTTTAAGTTCCAGCGATGATTCTGTACAGATTATAACGGATTTAAAAGTAGAAGAGATAACAACTTCTTATGGAACTGGAGTAACAGGTAATATGTTTTATGCTATTTCTGATAAAGACAAGACTTTTTCAAGTTTAACAATAGTAGCAGATATGGATTTTGAAGTGACTGTTTTTAATGGATTAACAGTAAGATTGGATTTAGTGACTTATGAAAATGGTCTTGATTATGATTTTAAGTCCTTTCAAACATTGGATTCATTTGTTACAACCGGAGGTACGGGAAATATAACTTATTCAGATACCTTAACTGATTATGAAATATTAGAGAACGAAAGTCTATGCCTGGCAATACACGTAATATCAACCTCAGATGTAAATGTAACCTATAACAATATAAGTCTAACAATAGAAGAAAATAGTTTTGCTGGTAATAGTCAATCAAAAATTATATTACCGTTTGAGGCTTTAACAAGATTAACTCATATCATAACAGGAGAAGAGAATGCTTTAAAAT
>SDBT01008224.1_pt1 | contig 17063 bp, 10 predicted proteins | sample 2277101 | NCBI WGS metagenome assembly SDBT01 (sample SAMN10404973, study PRJNA504765) | marine sediment metagenome | isolation source: marine sediment core GS10_PC15, 103 cmbsf | place: Arctic Ocean: Southern Knipovich Ridge | collected 2010
CAGAGAAGTTATACATGATATTTAAAAGTGAATTCAAATCGAAAAATCCTTTTTTCCGGCTTTTATTATTATTTTCAATAGCTTACAAGACTTTTGCATTTTTTAACAGGACAGCAGTGATATTACATAAATAATTAAAAGGCGGGTTTGATGAATCGAACCCCTACGATTATTATTTATGTGTTATTTTTTCACTACATAGATAGGCGTAGACCAAGCGCGATGGCCATCCTCCTGTACTATATAGACATATATAGGATTATCTCCTTCCTTTAGTCCCTCAACTTCCCATATGAATTGATAATCATATTTTCCATCTTCAGGCAGTCTATACACTCCTATCCATGTATCCAATCCTTTTTCAGCAAAGAATATATTTTCTTTGAAACCAATATCTTTAATAGGAATCTTGAATGATGCATGTTGTGTATTCACCATAAGTATTCCATTATACTTATCCTCTAGTTCGAGTATAACTCCTGCATTCCCGCCTGTGGTGGAGGACCTCCATTCAGCCTCATATTCATTACACTTGAAGCCATCTCTTTGTAATCCATAAAAATTAACGAGTGAATTTTTCCTAATGCGGTTTCCTGAAATCTTTAAATTACCATCCCAGGAAAATTTTCGAGAACGTCCACGGCTGGCTGCGCCATTCCAAATAATCTTTATACGATTTCCAAGATCATTTTTTGTATAAGGACGAACAGTATGGACCACTTTCATTCCATTTCGGATATCTATCCTCTCAAGCGGCGCCGTAGCGAATACCCTTACTGACAAATTTTTAGCCTGATTGTGCCCTAAAACTTGCCCTATATAGATATTTTTATTCATTAGCACTTCCAGAATAATGCGGGCACCGGTCGTTGCATAACACCGTCTGGCTTTTAAAGATTCCCAGATCGAATCCCTATCCAACTCTTTCGCAAAGATACCTGTGAGTCCGCCATAACCCCCAGCCCAGTGCGAAGCAGGGAAGGATGCGCCAGGTCTTCCCCGAAAGTCATCTGAATTTGCAACTATAGCCACGCGCATATTGCGGCTAAATGCATCCTCGAGGAACCATTCAAACGTGCCCCAATTGGAATGAACTTCAACTGCTTTTGCTAAGTCCATTTTCGGCCTTTGAAGATCGGCCCATCGTCCTCCCACATGGGCAAAAATCATTACATCGTCATTTCCTTTGTAATTTTGATAAAGATCCTCGATAGTAGGGCTATCTCGGAAGGCGCATTCATCATCTCGAACCAAAGTCCTGCTTGAACGGGATATTTTATATCCTTCCTTCTTAAAATACACATTGTGATCGCCACCAACCGCAGTATTCCCAGACCATTCATAGCCGGGAAAAGTAACAAATTTCCCTGGTTTATAATATTCTTTCATGAGATTTTCGAGTTTGTTCCAATATTTTTCTGTTATTTGATAACCATGCCCTTGATTGGAGAAGACATCCAGGCAGGCTTTATTTTTTGCAAAATGCAGGTAATTTTCAAGGGGATTAGTTCCAACGGTCTCCTCGGATTGAGCATGGAGGTCACCCCAGTAGAGAAACAGATTCCCTTCGGATTCTTTAACGATGATTGGATTCGTAACACAGGACAAATGAGTTTCGGGATCTTCAACTTTCAACCTGTAGGGACCTAACGTATTAATCCCGTTGTGTTTTATTTCCTTTGCTTCTTTCACAGGATTTCCAAACTTATCTTCTGATCGCACACGAATACTGAAGGGGGTGCCTTTGTGAACAATACTCGGAGCCGCGGCGACGGCTCTTATGGGCTTATCAGGAATGATGCTAAAAATTAAATGATCTGAGATGGGCTCGTATATTCCTGTTCCAAATGGATTGACTTCTCCCCGTATTTCATAGGTGGGTTCGCAAAAAGTTTGCATCCTCCAGCCCGGAGAGCCTCCAGATCTATCGCCAAGGTTAATGGTTATACTGTCTCCTTTTTTTAGGTATCCAGAGTAAACCTGAATTGCTATCGCTGTTTCCCAGGGCCGAACGCCGCCTCCTGGATCCCCATGCGTGAGGAAAGACAATTTAATTTTTGCATTTCCAGTAGTTGTTGCTGTCATATAGTCGGGACGGTCTGGATGGTCAGATTGAAGATGCCCATAATCAGTTAACGTACGGAATAATAACCGCAAACCGGCTAAATCATCTATCCCATAATCTCCTACAATATAGGTGATATGGAAAGTCTGGTAACTTCCAGCCTTCACCTTTTTTGGCCCAGATATCTTTAATCGGCCCCAGACATGGGATTTGTTTGCTTTCAAAAATTTACCTGAGGCCTGGGGTGGAGTGGCTGACCAGATTCCTGCTGCTGGGCCATTCTTTGTATCGGCGGCAGACACCAACAAGACAGAAAACAGGATTCCCCATAAGCAGACTTTGAAGCGGTTCTTGCTCATCATTCCTCCTCTCTATTTCAAAGGTTTACTTGTCGTGTTTGAACACGCGGCCATCTTTCATTACGAAAGTGACATTTTTGAGCGTCTGGATATTTTCGAGCGGATTATCTGGTGTTGCAATAATGTCTGCAGCCATGCCTTCTTTTATGGTCCCTCGTTCGTTTTCGACCCCAAGTAATCGGGCGGCGTTGACGGTCATCATCTGGAGAATGAATTCTGGAGGCAATCCTGCATCTATGTAACTGTCTGTGATCGACATGCAAACCTGGCCGCGCGTCTTGCCTGAAACAACGAATACTATGTCTGAACCGAACGCCATGGGAGTACCAATTTTATATGCCCGCTTTATTCTATCAATCAATCTAGGGTAGATTTGTTTGTAACGGGTATAATAAAACTGTCCGTATTCTTCCCAATATTCTTTTGTAAAATCCGTACCAACGAGTACAACATTATTTTTCTTAGCTAATTTAAGTGCCTTATCTGACATGACGAGGCCATGCTCAATGGAGGCCAAACCTGCCTTTGCTGCATTATAAGCACCGGCTTCTGTAACACAATGAGCTGCTACTTTCAGGCCCGCCTTTTTTGCTTCTTCAACAACAAATCGGATGTCATCTACTGAATAAATATAAGGCTGATCATCTACTACAATCTTTATAACTTTTGCACCATAGAGAATATTTTCACGAATTGCTTTTTTCAGTTCGTCTTTCGTATCTGCATAAAAGTACTCTGGCTCGCCCAGTCCAGGTTTTTCGGGTTGAAGCCCATATCTAAACTGACCTCCAAAGGGTGCGATGATACGTCCCGCATTGATGATTGTTGGCCCTGGTGTCAAACCTTGCTCTATGGCTCGCCTCAAATCAGTGTCAGCATAATTCCCTGCATTTCCTACATCGCGAATCGTGGTAAAACCTGACTCGAGCATCGTACGTGCATTTACAACGCCAAGAATCGCACGAAATGCTGTTGTATTATATAATTTGTAACTGAGAAAAAGATTTCCAAATGGCCGAATCTGATCTAAATTATCCAAAAATTTGGTAAAGCGTAAGTTCGGAATTGATTGACACATATGCGTGTGACAATCGAATAGGCCTGGCAAAACAGTCGAGTCTGTTAGATCAATAACAGTAGCTCCCTTAGGTATTATTAAGTCTGTACCTATGGTTTTAATCTTCGAACTCTCAACAAGAATAATCTGATTGGTGTGCGTAGTGCCAGTCTCAGGATCAACTAATTTGCCTGCTTTGATAACGGTCATTTTCGCATATCCAGTACATGAGAAGAGAATAATAAGCATAAATCCGATCAAGGTTCGGAATACTTTCGTGTCTTTCATCGTAGACTCCTCCTTTTTTGGTATTTATTGGAATAGATCCAATTTCCTATTTTTATATCAATATCCTTCAGCATATCCATTAAACTGTCGCGCCACACCTCCTTGCAGTTTGCCGGTTTTTGGATCAATTTTGATACCGATCCAATAACCACGCATGAATGGGTTCTCTTCTTCCTTTGATACTATCTTAAGTTCTTGCCCCATAGCTCGTACGGCATCAAGAATTTCTTCGGAGAATTCGCCTTTCGCAATCGTCTGTTTATGGGACTCAGAAGGGACCAGTGGAGGGAGTAAGAAGTTAGGAGAATCTACAGCTGTCTTAGGATCCATTCCAAAGTCAAGAACATTGACCAGATTTTGTATTGTAGTAGAATGCAATCCCGAACCGAGACAGGAAGACGCCAATATGGGTCTGCCATTTCTAAAGATTATGAGGGGATTAAGAGTTTTGGGCACACGAGCGCCAGGTCCTACTGTTTTAATTACTCCCTGTATAAAAGTGGCAGTATCGGTAATAGAGACACCATTGACAAAAATTCCAGTTGTACCCCAATACACACAATTACACGTGTGTACGACTGCAGCGACATTACCTTTCTCATCCACTGCAAGCACTGCATCAGTATGGCCGGGTTTCTTTATACTCTTCAATATGCTTTCTATCAAACCAGATTCCTTTTTTCTCATCTCGTAAACTTCTTGCTTCATGAGAACCCATTCTGGCTCCTGCATTTTTTTCCAGACAAGCCGTGCAGTCTCTTTTTTCACGCGGGACTGAAGAGAGAAATCTCCTTCAGGGAGATACTTCTTAATAATTTTGAGGGGGAGGTTTGGTAACAATGAAGCAATATTGTTAATCTGAATGAACCAGTACAGAGATTCGGGAGATGTTGTATAGTGACCATATCTAGGCAGATCAGCCCTCTCCAGCAAGTTGAGGGCCTCGATAGTGTTCACAGCACCTAAGCTGGGAAAACCTGGTGCGAAGACCTCATAATCCCGGTAGGTCGTCTGGAGAGGCTCTGACCATATAACCTGGTAGTCTTCCATATCCTTGAGGGTCATTTTCCCTCCCTCTTTGCTGACGGCATCGACAAACTTTTTTGCCCATTCCCCCTTGTACATATAATCTGCACCCTGAGTAGCAACTTTTCTCAAAGTCTCTGCAAGTTGAGGTTGCTTGAACAAATCACCTTCTTTGTAAAGATCGCCGTTCTTCTTGGTAAAGATTTTTCGTGTTTCCGGAAGACGAGTGAGCACGTCTTTACGAAGGTCTATTAACCTCGCCAGTTTTGAAGTTACTTCGAAGCCATTTTCTGCGAAGTAAATGGCAGGTTCAAAGAGCGTAGCAAAGGGGAGCTTGCCGAAACGGTTATGAGCTGCTTGTACACCAGCCATGAATCCAGGCACCAAAGCTGTTCGTCCACTGGGGGTTCCCATAAAAGGGATGGAGAGAGGATCTTTTTCTTCCTGCACGGTGTTCCAATCAGCATTCATGGAATATACCTCGCCAGTAGCCGCTTCATAATAGACCATGTCGATAACGCCTGCATAGGTAACACCGGAGCCGGCAGACAGTACAACCTGGGTGAGAGCTGTAGCAATTGCAGCGTCCACTGCAGTTCCTCCCTGCTTTAACGCTTCAAGGCCCGCACGAACTGCTAAGGCTGCTTGGGCCCCAACAACCATTCCTTTGCTCCCTTCTCCCAGCGGATGTGGTTGGTCAAAGATCTTATTCAGTTTGTGGTACTTTTCTAGCTCAGCCTCTGACCAGTTCGCCGGAGAAAGGTTGGCTTGGCTCGAGGGTTTTTTTAAACATTCCAATTGGAAAAACGTCAGGCATATTAACAAGCTGAGGCTTAAAGCCATAGTATGTTTCATTAGACTTTCTCCCTATAAGATTTTTTAAAACTTTGGTATGAATTCTCTTCTAGATTCACTTTTATTTCTTTTTTAGAAATAGCCAAATCAATATATTTGTTTGGTTCCACCGCTGGTTTTTTCCAAGGGCGCACATGCATCTAAAATCAATCTGCGTCTCTCTGGTTCGCTAACTTGCTTTCGGACCTTGTGAGCCCCAACCCAAAATAGGATACCTATCACTGACCAACCAAGGATAATAGCCCACTCCAAAGGAAATGATCCCTTAGAATTTACGTATGGCTGATAAAGGGAATACAAAAGCATAAAAAGGGAAACAAGAGATCCAACCGCTGCTGTGAAAATCCCACCGGGGACACGGTATGGACGATGCAGATCAGGACGACTGAGGCGTAACTTGATTACTCCCAAACAGCTGAGAAGATAGGCGAGGGCAAAGCAAAAGGACCCGACATTAACAATAGGCACAAGTGCATTTCTTCCCCAAAAAACTCCCACAAAACCAATGAATCCCACAAATATAACAGCAATAGAGGGGGATCCGAAAACGGAGTGAACCTTACCAAAGGCAGATGGGATGATCCGTGCTCGCCCGAGAGCAAAGATTATACGAGAAGACGCAATGAAAATAGTATTCCATGTGGTAATAATCCCACACAGTGCTGCAAATAATACAGTCTTAGCTAAGAGAGGGGAATGAAAGGCAGCTTCAAATGCCCCAGCCGCCGGGAGTTCTTGTGTGAGAAGCTTTGGCCATGGTGTGGACATTGAAGCAGATAAAATAACAAGTAAATAAAAGACCAATGCTCCTCCTATAGCAAGCAAGATAACTTGACCTACCATTTTCAATGAAACCCCCTCTGCTTTTTCTTCCATCACCTGGGGAATAATATTAAATCCACCAAACCAAACAGGTACAGTGATAATTATTGCCACGATGCTTCCAATCGCTGGAAAAAAGCCTGGCTTTGAGAAAAGAGGCTCCAGGTTGCTTGTTTTTCCCCATATGATACCTGCAAAGATGAAGACAAGGGAGAGAATTATGAGAACATAGGTGAAAAATTCTTGGAAGATTACTGCCGACTTTATGCCACGGTAATTGAGATAAGTGAGAAGGATCATTCCCCCGAGACCTAAAAAAAGGCTCCCCAATTGAACTGGGTCTTCACGATTCATATAGAGAGTCGCTCCTTCAATACCAGGGACCAGTGTTCCTGCAATCCATCCTACAGAGATCGCTTCGAAGGAAGTAAAAGTGATAAATGTCAAGGAGAGAAACCAACCCGTAGCAAAAGAAGTTTTAAGGCCGAAGGTCTCATAGGTATAAGCTACCTCTCCGCCTGATACGGGCAACGTAGTAGCCATTTCAGCATAGCAAAGCCCCACAATCATTATTAGCAATCCACCCACAGAGAAACCCAATATAGCTCCAAGAGGGCCAGCCTGTTCTAGCCAATTTCCGAGGTAAACTACCCACCCTACTCCTATGATGCAGCCAAATGCAAGAACAAAAAAGTGTCTTACTTTTATATCTTTTTCAAGTTTATAATTTCCTTTTCCTTCTTTCATAATATATTATCAAATTTTGGGGTTAGGTCTTGCTTTTTGACATTTGTTTCGTTAAAGAAACACTTCTCTTCATCGTTATTTCCTCCCACTGGACGTACCTTTAGATTGAACTCGCAAATGTTGCTCCTCACCTACTAATCAACCGAGTAAATTAAGAAATGTCAAAAAGCAAGACCTGACTCCGCACTACACTTTAAATCTGAATGGGATACGTTCCATATTTTTTCGCTGCTTTAAACATGGCAATGACATTTTCAGCCTTGCAACCTGGGTGGATGGAATTTGAACTTGTGAGAATATATCCACCACCTGGCGCCACCTTTTTTATCGTATCTTTAACCGACTCGATGACCTCTTCTTCTGTCCCGAATGGAAGAAGAGAGGCACAATCAATATTGCCCAACACACAGGCTCTCCCCTTTAGATGTTCCTTGGCCTCTTCGATATTCATACATGTTGGTTCAAAAGGATGGATCCCATTGAACTGGGATTCCAAAAGGTCATCTAGTATCGGCCCAATGTTGCCATCTGAGTGTTTGAGGATTGGAACTCCTCGCCTGTGAGCATTCCCACAAATTTCATGATAAAATGGTTTAATGAATTTCCGATAATGATCTGGGGACATAAGGGTTGTCCTGTTGTCAGCCAGATCTCCGTCCATGAAAATAACATCTGCCCCTTTTTCGATCGCTATCTCCATTACTTCTTTTAAAAAATCCGTTGCGATGCGAGCCAATTGGAGGCAAAAATCAGGGTTTTCAATATAGTTCACAAGCAATTTTTCCATACCGCCGAGGAGACGCCAGCTCCATTTGAAAGGATCACCCATCCCAAAAAGAAAGACTTTTTCTGGCACTTTTTTCCGCGCATATTCCAACAAACGAAAATCAGAGTCTTGTGGTTCCATCGCTTTGAGTTTTTTCAAATCGCTAGGGTCGTGTACAGGGCCATCTACGACAAACGATTCACCATGAAATGAAATTTGATAAACAATCCCATAACGATCTTTCACGATATCTGCTCTCTCTGGGATCCGTTTCTCTCCAGAAGAAAATCCCTGATAAACAGCGTCAAGATCCAGTTCTCTCATAAAATTAAATTGGATATCATAGAGTTTGTATGTTTCGTCAAGGGTGTAATCAATAGCGTGTTTCAAATCAGGTAATCCAGAAGTAAAAAGCTTTCCGATTTTCAGAATAGATTCCACGTCAAAATAATCGGTATAGGGCACTCGGTCAGGTTCCTCCAATCTTAGCGCTTTTAGAAATCTTTCTCTATTATCCATTGTTATATCCTTCTATTAACCTGAGTTATTCATAAAAACTGCCGATACCTTTACTTATTCCTTCACATCATAACACAGAAAAATGTTTATTTCCTCACCGGATTAACGGAAGAATGATGTGGGAAGGATACCTCTTTGAATGATGGATCGTATTTTTCGCGATGACCCATTCTGTCTCATCAAAATTATTGCCGCCGGTGTTCAAATTGCGGTCAAACCGGGGAAAGTTGCTGCTTGAAATCTCAACACGGACCCTATGCCCGGGCCCGAAGTAATTGCTAGTCGCATGGAGATCAACTTTCACCTCATAAACTTCTCCAGGCTTCATCCAGACTTTCTTATCAAATCCTTCGCGATACCGGGCCCGTAATATTCCTTCCTGAATATTGTAGGCTGTTCCATCCGGATAGACATCCACAAGCTTCGCTGTAAAGTCGGTATCACGCGCTGATGAGGAGACATAGAGAATAGCTTGAATCGGGCCTGTGACTTCTATCCCGTGCTTGAGTACAGGCGTGGTATACACCAGTACGTCGTTGCGCATTTCCACCTCAGATTGATCGTATGAACCTGGCAAAGCTTCTGGAGTTCCAGTGCAGCATATGGGTCCGCCTAAAGATGGAACCGGTGTTTTCGGATCATAGACGAAGTGATCCGAGGGCTCATTCCCTGGCTTCTTCATACTGAGGGCACCAGTGCCAAACCGGCTGTTTGCATATCCATCGCTATGGAAATAGTACTTCGTAAACTGGGTCCTTGCCAGGGGCCATTCCTTCTCTCCCCGCCATTCATTCTTCCCTAAGACATAGATCTGGACCTTGGGCATGTTGGTTATGCCGTTGTCAATCCCTTTCAACCAGTAGTCAAACCAGCGGATATATATTCCCCAATAATCAAATCGAGCGTCACCCACATCGCGTTCTCCGACAACAGTCTCCTCTTTTGCCACGCCAAAAAACTCTGACTCGCAGTGCGTTGTGGGCGATATAATGACGAACTGGTTATCTCGAGCATGAGTACTCTCGGCATTCCTCTGGAAAAGGTTGAAAAGATACAGAGTATCAGCCACACAAAGGTCATACCACGAATTTATGTGCAGAGCGGGTACATCGAAGCGATCTGTGTCCTTGATGTAGCCAAACTGGTCCCACCAGGGGTCAGCCGGCTCGTGAGAGACAAAACCCTCAAAGTCTGTAGGTGGCGCTCCTGCCTTCTTCATCATGTCGATAAGGGGAAGACTCTTCCATATAGTGTGGAAGTCAATCTCTGGTATTACAGGCGCTGGGTTGAAAAACTTAGCTACCTCTAGTAAAACCGAGCGTGGCGTGCCCGGCGGCAGCCGGAAATAGACTTTACTTCCTTGTCGCCGGAACCATCCGAAACCCGTAGAAAGCTCGAATGTCCCTCCATTTATCACCCCGAAGAATCGATAGCGATCTCCCGCTGTACCGAGGGCTCCGCCTGCAGCCTGGGGAATCATGGCTTTGAGATGAGGATTTTGAAGCTTGGCCTGAGCTATTTGGTTTTCTCCCAGATAGGAGCATCCATAGGTGCCGACTTTCCCTGTAGACCAGGGCTGATTGGCCAACCAGTTCACCGTATCAAAGCCATCGTTAAGTGCAAAGGCTGAAACAGTGAATTCTCCTTCTGACTCGTACCTTCCACGGCAGTCCTGCACGGCAACCACATAGCCCTGCCCGGCAAACAGGTACGGCCCATGCCGCCAAAGGCGCTTGTAGAAAAGAGCTTTATTATAAGGAGTACGTATGAGAATAACTGGAAGTTTCTCTCCGGCTTCTTCTGGAAAATAGAGGTCGGTGGAAAGTTTAACTCCGTCCCGCATAGCAACCATCACGCTCCGCTCAACGCGCACCTTATACTTCGCTTCCGGTACCGGGAAACGCTGTTTTGATGTACCAGCCCCAAATGGCACCAGTAAACCAAAAAACAAAATACTCCATAAACAAACCTTAAAAAAACTTTTATTCATCTTTCCTCCTCTCAATATCCCTCACCCAGAATCCACATTAAATTTCCCGGTTTTTTCTGTTTTATGTGGGTAAGACATTTCTTGATTCAAAAAAGGAAATATTTATGTTTCCTCTTCTGTTTTCTTTAACCATATTTCACATTTTTTTGCAATAATAATTTTAAAAAAATAAATAATCTTTATTTTCGCTTTAATTTTTTGACACCAGATTTTTCCTGTGCTATAAGCTTTCTGAAGAAGAACGAGAAAAAAATCTTAAGAAGGGAGGTCTAAAGTCAATGAATTCTCGAGAGCGAATGTACAGGGTGTTAAACCATGAGCTTCCTGACCGGCTGCCAACTTTTGAATACGCAATAGACAAAAAGGTTGTGGAGGGGATATGTCCTGGAGGAACATATGCCGATGTCGTCGAAGCCCTAGATCTTGATGTCATTACAGCTTGGGAACCTTCTACAGGGGGCTTTGTCCCTGGGAAAGCGGATAGTCTCAAACCGAAAGAGAGGTATGTCGATGATTGGGGTGTTGAACGAGAAGCCACCGGTGAAATGTATGCGTATCCGCTTGAAGAAAAGGTCCTCATTAAAAGCGAGTCAGACTTGAGAAATTATACACCTCCTGACCCAACTGCGGAATTTCGTTTTGAGTATTTACGAGAATACATAAGACGCTTTCGAGGAGAAAAGCTCGTTTCATACTCAATCATTGATATGTTTGAACTTTCAAAATATTTAATGGGCTTTCAAGAGTACCTGATGGCTTGGATCCAGCGCCCTCAACTGGTCAGAGAAGTACTGGAGATGACCACTGATTGGGTCATTCAGGTAGCCTGTAAAGCGATAGATGTAGGCGCGGATATGATTATTGAGCACTCAGACCTTGGCTACAAAACTGGTCTATTTTTGAAACCTGAACTGTACCAAGAGCTCTTTATCCCCTGTTTAAAGAGAATTGTCGATGCCGTAAAAAAACGGCGTGCTTATATGTTTTACCACAGTCACGGTAACATCTGGAGTTTACTTGAATCATTGATAGATACAGGGATTGATGTGCTTCACCCGTTAGATCCAGATGCAGGAATGGATATCGGTCTCGTCAAAAAATCTTTTGGTACAAAAGTTGTCTTGGCTGGAAATATAAGTACAGACTTCCTCTCTAGGAAATCCCGAGCCGAAGTCATAGATCTTGTCAAAAAAACTATTTCTAGAACCTCTGTCGGAGGAGGACACATACTGATGGGTTCAAGCTCTATGCTTTCCTCAGTAAATCCAGATAATTACCGGGCTATGGTGGAGACTGCCCAGGCATACAAATATCAATAAGTAAAGGTATCAGCAGTTTTTACGAATAATTCAGGTTGTTTACCTGACTTCTACTTCACTGAATAATCGGTATAATGATGCAGGAGGGGTATCTCTTTGAATGGTGAATTGTATTTTTCGCTATGACCCATTGTGTCTCGTCAAAATTATTGCCGCCAGTGTTCAAATTGCGGTCAAACCGGGGGAAGTTGCTGCTTGAGATCTCCACACGAATTCGGTGGCCGGGCCGAAAATAGTTGCTCGTCGCGTGGAGATCTACTTCGAGCCGGTATACTTCTTCCGGTCTCATCCAGGCCTTTTTGTCAAATCCTTCCCTGTAGCGGGCCCGCAGTATCCCCTCCTGGATGATATAGGCGGTTCCGTCAGGATGGACATCTACCAGCTTGCCCGTAAAATCAGTATCCTTGGCTGAAGAAGAAACATGGAGTACCACCTTCACCGGCCCTGTGACCTCTACACCTTCCTTGAGTCTAGGCGTCGTATAGACCAATACATCATGGCGAGTCTCGATCTCGGACTGATCGTAGGCTCCATCCGGCACTGCATACGCAGTGCAGGCTGCGCATATCGGGCCTCCCAGGGTAGGAACTGGAGTTTTTGGGTCGTAGACGAATCGATCAGGAGGCTCGTTCCCAGGTTCCTTTGTGCTGAGAACACCTTTCCCAAACCGGCTGTTGGCGTGACCATCGCTGTGGAAGTAGAACTTAGTATACTTCGTCCTCGCCAGCGGCCACTCGTTTTCTTCCCGCCACTCGTTCTTACCCATGACAAAGATCTGAACTCTGGGCATCTTCGTTATTCCATTGTCTACCCCCTTGAGCCAGTAATCGAACCAGCGAAGGTAGATACCCCAAAAATCGAACTGGGCATCGCCGAGGTCGCGTTCTCCCACAATAGTCTGCTGTGACACTCCCTCGGACCTGCAATGCGTAGTAGGAGAAATAATGACAAACTGGTTATCCCGGGTTAGGTCGCTCTCTGCATTCCTCTGCATGAGGTTGAAATTGTAGAGGGTATCAGCAACTCCCATGTCGTACCAGGAGTTAATGTGGAGGGCAGGAACATCGAAGCGGTCGGAATCTGTTACATGACCGAACTGCTCCCACCAAGGGTCAGCAGGTTCATGGGAGACAAAATCTTCATAGTCGCTGGGAGGAGAGCCAGCCTTCTTGAGGATATCAATTACAGGGAGGGTCTTCATCAGGGCGAGGAAGTCGACCTCTTCCACTTTCGGCGCCGGGTCAAAAAACTTTTCAATCTCAAGGAAATGCTCACGAGATGTTCCCGGCGGGGGACGGAAAAAGATCTTACTCCCGTAGAGATAACACCAGGCAACCGCAGAAGCAAGCTCGATCGTTCCTCCATTAAGGAGAGCGATGTAGCGGTAGCGATTTCCTGCTGATCCGAGAGCGGCACCTGCTTGGGGTACGATGCATTTGAGGTGCGGGTTTTTCACCCTGACTTGAACCATCTGGTTTTCTCCGAGATAGGAGCACCCGTACCTTCCTACGTTCCCGTTCGACCACGGTTGAGTAGCAGCCCAGGTCACCATGTCATAGCCGTCATCGGTATCAGCAACGATATAGGTATAGTCTCCCTCAGACTCAAATTTCCCCCGGCAGTCCTGAACTGCCACCACAAAGCCTTGACCAGCAAAAACGTACGGTCCAGCCCACTGATTGAGGAGGAACCGCTTCTTATTGTACGGTGTCCGAATCACAATCACGGGAAGTTTCTCTCCTGCTTCTTCTGGAAAATAGAGGTCGGTGGAGAGTCTCACCCCGTCGCGCATGGGAATCATGACACTTCGCTCGAGGTACACCCTATACTTTGCTTCCGGCATCGGAAATCGCTGCTTTGAGACGCCTGGCAGTACAGTCACCAGCAAGCCAGAGAAAAGAAAGCCCCACAGACAAACCTTAATATGATGCTTACTCATCTTTCCTCCTCCTTATTTTAATATGTACAAATTAAACATATTAAAAGATCTTATTTAAGCTAATTTTGCTTTTTATTTTGTGATTATGTTATTAATTACTTATCCAGAAGTCAATTCATTCTATTCATGCAAAGGGAAAAAGAACCTTTTTTCAATATGTTATAAATGAATAAAATGCTCCAATTTTTTGGATTAAATAGGAATAATTTCATAAGCTATAATTTTGTAACTTACTGATATAATTGGAATAAGAAAGATGGAAGAAATTGGCATGAATTTTGCCTATACTAGTAAACGTAGGGGTACAATAAGTGCCTTCCAATAAATACATATAAATACATAAAAGTGGGTGTTAATTTGCTTGTTTTTACAATTTACAAAAAGAGGGGGGATGTTATAAATTTTGTTCATTAAAAATTTTACTTAAAGGAGGAAGTGGATGAATAATCCAAATCACATCAAAAAATTTTTTCTCTGCATTTCATTTTTGGTAATTGTTTGTTTGTTGACGAGTGGTAAAGCTCTCGCCCAAACACTTCTTGTTATTCTGGAAGGGACTGTTACTGATGAGGAAGGCAGAGCCTTGCCTGGAGCAGCTCTCACTCTAAGAAATGTGGAGACCGGTTATGTACTCAGCACAACTACTCGATCCGATGGACGGTACATCATCTCAGGAATTCGTCCGGGAAAATATGAATGCGAAGTTAACCTCACTGGGTTCGGTACTCATCTAAGGCGGGGGGTGACTTTTTCTATTGGAGCACGGCTGACGATTGACTTCACGCTCAAACTGGTAACAATTGAGGAAATGATTACCGTTACCGCAGAATCTCCAATGGTTGAGGTGACCAAGTCAGAAATTGGGAGCGTTGTTAGTCGTGATAAAATCGATGATCTTCCGCTCTATAATCGAGGTTTTGGCGACTTGCAAATTATGAAAGCGGGTGTTCAGTACGGCCGGGCAAATGCTCAACCAAGGGGAAGTGGGGAGACGATCGTTGATGGGGTCTCGATAGAATGGGTAGGTACGGGTTCCTTAAGAACAACCATTGCAGCTGATGCTATTCAAGAATTCAGGATCATCACCACCAATTTCAGGCAGAACTCGGAAATGCAAGCGGATTGGTGAGAACTGTCCTTACCAGGACAGGAACAAACGAGTTTCGAGGCAGAGGTTCATTCTATTACAGGGATAAAGCCTTCGATGCCGTTAATTATTTTGTCAATCACGACGAGTATAAAGGAGAGGAGCTTCCGAAAGATCAATGGGAAAAATCACCGTATGAACATTTTAATTTTTCCGGTTTTCTTGGAGGGCCGTTAAAAAAAGATAAAGCTCATTTCTTCCTCTCTTATGACGGCACCAGACATACCGAGTATGCCACAATTACTTCACCCTTAGTGCCTCGAGATACTATTGATGTTGGCGCTGACGTAAATCAGGTTCTTGTTAAACTGAACCTTCAACCCAATGAGAATAATCTTTTTGCCTTCCGTTATACTTTATATCACGGCCTTTCTACAAATGTTGGTGCTGGCGGCTGGTTCACGAGAGAGCAGGCTTATGATTCTTTAGTGGAAACTCATGATTTTCAGCTCAATTGGACTTTTTACCCCTCGGATAACACCATGAATGAGTTCCGAATCCTCTATGCAAATACTCTCAATGATGTAATAACCGACATTCCGGATTCTTATGCTATAAGCAGGCCTTCGGGGCAGTTCGGTGCTCGTGGAAATGTTCCCCAGCAAACAGTAGAGAATAGATATCAACTCGTTGATAATTTCAGTATTTTTGCTGGAAATCACAGCATAAAGCTTGGTTTTGATGCCTCCTATGTTCCTCTTCATGGTTTTGTTAATCAATACATACCTGGCCTATATTACTTTGGAACGGATGAACCCTTTGACCCTGCTGTTTTCGCCACATATCCTTTATTCATCCTTTATAATACGTCAGATCCAAACTTTGATTTTCCGTATAAGGCGGTTGGAATTTTTGTTCAGGATTCGTGGAGAATTCACCCGAGATTAACCTTAAACCTTGGACTCAGGTATAACTATTTTACCTGTGAGGGTTTGGATATGGATAATGCGAATATCAGAAACCTCAATCCCAGGTTTGGTTTCAGTTGGGATCCTGTTGGAGACGGAAGAACATCCATTAGAGGAGGCATTGGGACATTTTCCAACAATCCTATCCTGAATGCAGGGATGATCGGCGGTCTGATGAATTCCTGGAAAATAAAGCAAAAGTTCTATCCTGGCTATCCTGATCCCTCTGTGATCAATCCCTTTTTCCCGGATATTATTGAAGCTGATGTACCTTTGGCTGCATACGGAGCTATAGACAAACAGGTAACCCCTTATACTGTCCAGACAACCATAGGCTTTCAAAGAGAGTTTGTTACAGATCTTTCTTTAGGGGCTGATTTTATCTGGACCCAAGGATTTCGCCTCATGCGTTTGGAGCAACATAATCCTGTCATTCCGGGGACAGGTTCTCTCCGCCCGGATATGACTATGGCCGATTTCATGGTCATTACAGACCATGGAACGAGTGATTACAAAGGACTTTACCTCACTCTTAATAAACGATATTCTCATGGCTGGTCACTGGAGATTGCCTATACCTTTTCCAGATCCTGGTCAGACGTGGAGCAGGAAAATTACTATCCCCACAGTTATGATGATGATAACTGGGAAAAACAGTATGGTCCGACAAACCGGGATGCACGTCACAGATTGGCTGTAAACGGCATCTTTGATTTGCCTTTTGGCTTTCAATTGAGCGGACTGATGTACTATCGTTCTGCTATTCCTTTTAATGCTATCTATTCATACGATATGAATTTGGATTCCCTTCGTTCTGACTATGTGGACGACCACCGCAATGCTCGCAGAGGTTTTAGCGAATTTTATCTCAATACCAGAATCTCAAAGTTCATAAATGTCGGCCGATTCAGACTACAGGTCTTTGGTGAACTGTACAACCTTACCAATAAAGTAAACTTCTCGGGTCCGAATCCCTATTTTGATTATACTGACCAGTTTGGGAAGCCAATTGCTGCCGGTAGTCCACGACTCATTCAATTGGGAGCCCGCATCGATTTCTGATAGGCTGAACTGAGATTTGCTCACTAAAAGGGGAAATTTCCCTTAGGGGAGATTTCCCCTTCGCATGTCATTCAGGCTGTGTCACAATTAATTGCCAGATTTAAAATGGGAAACAAACAAAACATTCTGCCTAAAAAAGAGTATCTGAAATGCTTGTTCACCTTAATTATAGCCTTAAATGGGAAATTTTTATC
>SDBT01008225.1_pt1 | contig 17061 bp, 12 predicted proteins | sample 2277101 | NCBI WGS metagenome assembly SDBT01 (sample SAMN10404973, study PRJNA504765) | marine sediment metagenome | isolation source: marine sediment core GS10_PC15, 103 cmbsf | place: Arctic Ocean: Southern Knipovich Ridge | collected 2010
CCCTTCGGGCGGGCCGATTTCACCGCATCTGCTTCGTTACAGGGCATTTGCGGTGAAGAACCACAGCCGCATACCCTGTGCCTCGCATCTGCGGCAAACTCGATCCGTGAATAATCCAGGTTAACTCTGGCTAAAAAACTAAAAACTGGTTAAGTTACTACAAAATAAAGGCAATAAGGTGGGGTCTTTTAATACGTGATTTTATAAAATACACAAGAATTAATTTAGTAATGAATAATTGGATAGATTCCAAATTTTTTAGCTGCCGGATACATTGTGAGTACATTTTCGCAGGGTGTATCGGCCTGAATATTATGCGCTGGTGCCAAAATATATCCGCCGCCTGGAGCCAAGATTTGAATAACCTTTTTCACTTCTGCTTCGACTTCTTCTTGGGAACCAAACGGCAACAATCGCTGCTCATCGATTCCGCCATGAAAACAGACACGGCCGCCAAATTTTTCCTTCAAGTTTTTAGGATCCATGCCCGCAGCCAGGGGCTGGAGAGGATTGATGATATCCACTCCAATTTCGATTAAATCCTCAATAACATCCACCACAGAACCGCAGGAATGAAAAAGCAGTTTGGCGTCCGTGTGTGATTTTATGTAATGGATCACCTTTTTTACCGCCGGTTTGAAAAATTCCCGAAACAGATCTAAGGAAATGATTAAATCTTTCTGCGATCCGTAATCATCCGCCCATTCAATGATATGAATATAGGGCCCCACTTCGCGTAATAGCACTTCAAAAAATCCGATCATTAATTCCGTAATTTTTTCAACCAAGGCATGTACATAGGCTTTATTGGTGAGCATATCAATACATAATTGTTCCAGGCTGCGCATCCAGAAAGAATATTCCCAGATCCCGCTGACATTAAGTCCTGCTACAACAGCATACGGACTATTCTCATAGAGATTTATGGCTTCATCTCTGAGCCCAGCAATCCGTCCTGGATCATAGGGATCGGGCCAGGGATAGAGATCCAAGTCATCTATAGTTGTGTCTTTTAAAGGCGTAGATATAAACTCTTTATATAGCCCAAACTTTTTCCAGTTTATGCCCCATTCCGTGGTTATCGAACCATCCTCATTGATCCTAGATTGCCAGTTTTGAGGTGCTCTTAAAAAGATGCTGCGCACATCAATATCCAGCATTTGCAGTATTTTCTCATCAATATTATGCACGCAGCTGAAGGATTCAATCATTTGATAATCCCCTTCAAGACTAAGATGTTTCCGTAACTTGATGTGTGCCGGGGGAGTGATGGAAGCAAAGTCCCCGCCAAGGTACAATGGAACACGGTCAGGTTCTTGAAAATTAATAGCACGTAAGACTCTTTCTTTAGGTTTCATAAAAAAGCCTCCTTTATTCGATAATATTAGAATAGGTAATTAGAGTTAGTCCTAACAAAAAGCAAATAAACATAAACGCCAACAAAATATTGGTTCTTTTAGGCGCATCTTTAAATTCTTTCCAAATAAAAATTCCCCAAAGCATGGCCACCACAGGAGCTGCATTACCCAACGCGTATGAGACGGCAGGATTGGCCACACCAACTGCCATAAAACTGGCCTCCAATCCCAACATCCATATCATACCGCCCAGAACACCTGTCAGATGGGTTGAAAAGCTGCCCTTCCAGTATTGCTTAAAAGTAACAGGCGCTCCTTCGATGGGTTTTCTCATGATGATAGTGTTAAATAACAGATTGCTTACAAAAACACCTGCGCCGAAGAAAAACACAGCCGTGAAGGGCGTTAGATTACCATTGCCACCTAACACAAACGCATTATCCACCGAGTAAACCACTAAACCGTAAACAAAAGCGATCAGAAGACCCGCGGAAAGTGATAGTAAAATGCCTTTCTTCGTCGGCTTTTTTTGCTCAGCAGCGCGAAGTCGATAAGCACGTATACTCAGTATGATGGCTACGATAATCACTGCTACGCCAGTAAAAAGTATGAATGGGTTGCCTTCCGGTTTGCCCTGATCCAAAATAATCAGAATAAAATTGATCACAATGCCAAGAATCCAGGCAATACCGATACCAATGGGGAAAGCCACGGACATACCAACAACTGCAATGGCTGCAGTCAACAATAGATTGCCCAAATTCCAGACCACTCCGCCAAGCACTGCGTAGGAAATACTTTGGCGACTGGCTTGTTGAAGGTCAGCAAGAAACGGTCTTCCGGCATGGCCAAAACTGCCAAGGGTCAAAGTCACTAAGATTGAAAAGATAAGAATTCCTGTGACAAAATCCCAGTAATACAATTCAAATCGCCATGTTTTAGCAGCTAGTTTTTGAGTGTTTGGCCAGGACCCCCAGCAAAGCATCGTGATGACACAAAAAATGATGGCCAATGTGTAACTTTCTATGACAAACATATCTTTACCATTTCAAATTGACAAAATTTGATTATTAAATCAGGAAACAATGCTGTTGAGATAGGCTACCGCACCTTGTGGATCCGGCGAGTAGTGATTAGCACCGATTTTTTCGCAGAATGCTTGATTGACCGGCGCTCCTCCAATGAGCACCCAAGTGTCGGGATGTCTTTGTTTTATGACTTTAACGATTCCTTCCATATTAATCATGGTAGTTGTCAGAAGAGCGCTTAAACCCACTGAACAATTGGGATGTTCATTAATAGCATCTAAGAATTTCTGTGCAGAAACATCCGCGCCCAGATCAACCACTTCCCATCCGTTGCCTTCAATTATCATAGATACCAAATTCTTGCCTATATCATGCAAATCACCTGAAACTGTACCAATGACAAAGGTCCCTTTATGTTGGATATCGCCCGACAGAAAATACAGCTTCAAATGACGCATAGCCACATTCATGGCTTTTGATGCTATCAATAATTCAGGTATATGAACCTCATTTCGACTAAATTTTTCTCCGACTTGCTCCATTCCCTGGATGCATCCATCTAGGATGGCAGAAGGCTCTATACCCTCTTTCAGAGCAACTGTGACCAATTCTTCGACACCATCCTGATCTTTCATATCAGGTGGATAAGGCGTTTGCCTGTTCACTTTTCCACGCTCAACACACAATGCAATTTTTTGAGCTATCTGATCCATTTTTTCCTCCTTCTCTAATTAAATTTTGAAGCTTTATTGTATTGTCGTCTACTATTTTCTACTGAAATGTCCACAGGAATCATCTCGGAAAAATCAGAATTTGTAAAGGACGCCAGTGCTTAGTAGCGAGTAGGAGCTGAGTAAGCGTCCACGGAGGGACCGTTCACCTTGATGACGAAGTCAGGCGAGAGGGCAACACCCTTTGGTTTCATGAATTTTCACTGAGTCATTGTTCTCATGAACAGTAAATTTTTAGAAAACAAATTGAAGACTGCGATCAATAAAGAAGCGACAATTGTGGTGGGGAAAACCCTCCATTTCTTGTTTGTGTTTTACATATTTTCCAAACTTTCTTTTATTTAATATTAATGGCCAGCTCCAACATTTCTTTTACTCCCCGATTGGGATTTTCTATTTCCTCTGCTGAACGAATCGTTATGGCTGGAATCGCCCCCATATCGACGTGAAATTTCATACGGAATTGCTCCGCCTCAGTTTTTCCACTCAGACGCGAATACCCGAAAGAACGGGACCATCGCCCAAACAGGAATTCACCGAGCGGGCACGGTTTTAGACGCTCCAGTCCCTCTATGTTTTCAAACCAGCTTTTGTATAAATGCACCTGGCTGAAAGACTGGTCCTGCACGGTGATCTCATTACGTCCTTCTCCTCCCATGATCAGCCCATTGCCGAGGCTTTTGATTGTTTCCTGCAGCTTCTTCATGCCCTCGGTAGGTGTCGTATTCTCCACTAAACAGTTATGGACGTTATGAGTGTTCATCGTAACGTCCAAAAATATCATCTTCAGCGACAATGTTTCTACGAGCTTAAGGATATTTTCGGCCAGAATGGACCGCCACATGCTCAAACCTGCATGTAGTCTGGGGTTGACACGATGACCCTCTTGGCGAAGCCGAAGCCGATCAGCATTCGATTCAGGGACCGGCCCTTCTCCTCTCCAGGTCCAGCCGACTATTTTTTTGTTCTCAAGCTCGCGATACTGGAAATCACGGACAAAAATGTAGAATGGATTTTTAGCATCGATGTCAATGGCTGGGCAGTGGGCCATGATATGGAATCCCATGTCTTGTGCTTTTTTAATAAATTCTGTACCCTCCTGACTTGGGGTAAAATCCGGGTAGTTATTCCTGTCTCTCCGGAATCTGGTAAAGTGAAGGAGGACTTTGCTCGGTGAAATCCGCTTGGCTAGAGCGTCTAAAACTTTCGGATCTCTGGGGCACCAGCTCAGGGCCAGCGTCACATCCTTAAAACAAGAAGGCGGGGTTACATTCTTTAGCCCATAAGCATCAGCAAGCCAGTCGCGGTATCGGGCTGCCGGAACCTTCCAATCCCCTTCATAAACGTTCACCCGCCACGCTAAGCCTCCAACACTCAGGTTGTCATCAATCGGCCCGTAGGCATCCGTATCAAAACCCAGACACCGTGCATCCTCAGGCATCCCGACCTTCAAGGCTTTATAAAGGAAGCGCGTGTCCTGACAATGGACCCATAAACCCCCTTTCTTTTCCTGAAGTATCGCTAAGCCGGCTTCCCAACGATGCGGCCACACCCAATGCGTCTCTTTTATCAGCGGGTCTTCCAGCGGCAATTTTATTCCCTGAAAGAACGGCGCTACCAGCTCGAGCCCTGGATCGATGCCCGTTAGAAGCCACCGGACAGCACGTACTCCGGGTCGCGATGTATACGCACCAACCTCTACTATCATGTCCCCTGTTTCAGGATCCACGGCGATCGTCATCACCCCGTCTCCATCCCAAGCCTCTATACGAATATCGACCCGATGATCGTTTATCCGGAGGGGGGTGAACCGGTCAGTCTCCTCGTTGCCTAAAGGAACGGCCTCCTGTCCTGGATAGATGAGGTAGACTGACTGCTTGTCTTTGGCCGACGCATGAATCAATTTCTTCCCGTCGGACTTGCGGACCAGAGAAATGAGGACTCCCTGATCAAATACAGCGCTGAGGGTCGATGTTTCGACACGCACCTGGCTCCCTTCAATCTTCACCCCATTCCTGGAATCTGCAAACATACCCCCTACCAGCAAAAAGAAAACTGCCCATCCGGCCAGTATAACCTTGACAGGACTACCGACACGGCCTCTTTTCCATAAACCTTGTTCATTCATTGTTTTCCTCCTTTGATGATTTGAATGTAATTCTTCGAAAAACTCACAACCTTACAAATAGAATAGACCAAACTTTTTTCCGAGATCTGAAAGAGTCTTATCAGGGCTTCACAAGATCTATCTGTATGTTACACTTGTCATTAGTTACAAAGCAATCAAGAATCATGTTGCCCTTGCTTATTTCATCTATAATAGTTTCTCTTCATGTTTAACAGCTTTATATCTGCGGCTGCCGCCTCTCAGCTAAACAGCTGGAGAATGGGACCAACCTTCCTGCCCTGCCTTAATTCTTGGGAGCAATAAAATTCACCTGTCTCTCCCAGAATTTGATCCTTTCCTTCTTTTCTTCAGCAGAGGGTTCCGGAGAATGAGAATCAGTTCGATTGGCACCTTCCCACACGATCCAGTTATCTGTGGTCAGGTCGGTAAGATAGTGCTCTGGAATTAGCTCCCCCGCCCTATGGTCTTTGCCAAACCCATACCTCGAGAATTCCGACCCGTCATAATAATCCAGGATTTTCACATGGTCGAAAACAATCCCTCCAAGGTAGTGGGATTGCGAAGGGATCCTGTGTCCAGATTCAAATTCAGGCACCGGGATATGAAGCTTATAGCCCCAGCCGCCTAAACCGTAAGTGTCAGGATCAGGAAAGTATTTGCTGTTGAATGCCCGGCTGTGCTGAATGGTGATGTTCCTGAACACAATATCCTTGAAAAATGGCCAGTTCTTGTCGGCGTCACCGCTGAGGTCTGCGTCCGGAATGAACTCTTTAACCCGTGGGTCGCGCCAGAAGGACCAAGGGTGCTCTTCGGCCATGATGCAGATGCCGCCAAATTCGGTATCTTCGATGACGATGTTTTCAAAACGGATGTTTGACACCGTGCCTCTGTTCCCCGTGTAAACACACAGGTCTCCGTTTCCATAGCCTTCATGGTGAATGATTGTATTATCAACCCAGGTGATATCGGAGATGCCCCACCAGTTCTCCCATGTAACTCCCATGGACATGCCTCCCCGGCACCACACCACGTTATCTCTGAAAGTGACCTGCTCCGTTGATGTTTGGGCGTAATAGTGCGCTTTGACCTGCAAGGAGTCATCATGGTTGCTGAGAAAACAATTTTCGATCAGCGCGTATTTCGTGCCGTCCATCAAGATGCCGTCATTGGAAACCAAATCTTGTGATCCCAGGGCCTTGACATGGGAAACATGGACATTATTACAGACCTGAGCCACAACACAAAAACCCAAAGCATGTCTGATGGTGATCCCTTCTATCTTGACATTCTCACCGTCTTTGAACAACAGAACATGGCCAGCCCACCGGTGTCTTTCCAAAGCGTCGGTATCGCGCTTTGTATCGATGATTCCGCGGCCAGCAAATCTCAGATTATTGCCTGAAATCTGGGTGACGTGCCCGCGTCCTCCACTCAACCCCTTCTTCCTGAACCGCAGCACCGCTCCACCCGCCGTATAAAACGTGATGTTATCCCCTTTCAGCTGAAAGTGTTCAATGTTGTGAATGCCAGGCTTGAAAAACAAGACCTTCTTAGTCCTGACAACCTCATCAATCTTCGCCTGAGTGATGATGTTATCCTCTCCCCTGGCCGGTTCAAACACATAAACATCCGGACTGTCCTTATCCGGAATATCCTCCTGCAGGGGATTGGCAAATATGAAAAGCGGCCGCTTTTTTCCCCCGACCTCCACCGACAGCATCCTCTGCCTTGATTTTCTGTCCGGATCAATCTTGAAGGTCAGCGTTCTTGCCTGTGTGTCCACGACGGGCTTAATCTCTGCTTTCAACGGACGGATCACCACATTTTTCTCGGTGGGAGCGGAGACAGGTGCATTGACCTTCACAGTGACTTCAACCTGCCCCCGGCAGTCAAAGTTCACAAACGAGACATTTTCCTCATCATTTGGCTTTCCGGGCTGATGCTGCTGGGCCCAGTAAACGAAAACAGCCTTAGGAATCCCGGCCGTACCCTTGAGAGTAACCTGATAGTCAGGCGAAGGGAGCTCTTCTAGGGTCGTATCGCTATAGGCTACGCCATTTTTCCCGTGAGGTGGATAGACAACAACAGTATCCTCTGAACGTTGATAGCAGGAAAAGCTCCCTAGAATAAGACAAAGTCCGAAAAGACACAAAAGAGAATATCTATTTTTTTCATGTTTTCGAATCCTGCACATCCGGCTTCCCTTTTTCCAGTTAAAAAGTTTTTACGTTGATATTTCTTTTCTCGGATTCCTTATTGTAGTTTGGACAATTTCACTCTAGCCCAGAGGTGGTTGATATTCAACTCAGCAGCTTTTTCAAATTCAGCTTTGGCTTTTGCAAGTTCATCTTTTCCCGTATGACCTAATCCGATATAGTAATGCGCGCTTGCTTTCCGAACTTCTGGGGTCCTTCTTTCTCCAAACTTTGCAAAAAAGCTCAAACCAGTAGTAGCCTCAACAGCATGAAGCCTTTCCTTTCCTAGCTTGATCAGACCATCAAACAGCTGATTCGCTTCATCCGTTTTACCTAACTTCTTAAGAGCTAATCCTCGATAGTAGTGAGGTACATTCAGCTCATGATAATATTGTCTTTCGGCTACCGCTTTCTCATATGCAGCTTTAGCTTTTTCGCTATTCCCCATAGCCTCATACACAGTTCCCATATAGTAATAGACTTCACAAGACCTACCTCCAGCAAATACCTTAGAAGCTTCTAAGTTTAAGGGGAATTCGCCGGCTGCTTCAAAATATTTGAGGGTCTTCTGATATTGTTTGGCTTTCAAGAGCTCTAAGCCTCGAAGGATGTTCGAGTTTACATAGGTGGTGTATACATTTGCCCCACCTTCCCATCTGCGGAAGTGGTAAGGCTTCATAAGCTTAAGGGCCTTGTCATATTGGCCGAGTTGAGCGTAAAGACCGATCTCTCTTTCCAATGGCAATAAATAATCGTCTGATATAAGAGTTTTATGATTTTTCTTCAGGAATGCCAGCCTTTTTTGAGGAGAAACTTGAGCCTTCTCATAGAGGGCGTCCAACTCATAAATGATTCTCGTGTCTTTATTATCACAAGCAAACGCCTTTTTGTAACTGGCAATGGCTTTGGGAACATTTTTTTCGGTTCGATCATACCCTAAACCAAGATTTCGATGAAGGGTTGCAAAGTTAGCGCCCATACTTCTTGATTTTTCCCATTCTTTTATTGCCACTTCAGGCTGTGACTCATAGAGAAGATTGCCAAGGTAATACGGGGCCATAGCATCCTTAGGATTATTTTTCATGGCAGCTCGAAGCACCCCAATCGACTCCAGGCGGAAAGGAAAACAGTAATCCGAAGGCATCTTGCTAGCAAGGCGGTAATATTTAGCAGCGTTATCCATGTCACCTTTCTGTTCAGAATAGTAACCGGTATAATAGTAGAGCAGGGGGTAGGTGCTAACTCCCTTTTTATTCATTTCAATCAGCCGAGAAAGGACCTCAATTCCTTCATCCCACAATCCGCAATTACCATAGTCAACAGCCAGCTCCAGATAGGAGTTAACTTCATTTCTCATCATTTTCTTTAAAGTAATCAATACCGATGCTGCTTGATCCTTCTTGGCTAATGTTAATTCAGTCAAGTAGAGCTCATTCCTTGACCAAAAATCTAGAGGATCCAGAGATATAACCTTGGAGGCTACTTTTAGTGCTTTTTCAAGTCGCCCTATTTTCCTCAAGGCCACAGCCTTCAAGTTCGATGCTTTTGTGTTATTGATATTTGTGGAAAGGGAATGATCCAGATGTTCCAAGGCTTTAGGAAAATCCCCTCTTCGGCAATCTATTTCTGCCAATTGATAATAAGCTGCTGAATGGAATGCCGAACTCCAGGTCGCCTGATACAAGTCGTCATAGGCTTCTTTATATTTTCCTAGATAATTCAAAGCCAATCCATGATAGTAGAAAGCTTCTGCATCTCGTGGGTGAGTATAATTCTGGGTTACTCGAACAATAGCAGCTTTAAGATACTTTTCTGCTTCCTCAAACCTTCCTTCTCTAAGCTTTAGAATGCCTACTGCGACGTTTGCTCTAGAATTGCCAGAGTCTCTTCTTAAGGCTTCCTCATAATAAGGCAAAGGGTCCAATGAGGGATTATAGAACTGCTCCAATCGCATGCCTGCATGATAGAGTTCCTCGACTGATTTCATGTTCTTCGGAGCAGCCGGAGGCTTTACTGTTTCGGGCATAGGAGATTTTTTTCCTTCCTCTAGGTTTCCGGGATAGTCAACCCCCGGGAAGGTTCCCGGCGACTGCTTAGCCGGTGTGTAGGCAATCAGTTCCTCACCCCCTGAAGAAAGCAGAGAAACTCGCAAATCTTTTTCTTTCACTCCGAGAGGAAGAGGAACCTCTTTTAAAAATGGTGTGTTCGGGTCTATGTCTATTTTTTGCTCATAAATCACTCTATCGCCCGCCTTTAGGAGGACCTTTGCCTTGTCTCGTCTTGATGTTGTATTGAATCCTATCTTGGCGACATTTTTGTCTGTTAGCTCCAGATTGACAGCGGCTTCAATGTTAGCATTTTTCACACTGCTTAGCTTACGAATTGGGAACCAGTAATGCTTGACGATTTTGGATTCATAAGGATGTATCCAACTGTAGTCGGGCTCATTATCTGAAAAACCGCCGGCCATGAGTTCCAGTTCAGGACCATCGGTTTCAGTCAGAAGTTTATCCCACACTTCGCCCTTGTAGCCCGAACCCCATGTCCAGAACTTTTTCCCCGGAGCAATGTGGTGATTGGCAACGATACAGGTGCCAGCATCTTTTCCATGGTCGTATCCCACCATCCAGCCATCTTCATAGTTATAGCAAAAATACGATATCTGCTTTATGTTAGTTTTCCACCAGCTGATGTCCACTCCATCGTTGTTGCTTTCACGTCCGAGTGCAGTAAAATCTACGCGGTTGTAAGTTTCATGTGCAATCGGCCAACTCGCAAACTCCCTTTTCGCGTGTTGCGTTACCCACTCGGTACTCGGAGGGAAAATGACCTGATAGTCTGGGCCTGCATGGACACCGGCATTGGCAAAGTACAAGATAGAATGTATGAAGGGCGTCCGATTGAAAGGGATGAGAGCTGATACGAAGTATGATTTGCCGGGGTAGAGAGTGATGCTGATCGCCCATTTCATTCTATGCCTAATCTCAATCTCGCCTATCCAGGCGGTAACACTCCCATCAGGATTTTCCTGGATTATGTAATCGATTGGCATGAAGGAAGTAGCTCTATGATGGTGAAAGACATTCCACTCTATTCCCCCTGTGATCCAGGCACCGAGCATTCCAATAAGACTAGGTTTGATCACATTTTGGTGGTAAATAAAATCATAGTTGTTGTCTTTATCTAAGGCAGAAAAAATCCGGCCGCCAATTTCAGGCAAAAGGCTGACCTGAACATACTCATTCTCAAGATAAACGGCATTGTATGTCTTGTCTTGACGGTTGTCGGTCAAGCGTTCCTGAATCGGCCATGGATAGGCTCGCCCTTGCGCTCCTTGATAAGCTCTGCCATTATAGAACCTGGGATTCGGACCAGATTTGCCGATAGGGTAGGTAGGAATCACAATCTTTTGTTCCCATATCTTCGCAAACGATTCCTTTTTCACTTCGGCTACCGCAGCCACGACAAGGAATATAAGAGCTAGCGAAAGTGTTATCATTAAAAATCTTTTGGTCTTCATTTAAATCCTCCTTAAAAAATTGACTTTCTTAGATATCGCCTTAGAAATAAATCTGTGGATTCTAAAAGATAGCTTTGACTAATTCTGGTTACTCCTAACAAAGATAAAATTTTTTTTATGTAATATTGTCTTGCTTATTTGTTATTCTGTTTTCATCATTCCCCATTGATCACATCCAAAAAAGCTGATTCTCTATATCATTAATTATTACCTCTGTTTCATAGGCATTCAGTTTATAATTTTTGGGGGGAGCACTCATTGTTTGATGTGTTGTATATCCTAGGCTGATATGGTTGTCAACAAGGAAATATACACATTCTTTATATTGGCGATGCAGCATGGTCCTCAAAGACGAGAAGTCCATTAATCGTTTCAACTTTAGATGCCCAAGCTATCTGATCCGCCATCATGTGGAATTCCGGCGCCTCAGCATATTTAAACTTAAATCTTCTTAAAACAGCACACTTTTAATTATTATCTTAAAAATTATAGATTTTTCTTGACAAAAGTAGAGAAAATTTTTATTTTTATATTAACGTTAACATATTTTATGAAGAGAATGGGCCATCAATACTATAAAAGATATTGCAAAGAGAGCAAATGTTTCCATTGGGACGGTTGACAGAGTCATCCACAACAGGGGAAGAGTTTCAAAGGAGACGCAAGAGAAAGTCAGGCGAATTATCGAGGAACTCGATTACAAACCCAATTTTTTCGCGAAATATCTCAAGCTTGCGAGAACATTCACATTTGGTATTTTAATGCCGGAGCCTTCTCAAGACAGCATGTACTGGACACTTCCAATTAAAGGCATAGCCAAAGCCCAAAACGAACTTGCTCTACAAAAAATCGCAATAAGTTATTTCCATTATGATAAATATTCGCAAGCATCCTTTGATAACGTAAGTAAAAATGTGCTCGAGGCAAATTTAGACGGTATTCTCATTGCTCCAGTGCTGCCTAATGTCTTTGGTCGATTCCTTAAAGAGATCCCTGATGATCTACCTTATGTCTTTTTTGATTCATTCATTCCGGATGCAAATTATATTTCTTATATTGGGCAGGATGCATTCCAGGGCGGAATTCTATCAGCTAAATTAATGGAGATGATGGTCAAGGAAAAAGGAAGTATTGCGCTTTTCAAAGTTCTGCCTGAAGATTATCACATCAATGATCGCGTAGACGGATTTCTGAGTTATTGTGAAAAATGTCCTGAAATCGAGACTAAAGTATACGATATCGATGGAGACTGGAACTCAGATGAACAGAACAAAGTTTTCCAGAAAATAATTTCAGAAAACGAAAATCTGATGGGAATTTTTGTATCCAATGCCAGCACTCATCAAATCGCTGAGTTTATAAAATCCCACTCGCTCCAGAAGAAGATTCATATTATCGGGTATGACTTGATTGAAGATAACATTAAATGCCTCCGTGAGGGTGTAATTGATTTTTTAATCAGTCAGCAGTCAGAAAAACAAGGGTATGCAGGCATTTATTCCTTATATCAGCATGTTGTACTCAAAGAGCCAGTTAAGAAAAAAAATATGATGCAACTGGATATCGTTACCAAGGAAAATATTGATTATTACCGAAATTAATGCGAAATTCCATCAGTATAGAGTATCCAACCGAAAGGTTGAGTCCATCCAAAAGGCGCCCAATTCTACTGAAACACCAATATTGTTTATAGGGTTTCAAGAACTTGTTTGGACGTGTGATACTTGGTGGGGTGAATCCGCTGGTGATAACAGTACATGAATAAACATTAAATCTGGGTGCTGTTTGAAAGGAGGTTGAGAATGCTTAATTGGACAGGTTGGGAGAATCCCTATGCTATTGCGTACATGTTGGTGATGTTGGGGACATTGATTTTTATATGGATCCTCCCTGACGAATATATATTTGAATAGAAGAATTACCACAGGTAGGATTAAAGGTTATGCGAAAGATTATATCTCTGTTAAAGGTCTTTATCATCTTGTTCTTTGTGCAAAATATCATTGCCCAAGAAAGGTTTATTGACGTTCGCCAGGATATGGCAGATAACCTTTCGTCAATCAAGATAGCCGTTGAAAAAAGTGATTGGGAAGAGGCACATAAAAGCTTTCAAAAAGCATTCAATATTTGGCAGCAAGAAGTCAAGCCCATGGTTGTCGAAGGAGTGAAAACAGATGAGCAATTCCAGGAATACTTTGATCGACTGGATGAAATTGATCGGGATTTTCAAAACCTTAGCCAACTGCTGGGAAATACAGAAGATAGCGAGATTGAAGCACAAGTAAACGCACTCATCTGGGGAATCAGTCATCATCCTCGTGGGTTTGACGTTCCCAATCCAAGATATTCCATCTGGGACTGGATTTTTGGATTGGGTATAGGAATAGGTTTCTGTTTATTTGCCATTTTCTTCGGAATGTATCTCCGAAGGTCCTATTATCGCAGATACAAAAAGATCGAAAGATGAAAAAAAACAAAGGATAAAATGCCATGTATTTCGACTTTGTAATAATTGGGATATACCTATTATTGATGTTTGTCGCGGGCATATTTTTTAGTAGAAATGTAAAAAATACAGCAGATTATTTTTTAGCTGCACGTTCAGTCCCTTGGTTCTGGATTATGGGCGCAGTCTGGGCAACTAATATCGGATTTCTTCATGGTTATTTAGCCCATGGAGGTGCCGCGTATGAATGGGGGATGGTTCAGGCGAACTTTGAGTGGTTTCAAGGCCCCTTTGGCTATATTTTGACTGGCTTGTTCTTCATTGCTTTCTATTGGCGTGCCGGTATATTTACGGTTCCTCAGTTTTTAGAAAGACGATACGGCCCTGGGATAGGAGTGATTTACTCTTTAGCCTGGCTGATCATTTTTATTGTCACGATAGCGGCAGAATTGTATCTGGGAGGCATGTTTCTTAAGAATATCCTGGGTATCCCTTTTTGGCCCACGGTTTTTTTGCTAGCAATCGTTGTAGGGACTTATACATTGTTGGGAGGATTAGGGGCAGCAATCATGATGGAGTTTGTCCAGTTTATCATCATGATGGTGGGAACTATACCTTTGCTTTTTATCGTCCTGCATTTCGTCGGTGGCTTTACAGGCTTAAAGGAAGTTTTATTAGACCAGTGGAACGTCAGCCCGCAATACTTTTCAGTCTTACCTGATATCCATCATCCTTACGGTCCAGGTCCCTGGATTATTCTCGGGCAGTGTTTTGTTATCACGATCGGATGGTGTGCCGGACACCAATCAATGGTTCAGAGAAATTTAGGAGCTCGTTCCTTGTATGATTCCAAGCTCGGTTACGTGGCTGCCGGCATACCAAAGACTTTAGGCGCATTCCTTTATATTGTGCCTATGATTGCTGCTCCTGTGATTTTTGCTCAACAGGGAATATTTGTCGAAAAAGCTGATGCGGCCTATGGCAAACTCATCCTGAATATATTGCCCCATGGAATGTTAGGGCTTTTCATCGCCGGTTTGCTATCTGCAGGACTTTCAAGTATAGGAAGTGTTTTGAATTCGTCATCGACTATGATCATAAAGGACATTTATGAACGATTCGTAGTGAAGGGAAAATCAGATCATCATTATTTTGTTGCCGGACGTATTGCCACATTCGGAATTATCGTAGTCTCCCTGCTGCTGGTACCGGTTGTTTTAAAAGTCTATTTGATCATGTGGCTGGAGCAGACCTTGATTGCCATGGTTTTGGGCCCTTTTATGGGGATTTTGATGCTAGCTATTTTCTGGGGACGAACAAATGCGCCGGGTAGTCTGGCCGGATTCTTAACAGGAGGCGCTTTTGCAGTATTCTTACAACAGGGTCTAGGGATTAAAATCTTTTTTCAAATCAGTTGGTGGTCCTTTGTGGTGACATTAATTGTTACTGTTGTTGTAACATTATTGACTAAACCACCGAAAAAGGAAAATATTGAAGGCATCATCTGGGAAAGCGATTTCAAATCCAAACTTGGAGAGGTATTGGACGCGCGTGCAGAAACCAATGGGAGTAGAGTAAAGATGATTCGTCGGGCACATATCAATATTCCACCTTGGTATCTGAACCTGAAGTATTGGGCAACCGCCATTCTGCTCATTCAGATTGTGCTGCTTTTCTTTTTTGGATAGGAAAGGGCACTTAGCATAAGGAATATAAAATGGAGAAAAAAAAGGGTGCGAATCCGAAGCTTATTGTTGCGGTACAAATGCTATCTATTGGAATCATTCTTATCATACTGGGTTTCACAGTTTTTATTTTGAGCCTGCTCAGCCGCATGGAGCCATTCATTCGGGTTTACTCCATTATGAGCAACGGAAGCATAATTTGCATTGGCCTATTTTTTGCCATTGGAGGTTTAATCCGCTATAAGCATGTAAAGAGAAAATGAACATCGTTAGACTTGTTCCTGGTTATTCGAATCCTGATGATATGATAAGTCGGTTTTGTGCAAAGAGCTTTAAATTCCCATATTCAGTGGAACTGATTTACTTGCCTTTTGTATTATTCTTGTACAAAATCGAGATATCAGGATTTTTTTCTGCGGAGAAAAACGAAAAAGGCCTGTTCATGGTAGATCTGATCCAGGGAATTCCGGTCAATATTAAAAAAAACACAAGATTCAACGTAGAAGAGGGCTTACAAAAAGATTTCGATATATTTAATGATTTGTTCACTTTAAGAGAGAACAACAAGACAAAAACAATTTCTATTGAATCGAAAAAAGTAGAAGCTGATAAGGTTCTGCCGACAGTTATGGATAAAATGACAGCCATAAAAATGGGAAAAAAATTGTTACGATATGATATTATGCGCCTGATTGGAAATTTACGTTACCGGAGGGTTGAAATTATTCCCAATCCAGATACCAGACTCCTGTACTATCCGTACTGGTTGATTTACTACCGGAATAGACACGCTCAAATGAAGTTCGTTGTGTTAGATGGACTCAGCGGCCAAAAGGAGGGAGGCCAGATTGTTGATTCCATTGAAATTGGTTTGGTTAAAAAACATTAAGATGATGAAGAATTTAATTCTATAAGGAGTAAATCAAAATTGAAAAGAAGAAATTATAGTTTAGGGCTTGATTTTGGAACAAACTCTGTAAGAGCATTACTTGTGGATGTTAGCGAAGGTCGAGAGATAGCGACCGCAATTCATGGGTATGAATCCGGTCAAGATGGCATCATTCTTGACTCTTCCGATCCAAATCTGGCAAGACAGAATCCTGCTGATTATGTGAAAGGTTTAGAGGTCGTTATAAAAGCTGTCCTTTCTGATGCCAAAAAGACTGACATGGATTTCGAAGCCGGCCTGATCATAGGAATCGGCATCGATACGACCGGGTCGACTCCGATTCCCGTTGATAGGAACGGTACGCCCCTGAGCATGAGCGATGAATTCAAAGATAATCCTAATGTTTATGCCTGGCTATGGAAAGATCATACCGGTCACAATGAGGCGGCAATGATCACCGAGCTAGCCTCTGAGGAGCATCCGGAATATCTGGCTAAGTGTGGAGGGACATATTCTTCGGAGTGGTTTTTCAGTAAAATCCTTCATTGCTTACGCACGGATCCTGAAGTTTTTAACGCTGCTTATAGTTGGGTTGAATGTTGTGATTATATTCCTGCGCTTTTGACTAACACTGAAAAACCAGATGTCATGAAACGGAGCCGATGCTCTGCTGGCCATAAGGCTATGTTTAATGACGAATGGGGCGGCCTTCCTTCTCAAGACTTTCTTGCTAAGCTTAATCCAAAACTCGGGGAGCTCCGCAGCAGGCTTTTTGAAAAAACTTACACCTCTGATACTGCGGCCGGAATGCTTTCAGAAGAATGGTTCCACAGACTGGGATTACATGCTGGTATTCCCGTTGCCGTCGGTGCCTTCGATGCGCATCTGGGAGCAGTCGGTTCTGGTGTTGCTGCCGGAAAGTTAGTCAAGATCATCGGTACAAGTACCTGCGATGTGACGGTCTGGCCCAATGAGAATCCTCTTCCTGACATTCCTGGGCTGTGTGGCATTGTAGATGGCTCAGTACTGCCTGGATATTTTGGACTCGAAGCTGGACAATCTGCTGTGGGAGACATCTTCA
>SDBT01008228.1_pt1 | contig 17059 bp, 29 predicted proteins | sample 2277101 | NCBI WGS metagenome assembly SDBT01 (sample SAMN10404973, study PRJNA504765) | marine sediment metagenome | isolation source: marine sediment core GS10_PC15, 103 cmbsf | place: Arctic Ocean: Southern Knipovich Ridge | collected 2010
ATTACCTAACAGTTTTGAGGTAATTGTATGGCAACGCCGCAGCTGCATACTCGTCATGTGGTGCTGAAACCGTGCATCCACCCGATAAACTTAGCCACAGGGCCGTTTACCGGCGATTATGTGCACATGAAGTTTTACGACGCGGTTTTGGTCTGTGTCTACATAGCTGACTTAGGTGCTGTTGAAATTATTACCGTAGAGCAATGCACGGCAGACCTGGACGCAAACGGTGACGCGAAGGCAATAGGAACGGGTAAGACGATTACAGCGGTGGCGGACTCGATTGAAACGGTAAACGTAACCGCCCCGGAGCTAGACGTGGATGGTGGATTCGCATGGCTAAAGATTACCAGCAACATAGGGCCGCAAGTCCTTGGCTGTGTATTCATAGCTGCTTATCGGTTCCGCTATGCGGAGATACCAATGATAGACCCGATGACTTAGGAGGCAAGTTATGCAAACGGGTATGAAAAACAAGATGATTGCAATGTCGAAGAACAAGGCTGTAGCTTCGGCTAGGCGAAAAAAACGGGTCAAGAAGAAACTGGCCTATTTCGCTGAGTCGGACCTAACTAAACGAAAGGAGGTTCGGAGCTATGCCAGGACAAAGTAGCGTAACCAGAACCAAGTGTCGATGGGATCACGGAGTACAAATCTATTACAACGGAGCCACCAACGAAACGGTGCAGGTAAATGCACCATTCTACTTCTATGAAGATTTCGTAGGCCACGCCGGATTGGAGGTCGGTGACACTTCAGAGACATGGGAAGTGCTAGATGTGAGTGCAGCTGGTGATACCACCCCGGCTATCATAGCGGGTACTGGTGCTGACGCAGCGACGGGTATTGTGCATCTACTGATGGATGTTGGGCAGAACGAAGCTCAGGATTCGGGTATATACTGGGGCGACCAAACTCCAGTATCGCTCTATAACGATGTGCAGATAGAGTTCGTCCTGGCCCTTCACGACGCTATCGGTGGGAACACTACGGCGATGTGGGGAGTCGAGGGAGCGCATAATGCCGACGGTGATACTGTGGACGAGTCTGCGTGGTTCAGGGTAACGGGCGATCAGGTGCTGCTTACAGAAAGCGACGACACAACCAATGATGAAAGCAACACCTCAGCCATTACTTTAGTTGCCGACGAGTTTCATGTCTTCAGAATCGACTTTGGCGATATGTCCGATGTAAAATTCTTTATGGATGGCTCAAGAGTAAACCCGGCGCAAACTCACGATATGACTAACCTCTCAGCCATTGAAGCCATGATTCAGCCTATCATCAAGTTAGATCACGGAGCCGTTGCCGAGGCTGGTAGTATCTATCTGGATACCGTCAGGATGTGGGGTACGCGGACCAGCTACAGGGACGACTAATCTTAGGAGGATAATAGCATGAGGAATATCAAACTTTTGCAGGCATGGGGACCGTATGTCAAAGGTAATTGGGCGGCGGTATCTGATAAGGTAGCCGAGAACCTTATCGGCCAGGGTATAGCTATCGACCCCACACGCCCTGCGCCAGAGCCGAAAGCGCCGCCTGTGGTAGCTAAGAACGCGGCGAAGAAGAAAGCCAAACGGAGGCAAAAGAAATGAAAGTAAATCTGCTGGTAGATTGGGCTGGCAAAAAAGCCGGTACGGTTATGGAACTATCCGATGCCAAGGCTAAGCGGGTAATCGCTACCGGGCTGGTCGAAAGAGTCCGCGTAGCTAAGAAGAAAGCTAAACCAAAAGAGTCTGCTGATGGATACTTGGATTAAGAAAACCAATAGCGTTGTAAACTGGCTGAAGCAGAAGAAACTGTATGCCGTGATTATAGTTATGGGTGTTCTGGCTTTAGTAGGGTGTTCGCCGTGGTTGTTCCGCCTGCTGATTGGTATTGGGGCTTTGTGTATCAACGCTAAACTCAATCGAATAGAAAACAAGGTCGAGAAAAAATGAATCATCGTGCGGCATATCATCAATCTTATTATCGCAAACATCGAGAGGCAATACTTGCAAGGGTTGCTGAATATCGAAAAGCCCATCCTGATTGCAATAATAACTGGTTTGCAGCTCACTCTAACTATAGGACAGAATGGTTGAAGGCTCATCTTGGTTATATGACTGAGTGGCGAAAAATACACCCCGGCTATATGGCTGAGTGGTCCAAGGCTAATCTTGCCAGGCGTCGGGCATATGCCGCCGACTACCGTAAAGCCAATCCTCATCAATTTCGTGAATATGATGCTGAGCGGCGGGCGAGATTATATGGAGCGACCATTGAAAAGGTAGAACGAACCGTTGTCTATGACCGAGACAAAGGTTTTTGCCACATTTGCGGCAGGGCTGTCTTTCACGATAATTGGCACCTTGACCATGTAATCCCATTGTCCAAAGGCGGGGAACATAGTTATCGCAATGTAGCAGTGTCCCACCCAGGTTGTAATCAGCGGAAAGCTGCAAGTTAAGAATCGAGAAGAAATGAGCAAATGGTTTATAATCGTTTCCTTATCGGCTTTGATTCTCCTATCGGGTTGTGGTGTTCTGGGCCACTTAGCGGGTAAGCACTCACCCACGATAGTTGCGGATATAGCTGTAGAATTGGCCGAGCTTGGCGAAGTCATAGGAGACAATATCGAATCTATCATCATCCTGAAAATGTGGTGGCTCATTCCTGCCTGTCTGCTAGGCCTCGGTGCTGCCGCTGTTTTGATGGTACTCAAACAAGCTCAGTTAGCGATAGCTCTGGCTGCTGGTTTTGGAGTTACCCTGGTTCTATCCATAACCGTATTCAAGCACTTCGCCCTTATCGGCTACGTTGTCTTAGGGATAGGGATACTCATCGCCGGATATGCTCTCTGGCAAGCCTGGCTCAAGCGTAAGGCTCTTGAGCAGTCTGTAGAGACTAACGATAAGAGCAAGCAGTTCATGGGCGAAACGGCTAAGCAGCTAATGTTCGGTGATAAGGATACTCACGGAGCAGCCGGAAAGATTCAAAGCCTGGCGACGGAAAAGATTATCGCTAAGATTCGAGGTAAATAATAACGGATGCGAGCTATGCGAATATGCCCCCATCTCAACATTGCCTATAAATGCACCTACTATGCTCACTATATTTATTCCAGTGCATTGTGCCAGGATAAGCAGCGGGAGAAATTGAACGAAGAAGAAGATAAGGCGTATTGCGGCAAATGCCTCGGAGATTGCAAGGGCTATGAAATCGACAAGCGATACAAGAGGAGCTAATTATGTACGGTAGAATATACGATGGCGGTGGCGGGAACAACTCGCTGCAAGACGCAGTAACGGGTGCTGCCTGGATTGCTCTGGGAACCGCCCCGGAGGTTATACCAACTCTTGACTACGAGAACATCGTTATCTGGATGATGCACAAGACAGCAGGCTCGGAATGTACACTTGCCCTTATCGAGCACACAGCCCTAGTCGGAACGCTGGCTACAGTCAATCGGGTTGTCGAAGGCGTATGGAGTACCACCGACCAGACTGTTACTACCGACCAGCTTGCGTGGGGTTTGGCTACTGGAACGGAAGAAGCAGCAAAAGGATTAGCCTGCATCAGCGTCACACCTAACGTCTATCTAAGTATTGTGATGTCTGTCAACTCCGAAGCCGACAATTCGTGGTATATGAGATACGCACTGGGCCATGCACCGCTAGCCAACTTCTACGACTAGGAGAATGATATGCTAACTCGATTATATGATGGCGGCGATGGGGCACTGGAGATGCGGCTAGCGGCTGATTCTGCTACCTGGATTGCGTTCAACGTAGCAGACAGACCGGAAGCTATCTACACAGGCGATCATGAGAATATAGTCCTCTGGCCTATGAATACTACCGCCGCTCAGACTTGTACGATTGCCCTGTGGGAGCATACAATTGCTTACGCTACGCTGGCGAATATCAATAGAATGATTGAAGTGGTCTGGGGAGCTGGCGACCAAATAATTACTACCGATAGAGTTATCTGGAATCAGGTAACTGGTGTCGAGTACGCCTGCAAGGGGATAGCCTGCATCAGCGTAACACCAAATGTCTGGGTAAGCATGGTAGTTGGAGCGAGTTTGGGCGGCGATTGGTGGATGCGATATTCTCTAGGTCACGCACCGCTAGCCAACTTCTACGACTAGGAAGACCTAATGGAAGTACCTATACACAATATAACTGCTGGTGAGATAGCTGTAGCCGCTACGCAGACGGTGAGTGTTGGTTTTGTAGCTACCCATAACCAGAGGTCTGTCTTGCTTCTAACTTGTGATGGTGCGGACCGCGTTAGCGGTGCTCCGCATATTCAGGCTGGAGTGCGTGCGGGTCAACTACTTACTATTCTAGTAACAGATGATGCAAACAAAATAACTATAACTGATGGAGGTGGTGCAGGTACAGAGCTGAATGGTGATTGGGTTGTGGCTGATGGTTGGGGAATTGGTGCAAAGCTAAAACTTATTTGGGATGGTACTCGGTGGTGGGAAGATGATAGACAAAATGGTGGGCTAAATGCGAGTGGTCAAGTTGCTCATGCTGAGGGCAGGGCTACAACGGCTTCTGGAGGTTATGCCCATGCTGAGGGAAATGATACAGTAGCTTCAGCAAATGCCGCTCATGCTGAAGGTATTTACACTGATGCTACGTCTGCTCAGGCCCACGCCGAGGGATATGCCACATTAGCTAGTGGAAATCATTCTCACGCTCAAGGACAGCAATCTATTGCTGCTCTCTACGGTGAACATGCTCAGGCTTCAGGAAGATTTGCTGGCAATGGTGATGCTCAGTTTAGTCGGGTGGTTATGCGGATAGCAACTACTGATGCAACTTTGACCGAAACATTTCTTGATGGTGCGGATGACCTGCTAACTATTCTAAATGAATATGCTTACGGTTGCACGATTACAGTTGTAGGCAGGCAGGACACAGGTGTAGATAATTTCATGGGGAGATACCATGTACTCGTTAGGAACAATAGCGAAACCGTTTCCCTTGTTGGTGCGGTGGATATTATATATGAAAATAACGCAGGTGGTTGGGGTGGAGCAGACCCACCAGTAGTTATTCTAGCAGGAATAACTAACTTAGAGGTGTGGGTTGAAGGGCTTGCTGGGCATAACATTCGATGGTGTGCGAGCGTAGATATGGTTCGAGTGAATTATGCTAACTAATAGGAGGCTTGATATGAGTTTGGTAGATATTCCGATAGTATCTGAAACGATAACTGATAAAGCCAACAAGATTCGTGAGAAGCTGGCAAGTGTTGTTGGCATTGCTGATATTCGCTTGGCTGAGATTCGTAACCTTGTCAGTAAATATGGACGAGCAGAACTAGCTGCCGAGCTTGGCACTGATGCTGCGGCTATGTTGACAGTTTATACCAAGCTCAAGGAAGCGATTGAGGCAGCTAAAGGTATAGAGATTGAGGAACTACCATGAACGAAAGAGCAATGTGCCTAAAGTGCAAAGGAACTGGGGAATTACCAAACTATGGGCCAAATGAAAGTTTGGCAATAGGTCCAGGAGCAGGACGTGAGTATTACTATCACAAATGTTCTACTTGTGATGGAGTAGGTTCATTATTAATAGTTGAGGAACTTCCGTAATGGCTAAGAAATCAAATACAGACGGCATTGAGTATACGAATACGCCGCTTTCGTACATAGGCGCAACCTCTGGATTTCCTTATGGGTCTGCTCACGGGAACCACATTGGTGTTGACTTAGATGCCGCAGCTCAGAACACATGGTACACTATCGCCGATGCCGGTGATGACGTAATTAATGGTGAGCTTAATAATGTTACTCACGATCTAAATGGACAATTAACGGTTGCAAAAGCTGGAGTGTATTTAGTTATTTTTTCTGTATCTTATGAGGCAGATGCCGCAAATGTTCATACCGAGATTGGAGTTGAGGTTGATGGTGCTGCCCCTGCTGCTGATAGTCCTCTTGCCCACACTACAACTAAGTTTCTCGGTCAAGAACAACAAAGTACTGGCTCAGGAATAATCGCCTTGACCGCCGGGCAAACCATTCAATTAGCGATCAGAACTACCGATGTGGGTGCCCCTGATTTCTTTATTGATAATATCCGTTTGAACTGTCTGCAAATAGGTGCTGCGTAATGGCTAATGAGATACGAGCAACATACGATACAGGGGCAACCCTCTATACGCTGGTTTTTAATGCGGCCGGGCAGGTTTGGCGGAATAATGCACCACAACAATTCTTGGCTTATGCCCCAGGTGCAATCGGTGTGTATGATATTCCTCTGTCCGAAATTGCAGCGAATTCTGGACAATATCGTGCAACTTGGCCTAACCATGCAAATATGATTGCTGGTGTTTACTCAACGGTCCTTTTTCTCCAAGCAGGGGGTGCTCCTGCTGTAGCTGACGATGCACGAATTGGCCATACAGCTACAATGTACTGGGATAGCACAGCAGAGATAACCAATAACATGATGGATACGGTATTGGATATCATCGCCGGTGATGTAGTAAATGTTGATGGAATAATTCCCGTAGCTGCTGGCGATATTGAAACATATATTCTTTCAGATGTAATAGGTGCTGATGCCGATACTCTTGAAACCCTATCCGATCAGCTAGACGTGCTTGGTGCAGGCTCAGGCGGGACAGCAGAAACCTATACAGTAACAGATTCCGTAACAGGCTTTGGCATAGACGGCGTTCATGTTTGGGTAACGTCGGACATTGGCGGGGCGAACATTATCTGGGCCGGATTCACCAACGCAGCGGGCGTAGTGAATTACTATCACGACTTAGCTCCCGGAACTACCGTATACCTATGGCGTGAGATTGCAGGATATTCCTTCCCCAATCCCGATTTGGAGGTAACCAGCTGATGCCTTGGACTGGAGTAGGTACACCGATAACGGGTGTGAGCCACGACCTTACCACGCTGGCGGCGGCTAAGGAGTATCTTCGGGCTGGCGATGACGATGATGTTCTAATCGGCAATCTCATAGATCGAGCCTCAGCCCAGATCGAAACTATCTGCTCCCGCTATTTCAATACCGCAAGCTATGCTCATTGGTTTGACGGGCCAGGAGCAAGGGAAATATATATGGACCACTGGCCGGTAACGGCGGTAACGCGGGTAAGCTCCGGTAAGTTCAACGCTCTGGGTGTATGGTGCAGCTCTAGCTCTATGACTTATGCAAGCGCACGAGTTACCAGCACCGCTCTAATTCTCGTACATACCGATAGCACAGGCAGCACGACAACCACCTTGTCATTCGCTACCTATACGACTATCGAGGCTTTGATCGCTCAGGTAAACGCTACAGGCAGCGGATGGGCCGGACTGGACTTTGGTTACGGTACTTATCTCACAACGGATTTGACTCAGACTCCAGCGTTATATTGTCTCAATTCATACACGTATCTACTGCACCCGGACCAGGCGTTGAGCGATTACTTATATGATGAAGATTCAGGCAGGCTTACCTATTCGGGCGGTTTTCGTCATGGAACACAAAACATATACGTAGAATATACCGGCGGTTTTACGACTATTCCGTACGATGTGGAGCAAGCCTGCCTGATACTTATAGCCTCTAAATACTTTGGGACCAGGCGCGACCCTGGCTTGCAATCTGAGAAGCTAGGCGATTACGCCTGGGCTGCCAAGTCCGGCGGCGATAACGGTATTGCATCTGAAGTTACGAAGCGACTTGAAAAATACATGAGGATAGCAGTATGAGCGACAAAGAGATTCAACAAATCACCGAAAATAAAACGAACATCGAAGGGCTGAAAGCCGACATCGGAACGATATTTGAATGGATGCGGCGGCTGGAGGATAAGGTAGACAAGGCGTTGGAGGCGGCAATGAAGCGGCCCGGCTGGGCAGTCTGTACGATTATCTCAATCCTGCTTGCTGCCGTTGCTGTGCTTGGAACATTACTTGCTGCTCACATAAAGGGTGGCTAATGAGCATAGAAAGCCTAGCGGATAAGACGGTAACGATAGAGCGGTCGAGCGTAGCCGTATCCAGTACCGGCGCGTATGAGGAGACCTTTGGGATCTGGAAAACTATCAAGGCCCGGATACAGCCGCTAAAAGCTGACGAGCTGGTGAAGCTGGGGCGAGAGGCAACTGATATAGGTATAAGGCTCTATTGCATACCAGCAGGGATTCAGGAGCCGGACAGGATAGTTTATAGCGGCAGGACGTTTGAGGTACTAGGCGTGCGAGATATAGACGAGCAAGGTCGATTGATGACCGTTGACTGCGTGGAGCGATTGTAATGGCTAGTGGAATTATATGGAATGGTAAGGCGGTGCAGTCCAAAGTTGATGTCGGGCTACAGAGGAACTTAACTAGAGCCGCTATCTTTGTAGTACGCAAGGTGAAGCTAAGTATGCGCAAGGGCGGCGGTGTCATAGGTAAGATGACTAAAGATAAGAAAGGCAGATTTCAAAAGATGAAGCGTGCAGCAAGCAAGCCTGGCGAGACTCCAATGAGGCAGACAGCAACTTTAGTACGGAGCATAACACACGAAGTTGAATACCCGACGGCAAGAGTGGGTAGCACAATAAAAGGAAAAAACGGCAAACGTGGTTATGCGGAAATCCTGGAAGTCGGCAATGACACAATCCAAGCCAGACCATATCTAAGACCGGCAGTGAATAAGAATCGACGGCAGATAAAGAAGCTACTTAGCGGGAAGATAATATGAGCGATGTATTCGAGGCCATACGGACGGTGATACTAGGGTTTGCTCCCGGCGGGGTATTCCTGGCCCAAGCACCGCCGAAAGATGCCATGAACAGACCTATACCAAAGCCCTATGCGGTAATGGTGGACCTTGGCAATAGCTTTGAGTTTACTTCCGGCACTCCGTACATCGACACCCACGGGGTGCAGATTAGTATTTTCAGCAATACCCAGGAAAGCGGCGAAACGGTGAGAGCGGCTATGCGGGGCGGGCTCGATGCGGTGAAGATTGCTATCCCCGGTGCGGCTTCCTGCATGATGTGTCTGCCGGAATCAGAGGAAATTACCAGAGAGGATAACAACATCTGGCATACCAGGGTTGATTATCAGATAGCTATATTCAGGAACCTATAAGGAGGTATTCATTATGGCAACTTCACTAGCGACTAGCTTGCAGTTAGTTCTGAAAACCAACTACGGAACTACCAACGCTCACGCGTCTACAGTAACGGATGTGCTAACCAAGTCGATTAGCGATAATCTTGGCGATGGCGACGGCTTGGATTTGGCTGAGAGTGTATGGTCGGATAGTTTCGCGGCAAATCCGGCGGGCGTAATATACGATATATTCGGGGCGCTAACCGATGTATACGGAAACACCCTGAGCATGAAGCATATCAAGGGGCTACTTATCCATAATACATCCGTGGTGTCCGGTGAATACATAGACGTATTCGGCTCAGGTGCTGGCCTTACTTGTCTATACATGACCGGCGATACGGACGAGGTGCGGGTATTCCCCGGCGGTATCCTATTCTGCTGGTCGCCTGGAGCGGGTGCAACCGCCGATTGCCCTGTGGCCTCAGCCGGTAGTGAAGATGAGATAAAGATTACCGCCGCCGGTGGTACTGCCCCTGTGATCGAGATGATTATCATCGGTACGAATAACTAACCATAAGGAGGTATAAGCTATGGCAACTTCACTAGCTACACAGTTGACGATGTTGTTGAAAACCACTTACCTGACCACGGACGTTGATCTGTCCGAACCTACAGCTAAGCTAAACTTCGACTTGGCCGATTCGCTGGCTACCGGCAAAGGTTTGAATAAGGCGGAGTGCGTCTGGGCCGATGAGTACATGATAGATGACGGAGGTATAATCTTCGACTTCTTTCCCATCTCGATAGACGCTGGTGCGCAGACGGACGCATTTGGGACCGCCCTAAGCATGGACCAGCTGAAAGGGATATTCCTACACAATAAGTCTACCGCAACTGGTGAGTACATCACCGTCGGTGGATCGGTAGCGCAGAGTCTTGCATTGTTTGGGGCAACCACCCATACAATTCGGCTACAGCCAAACGGTATTTTCTTCTGGTGGGCGCCCGGAGCGGATGCGGATAACTCTATTATCGCGGCGGGAACCAACGATGAGCTTCTACTTACAGCGGCGGCGGGTAAGACACCTACGGTCGAGTTTGCATTTATCGGCGAGAATAACTAACTAAGGAGGTTTGAATTATGGCATATTTTACAGGCAAGACAGGCGAATTAGAGGTGGCTGGCAGTACAGTTCCCGTAACTAACTGGTCGGCGGATACAAATGTTGACCTATCAGAAACTTCACATAGCGGTTCCGGCGGCCACAAGACTTTTGTGGTTGGCCTTGACGGTTGCACCGGAACGGTGGAGCTAAACTGGGACGCTGCTGCTAACCCACAGGCGGCCCCGTACCTTTTGAAGCGCGGGCAGACGATAGCTAACTTCCATCTATACCTTGAAGCCGGCGAAGGCTTCCTGGATATTGACGAAGCGATAATCAACGGCGTTAGCTATGCAATTCCGGTGGATGGTAACGTGGCTATTTCGGTGAGCTTCACGGCAACCGGCAACTTTACGGAGCCGATTGGTAACTGGTAAACTATTTAGGAGGCCAAACGATGACGAATCTACCAGACATGGCAGGGGCGGCAGCAGAGATAGAGCTTGGCGGCAAGAGCTATCTTATGCGCCCGCTTAGTATTAACGAGTTTGCCCAGTTTGAGCGCTGGGTAGATGATGCGCCTATCCGTCAGGCGGCCCGCAATTTGGATGGGCTATCTGCTGATCTGCAAATGAAAATGCTCCAGCAGGCGCAGGAGGCAGCCAGCCGAGCGAGTCAGGACAATCCTGAAAAAAGGCAGAATAGGATAAGCGCTCAGATGACAAGCATGGGCGGTATCAGTTATCTGATATGGCTGAGCTTACGACAGGAGCAGCCGGAGCTGAGTCTTGAGGCGGTATCGCAGATGCTTACCTTAGATAAGCTGCCCTATATTCAGCAGCGGCTTGACGATATAAACGGATTCTCAAGCCCTTCTCGCAAAAGGACCAGTCAGAACGCTCCCCGCAAGCGAAGAAAGAGCAAGTAGACTGGTCCGCACTCTACCGAGCACTTATGGAAGTGCATCACTGGCTGCCTGAAGAAATAGGACGGCTGACCTTCCTGCAACTGAACGCCCTTAGCGGCGAGCAGAAGCCGGAAGGTATAGGCTACGCCGAGGCGTGCAGGCGAATAGCTGAGTACCGTAAGCGAAAGGCAAACAAGTGAAACTAGCCGAGGCATACGTCGATATAACTACCCGCACCAAAAGATTCATGGCGGGCTTGGCTATGGTGCGTGGCAAGCTCACGGCTGGGATGCGACGAATGACCGCCATCGCTAAGCAATGGGCCAAAAGAATTGGCATAGCACTGGCCGCTGCATTTACGGCGGCGATCTGGGCGGCTACTAAGTTTGAAGAGCAGATGGCTAATGTTGCTACCATGCTCACCGAAACCACCATGAAGGCCATGCGGGGATTTGAGAAGGGGATAGGACGGCTGGCAATTGCCTTCGGTCAATCCACCGAGACATTAGCTAAGGGCTTGTATGATATTCTCTCGGCTGGCATAGCGGCTAGTAAGGGTATGGCCGTACTTGAAACCGCGTCGAGAGCAGCTATTGCCGGTGTAACCAATACCGCCGTTGCCGTCGATGTGATTACTACCGTGCTCAATTCATATAGTATGAGTGCCAGTAAAGCTGAGGATGTATCAGATGCCCTCTTTGCTACAGTCAAGGCAGGCAAACTAACCTTCCAAGAACTATCCCAATTCCTAGGCATGGTAACTGCCCCCGCTGCTGCTGCTGGTTTAAAACTGGAAGAACTCCTGGCAGCTCTAGCTACCCTAACCAGGGCAGGGGTACGGCCACGAATAGCCGTAACCTATTTACGGCAGGCCGTGATGGCTTTTGCCAAGTCAACACCGGACGCACAGAAGGCCGCCGATAAGTTCGGCCTTGCACTCAAGTCTAATACCTTGAGAACTATTGGGCTGCTTGGTGTAATGGATAAATTGAAGCACGCCAGCTTAGAGCAAATAGCAGCAATCTTCTCAAGCAATGAAGCCTTCAATGCAATGATAACATTGAAAGGGGATTTGCTGGGCTTGGAGGGCGACATTGAAGGGCAATACAATCGCACCGGCAGAATGATGACCGCTTACAATAAGATAGCGAGCATTATGGCCCAAAAATTAAGACAGGTGAAAGAGGTGGCGATTGGTGTAGGCAGGGCATTTGGTAAGGAATTTCTGGAATCGCTCAAAGCTGTAGCTCAGTGGTTTATAGATAATGAAAAAGTGATGAGAGTCTGGGCGCAGAAGGCGGCTGTTCAAGTCTTGTATCTTGCGGCGGTGCTAAAAAACTTCTGGCAGCACACCGACTTCAAAGGCAAGTGGCAGTCGATGATTGATTCGATTCTGATTATGCTCAAGACATTTGTGAAAGCAGCCATTGTTCTGGCGGTGGCTGCGGGCAAGGGAATATACAGGGGGGTAAAAGAAGGGGTATTGGGTTCAGGAGAAAGACGTATCGGTGCTGATGCTCGCAAAAGATATGAATTATTAGGGGGAAAATATAGAAAGCCGACAATAGCTGAAGGACCAACACTAAAAAAAGACCTCGTTGAAGACCAGAAAAAATGGGCCGTTGCGATGGAAATGGCAACCAAGGCTGAGCAGCATCGATCTGAAACGCTTGACCCAATCGTAGGTCCAGCTTGGGAACAAGTAAAAGACATAATGGTAGAAGGGGCAGAGAAGGCTAATGAAGCACTGGAGAAGCCGCTGGATGCGGCGGGCCTCGCAGCGAAGCAGTACCTAGAGCAATGGCGTACATGGAAGCTGGCGATGATCGACCAAGAGGCTAAAACCGAAGATGCTACAAAAGCCATCAAAGACGAGACTGACGTGCGGAAAAAGATTTATGAAGAATTGCAACGCCCCGAAAAAGAAAAGGAAAAGGAAAAAGAAAAACCCACAATATCTTTCCTGGGTTTGACGGAGTTCTGGAAGCGGATACAGACAGCGGCTATGCCACAGGTAAAAACAGAGGCGGTGAAACTCCAGGAAAAACAGCTCGTACTACAAAGACAACAGCTGGAGCAGCAGAGAGTTACAAACCAAGTATTGAACACTATACGCACCGGGGCTTACGGGGGTGCATTGGCAAGAGGATAGATCATGGCTATAGATTTTGAAGAACTCAATGGCTCTGGTAAAGTAACCTGGGCGGGCGGTACAGCAACAGCTACCCGGATATTCAATGTGGTCTGGGATGATGCCTTTGATTTCGTGGATGAGGTTCTAGGCGGCTATGGTATAGGCGGCGCCTACAACGGTCCCGGCCAATATCCTTATCTACCTTATCTGTGGGCAACTGAAGCGGATATGGAAGGCTTTGGCGTACCAGATGAAGGGTTACGAGCACTGGGGCGGGTGATAAAGTACACCCACGCCAAAATAACCATCAAATACGAGCCGCAATTATTCCAAGACGACGACGACCCGCAAACAGTGGAAGAAGAAAGCCTAACTATATCCACGGAGATGATGACCTTGCCTAGCGGTTCCTATGAATATACCGGCGACGGTGTAGTTGTGGCTGATTCGGCAATGCCGGGGATGCTGATGACTACTATGCAATACAACGTCAGCCGTACTCATGTTTCAAGTTTGGAGGCCGCTGTTATATCGGGTTTGATAGGTAGGGTGAACGATAATACATGGCGGGGATGGGCTGCCGGGCTAGTGCTGTTTCCCGGAGTATCCGCCAACCGTAAAACTACCACTGACGGTAGGGAAGAATGGAATATAGACTATAGCTTTTTGATACGAACTACTGACTGGAATCACATTTATAGACCTACTGCCGCTGGTGGTGATAGGACAACTAAGTTCCAAGCGATACGGACAGTAACCGGCCATCATCCTGTATATGACCCTGGTGATTTCACCAACTTGATACCAGCATGATAAAACCATTCAAGAAATTAAGAGGCGGCCTAGACCCACTGAAGGCCAGCGACTGGAACCGTATGGCTCGGATAGTCGAGGGGCTATCTAACTTCGCCGTGGCTCCACCGCTGCAATTACTCAGAACACAGCAGGGAACAACCCTTTCTTTACAGGCTGGTTTTGGTGCTAAGGGTTTCTTTCTTGCTGAGATAGTAGCCGATGGACCAGGTGCTCCGGGCAACTACGCCGATGAGCGGTACTGGGTAAAGCAGCAAAGGCTAACCGACAGTGGCGAAGCCGACACAGAGCAGATAACTATTGCTGATGAAATTGTGGACGGTGCTCTTTGGGTAACAGCTACTAATCTTGCGGAGTACGTTTCCGGCTCTCACGATTTCCCCGATGCAGCAGGTCATATAGTAATGGTCTACCGGGTGTACGACCAGACCCCCATAGCCCGATATGTATTCACCAGCCTACCTATAGTAGTGGACTAATGGCAGAGTTTACAGAACTACCGATTGCGGCGGGGCCTCTGGTTCCCAGGGTAATCTATAATGAACTCCTGAACGCTATAAACAATAGACGGGCGGTTGTCTTGCCTGACGCTACCGCTGCCTTCACTATCTACAACTCAGCGGGGGATGCTACCTCGGCAACGGTGGAGATTGACACGGCGGCTGACGAGATATACCTGATAGTCGTAGGCGGTGCTGATGCCAGCAATACCACGCTGGACTTGACCCTTGCTGCTAACGATACAATTACGGAACTGGTTGCGGCTATCAATGCTCTTGGCTTTAGCTGGGAAGCTGTTGAAATGTCTGGGGCACAGTCGGCCCACGCAAATAATGATTCGGATACGCTGCTGACGCTTGGGCCTGCTGATGTTCTGGGTGCTGCTCATATAACATGGTTCACAAACTACGCACCTAACGGCGTAATGGTTCGAGAGTTGTACGGGCATATAGTTGCCTATCGAGCGGCGATAGATGCCTTGGTAACTTATTTTTACATTGAAGCATCCTTGGGTTTTGATGGGATCACTGCTGTAACGGCGACTGCCGACAAAAGCCTGAAAGATGTGGGGGCGTTTGCCGGATACGATTTTACTGGTTTGGTTTTCTCAGTTATCAAAACTACGGGAGGCGACATAGGAGACTACACTGTAGTTTCTAACACTGACGATAAGATTATCTTTACCGCTGACCCTGGAAACGGAACAGCGGTTTATTATTACAGCAATGCTACTGCCTATACCGCAAACAGCTTACATTCCCGCGCTTTGGGCGATATTGCTTGGGATGCTGCTGGCGCACCTAACTTGACCCCGCCATGCTTGCCGCATAAGAAACTGTGGAATGATATGAAGTTATGTTTGGATTTATTTAACTGGTACGCTCCTGTATTAAATGAAACTGAGTATTTAGATGGTGTAACCTGGGAAGGAACAGAAACCGACAATGCTGTATGGGCAACTGCGATTACTACCTATTTCGGAACTCTTGCGGCAACTGTAAACCCGTACACCTTTCGGATAGGCCGGGCTGCTCAGGCCGAGTTAGCTGCGGGAGACTATACAGTTAGAGATCAGATTCATGTACGGAAGTTGTCAGAGACTTTTGTTATCGGTGATTTCGATATTTTAGCCGCAATAAATGCCTCCTTTACGCCTACTATTGTCGATGGTTACCATTATGCTAAAATTGCCGGGCACACTGGTGGGCAGGAATACTTCACTAACTTAGACATAGATATTTGGGTAGAGGGGGTTAAGACGACAAGTGCCCCAACAAATATAAACCCAGAGGCTTACGGTGCTGGAGCGGTAGTTGCCGACTATGTTTGGTTTCATTTAGACGACATAGGTGCGCCTGTGTTGAACACTGATGGCACAGCGAATAACTTTGACTGGTTGCACGATATAGATTACACAGCTTCGCCAGGAATCATTGAATGGCCTGCGCCTGTTGGTGGTTTTGAACAGTGGTCTCAACAAATCAATGCTTATGTTCCCGGCTCTGGTGGTGCGGATTGGAGCTTTTTTTTGAAGCTCGACTGGGATTAAAATGAACCGTAAGTAAAGCGGCCCGCATATCAGCTAAACTCTCGGCCTCCTGAGTACGGCTCGTGCGGGCCGTTCTGTCGCACTGGCAGCCTGCCAGACCTCACCACGCTTCGATACAGCCACTTTATATAGCCCAAGCACCGATTATGGCTAAGGGGGAACGACCCTTAGATCGAGCCCCACGGCCCCCTACGCATTTCCGGCTATTTCAAAGATATTTTACCCCGACCGTAAATGTGTAAGTCTTTGGCGCATATAGGCTTAGGACGAGTATGCCTAAGCTAAGCAAAGAAAAGTACAATTTTGTACTTTTTATCCTTGACAGTAGCGTGGGAATAACCGATAAGTAAGCTATGATAATAGCCACAGCAACTAAGTATTGTATGGAATGCCAACGGCAAATAGATTCCAGTTATTTTAACTATAACATTCGCAGACCCATTAGATTTAAGGGTTGGTGTTCTTTTTGCTACTATACTAGTATCGCTCGACCAGACTACACACCAATGACTGCCGAAGAATTACGGCAATCAAGACGCCGAGCTTCTCTGAAATGGGATAAAGAAAATAAACTGAAAGTGAGCGTTTATCATAGAGTTCGCTGGGCTATCAAGTCAGGCAAAATAATTAGACCTGATTCTTGTTCGAGTTGTGGGAAGTTCGGCCCAGTAGATGCACACCACAACGATTATAGTAAACCATTTCAAATACAATGGCTTTGTAGAAAGTGCCATAAAAACATATAAGCATGACCGAGGCAATGGAACTCATATCTAGGAGCAAGACAATGGAATACGAAATAAAAACAATTGGCGGAAAAATACTCTACAAGGCAAAAGCAGTTAGCTTAAAGGATTGTTGCCAAAAAGCAGTCGAGGCGGACGCTAACCTTCGGGGCGCTTACCTTCGGGGCGCTTACCTTGAGGGCGCTTACCTTCGGGGCGCTAACCTTGAGGGCGCTTACCTTCGGGGCGCTTACCTTGAGGGCGCTAACC
>SDBT01008229.1_pt1 | contig 17058 bp, 13 predicted proteins | sample 2277101 | NCBI WGS metagenome assembly SDBT01 (sample SAMN10404973, study PRJNA504765) | marine sediment metagenome | isolation source: marine sediment core GS10_PC15, 103 cmbsf | place: Arctic Ocean: Southern Knipovich Ridge | collected 2010
AACATATAGAGCTGCGAGGCGATCACCGGGAAGGCGATGAAGATGGCGCCGAACAGAGCGAGCTTTACCTCGGTGAAGAAGAACTCTTGCGGCGCCGTGTAGATCAGCTCGATGGGCACATCGACGCCCACGGCCACGCGATAAGGCCTCAGCAGCAGATTGTAGATGGGCTTGGCAAACCAGAAGCAGACCACGAAGGCGGCGAAGATCGCCGCCAGCGTCCACATCAGCCGGCGCCGCAACTCAATCAGATGTTCGATGAGCGGCGCCTTGGTGGCGTCGATGTCCTCGTTAGTCATGGCTTCCGCCTCGCCGCCCGCTTGGCGGGTCGCTTCGCCTTGCTCGCCTGCTTAGCCTTGATGGGCCTCTTGGCCTTGGCCCGCTTGGCGGGTGGCTTAGCGCGAGGCGTCTTGGCGCGAGGCGCTTTCCGTTTCGCCGAGGCATGGGCTTCGGCTTCTAGGGCTGCCAAAGACTCACCCTGAAGAGGTTCGCCCTGATTGGGCTTACCCTGATTGGGTTCGCCCAGCGCGTTTTGCAGAGGGGATGTTTTCGGCATCATCACAGGGCGTTCGCCCAGCGTGCCCTGAATGGCCTCGATATTCTTGCGGACCTCGTCGGCCTCGCTCTCGACCAGTGCCTCGTCGAACTGGCGCTGGAAGTCGGCCGCCGCGCGCCGGAGCTTGCCGGCGTAGAAGCCGAACGTGCGCATCAGCTTGGGCAGCTCCTTAGGACCCACCACGACGATCGCCACCACGGCGACCAGCAAAAGTTCCGACCATCCAATGTCGAGCATGAGCTTGGTTCAGGCGTTCCGCGAAGGGGTCCGCGCCTAGCTAGATTTCCGGCTGCGCGACGCTTTCGCACGGGGCGCAGATTTCGCGGCGGGCGGTTTCTCGCCGGCGTGGTCGATCACCTTGGGATCGGACTTCTCCTCGCCGTCGTCGGCGATGCCGGACTTGAAGCTTTTGATGCCCTTGGCGACGTCGCCCATCAGGTCAGAGATCTTGCCGCGCCCAAACAGGAGCACGAAGAGCACCAGCACGATCAGGATTTGCCACCAACTCGGTGCCATTCTTAAGCCTCCAACGCGCTCGGCGAAAGTCGCTTCGCGCAGGTCATTTCATTGTTTCGCCGGCACTATGACAGGAAAGGCGCCCGGCTCGCAAGCGGGGCCCTGGGTCAGGATGAAGGCTTAGGGTGAGCGCTCACCCGCGCCGTTTTCCGCCGCGAAAATGAGCACCGCGCTGGCGTCCACACTGACGCCGACCTCGGCGCCTTCCGCCGGGACGTCGCTTTCGCGAACGCGCGCGAGGATCGGTGCGTCGAGCCCCTGCACGGCGAGTTCGACCAGCCCCACATCGCCGAGAAATCTTATATCGAGGACACGGCCCGGAACGCCCTTCCCTTGCTTTTTGAGGCAGACGCCCCCTTGGCGCACGCAAACAATGACGTCGGTGCCATCGTCGAGGTCTTGCGCGGGAAATGTTCCGAGTGGCGTGGCGGCGCGGCCACCTTCAACGCGCGCTTTCATCTCGTTCAGATCGGAGAAGGTGCGCGCGGCGAAAATCGTCTTCGGCTCGCGATACAGCTCCAGCGCCGTTCCCGTCTGCACCACCCGGCCTTTGTTCAGGAGCGCCACGCTATCGCCCATCCGCATGGCCTCTTCGGCGTCATGGGTGACGACGATGCAGGTGGCGCGGGTCTCGTGCAGGATGGCCAGCGTATCCTCGCGCATGACTTCCCGGAGGCGCGTATCGAGGCCGGAGAATGGCTCGTCCATCAGCAGCACGCCGGGACGTGGCGCGATGGCGCGGGCGAGCGCCACGCGCTGCTGCTCGCCGCCAGAAAGAATGTGGGGATATTCGCCCGCGTAGCGGCCAAGGCCGACGCGCTCCAGCGCCATCAAGGCTTCCGCCCGGCCTTCCGTCTTGGTCATGGACCGCAAGCCGAAGGCCACATTGTCCAAGATCGTCAGATGCGGGAACAGCGCGAAGTCTTGGAACATGAGCCCCACGCCGCGCTTCTCGGGCGGCACGAAACGATTGGGCCCGGCGACTTCCTCATCTTCGATGAGCACGCGCCCCGAGGATGGCCGCTCGACCCCCGCCGCGATCCTGAGCAAGGTCGTCTTGCCACAGCCCGAAGGACCGAGCAGGCACAAGACCTTGCCGGGCGGCACGTCGAGGGTGACGTTGTCGAGCGCGAGCGTGTCGCCAAAGCGGCGCGAAACATTCTCAAAGCCAAGCCGCGCGGCAAAGCTGACTGCCGCCCTGCCATGGGCAATCCGGTCACGGCCAGACTTGCCCGCAATTGGAGCCGGGGGCGTCGTGCGCGACTTCAAGAACTCAAGCATGAGGCTGGTCTACGCGACTGGCGGCCTTGAACGCAACTCCCGCAAAGCCGCAAGGCTGCGCTACCGGACCGTTTAGAGGTCTACGCCGAAGGCCTACGCCTCGTCAGTCCGCTCGACGTCATGCGCCTCGGCGCCGAGCGGCTCTTCCTCAAGCGGCTCCTCGTCGTCGCGGAGATCGGGCGCATCGTCGGGGCTCGGCATGGAGAAGCCGGGCGGCAGGTTGGAATCGAGCAGGCCGGCGCCTTTCAGTTCGGAAAGGCCAGGAAGGTCCTGGATCGCCTCGAAGCCGAAATGCTCAAGGAAATTGATCGTGGTGCCATAGGTCACCGGGCGGCCCGGCGCACGGCGGCGGCCCCTGAGCTTGATCCACGCCGTCTCGAGCAGCACGTCGATTGTGCCCTTGGAGGTCGACACGCCTCTGATCTCCTCGATCTCGGCGCGGGTGACGGGCTGGTGATAGGCGATGATGGCGAGGGTTTCGAGCGCCGCGCGCGACAAGCGGCGCTGCTCCACGACTTGGCGCTCAAGCAGGAAGGACAGATCGTCGGCGGTGCGGAACGCCCATTTGCCAGCGACGCGCATCAGATTGACGCCGCGCCCCGCATAAAGCCCTTGCAGCTCTTCAAGGAGCGCCGTCACGTCCTCGTCTTCGCCGAAATGACGGGCAAGCTCGGCCTCTTTCAAAGGCTCGGGCGCAGCAAATAACAGGGCCTCGACGATGCGCAGCTTCTCGGCCCGGTCGGCCGAAGGCAGCGCCATCACATTCGACGGCATAGGCAGCACCGACGCCGGAGCGCTTTGCTTGTCCTCTTCTGCCGTCATCTCAGTGACGCTCTCAACGTGCTCAGCAGTCATTTGCGACCCCGTCTCGGAAGTTTTTGTATGTTTTGCGACCACGGCCCGCATGGCCTGGTCGAGTTTGACTAGCGTCGATCCGCCTTCGGCCGGCTCCTCCGACATCTTCGATATATCGTAGAGAAGCGCGCTTATGCCCGATTTGGTTCCCGTGCCAACATAGGCATTCTGCTTCTCAGCCGACCTTTTCCGAACAATTTTCGATGGCGAAATTCTGGATCTCGGCATGATGGGCCTCATAGCGCTATGGCCTTCAAATACACGGCACACCCTTCTCTGACAGCAATAACCCTCACGCAGCCTCGCCGCGACGGCGCACCAGCAACGGCGCGAACGATTTCGACTGACGAATTTCGAGTGCGCCTTCGCGCGCCATCTCCAAAGTCGCCGAGAAGCTACTCGCCAGTGCCGTGCGGCGGATTTCCGGCTCAACGAGGAACTCAGCAATCAGCATATCGAGCGGCGCCCAGTCACACGCGACCCCGAGCAGACGCTCAAGCTCCTCGCGCGCATCCGTCAGCGACCACACGGTACGCTTCTCCACGTGCAGCGTCTCGACCGCGTTCCGTTGGCGCTGCTGAGAATAGGCTTTCAGCAGATCAAAGACATTGGCCTCGAAGACGCCGCTCTTCGTCACCCGGATGGGCTCGGGCAGACCGCGCGCAAACACGTCGCGGCCAAGCCGCTTGCGGGTCATGAGCTGCGCCGCCGCATCGCGCATGGCATCGAGACGCTTCAGCCTGAACGCGAGCAGCGCGGCAAGCTCCTCGCCAGTGGGCTCGCCCTCTTCGGAAGGTTCCGCCGGCAACAGCAATTTCGATTTGAGAAAGGCGAGCCAGGCCGCCATGACGAGATAGTCGGCGACGATCTCAAGACGCAAGGCCCGGGCCTCGGCGATAAAATCGAGATATTGCTGGGCGAGCGCCAGCACGGAGATTTTGGCCAGGTCAACCTTCTGCGTCCGGGCCAGCGCCAAGAGAAGATCGAGCGGTCCCTCGAAGCCCTCCACATCGACCCGAAGCTGGTCGCCATCGAATTCAATGCGGTCGTCGCCGGTCTCCCAATCGGACACCGACTCCGCCTGGGTGTCGGCCTCTTGTTGCTCGGGCGCATCCTGCGTCTCGGGAGCATCCTGCGTCTCGGGCGCGTCTTCGGGAATTGGGGTCTCAGGCTCGCTCATGCCTGCTCCGTCGGGTCAGCGCCAAGACTTGCCACGCGGGTGGCGGCGGCTTCGCTCACCAAGGCCATGGCCTCGGTGGCATCGAAAGCTTCCGGGTCGTGCAGATAGGCCCTTGCCGCGGCAAAGCGTTCCGCGGCCTTCCCGTCGAGGATCGGCGTTGCGCCCGCCACCTCGGTCATTTCGGAGAATTTGCCGCTGCAATGAAGCACCACATCGCAGCCCGCTTCGATCACCGCGGACGTACGCCCCGCGAACGACCCGCCAAGAGCCTTCATGCCGATATCGTCGCTCATCACCAAGCCGGTCAGCCCCAACTGATCCCGAATCACCTCACCCATTATAACGGGCGAGACGGTCGCCGGTCGCTCATCGAATGCGGGTAGTACAACATGAGCAGTCATGGCCAGCGGCGCATCATGCAAGGCTTGAAATGGCAAAAAATCCACCTTTTCCAGGTCTTCCTTGCAGGCATCGATCCTTGGCAGCGAGCGATGGCTGTCGGCCATGGCGCGTCCGTGGCCCGGCACATGCTTGATGACGGGGAGCACCCCACCGGCCAGCGTGCCGTCCATGACCGCGCGCCCCAAGGCGATCACCACTTCGGGGTCGGTGGAGAAGGCGCGGTCGCCGATAATGTCGTGGGCGCCGGCTTGGGGCACATCGATCAGCGGCGTGCAATTGGTGTTGATGCCGAGGTCATGAAGCTCGGCGGCCATCAGCCGGGCAGCGGCGAAAGCGGCGCGTTTGGCGGCTTCCGGGTCGCGGGCATAGAACTCGCCGAAACAGCGCGCGGGGGGCATTTTGCGCCAATGGGGCGGGCGCAGGCGTTGAACGCGGCCCCCCTCCTGATCGATGAGGATCAGAACCTCGTCGCTGCCCACCGCCTCCTTGAAGGACGCGACGAGGCTGCGGACCTGGTCCGGGCTCTCGATATTGCGGGCAAATAGGATGAGGCCACAGGGGCGCTCACGCGCGAAGAGATCGCGTTCGGCGGCGGAGAGCGCCTGACCGGCGCATCCTGTGATGAAAGCTTTGAAATCCACGCCCGGGGCTATCTCTCCCACAGACTGGGGTCAAGCGTCCCCGATGACTTACGCACGACCCTACTGGGTCATCACCAGGCAGTCAGGCAAGCCTTGCGACTTCAAGTTGCCGCATAGCTTGTAAGCGTCGGCCTTGTTGTCGATGGGGCCGACGCGAAGGCGGTACCACGTACCCTTGGCGCCCAGATTGGCCTTCTGCACGATGGGACGATAATTGGCCAACAGTTTCGGATATTTCTGCTGGATGTCGGCAAAGGCCGCGAGGGCGTCGGTCTGGCTCTTCTTGGAACCGACCTGCACCACATATTTCGTGTTGGCAGCTGGTTTCGGTGCAACGGCGGCAGCTTGCTGCGGTGCCGCGGCAGGCGCGGCAACCGGTGCGGCCGGAACGGGCATCACCGGCGCTGCGGCAGCGGCAGCTTTAGGCGCGGCAGCAACAGCGGCGGCGGCAGTGGCCGCAGTCGCGGCGGCGGCGGTCTGCACGGCATCCGCGGCGGCGGCTACGGGCGCCGGAGCCTCAACCGAGCCATCAGGACGGACAACCATCGTCTTCACCTTACGCGGGCCACCATCGGCGGCGGCATCGCCGGTCGGCATGATTGGCGCGGCGGCGGGATTGGTAAAACCAGTGGCGGTGACGGGCGTGGGCAGGCCAGCCGTCGCGGTCGCCGGCGGCAACGCCGGAACCGCCACATCTTCCTGACGCGGCACGAGGCGTTCGGCCTCAGCCACATCCCCATTGGTAAGACGGTCGTATATCAACTTGTTTTTATGAGGGAATTCCTTGCCGCCAGGAACGGCTGGAGCAGCCTTAATTGGCGTGGCGTCAGCCGTGACGATGGGCGGCGGCTCGCTGCCCATTCCACCGCCGCTCTGCTTGTAGGCATAGGCCAGGGCACCGCCCAAGGCGATGGCGCCAAGCAACGCACTGCAAACCATAAAGACGCTACGCCCTTTCAGGCTGGCGAATTTCGAGCGGCCGGCCTGGGACGCGACCAGGGCCTCGTCGACGAAATCGGCATCATGGTCGTCGAACTGCTCCTGGGGCGCGGGCACAGGCGCCAGCGCTTGCGGTCCACCGAGCGCGATCTCGGGCGGCCGATTGAATTCGGCGTCAAAGGCGAGGAGCTGGCGGCCCGGATCGGATTGCGGGACGTCCGATGGCTGCGGGGCTTGCGACTGTATGGCTTGGGGCTGCGGAGCTTGGGGCTGCGCGGCTTGAGGCAGCTGCGGCACGGGCTGTTGCGGAGCTTGGGGCGCCTGCGGAGCCTGAGGCGCAAAGGCCTGCTGCGGCTGCGCCATCTGGGCTTGCGCCGCGACCGCCGCCGCGACTGTCTCGCGATGGCCCATGTCAGGCCCATCGGCGAAATTCGTCTCTGGGAAGCTCGCGTCGCCACCCGGCGCGGCAAAGGCGGCTTCGGAAAAACTCTGATCGGCGGCGGCTACGCTCTGGTCCACGAAGCTCGGATCGGGAAAGCCCGCATCGGCGGAAGCCTGATCGGCACTGGTCGTGTCGCTGAAATCGGGAAAGATGGAGTCCGGGAAGGCCGGATCGGCAGCGCTCAGATCGGGCATTTCCTGGGCCGGCGCGACTGGCGCGGGCGCAGCCTCAGGTGCGGCCATGGGTGCCGGCGCAGCCTGTGGAGCCATAGGCGCAGATGTGGGCTGCGGAGCCTGGGGCTGGAATTGCTGATTGCCAGCGTCAAAGGCTTGGGGCTGCGGGGCCTGAAAGGCCGGCGCCGCGGGAGCCTGAACTGGGGCCAGGGGCTGAACCGCTGCTGGCGCCTGGGGCGCCGGAGCGGCTGCCTGGGGGGGAGCCGGCTGGACCGGCGCGGCGACCGGCTGCTCGCCGGCTTGAGGCGGATAGGGAGCTTGCGGAGCGGCTGGTGGCTGTGCGGCTTGCGGCTGCGCGGCTGGCTGCTCTGCTCCACGGGTGACCGGCGTATAGGCGGCCATCTGGGTAAAGGCAGGACCTCCGCCCCCGAAAATCGAGGGTTGTCCACTATTTGGCTGGCCGGGCCCACCCGCTCCTTGAACCATCGAAGATACCTCACTCTGTTGGGTGCTTGGCGCGCTACCGCCCCGGGACTGACCGTCCGGAGCGCTGCCTACACCCTGCGCATTCGCTAAATCTGACTCAAATTCAGGAGACTGGCCGGTACTGCCACCGGGCACATTACGCTGCATGGACATGGTTATTTCCCTCGACCCCTGCCCCTGGCGATCTAATGCAACTCGTGCATGGCATGAACGCCGAGTATCCCCAACCCCAACGCCACAACCCGCTTTGTAGCGTCCACAAGCGCAATTCGTGCACGCGTTAACTCTCGGTCGTTTTCGTAAATAAAACGTAATTGTGGCAAGTCTTTGCCTCTGTTCCAGAGCCCGTGAAAGTCTCCGGCAAGATCGTAAAGATAGAAACCGAGGCGATGGGGCTCGTGGGCCTGCGCGGCACCCTCCACCACGCGTGGGAACTGTGCGATGCGCCGGATCAGGGCGATCTCGGCATCGTCGTTCAACCGGTCTAGATCGGCTAGCGCCAACTTCTCGCCCCCCAAGTCGAGGTCCGGAAACCTCTCACGTACATTCTTCAGCACTGAACACGCCCGCGCATGGGCGTACTGAACGTAAAACACCGGGTTATCCCGCGACTGCTCGGTGACTTTCGCGAAGTCGAAATCGAGCGGCGCGTCGTTCTTCCGATAAAGCATCATGAAGCGAACAGGGCCTGCGCCCACTTCGTCCACGACTTCCCTCAGCGTCACGAAGGTCCCGGCACGCTTAGACATTTTGACAGGCTCACCTGAGCGAAACAAGCGAACCAGCTGACATACCTTAACGTCGAGATCGGCCTCGTTGCCGGTCAGCGCCGCCAGGGCGCTCTGCATGCGTTTGATGTGGCCGCTATGGTCGGCGCCCCATACATCGATCATGGACTTGAACCCGCGTCTGAACTTGTCGCGGTGATAGGCGATGTCGGACGCGAAATAGGTGTAGGAGCCATCGGATTTCATCAGCGGCCGGTCCTGATCGTCGCCAAATTCGGTGGCACGGAACAGAAGCTGCTCGCGTTCCTCCCACGCCTCGTCGATCTTGCCCTTTGGCGGGGGCAAGCGCCCTTCATAGACCAGGCCCTTGGCCCTGAGATCGGCGATGGTCTCGGCCACTTGGTCATGGTCACCGTCAACGAGCGACCGCTCCGAGAAGAACACGTCATGGCGGATGTCGAGCCGGGCCAGATCCTCCTCGATCATGGCCAGCATGGCCTTGAGCGCCGTCTCCCGGACCATGGGCAGCCATTGCTCCTCGGAGAGGTCAAGCAGCGTCGCCTGGTGATTGTCCGCCAATTGCTTCGCCACGGGCTTCAGATAGTCGCCGGGGTAAAGCCCCTCGGGGATAGCGCCAATGTCCTCCCCCAACGCCTCGCGGTAGCGCAAGAAGACCGAGCGGGCGAGCACGTCGACCTGGGCGCCCGCGTCGTTGACGTAATATTCCCGCGTCACGTCGTAGCCGGCAAAGGCCAGCAGATTGGCCAGCGCGTCGCCAAACACGGCGCCACGGCAATGGCCCACATGCATCGGGCCCGTGGGGTTGGCGGAGACATACTCGACATTCACAGCCTGCCCCTTGCCCATGGCGCTCTTCCCATAGGCGTCGCCCTGCTCCAGCACCATGCGCAACACGCTCGGCCAGAACGCACGGGCCAGTGTCAGGTTGATGAATCCGGGCCCGGCGATCTCGACCTTCTCGATGCCGGGGTCCGATGCAATCAGCGGCACGATGCGCTCGGCCAATTTGCGCGGCGGGATTTTCGCCACCTTGGCCAGCACCATGGCGGCGTTGGTCGCCAGGTCGCCGTGGGTGGGATCCTTGGGCGCGGTCAAGGTGATGCCCTCGACGCTGGCGTCCTGAGGCACCACGCCGTCATGCTTCAGCTGCTGAACGGCCGCCAAAACGTGGCCGTGAAATCCGATAAAAACGTCCATGAAAACTCCGGAAAACTGTTGGCCGCGACTATCGTAAATCCGGTGTGGCGTCAAACAAGCGGCGATGTTCGGCGAGCGCGTAGCGGTCGGTCATGCCGGCAATGAAATCGGCGATATGCCGGGCAAATTCGTGGCTCCCTTGCGCGGATGCCGCCTGCCGCCACTCTTCGGGAAGCGCGTTGGCGTTCTCCCCATAGCGGCGGAAGAGCTGTGCCACCACGGCTTCGGCATCACCCATAATGCGCATGACCCGCTCATGGCGATACACCCGGGTGAAAAGAAACGCGCGAAGCTCATCAAGCTCACCATGCATGCTTGGTGAGAACGCCACCATAGCGCGGCCCGCTTGGCGCACGGCGTCGGCGTTCTTCGGCTGAAGCGCTTGCAAGCGCGCAAGGGACTGCGCCACCGCGTCGTTGATCATCGCCGCAACCAGGCGCCGGTTGACCTCGTAGAGACGCCGAGCGCCTTTGACGCCCGTATAGGCGGCATCGACTTCCGCCAGCAAACGTCCAACGATGGGCACCTCGGCCAGCTCGGCGAAGGTGAAGCAGCCGGCCCGGAAGCCGTCATCCATGTCGTGATTGTTGTAGGCGATGTCGTCGGCAAGAGCCGCCACTTGCGCCTCGACGGAGGCGAAGGTGGCGAGATCCAAATTCTGTTCGGCGCAATAGGCCAATACCGGCTCCGGCACGGGATGGGACGCGCTATCGAGCGGCCCGTTATGCTTCACCAGCCCTTCGAGCGTCTCCCAAGTGAGATTGAGCCCGTCGAAGCTGGCGTATTTCTTCTCGAGCGCCGTGACCACGCGGAGCGACTGAGCGTTGTGGTCGAAGCCACCCGCATCCTTGACCGCCGCATCGAGCGCGCGCTCCCCCGCATGACCAAACGGCGGATGGCCAAGATCGTGCGCCAGCGCTAAGGCTTCGGTGAGGTCTTCGTCGACGGCGAGCGATCGCGCTAAAGAGCGGCCGATCTGCGCCACTTCGAGGCTATGGGTCAGCCGCGAACGGTAATGGTCGCCCTCGTGATAGATGAAAACTTGGGTTTTGTAGTTCAGGCGGCGAAAGGCGGTGGAATGGAGAATACGGTCGCGGTCCCGCGCATAGGCCGAACGCGTCGGGCTCGGCGCCTCGTCCATGAGGCGTCCAACGCTTTCTCGCTCGTCCAAGGCATAGGCAGCAAGCCTCACCCGGTCCGACGGCTTATTGGGGCCCTGGCTGATTGACAACTCCCTTGTCTGTCCTAATCTTACTAGCAACAGATTGGCTATACTGAACATGACCGAAACGTCCATCACCATGAGCGAGAGCGCCGCCAAGCGCATCGTCCAACTCGTGACCGAAGACAAGGCCGCAAGCCTGTTTCGCGTCAGCGTGGAGGGCGGCGGCTGCTCGGGATTCCAATACCGCTTCGAACTGGCCAATGACCGGGCGCCAGACGACATCGTCATCGAACGCGATGGCGCGACGGTGGCCATCGATCCCGTGTCGGCCGACTTCGTCAAGGGCTCGGAGATCGACTTCGTCAACGAGTTGATCGGCGCCCATTTCAAAATCAAGAACCCGAACGCCACGGCGTCTTGCGGTTGCGGCACGAGCTTCTCGATCTAGTGAAGATCGCCACCTGGAACATCAACGGCGTCAAGGCGCGCATCGACACCGCGGCCACCTGGCTCAAGGCGGCCTCGCCCGATGTTGCTTGCCTGCAAGAGATCAAATGCCGGGACGAGATGTTCCCGGTGCAGGTCTTCGAGGACCTTGGCTATAACGTCGCCGTGCACGGCCAGAAGGGCTTCAACGGCGTCGCCCTGCTGTCGAAGCTCCCCCTTGAGGAGATCACCGCCGGGCTTGCCGGCGATAGCGACGATGTGCAGGCGCGCTATCTGGAAGCGGTCATCTCGGTGCCGACCGGCGTGGTGCGGATCGTGAATATCTATCTTCCTAATGGCAATGGCGGGCCAGAGAAGTTTGCTTACAAGCTCGCCTGGATGGAGCGGCTACGAAAACGCGTGAAGGCGCTGCTCGCCTATGAAGAGCCTCTGATCGTCGCTGGCGACTACAACGTCATCCCGACGCCGGAGGATGTCTATAATCCGGATGCCTGGGTAGACGATGCCCTGTTCGTGCCCGAGACCCGCGCGCAATTTCAGGCGCTGCTCAATCTCGGTCTCACCGATGCGTTCCGGGCGTGCCACGACGAGCCGCATCGCTTTACGTTTTGGGATTACCAGGCGGGTGCCTGGCCGAAGAACCAGGGCTTGCGCATCGACCATCTCCTGCTGTCGCCGCAAGCCGCCGACCGACTGGTGGCGTGCGAGATCGATTCCGATCCGCGCGGTTGGGAGAAGCCTTCCGATCACGTGCCGATCGTGGCCGAGTTCTCGCTTTAGGGTCGGACGCTACCCAAGCCTTCGCCCGCGGCACCGAAGCCCACGGACAGGCCCATGGCGGCGGGCGGCAGAACATCCACCGGACCAAGCTGTGGCTCATTCGCGACGGACAGAGCCGGCTCGGCTGACTTAATAACCGCAGGGGTCGCCTTGGCGGCAATCGCGGCGGCTCTCTTGGGGCCGCCTAGCCGGGGCAACAGGGCCTCGGCCTTTTTACGGGTCGAATTGTCGGCATGGGCGAAGGCGTCTTGGTAGAGCGGCCCGATCCACTCGGGCTCCCGCTCGCCGGTCTTGGCGTTCTCATTGGCGAGCGTCAACAAGGCCAGGCCCCTCGCCTGCCGCTGGCTGACATCTTCGCCGCGCCATAGCAGCTCACCGAGAACGGCTTGCGCCGCCGCGTGCTGTTTCCGCGCGGCCATGGCGAGCCACTTGGCGGCGATGGTCGGGTTCTTCTCGACACCCCCGCCATCAAGATAGAGCCGGCCAAGCTGATATTGCGCCTCGGCATTGCCGAAATACGCGCCAGCGTGGCGGAACAGGCCCACGGCGTAAACCGGATCGGGCCTCAGCGCCATTGCCGGAATGCCACCCACATAGTAGCGGCCGAGCGCGACGAAGGCCTCGCCGACATATTTGGCAATCGGGCTCGACGACGGGATCTCCGCATATTGATCGGCGATGTGCTGGTAGTAGTAGAACGCCTTGGCGTCGTCCCGCGGCACGCCGCGACCCTTCGCATAGATCCGCGCGAGTTTGAGCTGAGCGCCGAGCACGCCGCGCTTGGCGGCATATTCGAGCGCGGGCACGGCCGTCGACATCTCGCCGGACTTCATGGCGCTCGCGCCTTGGCGATAGGCTTCCGTGGCCGAATTGTAGGGTTGCGGGCCGTCCGCCCCAACGACCACTGCCGGTGTCAGGATGATGAACGCGGCGAGCGCGCTTCCCAATGTGCTAGCGCTAAATATCGGCATAGCACGACTCTTCAGCAGCGGCGCCCGGATGGGTCACGGCGCCAGTCCGGGCCGCTCCAACCGCGTTCGCGTATTTCCAGATATAGCCACTCTTGACCGAGGACGGGCGCGCCACCCAATCCTTGGCGCGGGCCGCAAGCTCGTCCTCGTTCACTTCGAGATCGATGATCCCCTCATCCGCATTGAGCGTGATCATGTCGCCGTCGCGCACCAAAGCGATGGGGCCGCAAAGCGCCGCCTCGGGGCCCACATGGCCCACGCAGAAGCCGCGCGTAGCGCCGGAGAAGCGCCCGTCGGTGATGAGCGCGACTTTGTCGCCCATGCCCTGGCCGTAAAGCGCCGCCGTGGTCGACAGCATCTCGCGCATGCCGGGGCCGCCCTTGGGGCCTTCGTAGCGGATGACGAGCACGTCACCTTCCTTGTATTTCTTCGCGCTGACGGCGGCGAACGCCTCTTCCTCGCTGTCGAAACAACGGGCCGGCCCGCGGAATTTCAGGTTCGCCATGCCGGCGACCTTGACGATGGCGCCATCCGGCGCAAGCGACCCCCGCAGACCCACCACGCCGCCGGTTTTCGACAACGGGTTATCAGCAGAACGCACAACGTCCTGGTCTGGGTTCCATTTAACCTTGGCAAGATTTTCGGCGATGGTGCGACCGGTGACGGTCAGGCAATCGCCGTGCATAAAGCCATGGTCGAGAAGGGTCTTCATGAGGATCGGCACACCGCCAGCTTCAAACATATCCTTGGCGACATAACGGCCACCAGGTTTCAAATCTGCGATATATGGTGTTCTTTTCATGACCTCGGCCACGTCGAACAGGTCGAATTCGATCCCGCATTCGTGCGCGATGGCCGGCAGATGGAGCGCCGCATTGGTGGAGCCGCCCGAGGCCGCGACCACGGCGGCGGCGTTTTCCAACGCTTTGCGGGTGACAATGTCCCGCGGCCGGATGTTCTTGGCGAGGAGATCCATGACCTTCTGGCCCGCCGTCATGCAGAACTGGTCCCGGATCTCGTAGGGAGCCGGCGCGCCAGCGGAATAAGGCAAAGCAAGGCCGATGGCTTCGGAGACCGTGGCCATGGTGTTGGCGGTAAATTGCGCGCCGCAAGCGCCGGCCGATGGGCAAGCCACCTGCTCAAGCTCGTCCAAATCCTCAAGCGACATCTTGCCGACGGAATATTGGCCGACCGCCTCGAACAAATCTTGGACGGTCACGGGCTTGCCCCTGAAGGTGCCCGGCAGGATCGAGCCGCCATAGATGAAGATCGATGGCACGTTCAGCCGGCACATGGCCATCATCATGCCAGGCAATGACTTGTCGCAGCCGGCAAGTCCGACCAGTGCATCGTAGCAATGACCGCGCATGGTGAGCTCGACGCTGTCGGCGATGACTTCGCGGGACGGCAACGAGGCCTTCATGCCCTGATGCCCCATGGCGATGCCGTCCGTGACGGTGATGGTACAGAATTCGCGTGGCGTGCCTTCAGCGGAGGCAACGCCCTGCTTCACGGCCTGGGCCTGGCGCATCAGCGCGATGTTGCAAGGCGCGGCTTCGTTCCAGCAGGTGGCAACGCCGACGAAGGGCTGGTGAATCTGCCCGCGCGTCAGCCCCATCGCGTAATAATACGAGCGATGCGGGGCACGGGTTGGCCCCTCCGTCACATGCCGGCTCGGCAAGTGGGACTTATCGAACGTTTTTGCGTCCATCACCAATGTCCCAGCTGCATATGGATGAGCGGATCCGTCACCGCTCGTTACGCCCCAGCTGGGCCGTTCCCTGGCCCGCCCCCTTCGCTTGATCGCTTGGTCGCGCGCGAAGTGCTTATCGTGCCAACAATCCTCTAACGATTGCCAATTCTCCAAAGTTTTATGGCGCAAACGAGGCGCAAATGCCTCAGTCTGTTGCATTTTTGGTACAGCGGCGAAGATTCTCAATGGGGTTCGCAGGGGTTCCCTGGAACCGGAAACGCCGCTAGAGCGAGGCGAGACGCTTTAGCGCCTGCTGAAGCTTGACCACGGTGGCCTCCGCTTCGGTCTTCCGCTCGCGCTGTTCCTCGACCACATGGGTCGGCGCGCGGGAGACGAATTTCTCGTTGGCGAGCTTGGCGATGATCTGCTTGATCTCCGATCCCACCTTGTCGATCTCGCGCTTCAAGCGATCTTGCTCCGCGCCGAAGTCGATGACGCCTTGCAGCGGCAACGCCAGGGTCGCTTCCTCCAGCACGATCTGAACCGAGCCGGACGGCGACGGAGCGAAGTCGATGGTCTCCACGCGGGCGAGCCGCTTGATGATCGCGTCATGGGCCGCGAAGCGCGCCTTGGTCTCATCGCTCGCATCGACGACGACCAGGGGCACCTTGGCGCCCGCCGGCACGTTCATCTCCGCGCGCACGGAGCGCACCTCGGCCACCAGCTTCATCAGCCAGCCGATCTCGGTGTCGGCCGCGATATTCTGCAAGCCCTGACGCATGGGCCACTCCGACAGCATCAGAAGACTGTCGCGGCGCTCGCCATCGGGCATGCGCTTGGCCCACAACTCCTCGGTGACGAAGGGCATGAAGGGATGCAGCAATTGCAGCGCGCGATCGAGCACGAAGGCGGCCATGGCGCGCGTCTCGGCCTTCGCCGCTTCGTCGTCGCCCATGAGGATCGGCTTGATGAGTTCCAGATACCAGTCGCAGTAGATGTGCCAGATGAAATGATAGATGGCACCGGCCGCGTCATTGAAGCGGAAGGCTTCCAGCGCCTCGGTGACGGCGGCGGCGGTGCGCTCAACCTCTCCCGCGATCCAGCGGTTGACGGTGACCTTCGCCGTAGCCGGATCGAAATCGGCGCGCGGCACGCAGTCGTTCATCTCGGCGAAGCGCGACGCGTTCCACAGCTTGGTCGCGAAATTACGATAGCCCTCGACGCGTGAGCTTGAGAGTTTGATGTCGCGCCCTTGCGCGGCCATGGCGGCCAGCGTGAAGCGCAGCGCATCGGCGCCGTAATTGTCGATCAGCTCCAGGGGATTGATGACGTTCCCCTTCGACTTCGACATTTTCTGGCCCTTCTCGTCGCGGACCAGGGCGTGAATGTAGATGGTGCGGAACGGCACCTCTTCCATGAAATGGAGGCCCATCATCATCATGCGGGCGATCCAGAAGAAGATGATGTCGAAGCCGGTGACCAGCACGTCGGTGGGATAATAGCGCGCAAGTTCCGGCGTCTTGTCGGGCCAGCCCAATGTCGAGAAGGGCCACAGACCCGACGAGAACCAGGTGTCGAGCACGTCCTCGTCGCGCGTCAGCTTCTCGTCCTTGCCGTAATGCTCTTTCGCCGCCGCGATCGCGCCCGCTTCGTCCTCGGCGACGAAGATCTCGCCATCTGGTCCGTACCAAGCGGGGATCTGGTGGCCCCACCACAGCTGGCGCGAGATGCACCAGGGCTGGATGTTTTCCATCCAGTGGAAATAAGTCGACTCCCAATTCTTTGGCACGAAATTGGTCCGGCCGCGCCGCACCGCGTCGATGGCGGGCTTCGCCAGCGTAGCGGCGTCCACATACCACTGGTCGGTGAGGAACGGCTCGATGACGGCGCCGGAACGGTCGCCATGGGGAACGGTGTGGAGATAGGGCTCGATCTTCTCGAGCAAGCCCTCGCTCTCCAGCCGCTCGACGATCATCTTGCGCGCGGCGAAACGGAACACGCCGTTGAATTCGAGAATCGTTGCCTTGAGTTGCGGCGTCATCTCGACATCTTGGATAAAGGCGTCGTTCTGCTGCAGCACCAAGCAGGCATCTTTGCTCAGCACGTTGATCATGGGCAGGTCGTGGCGCCGGCCCACCTCGAAGTCGTTGAAGTCGTGCGCCGGGGTAATCTTCACCGCGCCGGAGCCCTTCTCGGGGTCGGAATATTCGTCGGCGATGATGGGGATGCGCCGGCCAACGATGGGCAGAACCACATTCTTGCCGACAAGCTTCGTGTAACGCTCATCCTCGGGATGCACGGCGACGGCGCTGTCGCCAAGCATGGTCTCGGGCCGCGTGGTGGCGACGACAATGAAGGTCGAAGGATCTTCTGGATCGAAGGTCTTTCCTTCGATCGGATAGCGCAGATGCCACAGATGACCCTTGCTCTCGATCTGCTCCACTTCGAGATCGGAGATCGCCGTCAGAAGCTCGGGGTCCCAATTGACAAGACGCTTGTCCTTGTAGATCAGTCCGGCGCGGTGCAGCTCGACGAACACTTTGCGCACGGCGCGGGACAGGCCCTCGTCCATGGTGAAGCGCAAG